>Ga0136627_1000799_pt1 | contig 12330 bp, 12 predicted proteins | sample AntDrymUQ4892206_2_FD_104652 | JGI IMG/M metagenome (GOLD analysis project Ga0136627, IMG submission 104652) | Polar desert sand microbial communities from Dry Valleys, Antarctica - metaG UQ489 (22.06) | ecosystem: Environmental > Terrestrial > Soil > Desert | place: Antarctica: Dry Valley... | reverse complement strand
CTCCAGGTTTCCGCTCAGCGCCATGCTGAAGCACGCGGCTTCCGCGGCTGCCAGCAGCTCTTCGGGATTCGACCCAACGCCGCTCTCGAACCTCGAGCTGAAACTGTACTGGCCCCCGATCGCTCCGCTCTCGCCCTTGAATGTTCCCTTCCCGCCCTTGAGTCCGCCTTCCCATCGTGCACTCGATCTGCGTGTTGGCATTTTATCCCTGTGATGTTTTGAGTCCTGCGTGTGTCGCGTGATTCGTGCCAGCTCAGCACGGTCGTTGAAGCATCGGTCCCGGTGCGCGTGCTGCCGGGATGGATGCTATGATTCTCCGGCTGAAGCGTCAGGCATTTCAGGCGCAGCAAAACCTCGACGGAGAGATCCTTGCCAAAGGTCCAGACATACAAGAACCACCGGCGCTTCCACCCGCTGCACCATTTCATCGTTCAACCAATCCTCGTTGCGAACTTCGCGTTCGAGTTTTCAGATTTCCTCGACGCCCCGAACCGCGCCACCGGCTGGGCGCTGATCCTCGCCACCGGCCTCCTGCTCCTGGCCTTCAGCGCTCGATCGATGGCCCTCACGGCGCAAAATCGTGTGATCCGCCTGGAGGAGAGACTGAGACTCTCGACGCTCATGCCGCCGGAAGAGCGAGGCAGGATAGAGGAGCTGCGAACAGGGCAGCTCGTCGGATTGCGTTTCGCATCTGACGCGGAAGTCGTCGACCTTGCCCGCCGCTGCCTCTCGGGAGAGCTGAACTCTTCAGGTGACGTGAAGAAGAACATCACGGAGTGGAGGCCGGACCACCTCCGGGTATGACCGGCGGCCTAGTCTCCCATCGCCTTGATGATTACGCGCTTGGAGCGCTGCCCGTCCCACTCCCCGTAGAAAACCCGCTGCCAGGGACCGAAGTCGAGCCGGCCCTTCGTGACCGGGACGATCACTTCATGCCCGACCGTCAGCGAGCGCAGGTGAGCCGCCGCATTGTCCTCCCCGGTTCCGGTGTTGTGGCGGTAGTCATCGGGTGACCACGGGGCGATCCGATTCTCGAGCCACTTGAGGATGTCGTCCCACAGCCCGGACTCGTGATCGTTGACGAAGACAGACGCCGAAATGTGCATCGCCGACACGAGCACGAATCCTTCAGTGATTCCTGCGGCGGCACGGCACGCCTCTACCTCGTCAGTTATGTCGATGATCTCCTGCCGCTTCTTCGTATTGAACGTGAGATACGAAGTGTGAACCTTCATGCCTGCACCCGATCCTCGATGAGCGCCGCATGCCACGAATCCGCCGCCCGCGACGTGAACCGCACGCGCCATTCGCCGAGGGTTGTCACCGAGAGGTCGAACACTTCCGTGTCGCCGTCGACTTCGTCCCTGGCGGCGAGTTCACCAAACTCGTCGCGGGTCACGGCGTGTATCTTCCCGCCCCTATCCCGGAAGTAGACGAGCCCGCTCGTCACGAGCTGAGCGCCTATGTCCTTCTCCAGCGCCTTCAGCGTCCTGAAGAGAACGTCTATCGAGCATCCGGAGGCGCCTTCCTGCTCCTGGTCTACTGCGATAGTCAGGAAATGCTCGTGCCTCCAGTCGCGCGCCGATACGGGGTGGGTTCCATGTGCTTTCCACCCTGAAAGGAATGCATCTGTCGCCGCGAGAAGCTTGTCGGCCGCGGGACCAGCGAGCACGCGGTCGGAGCCGTACACCCAGGCGCGGGATGAATCAGGAAGTGACTCGAATCGTGTGACCGGCATCAGCTTGCTCCTTGTTTATCGGACTTCGAGTATTCGCCACATGTACCACGATGCGACAGTCCTGTACGGACCCCACCGCGCCCCTCGCCTTAGCACCTGCGCGGGAGTCGGCGGCTTGCGCATCCGGTATGCCTTCTGGATTCCCTTCTGAATCCCGAGGTCGTGCTCGGGCAGCACGTCGGGCCGCCCCAGCCTGAACATCAGGAACATCTGCGCGCTCCACTTTCCGATTCCCTTCACCTGCGTGAGCGCCGCAATCACTTCGTCGTCGTCAAGATCGTCCAGGGAGTCTACGGGAAGCGATCCGTCGCTCACATGCTCCGCCAGGTTCCTCACGTAGTTTGCCTTTGCGGTGGACAATCCCGCTCCTCTCAGGCTCTCGTGCGATGTCGCGATGATTCTCACCGGAGCTTCAGAGCCCTCTCCGATGAGTTCGATCACACGCCCATGAATCGTCGCCGCGGCTTTTCCGGAGAGCTGCTGGTACACGATCGACCTTATGAGGGCGTCGAAGTGCGTCCATTGGGTCCGCCGAACGAGAGTGCACGGGCCGACCCTGGCTATCACGTCAGCCATTACGGGATCTACCCGCTTCAGGTGATTTACTGCCTTTCTGTGACTGTGGGGCATGTTCAGAAGAAGCATACCTGATTTCGACCCGAAACGGGCAGTGGCTCGCGGTTCAGGCGAAGCTCGACGAGCGTTGTCGTGAACGGAAAGAAAAACCGCACTCCCCTGTCGTCAGCCAGCGACGATATGTCGAGCTCGGCGTCCCATACTCCGTCCCGCGAATCGGCTGCCGGCTCCGGGGATTCGCTGCCGTAGCCATGATAACCAACGAGCTGCGATCCCGACGACGCCATGACGCGGATCCAGAGATTCTCCAGCTTGTCAGCTCCGATCTTCGCAAGATTCACGTGAAAGCAGCGAAGGCTCGGATCCTCCCTGTACGCGTGGACGTCGATGTCGAACGGCTGTACCGTGCTCTCCCTTCCGCCGGCCCTGCGCGTGAAAAGCTGGACGTTGAAGTCGGGGATCGGGTCGCCACGCTCGTCCAGGGCCCTGATCACGAACTGCTGCCACGGTTCCGTGGCGTCGGGCTTCGCGGGTCGCGCCTGCGCCTGCCACCTCTCATACGAGCCGGCATCCTCGACCTCGAGCGCTCCCGCGACGAGGTCAACGAGGTGGTCGCCGGGATCGCTCAGGATCGTTGAGTGATTCTTCCCTTCGACCGGCACCAGGGGAGCGTCAATGTTCTTCCACGATGCAATCGAGATTCGCCTTGCGGACGCTTTCCGGGCGGGATCTTCGGTGAGGTCGAGAATTATCTTCCTCGTGTTGAGGGCGCATCCCGCCCACCGCACAGCCCCGTCTGTCCCCGGCTCATGGGCGAGTCGCCTCAGCCCTCGATACGACTCGGTCCCGCAGAACACGAACACCCACGGCCCGACAACATCCTCGTGTGCGAGATCCCATGTGAACCGGCTGCCGAGCTCGAGTCCGGACAGTATCCTGTCCCCTGCCTCGAGAAAATCGGGACCTGGCTGGCGATTTCCCTTGAACATCGCACCCATCCAGCTCCGCCCTTTGTGCGCCAGCGGTGACCCGAATGTTGCGGGAGCAAGTGCTATCAGGTGCTTAAGCCGGCTTCGCCGCTTTGGGTAGGCGCTGAGCCAGGCCCGCAAGACGAGCATTCCAGTCGAATGAACCATGGCGTCGAATGGCTGATCCTCATCGAGCCCCGCCTGAATTCCTAGCGCGCGGTCGAATCCCTCGGCGATATCCCGGATCGTCACCTCGTTGGTGAGCGACCTGTAACTGCAAGCGTGAAGGAGACCGGGGTCGAAGCCCCGGCTGATGAGCGCCGACCTCCAGGCATCGAAGGCGGGAGCGCCTGAGGAGTAGCCGTGGACCAGCACGATCGGTTTGGCTGCCACTGTCTGTCTCCTGGAGGGGCGTAAGGACAGGTATCTGCAGTTCTGGAACGATCTTCCGGGCTGGGTATATTAGTATTGGCACCGCAAACTTCACCACTCGATCAGCCAGCCCCCTATCCTGTGCGGGGCGGGCAGCGCCCATCCACCAGGCAGGAGCAAGTTGATGAAAGTTCTTTCACGCGTCTTAGCCGCCGCTACTATGGTAGTCGCGACGCCTCTTTTCGCGCAGGACCCGGCACCCGCTGGTTCCACATGTGAGATAGAGCAGGGAAAGCCGCAGCCAATTGCGAGAGCCATGCTCTCGCTCACCCGGGCGCAGTCGGCCATGAAGGGAGGGGATCCAATGCCCGACCTCAAGGCGATCGTCACCGGGCTCACCGCCCCGAATTTCAGGAACGAGAATCCGGTCGGGCGCGCATTCATGCTCGCTTCGGCTTACGTGTTCCTTCTTGAGCAGCCCGGCGTCCGTGCAGTGATGCCGCGTGGCGCCGTTGGAATCACCACTGACCCAAACTCGCCGATCGATCTGTTCGCTGCTGCTGACTCCGCGATCTCGATCGTCGAGCAGAGCTCGGCCGGGTGCGCCGCCTACATGGCACCGTTCCGCCAGCAGAAGGCATGGCTCGACGTCACGAACGCAGCGATAAACGCGCTCAACGCGAATGAACTCGATTCCGCCGAAGTGTTCGCGAATCGATCGGTAATGCTCGATCGCTCGTCGCCTTACCCGTACACGGTCCTCGCGAGCATCGCGAGAAATCGCAACAACATCCCTGCCTCGATCGAGTACGCGAAGAAGGTCGTGGAGACGGCGGGTGACGACTCCACCTACGCAGACGTCAAGGACCGCGCGATCTTCGACATCGCGTCAGCCCAGACAACTGCCGCAACCGCAGCGACCGGGGCCGAGAAGCAGCGTCTGGCCCGTGAGGCAAGCGCTGGCTGGAAGCAGCTCACTCTGTCGACTGACAACCTTCAGTCGCAGGCAGCCGTCGCGAACCTGCAGAAGGCCTACATCGCAGCCGGCGACAGCGCGAAGATCGGTGAGATCTACGCTCCGATGATTGCCGATCCCACGAAATACACCGAGGGCGCGCTCCTCCACGCTGGCGTCATTGCCTCGCAGTTCAAGCGCCCCGACGATGCGGCACTCCTGTTCGAGGGAGTCGTCGCTCGTAACCAGTATTCACGCGACGGCCTCAATAATCTCGCCGCCAGCTATCTCCAGGCCGGCGAAACAGACAAGGCGATCCCGGTGATCGACAAGCTCGTCGCGCTGGACCCGAGCAACCCTGACAACTGGATGCTCTACGCGTTCGGTTACGTCGGGAAGCTCAAGACCACGAAGGATGCGAAGCTGACGAGGGCTTACAACGATTCGCTCGTCTTCTTCAACGACAAGGCGGAGAAGATGCCGGTGCAAGTCCTGATAACCGAGTTCTCGCGCAACAGCGAGGGCACGACGATCGCCGGCAAGATCGAGAATCGCGGATCTGCGGCGAAGACATACCCCGTCGCGATCGAGCTCCTCGGCCCGAATGGAGAAGTTCTTCACACCGGGACAGCCAATGTCGGACCGGTTGCCCCGAAGGCCTCGGCAGATTTCCGTATCACGAGCGACAAGACCGGAGTCGCAGGATACCGGTACAAGCCGCTGACCTGATTTCGGCATCTGTGGTATGAAAGGGGGCGTGCATCTGATGCACGCCCTTTTTTGTTCACGCGGATTGGGCGGATTGAAGCGGATTGGGCGGATCTGAAAGGCTCAGGCCCCAGCTTGCCATTGGGACGCCTGAACGGGCAGCCGCAAGTGACCGTCAGTGATCGCAGCCTGGATCCAGAAAGTCGATCCATCCCACCAGAAGATCGCGATCTGCTCCCATCTCCTCGCGATGTCGAGCGCGCGACCGATTTCACCCTTCAGCGCGACGCTGCACTCGCAGTGTGAGCGGTCAGGCGAGCACGCATCTACCCGCACGAAGTCATCGCCCGAGCTCCGCAACTCGCTCTCGAGCTCAGCCATCCGCCGGTCATTCTCCTCCGCCGGCAGGTCGATTCCCCGAGGGTTGAAGGCGGTCAGGATGCTGAATGTCCCGCCAAGCCCGATCTCCGCGAACGCAGCGCGCGTGGCAGGCGGCACCGGCTCGCGGAGATCGACGAAGATTTCGGCATCCCCGGCGAAAATGAGGACGGTCTCAGGATAGCTCCCCCACCGCTCGTCCCGCGGTTTCGAACCCGAATCAGCCACGGATGACGGTGTGGTACATGTTTTGACCTCTGTTCTTTTAGTCCGCAGTCCGCAGTCCGCAGTCAGTCCGCAGTCAGTCCGCAGTCAGTCCGCAGCCCGAGTCCGCAGACGTCCGCAATCAAGTCCGAGTAAGAAAGATGCCCTCGATCTGGCCCAATCTTCTCTACATAGTACGTCACGGCGAATCCGCCGGGAACGTGGCGCGCGAAGCGGCGACGCTCGCAGGCGACCGCACAATCGACATCGACACCCGCGACGTGGACGTCCCGCTCTCGCCCCTCGGAATCCAGCAGGCCGAAGCACTCGGCCGCTGGTTCGCGACCCTTCCGGACCACGAAACACCGAACATCGTTCTGACCTCGCCGTATCTCCGCGCCCGCCACACAGCCGAGATTGTCGCAGCTTCCGCGGGACTTTCCCAGGACAAGTTCACGGTCGTGGTAGATGAGCGGCTGCGCGAGAAGGAGTTCGGCGTTCTCGACCGCCTGACGAGGGTGGGAATCGAGGCGTACCACCCCGACCAGGCCGAGTTCCGCCGGCTTCTGGGCAAGTTCTATCACCGGCCCCCTGGCGGCGAGAGCTGGTGCGACGTGATACTGCGCCTGCGGAGCGCCATCGAGATGATTTCCCGCGAGTACTGCGGCGAGCGGGTTCTGCTCGTCGGCCATTCTGTGGTGGTGCTATGCATGCGCTACCTGATCGAGCACATGACAGAAGAGCAGATCCTCCGCATCGACCGCGAGAATGAAGTCGCGAATTGCTCCGTCACATCCTACAGATATGACGAGAGAGCTGTTCCACGGGGAAAGCTGAGCCTCGACCTGTTCAACTTCGTGGCTCCGCTCGAGGAGGCGGGTGCGCCCGTCACATCGGAGCCTGATGCCCCTGTCGCCGCGAGGTAGGAAAATCACCGCTGCGCTGCTCCGCCGCTTTCCTCTTCCTGGTTTGGACGGCGACGGCGACAAGGAGCACCGCGGGCGCGTGCTGGTCGTTGGCGGGGAGACTTCACTTCCAGGCGCCGTCGTCCTCGCGTCCGTCGCCGCACTGCGGGTGGGCGCCGGCAAGCTTCAGATTGCCGCGGGCAGGTCGATTTCAGTACACATCGGCGTGGCAGTCCCCGAATCGATGTCGCTCGGGCTGCGTGAGACCCGCGAGGGGAGAATCAGCCCCGCCTCAGCGAAGGAGATCGCTGGCCTCGCCGCTGATGCCGACGCGGTTCTTGTCGGGCCAGGGATGACGACGGCAACGAGCAACACCCGGCTGACCTCCGCGATCATCGAGTCGGGACTCACCCCGATTGTGCTGGATGCCGGCGCACTTGGTGCGCTCAGGCAATCAGCCGGGATCCTTGGCCCGCGGCAGGGAGCCGCGGTACTCACTCCCCACGCGGGCGAGATGGCTACGCTCCTCAGCATCGGTGAAGATGAGGTGGCGGAGAACGCGCCGGACATCGCTGTCGAAGCAGCCACTCGATTCGGGGCGACGGTCATCCTCAAGGGCGCGACGACTTTTATTGCAAACCCTGACGCCTCGCTGTTTCTCTACGATAAGGGGGACATCGGCCTCGCTACGTCAGGATCCGGCGACGCTCTCGCTGGAATGACCGCCGGCCTCCTCGCGCGTGGGGCACCTCCGCTCAATGCCGCGTTATGGGCAGTGCACCTTCACGGAGCAGCGGGCAACCTGCTCGCGCGAAAGTTCGGCCGGGTTGGGTACCTCGCGCGTGAGCTCCTGCAGGAAGTGCCTGGGTTGATACGGTCTCGTTGACGGGTCTTACGGGGTTCTGACCGGAGTTCGCGGTATCGTTCCCGGCATGTCCGCCACCACATACGCCATCACCGCCATGAGTGCCACGCACTCCGCCATCTCCACAGGGTCGAGCTTGTCCATCGTATCCGCGCTGCTGTGGTGATACCAGAAGTACCTCGACCCGTCGACGACAGGCGACATCGTCGGCACGCCGAGCGCCCCGATTGGCGCAGTGTCCGCTCCTCCTCCCCCCGCGCGGGCGCTGTCGGCGCCGATCGGCGCCAGAAGCGTCGCGATATCCGCGACAATGTCGAGCCCCCCCTCTCCCGCAGTTATGCCAACCCCGCGCGGATCGAACACGCCGTTGTCTGACTCGATTGCCAGCACGTGTTTCTCCAGCTGTGCCATGTGCGCATCCCTGTAGCCATTGGCACCACGGCTTCCATTCTCCTCGTTCGTCCACCCGACGACGCGGATCGTGCGCTTCGGCCGCAGGCCTAGCCGCTTCAGCACATTCAGCGCCTCCCAGGCGGCGACTACACCACCGGCATCATCCATCGCTCCGACGCCGACATCCCACGAGTCGATGTGCCCTCCCATCACCACCACCTCATCAGGTTTCTCCGACCCGACGAGCTCGGCGATGATGTTCCGCGACGGTGAATCAGGCATCGTCCGGCCCGACAGCTTCAGGTGCACCGTAACCCTGTTGCCACGGTCGATCATGCGATGCAGCATCGCCGCATCCTCCACGCTCAGCGCGGCCGCAGGAATTTTTACAACGGCGGAGTCGTAACCCATGACGCCGGTGTGCGGGTTCTGCATCGTTCCCGAGGAAACGCTGCGAATGAGCGAGGCAACGGCCCCCACCTTCGCTGCCTCGATCGCGCCGCGCGACCTGTATCTTACCGTCTGGCCGTAGGTGGTGAAGGGGACGTCGAACAGCACGATCTTCCCTTTTGCCTCCGCCGCGCGCTCGGTCAGCTCGTCGAAGCTCGACACGACAATCACATCAGCAGTGATGCCTGCAGCGGGCGTCGCGACTGTCCCGCCAAGTCCGATCATGCTCAGCGGGGTCGCGCGCGGCCTCACCAGCCGCGCCCACTCTTCACCTCTCACCCACTTCGGAACCATCACCGGCTCGCCGCGAACGTTCTGGAGCTGATCCTTCCTCATCTCCGCGATCACCCAGTCTATCGCCCGTTCCAGACTCTCCGACCCCGAAAGCCGGTGACCGAAAGTGTCAGTGAGCTCGGCGAGCCTGTTCCACGCTGAGCTGTCCGACATCGCGGCGGCGATGATCTTCTGCGAGACGTCGCGATACGAATCGGCGATTGAAGGGCGACGCTCCTGCGCCCCGAGTTGTGAAGAGAAAACAATGAATGCGGCTGCGAATACAGCGGGCCTGCGAGGAGATTTCATGCAGTTCTCACGTTTTTCGCGATTACGGGAATTGTCGCCATGTGCGGAAGCTTTGTGGGCAGCGTGACAGTGAAGGCCGCGCCCTCTCCCTCGCGGCTCGTCACTGTGACATCGCCGCCCATGAGATTGGCCAGACGGCGTGTAACTGTGAGGCCGAGCCCGGTGCCAGGCGCGCGCCGGGTCACCGTCTGCTCGACCTGCCAGAAGGGATCGAAGATACGGTTGACGTGATCGGCGTGAATGCCGATCCCGGTATCGCTGACGGTGATGCGCACTTCGTCGCCGATGAGTTTTCCGTCGAGCGTCACGCTTCCCCTTTCCGTGAATTTCACCGCGTTCGAGAGGAGGTTGACCATTATCTGGCGCAGTTTCGTCACGTCACTCTGAATCTTCACGCCCGGCCCCGGTGGGTTGACTACCACATCGAGCTTCTTCGCTTCGGCCAGGGGCCCGACGATCTCAATCGCGTCGCGAATCGCCTCGCCGAGGTCAACGGTTTCCTCGACCACGCTCTCTCTCCCCGCATCGAGGCGCGTGAATGTGAGGATTTCGTCGATCAGCGACAGCAGGTGCCGCGCGCTCACCTTGATGCGCCCCAGCTGCTGGCTCTGCGCGTCGTTGACAGGCCCGGTTATTCCATCCGCGAGAAGCTCCTGGTATCCCATTATCGCCGCGAGGGGCGTCCTCAGCTCATGTGACATCACGGCGAGGAAATCGCTTTTCGCTCCGTTCGCGCTTTCTGCTTCAGCGCGGGCGGCTTCCGCCTGCTGCACCGCTGCTTCCGCCTCCGCCCGCGCCCGCTCGGAGGCCGCATGCGCCTCTCTCTCGAGCACGAAGAGCTCGCCTCGCTTGCGATCCACGGACCTCACAACACGTGCGCTCCATGAGATGAGGAGAAGAAAGATCACCATGTTCGCGACCGCGACGAGCGATCCGCCCAGCCGCTGCCCGACAAATCCTCGTTCCTCGCCCAGAACGCCCAGGTAGGCGAGCCCGAACGGAACGAACAGTGCGCCCGGCACAAGACGCCTCGCGACGAATCCTGCGGCCCCGTCGTCAACGACGAGCGCCGGCACGCCCCTGTCGAGCTGCGAGAAGAGAAGTCCCAGCCCGAGGAACGAAAGCCCTATTGCTGTCGTGAGCGCCATTCCCGCGAGGAGCCGGAAGCTGTAGAAGTCGCGCACCTCGAAGACGTGCCCGACGATCGCGATGAACGCCACAATCATCAGGAGGGTTGCGAAGAACTGTGACTTGAGACCGCGCGCCCTGCGGTCAGACTCGAGGAAGACAAGGCCCTGGCCGAAAAGCACGAACCCGATCGCGGTGTTCACCGCCATGCGGAGCGGCTCGCCCGTCGGCCGGCGGGGCAACGGAAACCCCTTCAACTCGTATGTGTGCGGCCACCCCATCGTATACTCGAAAAGAGTGAAGAGGCCAACACCCGCCACTCCAACAGCAAGAAGCCACGAGACCATTATCGCTGAGCGCGAGTCCCTCCGCTGCGCGATAAGCAGGGCAAGCCCGCCGGCGATTAAGGTCATCGCGGTGGTCGGATGCATAGCGATCTGACCCGTTCCACCAGTCAGCGCGCCGTATCCTGTCCGCCATGCGACGAGAACCACCATGCCCATCAGCGTCGAGACGACTGCAAGCGCCGCCGGCAGCAGAGTGCAGATCCGGAGAATTCGTCGATGTTCCCGGCGGTCGATGGCTGGAAGTGCCATGGCTCCTGCCCTCACCAGCCCTGGCGAGCCCGAAGGTCCGTAATCTGCCGTATGTGGCTGGCGCCATGCTCGCTGTAAATCTCAAGCAGGTCCTCGAGCGATATCTCCCCTCTCTCAGGATGGTGCGCTCGTTTTGTCCACATGGCACCTGAAAGCGAAGAGAGAAAGAAAGCCCACCTCTCATGCAGGCCGTCCAACATTGTAAGTGACGGCTCGAGCGGCATTTTCATGTCGGAAAAATTTGCCCATACGTCCTGATCATATGTCTTGATGGTCGTATTTTCCTCGGCGGCAACCCATCGGCAGCGCAGGTATGCGTTGGCGTGGGAGTCGGCAAGATGGTGTACGACCTGCCGCACGGTCCACCCACCGTCCCTGTAGGGAGTATCGAGTTGCTCGTCTGTCAGGTCCTTTACTGCCCGGCGGAGGGCTGGCGGGCATGCTGCGATCCGGGCGATCTTGGCGGTGCGTTGATCCGTGGTGAACATTCTTCGCACGTTGTCTGGACGGAAAAAAATACGGAACCTGCGAGCCGCAAGACAGGGTCGCGGCGAATCTCTTCACGATAACACACCGGCGAACTCAACATGCCTGACCATTCATTCGCGGACCTCCTGCTCACCCTCTTCGCGCTGCTTGTCACAACCAACCTGCTCGGCCTCCTGGCGCAGAAGATCAACCAGCCCGCAGTGGTCGGAGAACTCATCGCTGGAGTGCTCCTTGGCGCCTCCGTGCTCGGAATCGTCGATCCAAACGATCCGGTAATTCACGCACTCGCCGAACTTGGCGTTCTGGTGCTGCTCTTCGAGATCGGCCTCCATACCGACCTCAAGTCACTCGTGAGGGTCGGCAACTCGGCAGTCGTTGTAGCGATAATCGGTGTAGTTCTGCCGTTCGGGCTGGGATACTGGGTCGCGCACGCAATGGGTCTCGGTGTGATTCCGGCTATCGTCGCCGGCGCGGCCCTCACAGCAACGTCAATCGGAATCTCGGCGAGAGCTCTCTCGGATCTCGGCCGGCTGAACACGCCGGAAGGCCAGATAGTGCTCGGCGCCGCAGTGATCGACGACATCATCGGTCTCGTGATACTGTCCGTCGTTGCCGGATTCGTGGGAGGCGCTGCAGTAACCGTGGCCGGCGTGAGCCTCACCACAGCCATCGCCCTCGGGTTCGTCGTCGTCGCGGTTGTCCTCGGCGGCATACTGATTCCGCCGCTGTTCCGGTTCGTAGCCCGGGTGGAGGCGACGGGAACCCTTGGCGTAGTGGGTCTGGCGTTCGCTTTCTTTCTGGCCTGGCTGGCGGACAGCGTCGGATCGGCCACGATTATCGGTGCATTCTCGGCGGGATTGATCCTTCACAACACCCCGCAGCGCGATGCGATCGAGAAGGCCACGACAAATCTCGGTCATTTCTTCGTTCCGATATTCTTCGCAAGTGTCGGCGCCGCCATCGAGCTCGGCACCCTCGGCGACACGCGGGTGCTGGCGATCGGCGGAGCTCTGATCGTCGTTG
>Ga0136627_1000798_pt1 | contig 12351 bp, 12 predicted proteins | sample AntDrymUQ4892206_2_FD_104652 | JGI IMG/M metagenome (GOLD analysis project Ga0136627, IMG submission 104652) | Polar desert sand microbial communities from Dry Valleys, Antarctica - metaG UQ489 (22.06) | ecosystem: Environmental > Terrestrial > Soil > Desert | place: Antarctica: Dry Valley... | reverse complement strand
GATTGCCGCCGACCATGGCCGGCACGCGCAGGGCTACTGCAGTGTCTGCCATCGGTTCACCTCGTAAGTTGATCGGTTGCTGTGAGAAGGCCGCGTTCCTCCGCCACGGTCGTCGTCCCTTCCCTTCTCGTTGCGACGCGCCCACGTCTGGCCGCGATGGCCGAAGGGAGTTGCCATTGACACGGCGGCGATGTGACATTCATCAAGGTCGCCGATCAAGCGGCGTAGAGATGCCCGAGAGCGTCAGAGTCGTCGCCGTGTTCCAAGCCGCGTGAAGGACGTCGGTGGGGACGATGGAACCGATGAGCTCGGCGGCCTCGCAGCTCATGGGGCGCGACTTCCATTTCGCAACCCTCGACCCACCCGCCGGTGACGGATGGCTCGGGAGACCGCACCATCATCAGGGTGGCCATGGGTGCCGGCGGCTGCGGACGCGCTGGCCGGCAGCATGACCATGACCGAACGCGAGCATTGCGGGCAATGGCAGCCGCATGCGATTATCCCGATCCCACGACGAGAACGGGCCAACGGCGATGGTTGAGGATGCAGGAGACGACGCGCCTGACGCCACGGCCTATAACTACGACCGGTTCGATGTACACGTGGAGGATGGGCGCGAACGGCGCGAATTCGAAGCATTCCCGAACCTGTTGCACGCCGGCGACCCCGCGCCTGAGATCGACGGGCTCCTGCTCAACACGGGCGGCCGCATAACGCTGTCGCACATATGGCGCAAGCGCACGGTCGTCATCGAGTTCGGCTCGTTCACCTGACCGTACTGCTCAGCAGAGGGTCCTCTGCTCGACGCGGCCGCTGACCGTCATCCAGACGTGGGATGGTTCTTCGTGTACACGCGCGAAGCGCACCCCGGGGAGCACGTGGGTCATCACAAGACGTTCGCTGACAAGCTGGGGAACGCCACGCTGCTGCGAGACGAGGTCGGCATCCGCCGACCGATCGTCGTCGACGACCTCGCCGGTACCGCCCATCGCGCCTACGGGTTGCTGCCGAACATGACCTGGGTCGTCGGCCGCGGTGGCCGGATCCTGTACAAGGCCGACTGGACCAGCGCGCGCAACGTCGAAGCGTTCCTCGAGCGTCACGAGCAGGGGCGCCGCCGCCGACCCGCGTCGGGTGCGGTGGCCGCGTACGTCACGGAGCAGATCGAGTACCGCGACGTGGACCGGGAGGCGTTCTACGATCGTCTGCGGCGAAACGGGCCACGTTCCTACGACGAGTTCAAGCGTGCAGAGGCTCTCTGGCGCGGCTGGGAGGCTGCGGAAGCCGATCGGGAGGATCCGAGATGAGCCCAGCTGAGGGTGCAGACCGCCCCCCGATGACGTTCGAGGAGTTCCACCAGTCGTTCTACTACGGCGACCGCGCGGACATGCAGTTCAAGTACCTCGCCAGGATGACGGACGAGGAGGCTGCCGACACGGTCGCTGCGCTGCTGCGCAAGCTCGGTGAGGCGCTCGACACCGGTGAGCTGGACGAGGCACGGCGCCTGGCGTTCGAAACTCAGGTCCGCGCGTACGCACCGCCGGACCCGCCGGAGCCTGAGGTGGATGACGCTCCGTTCGCGCCACTGCGCGGGGATCTTGCCGACCTGCGGCTCGCACTCGTTTCCGCGGGCGGCGTCTTCGTCGCTGGTGATGACCCGATGGGGCCGGACGGGCCGACGCAGGAAGAGTGTCTGGGCCTGATCAAGGAGTTCCTCCGCGGCGCGGCGACCTTGTCGCGGATACCCGTGGACACACCGGCGGACCGACTGACGGCGCGCCATCCCGGCTACGACGCCACCACTGCCCAACGCGACATCAACACCGTGTTCCCGCTCGCACACCTCCGCGACCTCGAAACGGCCGGCCGTGTGCGCCTCGCAGACGAGCACTACGCATTCACCGGCGCCACGTCGCAGACCCGCCTGCGCAATGAGACCGCCCCTCGCTGGGCGGAGCACATGGCGGCACGCGAGGTGGACGCGGCGTTTCTCGTCGCGACCTGACCGGTCTGCCACGGGTCGGTCGGACTCGTCGCGCGAGCACTCGAGGCCGCAGGGATTCCCACAGTGAGCGTGTTCATCCAGGCATTCCGCCATCGCGCACTGCAGCTGCGGGTGCCGCGGGTTGTCGTGACGCCACATCTCATGGGGCGCACGATTGGCCCGGTGGGAGACGCGGCGCGTCAGCGCGACGTCGTTGAGGCAGCGCTGCAACTTCTCGAGGATGCCGCCGCGCCGAACACCATCCGCGATTTCGAGGCACCGGCGTAAGGAAGTTCACCGCCAGCTGGTGCACCGGCGGTCAGTGGCGCGAGCTGGCGTCGCGCGGAAGGACTGCGGGAGCCGCCGGGTTCCCATGTCGAGTCGTGCGCGTCCGCGCCCGCGGGTGCGCCGGACTCGGTGCAAACCTTCACCAGGTGCATGAAAGGACGGCACGTTCTGAGGATTCGCCGCGCCACAGCGTCACCTACCGACTCGAACATGGGGGACGGCCGGCGATTTCTCATCGCCTTGGCGGCGGTGGCCGCCGGAGCGTTGGGACTCGTCGTCGGGACGCACGCCGAGTCGCAGCGGGTCGCAACGGAGGAGATGTACTACCAGAATTTGCGCATCGTCCTCTACGACACTCGCGAGGCACTCCAGTTCTCGATCCGAGAGGCGATCGGTACTGGAGATTCACAAGCGGACCTTGCTGAGGCCGCTTTGAGGACGCTGCCGGGCAAGGTGCGGAGCATCCCACCGCCTCCGCAACTTCGCCGGGCGCATGAGCACCTTGGGGACGTCACTCAGATCGCCTCGGACGAGCTGGCGAATGCTGCCCTTACACCGCAAGACGGCATCGCTTCGGCCGTGCTAGCGGAACGGCGGATCAGAGAACTCATCCGGCTGATTGAATTGTTGGAGCGACGTGGATCCACCTGACACCGTCGAAGTGCGCGACCACACTCTCCCAATCCTCAGACAGCCAGCAGAACCTGGTTGACCGCGGCGGAGATGGCGTCCGGATGATCCTCGGGGGTCCAGTGCTTCCCGCCTTCGATCCTTGTCAGGACCGTGGCCAGATCCGACGCCAGGCGCTCGCCGTACCCGACCTTCTGAAAGCGATCGGCCGTCCCCCACACGACCCGCGCCGGGACCCCCAGCTTGGGCAGGTCATGCTGCACAGCCAGGGTGTCGCGGACATCCAGTGACCGGATCTGCCGGATGAGCGCCGCCGCTCCCCCATGCTCGAGGTACGGCCGCGCGTGCATCCGGCCCGACTCGCGCCCCACGGCTAGGTTGTCGTGACCGCGCACCATGAATGACGCGATCAGCAGCTTGAAAAGGGAGTCAGGCAGCCGCTCGACGACTCCGCCGGCGGCTCGCAGGCCACGAACCGACGGGATCGGCCACGAGTCGTACGCAATGGAGTTGGTCAGCACGAGTCCGGCACACCGGTGCGAGTCGCGGACTGCGGCGATCTGCACGACGCCGCCACCGAGGTCGTGCCCGACGAGGACCGCACGCTCGATCTCCAGCGCATCAAGCCAATCCAGCAGGTAATCGGCCTGCCGTGCAACGGAGATGTCTCGGCCCCGTCCCGCCGGAATGCTGTCGCCGTACCCGACCATCTCAAATGCCAGACAGCGCCCATCCACCCGCGGCATCACCGAACGCCACAGCGCGGGCGTGGTCGGGATGCCATGCACGAGCACGACGGGAAAACCGTGCCCGTGCTCCACCCATCGCATGGGAATGCCCGCGACGTCGCGTTCTCGGTCGTGCATTGGAAGCCTCCTGTTCCGTGTCTGTCCCCCTACCCGGCAGCCGGGGGGCTGATGCGCGACTCCTTGGGGGAATGGCTGCGCCATCCACGTGGTTTCCTGGGCCAGCCATTTGCGAGAGGGGCAGGGGATCGCGAACAACAGTCCCAAGACGTCAGCGCTGCCTGCGCTGCTCCGGCGCGGCAGTGGATGGCTGCGCGAACTGGAGCGGCGCACGAGGCCCGCCGACCCGGAAGTGGTGGCGGCCCTGGAACAGCGCTGGCACGAGCTGCCCACAGGAGTGCGGACGCCCGGTCAGATGCTGGGCCGCAAGCTCACGGGCTGCGAAGGGACCCACGGCGTCTTCCCCGCGTGCAACTTCGGCTGCAAACCGTGCTACCTCTCCGCCAACGCCAACCGCGTCCGCGTCGACGGCACTCATACGGTTGCCGAGGTGGATCGCCAGATGGCGTTCCTCCGCGAACGGCGTGGCCCTGCGCAATATGCCCAGCTCATCGGCGGGGAGGTCTCCCTGCTCCCGGCTGAAGCGCATGCCGAGGCACTGGCGGTGATGAGGCGCTACGGCCGTATGCCGATGAGCTTCAGCCACGGCGACTTCGACTACGAGTACCGCTCGTCCAGCGGCGCCTGCGCGACGCGTGGGCGACGCCGACGCCGACGCCGCCGAACGCGAACTCGAACTGACGCTGCGACGTATGCGACTTGCCCCTTACAGTTACAGGCCTCGTAAGTGTTCAGGTGCCCCGTTGAGGTAGGCCGCGTAGGGCGGCCCGCGCGGGTGCGCTTGGTGGGGTCAGCCTGTGATGGCCGCGGGTGGGAGCCAGGGGTCGCCGATGGTGGCGCGGGCGAGTCCGTCGAGGAGCCGGTCGCCGCGTTTGCGCAGGGTGGAGATGTAGCTGCGGGTGGTGCAGAACCGTTTGGCGCCGGTCATGGTGCGCCAGCAGCCGGAGATCTTCTGCTGCACCTTGATCGGGCGCAGGTCACGCTCGGCCTGGTTGTTGTCGAACGGGACCGCGAAGTCGACGGTGAACCGCAGGACCTGCTCGCGACGCTCGTCGAGCCGGGTCAGCAGGTTCGCCGCCTTCGAGCGCGCGCCGGTGCTCGGCGGGTTCGCGGCGTGGCCTTGGGCGATGTGACCGGCGTAGCGGGCGTCGATCGCCGCGAGCAGCTCGGGCGCCAGGCTGGTCTGCCCGGCGGCCTTGGCGGTCTTGACCGCCCGGTTGGCGAAGCGCAACGTCTCCGCGAGGTGCTCGGCCCACTGCTGGCCTGCCTCGGTCGCTGCTTGCAGCTCGCGCAGGTGGTGGGCGTTGCACAGCGCATGCTGGCAGTCATAGCCGCGGTAGGGCGCCCACCCGTCGTGCACCGCCACACCGGTGAAGGCGGGCAGCACACCGTTCGCGTCGCTGCCGGCCCTCCCGCGACGCTCGTGCGCCGACAGCACAGTGAGCGTCGCGTCGGAGGTGACGTGGACCCACCCCAGCCGCCCACCGATCCGGGCGCCGGTCTCATCGACACACACCACCCCGGCGGCGCCGAGCGCCTGACAGGCACGCTGGATGAACGGTTCCTGGTTGGTCGCGGTCTCAGCGACGATGGCGGCGACGCTGCCCGTCGCCACCTGCACCCCAAACGCCTCGTCCAGGATCTGGGCGCAGCGCTCGACCGGCACGAAATGCGCCGCGGAGAAGTACGCGACCAGCGCGCGCACCCTCGGCCCGTAACAGGCAGGCGCGGACGCCTCATCAGGAAACCGCGCCGCCGTCATCGCGTGACACAGCCCGCAACGACGCCGCAACACCCGATGCTCGATCACCCGCACCACCGGCTCGGGGACGTCGAAGACCTGCCGCGCGCTCTCCGCGACGACCTCCGCCTCGTCCAGATCGGCGCCGCAGCCCGAGCAGCCGTCCGGGGAGTGCCAGACCACCTCGTCAGGCTCGGCGGTCTGCGCCAGATGCGCCCCGCCCGAGCCCGGCTGCTTCCCTGGCCGGCGCCGCTTCCCGCCCGCACGCCGCTCCTGCCGGTCCGCAGGCGGCTTGGCGTAACCCTCCCAGGACGGCGGCCGCGACGAGTTCCGCGGGGTCTGCCCCAACCGGGCCTCGAGCTCGGTGACCCGCGCCTGCAGCTGCTCGATCACACCGTCCCGTTCGGCCAGCAACGCGAGCAGCTCACGCTCGCGAGGCGTCACCTGACCGCTGGCGCTCACCACCACCGCACCATCCAGCCGCCCGATCGGGGGAAGACGACGGCCGCCAGCAGGCAACTACACCCGTGTCACCAGGTCAAGCACCCGGCGCGAGACCTGAACAGTTACATAGGAGTATAGGAGACTGCTGAAGTAGTCGCTTCCAGGGCGGGGGATGGCGCCCCCAGCGGGTTGCGTCGGTTCTTTCGCGGCGCCTGGCCGGGACCGGCGCTGTCGACGAGCCACCGGGTTGAGGCGCCGTCGGGGCTGTGGACGGTTGTGACGGGCCGCTGGGGCGCAAGTCGGCGGCTGGAGGCGTGCCGCGTGGCGGTTGAGGCCGCCGCCGGCATCGTCCTGCCGCGGTGGCAGCGCATCCCGAGGTTGCGCAGGCGGGTGAGGTTCACCGCAGCGACGCGCAGGCTGAAGGCGAGCGGGTTGGGTCTGACGTCGCGGTAGCGGCAGCGACGGTGGCCGTCCTTACCGTCCAGGCGATCGACCGCTCGACCAGCGACCGGCGCGGGTGGGCGGCGGCGAACTCGGCGGTCTTGGCTTGCGCGCGGGCAGCGACGAGCTGGTCGTCGTGGTCGCCGACGTGGATGCTGCGCCCCGCCTTGGCGGTGGTGCAGCGCTCCCCCAGCGGGAGCCGACGCAAGCGCCCGCCGAAGGTGGCATTGCCATTTCCGCTGATCGCGACGGCGACACCGTTCGGGCACGTCACCTTCCGGGCCTGGTGGTCGATGGTGAAGTCGTCGCGGTCGAAGCCGTCGGGCACCGCAGCGGCAGCGGCAGCGGCTTGATCTCACCTGGCTGTGGCGGCGTCGGCCAGCGCCTGGGGGTGGCGCCGCCGCCGTCCGCGGCGTCGCCCGCGGTGACTGTGTTCGCGGTGATCAGCCCGCTCTGCGGCGCCACTGCGATGTGGCTCTTGAACCCGTCGTGGTAGGACGCGCGCGACTTGTGCGCATGCCGCGCCTGCGGATCCACGACCGACACGACCCGGTCCTTGGCGACCGCCCGGGCGGTCCGCCGGCTGCTCGGCGCCTCGCCCGGCTCGACGTCCTGGCCGGGGACCAGCGCAGCAGCGCCACCGCCCGCTCCTGCTCCTCGTCGAAGCCGGTCACCGGCAGGCAGTCGATGATCGCGAGCGCGTCGGCGAACCAGTCCGCGGACACCAGCGCGTCTCGGGCGACCTGGTCGTCCCACGCGCAGCCCGGTTTACCGCCGCGGTCGTAGTCGTGCGCGCCGACCGCCACCTCCAGCGCCGCGGCCACCGGCCGGCGGACCTGGCGGATCGCAGCGACCGCGCAGGGCACGCGCACCGACGCACCTGGCGACGATCTGCGCGCCGAAGCGCTCGCCCTTCAGGCCGCAGACAGACTCGAGACACTCTCCTACGAGGATCAGAGGCGTCTGGTCGCCCTTCTCGGTGTCGAGTTGCGGGTCGAGCAGAAGGGCGGGCGAGCACGGCCCGGACTTGTGCGACTGCGAGGAGGCCTCCCAGCCATGCTGCTGCGTTCATGGGTGCATCCTCGCCATGACGCCTCGGCGTCACGGCCAGACCGTTACCAACCCTGAAGGGGGTATCCCGTCCGCGTTCGAGACAGTGATCGCGGCTTGACCAGACGACCCGTGACCGACCCGGAGGAACGCGACCAGCGGTCGTCGAGGCGCTTGACGGATGAGCTGCGACGTCGTCCTCAGCCGAGGGTGTCGTCGACGGCGAAGACTTCCAGCTGGATCCCGTCGGGGTCGCGGAACGCCACCAGCGCCGACTGCGGGGGGTCGCCGCGCAGCGTGACCGACGAGTGCTGGACCCCCAACCGGTCGAGCAGGTCGGCGTAGCCGTGGACATCGTCGATGGATCCCACCTGCAGGGCCAGGTGGTCCAGCCCCACCCGCTGAGGGTCGAAGCGGTCGTGCCCGACGGCGGCGTGCTGGGTCAGGGTCAGCGTCAGGGGAGCGATCGGATGCCGCAGTCGGGTCCGGGTGAACGTCGCGGATTCGACCTCGCTATGGGCGCGGAAGCCGAGGACACGGCTGTACCACCCGGTGCTGGCCGCACGATCGGTCACCGACAGGCTCAGGTGGTGGACGCCGATGAGGTCTGGCACGAAGGGCTCCTGGGGTTGGGGGCCACCGAACGCTAGGACGCCAAGGCAGGTCGGGAGTAGATGACAGCGACACTTACTGGTGCTGCGCAGGTAGCGCTAGGTTCGCGCGGCGCCGCAGTCTGGTGCCGTCCCCTCGAGTCGATGGAGCCGGTCTTGTCGATCACACCCCTTTCCCCCGCATCATGGACATGGACCCGGACCCGTTGGCTGCTGGCTGCCGCCACCGTGCTGGTGCTGCTGCTGGCCCCGTCAGGTGCGCCTGTCGTCGCTCAAGATGACGCGGTGACGGTGCGCATCGGCCTGCACGCACCCGAGAAGAACCTGAACCCGTTCATCTTGCCCCAGGCGCTGCCCATCACCCACGACTTCACCAACCTGGTGTACGACAGCCTCTTCTGGTCGCAGGCTCGGCTGGACCCCGAGCCGTGGTTGGCCACCGGGGCCGAGCCGTCGGAGGACATGCGGACGTGGACGGTGACACTGCGCGAGGGGGTCGCGTGGCACGACGGTGAGGCGTTCACCGCAGAGGACGTGGCCTTCACCTATGCCTACTTCGCCGAGGTCGGCGGACCTGGCAGGTACGGCCACCACGTCTACGACCACCCTGTCTTTGAGTCGGCTGAGGTCATCGACGACAGCACCGTCACGCTGACGTTCGAGGAGCCGGTCGCCACCTTCACGCTGCTTCCCGGTGGCGACGTGCCGATCCTGCCCGAGCACATCTGGGCCGGCATCGAGGATCCCGGGGCCGACGCCACGTCACTGCCGGTCGGCACCGGACCGTTCCGCATGACCGAGTACGAGCCCGACACCTCCTACCGCCTGGAGGCCAACGAGGACTACTTCCTGGGCGTCCCGACCGTCGACGTGCTGGAGTTGACCGTGGTGCCCGATGCGCAGGCGGCCTTCGCCGCACTGCAGGGCGGCGAGCTGGACTGGGTCACCCGCAACGTGCCTGCGCCGTTGGAGGAGACGATCGCCACCAACCCCGACCTGGAGGTGATCGAGGGCACGCGCTTTGAGTCGATGTACCTGATGTTCAACACCCGCAAGCCAGCCCTGGCGGATCCGGTCGTGCGCCGGGCGCTGAGCCAGGCGTTGGACCTCGACGCGATGGTGGAGATCATCGAAGGTGGCCGTGCCCGCCCCGGCAACGACACCTGGACCCACCCCGATTCGCCCTGGGCCCATCCCGAGGGCGGCCACACCTTCGACGTCGCGGCCGCCGAGGCGGCGCTGGACGAGGCCGGGTACGCGCTGGGCGAGGACGGCATCCGCACCACCCCCGACGGTGCACCGGTGGCCTTCGAGCTGCTGGTCAACACCAACGCACCGCCGCAGATCCGTGCCGGCGAGCTGGTCGCCGAGCAGCTGGCGGTGATCGGCGTCGACGTGACGGTCACCCCGCTGGACCCGCCGGCCATCGGTGCCGCCCGCCAGCCAGGCCCCGACGGCCCGCCCCCGGTCGACATGTTCATCGCGGTGTTCGAGGCCCATGCCCACGCCGACCCCGACCACCTGTTCTTCTTCTTCCACAGCCCCGGCCGCGGCGTCGGCGGGGTGTTCAGCGGGCTGGCAGACGACGAGTTCGACGCGCTGGTCGAAGAGGCACTGCCATTGCCGGCCGAGGACAAGCTGCCGGTCATCCACGAGGCGCAGGAGCGCTTCGCCGAGCTGGCGCCCGCGGTCACGCTGCTGTACCCGGACGGCCGCTGGGCCTACCGGCCCGCCGCCTACGACGGGTGGATGAGCGACAACGGCCACGGCGTGTTCACCAAGCGGTCCTTCCTGCCCGACCGCGACGATGTCGCCGCCGCGGACCCGACCGAGGAAGGGACCGACGCCGAGGCCACCGCCACCGAGGAGGTCGCCGTCGAGGAGGCGACGCCGACCGATGACCCGACCGATGCCCCGACCGAGGGGTCCACCGACGCGCCTGCCGCTGACATCGAGTCCGACGAGGGCGGCGGAGGCGTCGCGGTCGTGGTTGTGCTGGTCGCGCTGGTCGCGATCGGCGGTGTGGTCGCCCTCCTCGCCCGCAAGCGATCTGGCACGGTGGTCGACTGACGGCCGTGCCCCGGTGGGTCCGCACCGCCGCGCAGTACCTGGCCGTCCTGTTGGCGGCCGTGCTGCTGAACTTCGCCCTACCGCGACTGGCACCTGGTGATGCCGTCGACTACCTGGTACCGCCCGCATCGGGGGTGCAGGACCCCGAGGTGCGCCAGCGCCTGCTGGAGCGCTACGACCTGGACGGGTCGGCTGGCAGCCAGCTGGCGCGCTACCTGGGCGGGCTCTTGCAGGGTGACCTGGGGGTGTCAGTCCGCGACACCCGCCCGGTGACCACGGTCCTGGCCGACCGCATCGGATGGTCGGCGCTGCTGGTGGGCACCGCGGTGCTTGCCTCGACGGTCATCGGCGTCGGGCTTGGGTTCGCGGCCGGGTGGCGCCGCGGGTCCGCCCGTGACGTCGGCACGCTGGGTGGGGTGCTGGCCGTCGACGCCCTGCCGGCGTTCTTCGTCGGGCTGATGCTGCTGCTGGTCTTCTCTGTCGAGCTGGGCTGGTTCCCGGTGTACGGCGCGACGGGCAGCAGCCGGGCGACCGGGCTGGCCTGGTCAGTCGACGTCGCCCGGCGGCTGGTGCTGCCGGGCGCGACGCTGACGCTGGCGGGGCTCGGGTCGGTGTTCATCGTGGCCCGCGCGGCGATGATCGCCGAGGTCGGTGAGGACTACCTCTTCGGCGCCCGCGCCCACGGCCTGACCGAGCGGCAGGTGCGACGCCACGCCCGGCGCAACGCGCTGATCCCAACCTCGACCGCCAGCCTGCTGGGCCTGAGCACGCTGGTGGGGGCCGCGACGGTCGTGGAGACGGTGTTCGCCTACCCGGGGCTGGGGTCCCTGGCGATCGAATCCGTCCGCGCCCGTGACTACCCCGTCCTGCAGGGCGTGTTCCTGCTGCTCGCCGTCGTCGCCATCGGCGTCAACCTGCTGAACGACCTGCTGTACCCGCTGCTGGACCCGCGGGTCAGGCGGGGACAGACCGCATGAGGGGCAGCGCCGTGCCGCTGCAGCGGTCGACCAGGACCCTGCTGGGTGTGGGCGTGGCGCTGCTGGTACTGGTCATCGGTGCGGCGGTCCTGGCCGACGTGTTGGCGGCCCACCCCCCGAACCGGGCCAGTGGTCCGCCATACGCCCGGCCATCCTCGGCGCACTGGTTGGGCACCGACGACCTGGGTCGCGACCTGTTCTCCCAACTGCTCCACGGCGCCCGGGTGTCGCTGGCCGTCGGCCTGATCGCGGCCACGCTCGCGACGCTGCTGGGCACCGCTGTCGGTCTAGTGGCAGGTTGGGTCGGCGGCTGGGTCGACGCGCTGGCCATGCGGCTGGTCGACCTGACGCTCGCCCTGCCGTTCCTGGTGCTGGTGCTGGTGCTCGCCGCGTACTTCGGTCGCGGGTTGGAGACGCTCACCCTGCTGATCGCCGGGGTGCTGTGGGCCCGGCCCGCCCGGCTGCTGCGCTCGCAGGTGCTGAAGGTCAGCCGCTTCGGCCACGTGCGTGCGGCACAGGTCATGGGGGCGTCGGTTGCGAGGATCCTCCTGCGGCATGTGCTGCCCCGGATGGTGCCGCTGCTGACCTCGGTCTTCGTCCGGGCCGCGGCGGTTGCCGTCATCGTGCAGGCAGGCGTGGCCTTCCTGGGCCTGGGCGACCCCCACCGGATCAGCTGGGGCGGCACGCTGTTCTTCGCCAACAACGGTGCAGCGATCCTGACCGACGCCTGGCTGTGGTGGATCATCCCTCCCGGCATGGCACTCGCTGTCGTGATCGTCGGGCTGGCGTTCGTGGGCTACGCCTTGGAGGAGCGGGCCGAGCCCCGACTGGTCAGCCACGGCTGGCGGCGTCCGGTCCGTCGCCGGCTGCCGGCCGACCCCGCACCCCCCGCCCCGACCGGCACGATCCTGGACGTCCGTGGCCTGACGGTCCGCTACGGCACCGCCATCGCCGTCGGGCAGATGTCCATCGCGGTCCGTCGCGGGCGGGTGCTGGGGATCGTCGGTGAGTCCGGGTCGGGGAAGAGCACCCTGGTCCTGGCCGTGCTCGGGTTGCTGCCGACCGAAGGCGTCGTCGCGGCCGGCGAGGTGGTGCTGGGCGACGTCGACCTTCGGCGCATCGGCCGTGACGGGTTGACCGCGCTGCGCGGCCGCGAGGTCGCATTGGTGCCGCAGGCCGCCATGAACCTGCTCGACCCGACCATGACCGTGCACGCCCAGGTCGCCGAGGTGGCCCGACGAACCGCCGG
>Ga0136627_1000797_pt1 | contig 12357 bp, 10 predicted proteins | sample AntDrymUQ4892206_2_FD_104652 | JGI IMG/M metagenome (GOLD analysis project Ga0136627, IMG submission 104652) | Polar desert sand microbial communities from Dry Valleys, Antarctica - metaG UQ489 (22.06) | ecosystem: Environmental > Terrestrial > Soil > Desert | place: Antarctica: Dry Valley... | reverse complement strand
GGGGGCGGGAGGAGACTTTTTGCAGGTCGTCCGGGCAGACCGACACGGTAAAAGTCCCGCGGGAGTTCATGGAACGACTGACCGATACGGTTTGCTATGCGGCGTGACGGCTAAAGTCCAGCTACCGATCGCCGCGATATCCAACGATTGGTTCGTACCGCGCTCCTACCTCAGAACCCGCCGATGGACCCGTCGGCGTCGAGGCGGAGCTCTTCGGGGCCGGAGACGACCTCGGCGTCGGAGTTCGCGAGCGCCTCCTCTACGAGGTTCTCCGAGACGTAGAGATGCTCCAGGTGGAGGGTGTTCGGGATGCGCACGAAGCGCGTCTCCTCCGGCGGGACGCCCCAGTTGCAGCGGACGGCCGTCTGCAGCGCCTCCTCGTCGGTGGAGAGGACCATCGGGACCTTGGCGCGTTCGACGAAGGTACTGGTGATGACGTTGGCATTCATGGCGTTGCGGTCGATCTGCCCCACGAGCCGCTCGGTGGTCAGGTCGGCGAGGCCCACGCCCAGGGCGTTGCCGTGCGACTCCTCGCTCACGTCGCCGACTATCAGGTACTTCACGTTGGGCCTCTCGGGCTCATCGACGCCGAGGATGCGGAAGCGCCCGATCACGTTCGTGTCCATCCCCGTCCCCGAGTAGTTCTTGCCCAGGGCGTCCACGTAGAGGATGTCTATGTCGGAGACGGGAAGGACGGGCATCATCCCCATGTACTCGCGCAGCAGCTCGCGCTCGCGGTTGGGGATCTCACGCGTCGGAATAGCCTCGATGGTCGCCGGCTCGTCGTAGGCGTTCTCGACGATGCCGACCCCGAACAGGACGTGCCCGGAATTCATGACCTCCTCGCCGACCTCGACCATGAAGTCCCGGATGCCCTCCACACCATAGCCGTGCAGGGCGAGCGCCTGGGCGTGCTTGCCGAGGCCGATGGAGGCCATCTTCAACAGCCCGCTCTCAACCTCGGCGCGGAAGTCGGTGTGGGCCTTGATCCTGTTGACCACCACCACACCGTCGGCCTCCGAAGCGATCCTGTCCATAAAGACCGGGATGCCGCGGTCGGTCTCCCCGATCTCGACCGTCTCCATAGAAGACCGGATCGGTGCCCCGCAGGATTCTTCGGTGACGCCCAGGGAGGCCAGGATCTCGACCTGCCCCTCCGCCGTCGCCCCACCGTGGCTCCCCATCGCCGGCACGATAAAGGGCTCGGCCCCCATCTCCTTGAGACCTTCGATCACGGAGCGCAGGATCTCGTCTATCCTCGCGATGCCGCGGCTGCCCGCCGTGACCGCCACGCTCATGCCAGGCCTGACGGTGGATGTGATCTCTTCTTTTCGAAGCTCTCCGCGCACCGTGCCTTCCACGTCTTCGACGCGGGGACGGGGAAAAGTCTGCTTGACCTTTACGACCTTCGGAAACCTCAACCCCTGCTCCTTCCGCTCCTACACACGTAACGCACTCTACAGCCCCGAGAAGAAACGCGAGATCCGGCCGTTCGTCAGGTCGGGCCTCTCGTAGTGGACGAAGTGACCCGCCCCGGGCGCCAGTTCCAGCTCGAAGTCGGAGAAGTAGTCCCCGAGCCGGTCGGCCCAACGAACCTTTATGATGGGGTCGCTCTCGCCCCACAGGAAGTACGCCGGCGGCCCGATCTTCGGGAGGTCGGGCGCACCCTCGCGCATCATCTTCATCCTGGCCTCTGCGACGCCCGCGTACCAGTCGAAGCCCCCTTGCAGGTTTCCCGGCCGCATAAAGTTGTCCACCCAGGCCTCGAAATCCTCGTCGAAGGTCCCGGGCTCGTGCGACCAGTGGTCCAGGAAGTGCTTGAGGTAGATCCCGCACGCCTCCCGGCTCGAACCCACGAGGTCCGCGGCCCACGGCTGCTGGTGGAAAGACTGGTACCAGATCTCCGTCACGCTGTCCGGCTCCAGCCAGCGCCGCCCGATCCCCGGGTACACGCAGTTGAAGAAGAACAGACCGCTGACCCTCTCCGGGTACCTCGCCGCGAACCTCTGGGCCACGAACGACCCCACGTCGTGGCTCACGATGCCGAGTTTCTCCAAACCGAGTGCATCGGCGAGGCCGCGCAGGTCCTCCACCAGCTCGTCGAGCAGCCGTCCCGGGGGATCGGGCAACCCCGGCTTCTCCGATTCCCCGAACCCCCGCAGATCCGGGGCGATCACGTCGAAGCGCCCCGCGAGCGGGACTATGTTCTTGCGCCACACGTACCAGAACTCGGGCCAGCCGTGGAGCAGCACCAGCGGCATCCCCGACCCGTGCCGCACGTAGTGCACCCTTATGCCGTTCGCCTCGACGTACTCGCGGTTCCAACCCGGCCCACCCGACGCCATCACCTAACTCCTCTCTTCGGCGCCGGCCAAAGTGCGGGCGAGGTCCAGGGCCGCTTTCAGGCTCGCGTGGTCGGCCTTGCCGGTGCCGGCGATGTCGAAGGCCGTGCCGTGGTCCACGCTCGTACGGAAGAACGGCAGGCCGACGGTAACGTTGACTCCCGTATCGAAGCCCATCAGTTTTATGGGGATGTGGCCCTGGTCGTGGTACTGGACGACGACCACGTCGAAGTACCCCTGCCGGGCACGCATCATCACCGTGTCCGGCGCCCACGGGCCGCTCGCGTCCACGCCCTCTTCCAGTGCGGCCTTGACGGCCGGCCGGATCCTCTCCAGGTCCTCCTTGCCGAAGAGGCCGTTCTCTCCGGCGTGCGGGTTGAGGCCGGCCACGGCCACGCGGGGACTCTCCACGCCGAGCTTCTTCAGGGACTCGTGGGCGAGGCGTATGACGGCTAGCTCGCGCTCCGGCTGCGCCCTGTCTATGGCTTCTCTGAGGGAGACGTGCGTGCTCACGTGGATCACCTTCAGCTCGTCGGTGACGAGCATCATGGCGTAGTCCTCGGTGTTGGTGAGGTCGGCCAGGATCTCGGTGTGCCCCGGGTACCCGTGGCCCGCGAGGTGCATCGCCTCCTTGTTCAGCGGGGCCGTGGCTATCGCCGCGACGCGCCCGGCGCTCGCGAGCCTTGTCGCCCGTTCGACGTACCGGAACGCCGCGTCGCCCGCCCTGGCGTCGAGCCCCCCGAAAGGCAGGTCGGGCGAAAGCTCACCAACCTGCAACACGTCCGCCGTTCCGGGCTCGAATTTGGCGTCTTCGGGCTCCGGGATCTCGTTGATTCCCAGCGGCAAGGCCAGCAGTTGCGCGGCCCGCTCCAGCATCCCGCTGTCGCCGACCACCAGGGCGCGGTTCCTGTGGTGGAAGTCCGGGTCAGCGAACATTTTTGCGATTATCTCCGGCCCGATCCCGGCCGGGTCCCCCATGGTTACGGCTACGAGCGGCGGCGTCACGGCTTTCCGTCTCCCTTCAAGAGCGATTCCACGGCCCCGACGAGCGTGTCCGGCCTCCCGAAGCCGCCGGCCTTCGTCACGACGGTGTAGGGGCTCGGGCCGATCAGGGCCCCCACCGGCACGCCGGCCTCGACCTCCCCCGCGAGCCGGATGCCCGAAGCCCCGAGCGCCCGCGAGACCGCGACCGCGGTGGACCCCCCGGTCAACACCAGCCCGTCGAACAACCCCTCCCCGGCGAGCGCGGCGGCGGCCCCCGCGAGCGACCTCATGACCTGCCCCCGGGCCGCGGACGAGGCCCTGCCCGAGGAGTGCAAGACCGCGCACGCCCCGCCGGAGAGGATGCCCCGGGCCGTGGCCACCACCTTCCCGACCGTGCTCGCCGAGCCCGGCCCGACCGGGACGGCCACCTCGCCGTACCTCTCGACCAACGCGTCGAGCTGCCCCCGCGACGCGGCGTTGAGGGAACCGACGACGACCAGCACGGAGCGCGCCTTCGCGAAGGACACCCTCGTCTCCGCGGGACGCGGCCCCGGGTAGACGGCGCCGAGCGCCAGCGCCAGCCCCGCCGAGCCGGCCCAGAGGACCGCGCCCGGGTCGGGGACGGCCCGCACCAGGGCCTCCAGGTCAGCGTCGCGCTCCGCGTCCACCACGGTCCACTCGTTTGTATCCAGGGCGCGGCGCACGTTTTCGGCATCATCGAGTTGCTCGACGTGCAGGGTGCCGACGGAGGACGACCACCGGCCGAGCAGCGTCGGAACGTGCCCCTCCCGGACGGGGGTGCGCGAGTCGTTCCTCATCTCCGTCTCGTGGACCGGGACGCCGTGGACGAGTTGGGTACCGCCGGCGGTGGTCCGGCCGGCGGCCGGGAAGGCCGGGGCGACGACGGCGCGCCGTCGTCGGGTGGACTCGAAGGCGGCGGAGAGCTCCGCGGCGACCGAGCCGCGCAGGGTGGAGTCGAACTTCTTGTAGACGAGGCGGGCGTCGCGGACGTTCCGCCCGGCCTCCGCGACGTACCGGGCGGCGAGGCCGGGGCGCCGCGTGCGCGAATCCGTGTCGAAGACGACGGCGTCGAGGCCTTCGTGGGGCACCGGCTCACCGCGGAAGACGACGGCGGTGCGGTAGCCGGCGCGGGCAAACTGGACGCCGGTGTCGGCGGCCCCCGTCAGGTCGTCGGCGATCACGGCTGTCAGCATCTCAGCTCACCTTGTCCGGGGTACGGTTCCAGGAGAGGACCTCCCTTTCGATCTCTTTCACGAAGGCGTCTTTGCCGTCCATGTAGGCCTCTATGTCCGTGGGGAACTCTTTGGCGAGGTCCCTCTTCAACGTCCCGTAGGCGCGGGCGGTTTCGGGGTGCTGGATCAGGTAATCCCTGAAGACCAGGTGGCGCTCTACTTCGGGGGTGCCGGCCTCGAAGACGTGGACGTTGTGGGTGCGCCTGGAACCGCGGTCTTTGGTGAAGAAGCGTCTCCCGGGGATGCCGTATTCTCCCCGCGCCTCGTAGCCCCTCTCGGCCATCGCCCCGTCGAAACCGTCCACCTTCCCGATCTCTCGGACTTCTACCAGGACGTCTATCGTCGGCTTGGCCGGGAGGTCGGGCACAGCGGTGCTGCCGATGTGGTGCACGGCCAGGACTTCGCCGCCGAGGGCGGAGCGGAGCACGGCGGCTTCCGTCTCGAACTTCTCCGTCCAGGTTGGATCGTGCGGTACGACCCTGACCTCGCGGGGCGTCATGAGTTCGCTCCTATCAACCGGCCCTGCTCTCCCGGCGGCGGTTCAGGGCATCCACGAGGACGGCGAGGAAGATCACGACGCCCTGGACGAACTGGACCCAGAAGGGCGGGACGTTCAGCAGGGTGAGGCCGTTGTTGAGCGTGCCGATCAGGAGCACCCCGACGAGCGTCCCGCCTATGCTGCCGCGTCCCCCGAAGAGCGAGGTCCCCCCAATTACCACCGCCGCGATGACCTGGAGCTCGAGCCCTTCGGCCGCGGAGGGCAGCGCGGAGTTCAGGCGGCTCGTCAGGACCACAGCCGAGAGGCCGGCGCAGAGGCCGGAGATGACGTACACCAGAAAAGAGACCCGCCCCACGGGGATGCCGGCAAGCCGGGCGGCCTCCCTGTTGCCGCCGATAGCGTAGACCTGGTGGCCGAAGACCGTGTGGGAGAGGACGAAGTAGCCTATCGCGAAGACGGCGAGCGTCAGCCACACGAGCAGGCTCACGCCCAGGATCTCTGCCTGCCCGACGAACGTGAAACTCGCGGGAAAGCCGAAGATCGTCTGGCCGCTGCTCACGCCGAGGGTAAGGCCGCGCCCCATCGAGAGGACCGCGAGGGTGACGATAAACGGCGTGATGCCGAAGTACGTGGTCGAGAAGCCGTTGAAGGCCCCGATCAGGAGCCCGGCCCCCAGCGCCACCAGAATACCTACGAAACCGGGAACCCCGCTCTGCATGGAGATCGCCGCGAGCATCCCCGTCAGGGCGACGATGGAGCCGACGGAGAGGTCTATGCCGGCGGTGATGATGACGAACGTCATGCCCACGGCGGCGATGCCGATGACCGCCGACTGCACGACTATCTGGGTGAAGTTGTCGAGATCGAGAAAGTTTGGGGCGACGAGGGCGAGCACCATGCACAAGAGGATCCAGGCCGCCAGTATCGGCCCGGTGCCGGTCAGAAAACGGGCCAGGACACCCTTTATCCCCCGCCGTCCGGAGCCTTCCTGCGGGGCTTGTTGCTTGCCCTGCTCCGCGTCGGCGGTGCGCTCTTCGGCCACGGCTTATCTTTCCTCCTCGTCCGGTTTCGCGCCGTTATCTTCCGTCCCGGAGGTTGCGTACTCCAGGATCTTCTCCTGGTCGGCCTCGGCGCCGGAGATCTCGCCCACCACCCTGCCCGCGCGCAGGACCACGATGCGGTCGGCCATCCCGAGAAGCTCCGGGAACTCGGAACTGACCATCACCACCGCCCCGCCCCCGGCCGCAATACCTAGCATGTGCTCGTAGATCTCGCTCTTCGAGCCCACGTCTATCCCCCGCGTCGGCTCGTCGAGCAACACCACGGAGGGCTCGGTCGCCATCGCCCGAGCCAGCACGACCTTCTGCTGGTTGCCGCCGGAGAGCTGCCCGGCCTCCTGTTTCAGGGACGAGGCCCTCACGCCAAACCGTTCTCGCAATCTTTGCCCGAAGGAGCGGTAGCGTCCCCCGTCCACGACGCCGGCGCGGCTGATGCGGTCCAGCACGCTCAGGATCATGTTCTCGTTTATGGTCGCCGAATGCACGAGCCCCTCGGTCCCCCGGTCCTCCGGCACGTACACGATGCCCGACTCCAAACCTTCCGACACGGTGCGTATCTTTCTCTCCCGTCCCTTGACCAGAATTTCACCGCCGGTCGCTGGCGTGACGCCGGCTATGGTCTTTAGCGTCTCGGTGCGGCCCGCGCCGACGACGCCGGCGAGGCCCAGGATCTCCCCCTCCCTCACGCTGAAGGAGACGTCCCGCACCCGCGGCTCCAGGCTGAGGTTCTTGACCTCAAGCGCCACGTCCCCGAGCTCCCGCTCGCGGCTCGGGAAGAGGGAGTCCAGGCGCTTGTTGACCATCGCCTGCACGAGGGACTCGGTGGTCCATTCGTTTATCGGCCTGGAGCCGACGACCGCGCCGTCGCGCATCACGGTGGCGGCATCGCAGATCTCGAAAACTTCTTCCAGATGGTGGCTTATGTAGATGACGGAGATTCCTTCTTGCCGGAGGTCGCGCACCACGTCGAAGAGCACCTGGATCTCGGAGCTCTGCAGGGCGCTCGTGGGCTCGTCCATGACCAGGATGCGGGCGTCGCGGTGGAGCGCCTTCGCCACCTCGAGGAGCTGGCGCACCCCGAGCCTGAGCGACCGGACCGGCGCCCCCGTGCTCAGGTCGTCGAGCCCTACCCGGGCGAGCAGGCGCCGCGCCCGCGTCCGCGCCTCGCGGCGGTCGAGCAGCGGGCCGCGCGAGGGCATGTCTCCGAGAAAGAGGTTTTCGGCAACGCTCATCTCAGGGACGAGGCTCAACTCCTGGTAGATCACGGCGATGCCGGCCGCCAAAGAGTCGGCCGGGTTGCCGGCCTCCAGCAGCTCCCCATCCACCACGATGCGCCCGCCGTCAGGCCGGTAGGCCCCGGCCAGCACCTTTATGAGGGTGGACTTGCCGGCCCCGTTCTCCCCGACGATGCCCATGACCTGCCCGCGCCCCACGCGCAGGTCCACCCCCTTGAGCGCGTGCACGCCCGGGAACCTCTTGTCTAGCCCCTCCATCACCAGCGCGGTCTCTGTCACGCCTCTCCTTCAACAGAAGCTATCTTGGGCTTCGAGCCACCGGCCCAGCGTAAGGCTTTGAGGTTCTAGGTTCTAGGTTTTGAGGGGTTGTGGAGCGAGGTTGCCGCGAACACTCCGCTCCGCGGCTGATCCGGTGCGCGACTTCGGACTCCGGGCCGCGCACCGCACCCCTAATACCTCAAAACCTCATGCCTCAAAGCCTATTTGACCTGGTTGCTCCAGATACCGTAGTCCTCTACTTCCTGGCTGTCTATGTTCTCCTTGTCGATGACGATCGTCGGGTAGAAGTACTCCTTCGGGGGCGTCTTGTCCTGGTTGGCCTGCTCGTCTATGAAGTCCATCGCGGTGCGGGCCATCTCGACGGGGTTCTGGCTGACGGTGGCGGTCTGCTTGTCGTTGCGGATGGCAGCCAGCGCCTGGGCCGTGCCGTCGATGCCGACGACGTAGATGTGCTCGTCGCTGCTCGGCGGCTCGTAGCGGCCGGCGGAGTCTATGGCCCGGATCGCGCCGACCGTGTTGTCGTCGTTGGCCCCGAAGATGGCGTCCACCTTCGGGTTGGCCTGCAGGATGTTGGTCGTGACGTTGAGGGCCTTCTCCTGGTCGAAGTCCGCCGGCTGGTTCGCCACGATCTCGATGTCCGGGTACTCCTTCATGACCTGCTGGAAGCCGGTCTCCCGGTCTTCCGCGGCGGTCGTGCCGACGAGGCCCTGCAGGTCCACCACGTTGCCCCGCGGCTCGCCGTAGCGCTCCTCGAGGAGGTCCACGATGTAGTTGGCACCTTTCTTGCCGGCCTCGACGTTGTTCGTCTCGACGACGCTGGCGAGTTCGCCGCCCTCGGCGCCGCGGTCGAGGGTATAGACGGGGATGTCCGCGTTGCTGGCGGCCTGGACCGCCGGCACGATGCCGTTAGCGTCTATCGGGACAAGGACGAGGGCGTCGACGTCCTGGGTGATGAGGTCCTGGGTCTGGTTGAACTGGGCGCCCGCGTCGCCGTTGGCGTTCGTCTCCCTGAGCTCGAAACCGTGCTCCTTGGCGCCGTCCTTGACGCCCTTCTGGAGGCCGACGAAGAACGCGTTGTTCAGCGTCGGGCCGGCGTAACCGACCGTGAGCTGGTCTCCCCCACCTCCGCCTCCGCCTGCGCAAGCGGTGACGACCAGCGCCAGCGCGGAGACCAGAACCACCCGAACCAATGAACTTCTCACTGCTACTCCTCCTCGTTTCGGTGGGGCTCCCTCAAGCCCCGTGCTCCAAATCTCTGTCCAGGGCGCCCTTCAAGGTTCTTTCTCCCGCTTCGGGCGCGGCGTCCTACTGGGCAAGATAACCGCCGTCCACCGGCAGGATCGCGCCGGTCACGAACGAGGCCTCGTCGGAGGCGAGAAAGAGGATGGCGTTCGCCACCTCGGACGGCTCCCCGAGCCTCCCGATGGGGTGGGCCTCCTTCATGGGCGCCTTGTACTCCTCCGGCAACTGCGCGACGGCCTCGGTCGTTATGGTGCCGGGCGCGACGGCGTTCACGCGGATGCCGCGGGCCGCCCACTCGACGGCGAGGTGCTTGGTGATCCCTGACGCCACGAACTTGGCAGGCCCGTAGGTGGATTGCTCCGCCTGCCCCGCCAGCCCGCTTATGGACGAGAGGCAGACGATGGAGCCGCCAGGGTCCTCCTGCTCCAGCATCGCCTCGACGGCGAACTTGCAGGTAAGGAACATCCCGCGCCCGTCCACGGCCATGACGTGGTCCCAGTCCTCCGGCGTCGCGTCCACGATGTTGTTCAGGGGGATGACCCCGGCGTTCGCCACGAGCACGTCAACCCGCCCGAAAGCCTCGACCGCCGCGCCGATTATCCGCCTCGCATCATCCACGTCCGAAACGTCTCCGACGACCGCGACGACCTCGGCACCCTTTCCACCCAGCCAGTCTTCCAGATCCTTCAGCCCGGCCTCGTCCACGTCGTTTATGACGAGCCTCGCCCCTTCCCGGGCGAAGAGCTCGGCGGTCGCCCGGCCGATGCCCTTCGCGGCCCCCGTCACGACCGCGGATCGGCCGCCCAGCCTGTTCAGCCCTGTCTCTGCCACTCTCTCCTCCTGTCTCTATACATTTTGGGACTTCTTCATGCCAGATGCACCCGTATCCCGCAGGCGCCGGCGGCCTCCAGGGCCTCAGGCGGCGCCGCATCGTCCGTGACCAGGTCGTCGATCTCGTCCAGGCGGGCGACCTCGAAGAAGGACGGCGGGCGGAACTTGCTGTGGTCGGCGAGCAGCACCACGCGGTGGGCGGCCCGCATCATCGCCCGCTTGGCCTCGACGACGTCCAGGCTCGACTCGCTGAGGACGTCGCCGGTCACGGCGTGGATGCCAACGAAGGCGACGTCCACGTGCAGGCCGTTCAGGAAGGTCTGCGTATTCGAGCCGAGCAGGGTAAAGGAGCCGTCCCGGATCTCACCGCCCGGAACCACGACGGATACCCCCGACGCCTCGGCCAGCACGGAGGCCACCCCGACGTCGTTGGTGACCGCCGCGATCCCGAGGTTCCGCCGGCCCAGCGCCTCGGCCGCGGCGAGCACCGTCGAGGAGGAGTCGAAGACGACACTCTGCCCAGCCTCGAGCAAGGTCGCAGCAAAGTCCCCGATCCTCTTCTTCTCACCGGGGTTGTGCCGCCGCCGATCCTCGAACCGGTACTCGAAGGCCGTTCCCTCGACCGTCACGGCGCCGCCGTGGGACCGCCGCACCGCCCCCTCCCGGTCCAGCTCGTCAAGGTCCCTGCGCACCGTCGAGCCCGAGACGCCAAGAGCGTCAGCGATCTCCGAGATCGAGGCCGACCCCCGCCGTCCCAACAACGCCCGGATCTCCGTGCGCCGCTGCGCGGGTATCTTCCGCTCCAATTCCCTTCCCATTCACCCTTCTTGTTACAACCCCTACTTCGAGATGCGGCAGCTTACCACGAAGTTCCGAATACCGTCAAAGGTTGCCAAAAACTCTCAGGAAAATTATGCACCCCCTTTCGCCGGGGGACGATTACCGCTACGATGTGCGTGACTCTTTAGGAGGAGTGAGGGAAGAGACGTTTCGTTTGTTGGGTGGAGATCGGCCCACGCGGCCGTCAGGGAAAGGGAGGAGACGGAGAAATGGACAGAGGGAGAGGTTCGGACGCAGACCGGCCCGTGGACCCGGAGGACGGGCCGCGGAGGGTTGGGGACATACGCGAGGAGAAGGAGGGAACGAGCGCGGAGGGTAGGACCGAGGGCGACGAGCACCTCAGGGATTCCGACGCCGCGACGAACCGGGCGACGTCTGATGCCGGACGGGACACGGGAGGGGTTGCCGCCGCGGACCCCCAGGAGGGCTGGAACATTCCGTCCGGGGTCCTGCCGCCGATAGGTTCGCGAGACCTGCCAGAGCCGGTGCCGATGCGCAAGCTCCTCGGGGCAAGCGTGGTTATCCTCGCCACGGCGACCGGGTCCGGCGAGTTCGTGATCTGGCCCTACATCACCACGCAGATAGGGATAGCGTTCCTGTGGCTCGCTGTCCTCGGGTTCTTTGTGCAGTACGTCATGAACATGGAGATCGAGCGCTACACTCTGGCCACCGGCGAGACGGCGGTCACGGGCTTCACCCGCTTCTGGAAGCCCTGGGGAATATTCTTTGTGTTGGGCGCCATTCTACCCAACGCCTTCCCCGGCTGGGCGACCGGAGGGGCCACCCTGTTCACCTACCTCTTCGGCTTCGGCAGCGCCCCCGTAATCGCCTCCATAGTCCTCGTCGCCACGGCGCTCGCGCTGACCCTCTCGCCGGTCGTCTACCAGGCTCTGGAGAAGATCCAGTTGGTGCTGGTCGCCGTCATCATAGTCTTCGTAATAATCGGTGTAATCGTCGCCACCGAGCTAGGGGCCTGGGCGAGCGTCGTCACGCAGATGCCCGGGAGCGTCCCGGGGATACCCGGGGCCATCGCGACGCTCGGGGCGGCGGCGTTCCTGGGAGCGATCGCTTTCGCGGGCGCCGGTGGGGCCAACAACCTGACCCAGAGCAACTACATCAGGGATAAGGGCCTCGGGATGGGTGGGCTCATGCCCAAGATCGTCTCCCCGATCACGGGCGAGGAGGTGGCCGCCCCGTCTCTCGGGTACACCTTCCCGGTAAACGAAGAGAACATGCGCCGCTGGAGGAAATGGTGGAGCGTGGCCAACCGGGAGCACTTCATCACCTTCTTCGTCATCGGCTGTTCGCTGCTCATCGCCCTCTCTGTGCTCGTCTGGTCTACCGTAGGCAGCCGGGGCATCGGAGAGGAGCTCGAGTTCATCCGCACCGAGTCCCAGATCCTCGGCAACCAGATAGGGCCCTGGTTCCAGAGCTTCTTCCTCTTTGCCGGCATGGTGGTCCTCTTCTCGACCAGCATAGGCATCATGGACTACGTCAGCAGGCTCAGCGCCTCCGAGCTGAAGATCAGTTACTTCCCCGGCAGCCAGGTCATAACGGAGAGCCGGATCTACTTCACGCTCGCATGGGTCATCGCCATCTCGGGTTCGCTGATCCTCCTGGCCGGCCTCGGAGAGCCGCTCGTGTTGCTGATCATCTCCTCGTCCGGCGCCGGGGTCGTGATGGCCTTCTACTTGGGACTGCTCATCTTGCTCAACACCAGGGTCCTGCCTGATGAGATCAAGCTCAAGGGCTGGCGTCTGGCGGTGATGTGGCCGACCTTCCTCGTCTTCGTGG
>Ga0136627_1000794_pt1 | contig 12365 bp, 10 predicted proteins | sample AntDrymUQ4892206_2_FD_104652 | JGI IMG/M metagenome (GOLD analysis project Ga0136627, IMG submission 104652) | Polar desert sand microbial communities from Dry Valleys, Antarctica - metaG UQ489 (22.06) | ecosystem: Environmental > Terrestrial > Soil > Desert | place: Antarctica: Dry Valley... | reverse complement strand
CATATTTCGCTTCTCGGTCTGGGTCTACAAGAATCGTTCCCTAAGCAGTTCTTCGGCAACATCCACCTCGTTCCAGGGCCGATGCTCGTCGCCCCAGATGATGCTCGTCTCATGCCCCTTCCCTGCCAGTAACACGCAATCGCCGGGTCTCGCCATATCAAATGCAGCAGCAAGCGCCTCTCTCCGGTCGGTGATCGCCAGCACGGTTTCTCCTCGAACCGCACCTGCTTCGACCGCCCCCTCGACAATCTGCTCGGTGATCAGGTCAGGGTCCTCGTGTCGCGGGTCCTCGCTGGTGACGACAGTGATGTCGGCAACCTGCGCGCACGTCGCGCCCTGCAGAGGACGCTTTGCGACATCTCGCTCTCCGGCGCTGCCGGTCACGACGATCAGCTTTCCCTCCGTGTATTGGCCGCGCAATAGCTTGAGGATGGTTCGGACCGACTCCGGAGTGTGTGCATAGTCAACGATCACCCGGAACGGTTGTCCCACGTCCACCGGCTGCATTCTGCCCGCCACCGGCTTTGCCCGTTCCAGCGCGCGAATGGCGTCAATCATCGGCAAGCCACAGGCTTCCGCCAGGCCAAGTGCGCATAGTGCGTTGGCGACATTGAACCGACCCGGCACAGGCAGACGCATCCTCGTTGTGTTGTTGCTGGCAACGACATCAAATGCACTGCCGTTTCCAGCTATCTTCACGTTGTTTGCGACGAAGTGGGCGTTGCCACCAGTCGCTGAATAGGATCGGCATTCGGCTCCCGCGGCGTAGTCAACGATCGACCTTGCGCCTTCGTCGTCGTCGTTGAGGACGACAACGCCTCGCTGCAAGGCAACTCGTTCCAACAACTTCGCCTTGGCTCGCCGGTAGTTGCCGATCGTCTTGTGATATTCCAGGTGTTCGTGCGTGATGTTCGTCACGCCCGCCATCGCGAACCGCACGCCGTCCAGCCGGTGCGTCGCCAGCCCATGCGACGTGGCCTCGATCACCACGACTCGAGTCCCGGCGTCAGCCATCTCGCGCAGGTAGCGCTGAACATGGTTGGATTCAGGCGTGGTCTGATGACCGAGGTCGTAGCTGTTGCCGTTGCCGATTCGCACACCGACCGTTCCGATCGCGCCGACCTGGTGTCCGGTCACTTGCAGGATGCCTTCGAGCATCGCCGAGGTCGTGGTCTTGCCGTCGGTCCCCGTTATGCCGATTACCGTCAGCTCGTGGGATGGGTGCCCGTAGAACTCGCAGGACACGTGAGCCAGGGCGGCTCGGGATGAGCCTGAAACCACGATCTGGGGTATGTCGACGTCCTGCTTGCGCTCGACCAGCAGCGCCGATGCTCCCGCCTCGACGGCTCGCCTGGCGAAATGATGCCCGTCGGCATCGCCACCGACCAGCGCCGCGAACAATGCGCCTGGCCGGACCAACCGGGAGTCATATGTGATGCCCGTCAGTACCGTTGCCGGATCACCAATGAGTTGCGCATCGGGCAACGCTCCGGCGAGTGAGCCGAGTGTCACGGTTCGCATTGAGGGTCGCGAGTGGGAGTACATGCTGGCTGCTATCCGTGGATGATATTCAGGCGTCGGGCGAGCCATGGAAGAACGGGCACGTAGCGTCGTTCCATTGTCTGGGGATAGGTGATGATCTCGCCGCCGAATCCGGTCTTGAACCGGTACAGGCCCCGCCAGTCGCTGCCTCGGGTGCCGGTGATCGTGTTGGAATCTTCGGACTTTGTCGACTCGGGATCCTGAAGAGGAATGCCCCACAGGTCGTAGCGTTTGGCGCCCCGCGCTCTCCCCCACTTCATCGCCTCGAACTGTAGTGCGAAGGCGGCGCCGTGAGCCCGATGCTGCGTGGAAGATCCTCCGTACATATACACGGCTTCGTCGCCAAAGGTCGCGCTGATCACCGCCGCCGCCAGGTTGCCTTCCGACCAGGCGCCCACCATCACCGCGTCGTCGCCGAACAAGTGGACGAAATTGCTGTAATAGTCCAGGGAATGGATGCCGAACTCGTTGCGCTGGGCGGTGTCCTGCATCAGCCCGTAAAACGTCGCGATGGACTCCGGTGACCTATCCATCTCGCTGATGTCGACTCCACGTCGATACGCCAGCCGCACGCTGTACCGGGTCTTCTGGTGCATCTGCTTGAGCAGCGGATCATCTTCCAGCAGTGGCACGACCACCGTTCGTTCCGGCTGGAAGTGGGATGGACCAGCTACCATCCCGGCATCGTGAAACGTTCCTGGTATTCCCAGCGGATCGTTCGGCTCGACGATGACGGAAATGGCTCGTTGTCGTCGAGCGGCCCGGTCTATCTGCGACCTCAACTCGGGCCACAACGCCTCACCATCCCCGGCAATGACAGGGCCTCGAGGGATATAGCCAATGCTCAGCGGTCCCTGCCGGCGAAAGAGCACTTGCGCCATCGCTGTGCCGTCGGCTCCATCGACCAGGATGCGTTCAGCGATCCAGCCGTGGCGTTGCTTGAAGTCGCCCCAGGTCCACGATTGCAGCAAGTGGCCTCCGTGCTCTCGCAGCCGGGCGTTCCACGCTGACGCAGGATGCGTGTTGCCTCCGATGGTATCCGCGGTCGCTGAGTTGGAAATGAGAGTCCCCAATCGTCATAGGTCGACATTATGGGTCGCGCGTCGGGCAATGCTCAGGAATGATCCGTTTCGAGAAGAAGCGGGTCTGCCACAATGGAGGCATCCTCCAGCGCCGCCTCCAGCAACTCCTCGTCCGCCTCTGGCGCGGACTCTGCGATACGGCGCAGGTATCGTACCGCCGCCTTGCCGCCGATCTTGCCGAGAGCGTTGAACGCCGCGTGACGGACCTCGGCGTCCTCGTCACCCGCGAGTTCGACAAGAACTGGCAAAGCCGACGTATCACCCAGGCGTCCAGCCGCTCGTGCTGACTCGAACCGCAGCTCGGGATCGTCGCTGGCAGTTTCGTTGAGAATCCGGGGAAGAAAGTCCGGATTCATCGACCGCCCCATGGCATAGAGCGCCGTTGCTCGGAACCCCGTGTCATCTTCTTCGAAGAAAAAATCAATCGCAGAGTGTACTCGTTCGTCCCGTGCAAAGACCGACGCCGCCTCCAGCGCTCGGGCGCGGACATGCAGTGATTCCCCGGAATTCTCGATTGTCGCCAGCAGCACATCTCGCACCCGGTCAGCCAGGGAGTCATCGCACTCGCCAAGCTCCGCCTGCTCGGCATACCGCGCCAACCCGCGCGCCGTTTCCGCCCGGACATCCTCGGAAGGATCGTCGTTGAGCATGGCGATCAGGATCAGTGCCAGGTCTGCGTCTGTGACCTCCCAGAGACCGGCAATCGCGCGTTGCCGAACCGCCGGTTCCGGGTCGTCGAGCACCGACCGCAACAGCCGCCCGAACAGGTAGTCGACCCGCTCCTCCGCGAGGTCATTCACCTCGCTCACGACCGCAATCCGGGCAGTGGGCGTGATGGCGTCCCAGAACGACCGTACCAGACGAACCTCGCGAGCGGAAAGGTCCGAAAGTCCAATCAGCACGCTGCGCGGGTACTCGCCGCGTCGCAGCGTTTTTTCTACCTCATCCAGGCCGGGCTTTGGCTCCTCGGCGTCTTCGGCGGTATCCAGGCCATCGTCATCCGTTTCCGGAGCGAATACCCGAATGCCGTCGAAGTCATCATCAGGATGCTGAGTCATACGTCAGGATGCCGGACCCATCATCGGAGACCGAGGGCATGCCCTCGATGGCAGCGCGAAGTGAGGTCTCGGAGGCCGGTCGTTCGATGTTGACCGCCACCAGCAGATCGTCAAACGTTGCCGTCCAGGTTTTGCCGTCCTTCTCACCGACTCGCTCGAAGGTAGCCTCGACCACATCCTCGATCCGTCGTCGACGTCGCTCGCTCAACGGCTTCTCGGAGCTCAATCGCGGGAATCGTTCCTCCGTCACCAGCCATTCGCTTGACACCGCGGTGTCATACGTCAGCGGACGGAATACGTACTTGGCGGCACGCCGGTCGTCTAGCTCCAGGAAGCGATCCTGCTGCTCGTCATCCTCCAGGTACTCGATCTTGTAGTGACCGTCGTTATCGGTCGCCTGGATCGACAACATTGCGCCCGGCACGAGCTTCTCTTCATAGAAGTCATCAAGCCCCAGCAGGAAGCCACCGCGGGTCTGCGTCGGGTAGCGGACCTCGACCAGGTAGACGGAGTTCTCGAACTGGGGAATCTCGACCGTGATCACCGCCGCCCGTTGCTCCGGCATCACCGGGGCGGGCAGCAGCGATTGCAGCCTCTCGTCAAGCGGTAGCAACCCGTAGGTGAACTCGTAAAATGAGAGCGTGTGCTCGACCGAGGTCGCTGAACGCGGGTCGGTTGACCCGAGCGGCGCCTCGTCGACCAGATACCGGTAGTCCATGCCGATGTCGCTCGCCTTGCGCCGTGTGGTGCCGATGGCGGACAGCTCGGTGGTGCCCCAAAACGGCTGATCGTGCGTCCCGATGAACTCGAATCCGCGCTCGGATGACAGGCGGTAGTTCAGCGCAAACCGGACAGTCGCAAAATCAGCCGAACTGCGCCGGGCGCCAAGGACATCCTGCGCAAGCACGTCGTCAGTCAACGGACGCTCCTGCTCGTTGATGTCGTCGGCGATCCGGCGCAGGTTGCCACGGCTGAGCCGGACCAGTTGATCCTCAGCCATCCAGCGACCACCAAACCTGGCGAACCGTGATTCCTTCCCGATCCGTTCCTCTATCGCCGCACTGAGTGCCTCATCACTGAAGCCGGACAAGTCCGACAGTTGTCGCGCGGGAGCCGGAGCTGGCTCTGGGGCGACAACTTCCTCAACGATAGGTTCGGGTTCGCTCACCGGCGCAGCGACGGCTGCTTCCGGCTCCGGCTCAGGAGCATGGTCGACAACAGGCGTTGCAGTTTCCTGCTCCTGTGCCACTTCTTCCGGCTCAGTAGCGACTTCCTCCACGACTGGAGTTATGTCCTCCGAGGCAACAGCCGGCTCAGGAGTGGCTTCTTTTTCGACCGTCTCCAAAATCAGCGTGGGTTCGTCCTGGACGACAGGCGCCTCGGCTGTCAATGGCTCGTCAGTCTCGGGTTCGGGTGTCTCGACAATGGGTGCTTCTTCAACCACCGGCGGGACGTCCTTGGCCAGACGCTCCAGTGTTACGTCGCCCATCTCGCGTTCGGGTGGCGAGATGATGCCGTCCAGCGCCTCGAGGTCGCGCTCGACACTGGCGACCTCGTCACGCGTATCGGAAATCTGTGCCGCGATTTCAGGATTGATAACGATCTTTGGCACTGGCTTGGCGGTGCGCAACGGGCGTTCCGGCGCTGGCTCGGGCGTGATAAAGCGTTCCGCGAAGCTGTGCCGATTGTCGGGCTGCATCTCCAGTGGCGGCGTGCCCTGGCGTGAGGTGACGACGTATTTTTCGTCGTTGACCGTGATCAGGCCGAAAACCTGATCATTGGCGGCGAGCGCCTTGTGGATGGTATCGGGGCGAACCTCGGAATCAGCCGTCAGGTACGCCTCCAACGAGGCGAGGCTCACCTGTATCGGCGCATAGCTCGAGCCGAACATGCCTCGGGCTCGAAGCGCCTGGAACGCGCGTTCCGCTACCTCCTTTTGCGCCTTTGTGCCATTGAAGGATACGGCTGGTTCCGTGTGTTCTGCCACCATAGATGATTACTCCCATGCGCGAGGATCGCGATGTCGTCAGCGCGAGTGTTGGTTGATAGAATGGTGAAACGTGCGTGAGGCCTAACCTCGAGCGGCAGCCTCTCTCAAGGCGGCTACGAGCTCGTCGGTCGTCATCGGTCGCCCGGCCTTTCGCAGGATCTCGATCAGGGCCGCTACGTCGTCGCGTGTCAGGTCTGGCGTCTGGGTGTCCTTCGCCATATCGGTCTGGTGTCTCCTGGTGTAGATGGTCCGGGGGCAGCGCACCACAAAGCGGGATGGAGAGCCATCCCGAGCGCAATGGAGACTATTGTAGGTGATTTCGCACTATTCTCGCAATGGAGTGATCGGCTGATCCCTGGTCACAACCCGAGAGCCGAGTTGACCCCGCTTGCAGCGCGGGGTACAACGGCGGCACCGGGCACCGGGCACCGGTCGCGGTGCCCGTCTATTCCTGACCGGGTTCCCATGTCGATCCCTCCAGCGCAGCAAGGCGAGCAATCTCAATGGCAAAAGTGCCATCATCCCGCTTCGACGTCCTGAAAAACCGGCCACTGATGATACTGTCGTCCGGGCACTTCACCATCGACATGTACGCCGGACTCCTGCCAGTCCTCTACCCACTGTTGACTACACGGTTCGATCTTAATCTCCAGTCCGTCGCGCTGGTGTCCCTCGCCTACGGCGGGGTGTCGTCGGTTTCCCAACCGCTGTTCGGCTACATCGCGGACAAGTTCGGCACCAGGTTCACCGGTCTGGCGATGGCCTGGACGGCGCTTCTGTTCGCCACTATCGGCTTCGCGCCGACCTTCGAGACGCTGCTGATCCTCGCCTCACTCGCCGGGCTCGGGTCGGGCGCCTTCCATCCGTTTGGAGCGCTCAACGCCAACGTGGTGATCCCCGAGGGGCAGAAGAACACCGCCATGTCGGTCTATGTCACCGGTGGCACGCTCGGCGTCGCCCTGGGGCCGATCGTCGGCGCGGTGCTGTTCACCGTGTTCGGAATGCGCGGCACTGCGGTGATGATGCTGCCTGGGCTGAGCATCGCGATCTGGATGCTGCTCGCGATGCGGGACGTTTCGTTCACCGGCTCCCGCTATCAGTACGCGGCGGCGCGGGCGCGGGGCGCGCCGCCCTTGCCAATGACGGTCATCACCATCGTCATCCTGGTGATGATGTTGCGCATGGTCCCGACCATCGGCGTGCAGAACTTTATACCGGTTTGGTACGAGCGCCTGGGATACGGCGCGGGGTTCTACGGTCCATTGGCGACCACGGTCGTGCTCGGCAGCGCGGTTGGCGCGCTCGGCGCGGGATCGTTGGCGGATCGGTATGGTCGGCGGACCGTGATCCTCGTCACGCTCTGGCTCACCATCCCCGCCATCTTCCTGTTCGCCGAGTTTCCAGGGCCACCAGCCTTTGCCACCGGGGCCGTCGTCGGCTTGCTGGCCGCTTCCACCGGGCCGCTCCTGCTGGTGATGGCGCAGCAGTTGATGGTCGGTCGAGCGGGCATGGCGTCGGGGCTTATCCTTGGATTGAGCTTCATCGCCGCGGCGCTGAGCGCTCCGCTCTTCGGCGCGCTTGCCGACGCGATCGGACTGCAAAACGCGATGCGGAGCCTGCCGGTCCTCGTCTTCGCCACCATCGGCGTCGCCTGGTTTCTGCCAGACGAAAACCAGGTTCGACAGCTTTCCGCGATTCCGGAAGCGCGAGACATAACATCAACTGGTGAACGCACCGACGCCGCCCACGACGTGGCATAGCCCTTGCGGCCGTTTCCATGCATCATCGGATTCGCCACACATGTGGCGACGATGAACAACGGAGGCATCAACATGTTCGACAAGGTCAAGAATGCAGTCGGAAACGCGGGCGATCTCGATAGTATCGGCGACATCAAGCAGTACTCCGAAGAACTCAGGTTTCCCGCCTCAAAGCATAACGTCGTCTCGCAGTTGCAGACGAAGGGCGCGGACGAAGACCTGCTTTCGAAGGTCAGGGGGATTCGGCAGGATCATTTCTCCGACCAGAACGACTTCCTCAGCACGTTCTTGAAACGCAGGTAGCGCGAATCTCGCAAACTGCTCTTGCCTATCTGAACACCTGCGTGGCAGAAATGTCTCGCGGGTGTTTTGTGCAGTCGAGACCGGTCTTCGCGGAGCTCGCTCCTTGCATCACAGGAGCGGGGCTGTATCATTGCACCATACGCACAAGGTTGTTTTTCGTGAACGTGCTGGCGGCACAGGCTTTCTGACGGTGGATACGCTCCATGGGAATGGTGACGGATTTTCCTGTTGAAGGCGGACCGACCTCGTTACGAACGCCAGCCTGGAGCTTCGCCAGTTTCGAGAACGTGGGCTCCCGCGTACCGGGTCCAATCGGCGATTCGACATTTTTTCAGGAGGTAACCCGCATGAGATACCTGTCCCGATTCTTGCTTGTCCTGACGCTGTTGCTCAGCACCACCGCCTCGATTGGGGTGGCGTCCGCTCAGGAGGAAGAAGAGCTTCGGTTCATCGTCGTCACCCATGGCCAGGCGTCCGATCCCTTCTGGTCGGTTGTCCAGCGCGGCACCGCCCAGGCGGAAGAGGACATGGGCGTCACGGTCGAGTACCAGGCGCCGACGACGTTCGACATGGTGGCGATGTCGCAGTTGATCGACGCCGCCGTCGCATCCCAACCAGACGGACTCGTCGTCTCGATTCCCGATGCCGATGCGTTGTCCCCGTCGATTGAGGCGGCTGTTGAAGCCGGTATCCCGGTGATTTCGATCAACTCCGGCGCCGAGACCGCCGAGGAGCTCGGGTTGCTGCTCCACGTTGGTCAGACCGAGTACGAAGCTGGTCTTGGCGGCGGCCAGTTGATGGGTGAAAACGGCGTCACCACAGCGATCTGCCTGATTCAGGAGGCCGGCAACGTAGGACTTGAGGATCGGTGCCGCGGTTTCACTGACGGTCTCGGTGAAAGCGGTGGCACGGTCGAGCAACTGGTTGTCGACCTCAACAACCCAACCGAGGCGCAGCAGCGCGTAGAAGCGGCCATCACCTCGAATCCGGACATCGACGGCATCATGGCACTTGGTCCGACCGGCGCCCAGCCAGCCCTGCTGGCAATCGACGCGGCCGGAGCCACCGACACGGTCGCCCTCGCCACCTTCGACCTTTCGCCCGAGGTGCTGCAGGGCATTCAGGACGGCACCGTGCTGTTCGCCATCGACCAGCAGCAGTACCTGCAAGGGTATCTTCCGATCGTGTTGCTCTCGCTCTACCAGACCAACGGCAACACCGTCGCCAACGACGTGCTGATGACCGGCCCTGGCATCGTCGATGCCAGCAATGTTGATCAGGTGATCGACCTGACCGAGGAAGGCACGCGCTAACGCCGAGAGCAGGGGGCGCAATAACGATTGCGCCCCCTGCTCTCGGTCGCTCGTCCGTCGGGCGGTTCGCCGGATAGAATCCGTCTCACCTGGAAGAGTACGTTTCGATGTCAGCTTCCAACGCGGTCGCTCCCGAAGATCGACCGCTCAAACAGGATGACCGACTCCAGGATTCGAGCATGTTCCGGCGGCTCTTGCTGCGCCCCGAGGTGGGGGCATTGGCTGGCGCCATGGCGCTCTGGGCGTACTTCGCCGTCGCGGCTGGCGACCGCGGATTTCTCTCGTTCCGTGGCACGGCCAGCTACCTGGAAGTTTCCGCGCAGCTCGGAATCCTCGCCATCGCGGTGTCGCTGCTGATGATCAGCGGCGAGTTTGATTTGTCGATTGGCTCGATGATCGGCGCGGCCGGAATGGTTATCTCGATCCTGGCGGTTGAGTACGGCCTCAACCTCTGGCTCGCGATGCTCGCCGCCCTGTTCGTCAGCATCGTGGTCGGGTTCAGTAACGGGTTACTTGTCAGATTGACTCGTCTACCATCATTCATCATCACACTCGCCACCCTCTTCGTCATCCGAGGATTGACCATCGCCGTCACTCGCATCGTGACCGGGCGCACCAACGTTGGCGGCCTGAACGACGCAGCCGGTTACGCATCTACACAACGAGTGTTTGACTCGGAGATCACCATCATGGGCGCTGGGTTTCCCATCTCCATTTTCTGGTGGATCGGTCTGACCGCCCTGGCAACCTGGGTTTTGATTCGCACACCCTATGGAAACTGGATATTTGGCTCAGGCGGCAATGAGCAGGCCGCCCACAACGTCGGCGTGCCCGTCAACCGGGTCAAGATCTCGCTTTTCATCGTGACTGCGGTCGCCGCCTGGCTGGTCGCGGTCATACAGGTGATCGCCTTGCGCGGCGCGAACGTGATCCAGGGCGAGCAACGGGAGTTCTACGCGATCATCGCTGTGGTAATCGGCGGGACGCTCCTCACGGGTGGGTACGGCTCTGCGATCGGCGCCGCAATCGGCGCGCTGATCTACGGCATGGTCCAGCAAGGCATGATCTATGTCGGCATCGATTCCGACTGGTTTCAGGTGTTCCTCGGCAGCATGGTGCTGTTCGCGGTGCTGCTCAATCAATTCGTCCGCGTGCGCGCGATGAAGGTGCGATGATGACCATCACCTCCAACGACCACGGGTTGATTGACGTCGCCCATATCTCCAAGTCGTTCGGCAATGTCCGGGCGCTGCACGATGTCTCCATGAGCGTGTCCGGCGGCGAGGTGCATTGCCTGCTGGGGGACAACGGCGCGGGCAAGTCCACGTTGATCAAGATTCTCAGCGGCGTCCACCCGCCCGACAACGGCGAGATGCGCATAGACGGCGAGTCCGTCCGGTTCGGATCGCCCCGGGACGCGCTCAATGCCGGAATCGCGACCGCCTATCAGGATCTCGCGATGATCTCGCTGATGAGCATCTCCCGGAACTTCTTCCTGGGCAACGAGCCGACTACGGGATGGGGACCGTTCCAGCGATTCGATATCGCCACCGCTGACGAGATCACTCGAGTCGAACTCAACCAGATGGGCATCGCGATCCGCGACACCTCGCAGCCGGTCGGGACCCTTTCGGGTGGAGAACGGCAATCGGTGGCCATCGCGCGGGCAGTCTACTTCGGCGCTCGCATCCTCATCCTCGATGAGCCAACCGCCGCGCTCGGCGTGAGGCAGGCTGGCGTCGTGCTGCGGTACATCGCCCGCGCGCGGGAGCAAGGGCTGGGCGTGATCTTCATCACCCACAACGTGCATCACGCCTGGGCCATCGGCGACCGCTTCACGCTGCTGAGTCAGGGCCGTTCTGAAGGCACCTACCTCAAGGGTGAGACCAGCCGCGAGCAGGTCAGCTCGCTCATGGCCGGTGGCGCCGCGCTGAAAGAACTCGAGCACGAGCTTGGTCATAACGCCCCGCCCTCGGCGCAGACAACCCACACGTAGGGCATACCTGGTGTAGGACATGCACCTCCGTCCACCTGTAGCGCCGGAATGTATGTCCGGTGGGATTGTTAACAGTATTATGAGTTCGAACGCAATAGGCGAAGACGCGGACGATAATCTTGAGCCGTGACATACCGGACCGTCACATCGGATATAAAGTCCGACGCTACGAGTCCGGTACATGCACTGATCGCTGCGGCCTGACCCTACCGAAGGTCTTCAAACACCTCGTCCGGCGTCTTGCGATTCCCGAGGAAGATCGGCGTGTCGACGGCGGTATATTTCCGGACTTCAGCCGCCCGCAGCCGCTGTACCATCTTGATCAGCTCGTGCGGATCGTCGTCCTCGAGAGCGACCACGAACTCCTGATCCTGGATGCCGAACGAGTTCACGGTGTTCGTCAGGATCGTGGGAAACTCCCGACCCATCTCGCCGTGCTCGATCATCAGCCGACGTCGCTCCTCGAACGGAACCAGATACCAATCCGGCGTCTTGGCGAATGGATAGACGCTGAGATACTGCTTTGCCTCGTCGCCCTTGACGAAGGCCGGACCGTGCGTCGGGTCGTATAGCGACATACCGCCGACGCCGATGTACGACTGCACCATCGTGACATGGCGTCCGATTGGGGTCTTGTCGAAGGCGATTGCGAACCGCTGTAACGACTCAAGCACGGGCGATACGCCCCAGATCACAATGTCGCAGTGGGCGCTCAGGCCCAGCGACGAGTAGACGCCCCGGACCGTCACGTCCTCGCCAGGATCGCTCAGCACCGCCTCGGTGTCGGACTTCAGGCCGCTCCAGTCGATGTCGTCAATCTCGTACCAGCGATCGTTGCGCTGGTACAGCCAAAAAGCGGCATAGGCGGTCTTGGCCTGCTCCTGGGTTTCGGGTTGCGCTTGTGTCTGCACCTGTGCCATGAAAGATCATCCTTTGGTCGTGACGATGCCGGGATGCGCTACGACGCAGACCGGCGTGATGCTGCGATCAATAATGACGGACCGTGCCATGCCATGCCACCAGGTTCGCGTCAGGATGCCGCGAGAACAACACATTCAAGCACCCTAAGCCGCCTGATTTTCGCTGCATGTTCGCTACGAACAGCGGTATACTTTTCGGTGTTATGACGAACACTCGCCCCAACTTTTCCACCCGACTTTCCGCACTGGCTACAGCTCCCGGCGTTTACCTGATGAAGAACGCCGATGGGGTCATTATCTACGTAGGCAAGGCGCAGTCCCTTCGCAACCGTGTCCGCTCCTACTTCCAGTCCACTCGCGGCATGGATCCGAAAACGCGCGAGTTGGTGTCGCACATCACT
>Ga0136627_1000793_pt1 | contig 12367 bp, 13 predicted proteins | sample AntDrymUQ4892206_2_FD_104652 | JGI IMG/M metagenome (GOLD analysis project Ga0136627, IMG submission 104652) | Polar desert sand microbial communities from Dry Valleys, Antarctica - metaG UQ489 (22.06) | ecosystem: Environmental > Terrestrial > Soil > Desert | place: Antarctica: Dry Valley... | reverse complement strand
TCGTTGATGCGCGCGTAGGTGGCGAGCGAGCCGATCAGGCCGATGTTCGGGCCCTCCGGGGTCTCGATCGGGCACATCCGTCCGTAGTGCGAGTGGTGGACGTCACGCACCTCGAAGCCGGCGCGCTCGCGGGAGAGCCCACCGGGTCCGAGCGCCGAGAGCCGCCGCTTGTGGGTCAGCCCCGACAGCGGGTTGGTCTGGTCCATGAACTGCGACAGCTGCGAGGCGCCGAAGAACTCCTTGATCGACGCGACCACCGGCCGGATGTTGATGAGCGTCTGCGGCGTGATCGCCTCGACGTCCTGGGTCGTCATGCGCTCGCGCACGACGCGCTCCATGCGCGACAGGCCGATGCGGACCTGGTTCTGAATCAGCTCGCCGACGCTGCGCAGGCGGCGGTTGCCGAAGTGGTCGATGTCGTCGGTGTCGTAGCCGTCGACGCCCTGCGCGAGCTTGACGAGGTAGACCATGGTCGCGAGCACGTCCTCCTTGGTGAGGATGCTCGCGAACGACGGCGCGTGGAGCTCGTGCTCGTCGAAGGCGTGCCGCGCGGCGGTGCCGACCTCCCGGGCGGCCGCGGTCAGCCGGTCGGGGACCGCGTTGGCCCGCAGCGGCTTCGCCTCGTCCGGGGTGCGCAGCCCGAGGCGGACGAGCTCCTCGCCGATCTTCTTGTTGACCTTGTACCGGCCGACCTTCGCGAGGTCGTAGCGCTTGCCGTTGAAGAACAGGTTGATGAGCAGCCCGCCCGCGCTCTCCGGCGTCGGCGGCTCGCCCGGCCGCAGTTTGCGGTAGATGTCCATCAGCGCGTCGGCGGGCGTGACGAGGCCGTCCTTGCCGAGGGTCTGCTCGATCGCGGCGTCGCCGCCGAAGAACTCCAGGACCTCTTGGTCGGGGACCGGGGTCTCGAGTACCTCACGGTCGGCGAGCACGTAGTCGCCGCTGGCCTCGTCGTAGACGATGCCCTTCAGCGCCCGGTAGAGCACGGTCATGTGCTGGCGGCGCTTGCGGTCGACGCGGACACCGGCGAAGCCCCGCTTGTCGACCTCGAACTCCAGCCACGCGCCGCGCGAGGGGATGACCTTGCAGGCGAAGACGTCCCGGCCGGTGACCTTGTCGATCGACGCGTCGAAGTAGACGCCCGGCGAGCGCACGAGCTGCGAGACGACGACGCGCTCGGTGCCGTTGATGATGAAGGTCCCGCCCCCGGTCATCATGGGGAAGTCGCCCATGAACACCGTCTGGGACTTGATCTCGCCCGTGGTGCGGTTCACGAACTCGGCCGTCACGAAGAGCGGCGCGGCGTACGTGAGGTCCTTCTCCTTGCACTCGTCCTGGCCGTACTTGGGCTCCTCGAACCGGTGCTCGGAGAAGGACAGGGCCATCTGACCGGTGAAGTCCTCGATCGGGGAGATCTCCTCGAAGACCTCCGCGAGGCCCTTCTCCCGCAGCCACCGGAACGAGTCGCGCTGGATCGCGACGAGGTCGAGATCCTCGACCGGCAGCGGCTCCTTGATCTTGGCGAAGGACAGTCTGGGGGCGCGCGACGGTGCGCCGTCGCTCGAACGAAGCGTCGACAAGAGGTACTCCTCCACACGTGAGTGGGATGTGGGGAGGTGGGCGCAACCCCCCCGGGCTGTGGCTACGACATCCGCGGGCGCGACGCGGGAACGACCAGGCCAAGAGAACGCGAACAAGCAGTGTAGCCCGCGGCCACACTGCCTTCAACCCTGCTCCTCGGCCCGGAGTTCCCGGTTCGAGTTTCCGCCGACACGCAACTCCTCGCGGTTGGCGCTCTGGCCTTCTTGTGGAGCAGGGTGCCAGACGGGCTCCCGCCCGTCAACACCCAGTTCCGAGACCCAGTTCCGAGCCGCCTCGGGCACAGGAGGGGCGGGAGGGGCCACGATCCCTCTGACGGCTGGGCGACATCATCGTCGCCCAGCCTCAACGCCCGCAGAGGCTACTGGACCTCGACGCTGGCGCCGGCGGCCTCGAGCTGCTCGCGGGCCTTGTCCGCGGCCTCCTTGTTGACCCCCTCGAGCACCGGCTTGGGCGCCCCGTCGACGAGGTCCTTGGCCTCCTTCAGCCCCAGGCTGGTGAGCGCCCGGACCTCCTTGATGACCTGGATCTTCTTCTCGCCAGGCCCGAGGAGGACGACGTCGAAGGAGGTCTTCTCCTCCTCGACGGCGGCAGCGCCGTCACCGGCCGAGCCCGGCATCGCCATCGCCATCGGCGCAGCGGCGGTGACGTCGAACTCCTCCTCGAACTTCTTCACGAACTCGCTGAGCTCGAGGAGGGTCATCTCCTTGAACGCGTCCAGCAGGTCGTCGGTGCTCATCTTCGCCATGGTGTTCCAGCTCCTTCGAGTGTCCGGTCTGACGGGTGTGGATGCTCAGCTCTCGGTGATGGTCTCGGGGTCGCCGGCGCCTTCGGCGGTGGCGTCCGGCGGCGCGGCCGCCGGGGCGGTGTCCGCTGGCGGGGCATCGTCCTCTGCCGGATCGGCGTCCGCCGCAGAAGCGGTGCCCCCCGCAGGGCCGCCCACCTCGGTCGGAGCGCCGTCCTCCGCAGGGGCGGCGTCATCGGCCGCGGCAGCGCCCCCCGCCGGGTCCGAGTCGCCGGCCGCACGGTCGGCGGGTGGGGCTTCCGCGGGCGCGCCGTCCGCAGGACCGGCTCCCTCTTCGGGGGCGGGGGCGGGGCCGGCCTCGGCGGTCTGGGGGGCCTCCGACGTCTCGCCGGCTTCGACCCGCTTGTCGTGCAGGGCCGCGAACAGCCTCGCCGCCTTCGACAGGCCGGCCAGCGCCAGGCGCGCCGGCTGGGCGACGACGGCCTCCATGAGGCCTGCGAGGCGGGCGAGCAGCTCCTCGCGGCTGGCCAGGTCGGCGAGCTTCAGGGTCTCCTCGGCGGTCAGCAGCTTGCCGTCGAGGATCCCGCCCTTGACGATCAGCGCCGGGTGCTCGCGGGAGAACGTCCGCAGGATCTTCGCCGTCGCGACCGGGTCGCCGGCGCAGAAGGTCACGGCGGTGGGACCGGTCAGCACCTCGGCGGGAACCTCGAAGCCGGCGTCCCGCGCGGCGATCTTGATCAGCGTGTTCTTGGCGACCCTGTACTCCGCGTCCGACTTGCGGAGCTCGGTCCGCAGCCTCCGCAGCTGCGCGACCGTCAGCCCGCGGTACTCGGTCAGAAGGGTTGCGGTCGAGCCCTCCAGCCGCTCACGCACGTCGGTGACCACGGCCGTCTTCTCAACTCGTGCCATGCCGGTCCTCCCCATCCACCTCGAACACGAAAAAGCCCCCCGAGGACCGGGAGGCGCATGCGCGGCACGGATCAGGTGCTACACCTGCGCGGGCCGGCCGGTCTCCCGGCGCCTTCGCCGCGCGCGGAGCACGCGGAGCCAGCGGTCTTCGGTTCGCCCCAGGCTACGGCGACGGGGCGGGACCGTCAAAGTCCGGCCCGCCTTGAAAGCTCCGCGTGGTCGACCGCAGCGTGCGCCGCCGCGGGGTCACTGCGCTCCGGCGCGCAGGCCGTTGGTCATCCGTGTGTCGCCAGACGGGGAGTGGGTGGCATTCGCCTCGTCGGCTCCGGCGGCACCGATCCGTTCTACGGCTCGTCGAGCAGGGTGGGGGCATCCGTCGTCGCCGCAGCGACCCGGGGAGACCGTCGGACTTCGTCCGCGACGGGCAGCACCCCGGCCGCCCGGAGCTCGTCGGCCGCCGGCGTCCCGCTGTGCGGGGTCCCGCGCCCGCGGCCGACACCGGCGCGCCTGTGGATTGCGACGTTCGCGCCGGATACCGCGCCCATGTCGCATCGCCGGCCACGCGCGGGGCACCGGCGCCCGGTCGTGCGTGGCGCCGGCCGTGGCGGGATCGACGACGGTGACGTCGGGCGGCGAGCTCGTAGTGGCGCCCGAGCCGCTGCCGCAGGAGGCCGTCGGCGACCAGGCGGACCATCGCGTCGACGACCGGCTTCGGCGTGTCAGTGTGCTGCGAACCTTTGACATGGGCAGTGCACCGCCGGAAGGTCACCCAGTTCCGGCGCGCGAGAGAAAGACGGCGAGATTGCGCCCCTCCTCTTGCGCGGGTCGGGCGGTGAAGAGGCAGTCCAGGCCACGAAGGAGCCGCCCGAACTCCCGGTGGTCCAGGCCGTGGACGACGACGCATCCCGCATGTCCCCGCCCGGCCTCTGCCCAGGCGCGCAGCAGGGGGCGGGAAATCCTTAACGTCGTATGTCACGAGGATGCGGTCCTGCTCGACCGCCAGCCGCAGCACGTCTTCGTCGTCCAGACCCTCCAGCGCCGGTTCGTCCGTCAGCGCACGGACATCGTGCCCGCGCTTGGCGAGCGCGGTCGCCATGACCCGACCGGACACATGCGTCCAGCAGCAGTCGGAGCATCTGCCCTACTGCGCCGCCTCGACGACGAAGAACGGGTAGAGCTCCTGCAGCGCCTCGAGCGGACGCTGGTTCTCCGCGATCGCCTGCTCGATCTCGTGGGGGTAGTGGTCGCGGTACGCGAGCGCGAGCCGCAGCGCGCGTTCACGCAGCTCGGTCGACGCCACGGTGTCCTCGACGCTGCCGTGACGCCCGTACGCCTCGGCGATCTGCCACACGTCCAGCCCCGTCCCGATCACCCACGCCCGCCGGTCCGCGTCCTGTCCGCGGAAGCCGATCCCGGGGAAACGCCGCATCCGCGCCGCCTCCTCGGTGAGCGCCTCCACCACGGCACTCTTCGATCGTTTCGTCCGCTGGGCCTCAGCCGCGACGAACCGGTCGGTGGGACCGCTCAGCCTGATGCTGAACGGCGTGCCCTTGAGGGTCCTGGGAGGCTCGTCCATTGGCCGATGATAGGTCCTTCGCTTCGGCGTAGCGGCTGTGGCAGCGCCTCGATTTCGATCGAGGATAGTGTGCCCCCCATGGCGGCGCCACCGGCCACCGGCACCGTCCGGCTCGACGGGATCCGCGCCCGCGAGTGGGCCGGCGTCGCGGGCGTCGTTCTGTTCGGCGTGGGCGTGCCCTTGGCCGTGGCCGTCTGGACCGGTGCGTTCGCGATCCCCCGCAACGACGACTGGGCCTACAGCCGGATGGCCCTGCACCTCGCCGCCACCGGTGAGCTCGACTTGATCGGCTGGAACGTGCTGAGCCTGGTCGGGCACCTGCTCTGGGCGCAGCCGTGGCTCGTGCTCTTCGGCCGTTCCCTGCAGGTGCTCCACGTGTCGACGGCGGTGGCGAGCGGCCTGGGACTGGTCGCCACCTTCCTCGTCGCACGCCGGTTCCTTCCCCCGGGGGGCGCGATGCTCGTGGTCGTGGTCGTCGCGGTGGCGCCCGCCTACGCGGTCGAGTCGACGTCGTTCATGACCGACCCGACCGCGTTCGCCGCGCAGATGGGATGCCTGGCCGCCGGCATCGCCGCCCTCGACCGGCGGGGGCGCCATCGGGCAGCGTGGCTCGCACTGTCAATGGCGCTCGGGCTCGCCGGCTTCACGATCCGCGAGGTCGCCGCAGCGGCGCCAGTGGGGGTGCTCGCCGGCGTGGCGGCCGCCGTCGGCCGCGAGGACCGGCCCTGGGGACGGATGGCGGCGGGCCGATGGGCCGGCGTCGCCGGTCTGGTCGCGGCCGTCGCCATCGCGTGCGCGGCCTTCTACTGGTGGCGGATCAACCTTCCGGGACACCAGGTCGGGATCGGGGGGATCACGCCGTGGCGGGCGGCCCGCCAGGCCGTCCGCGGATGGTGCACGCTCGCCCTGATCGTCTCGCCGGCGCTCCTGCTGCGGCGCGGCGACGCGGCCCGTCACGGCGGCGCGCTGCTCGCCGCCGCGCTGGTGGCCCTCGCCGCAGCGGCCGTGGCCGTGCGGGACGCCGGGATCGACGCCGACGCCGTCCTGCTGAGCGGCAACGCGCTCACGCGGCGCGGGTCGATGGGGTCGATCGTCCTGCTCGGCGACAAGCCGCCGATCCTCCCGGCCGGGGTGTGGACGGTTCTGGTCCTGTGGGCGTGCGCGGCAGGCGCCGGCCTCGCCCGGAGGGCGGCCGCGAGCGCGGCCATCACCCGGCCGGTCGCGTGGCTCCGCACCGCCGAGCCCCCGGCCGTGGCACTCGCCGTCTTCGGGCTGCTCGCGGTCGGGATCGTGCCCGTCTACTCGCTGGTGGGCGGCGGTCTGTTCGACCGGTACCTGTGGGCGGGCGCGGTGCCCGTCGCGATCGGCCTTCTCCGCGCCGCCCGCCCGCCGGCCGCCGATCCCCGGCGCATCACCGCCTGGGCCGCCCTGTCCGCTCTGGCGCTGCTCTCACTGGCGGTCACCGTCGAGGAGTACGCCTACGCCGCCGCACGGTGGTCCGCCGGACGGGCGGCCGTCGCGGCCGGCTTCGACCCGCGCGAGGTCGACGCCGGGTTCGAGTGGTCGGGCTACCACCATCGCGGCCTCGTGGGCGACCCGAGCGTGACCGCGCGGGTCGCGGAGCCCCGTCCCTTCTACATGCCGCTGTTCGGCGGGTCGTCGAACTGCGTCACGGTCGCCTCGTCACCGCAGACCGCGCCGGCGCTGGAACTGCTCGGGGAGCGCCGGTACCGTCCGTTCCCGTCGGCCGACGAGCGCTCCCTGTGGGTGTACCGCAACGCGGGGGCGTGCTGACCGGATCAGGCGGCCTCGGGGGTCTCCCAGAAGTCCCGCACCCGCGTCGGGTCGATGCGGATGCTCGGGCCCTGCGAGGTCGACACGTGGACGGTCCGCAGGTACCGGCCCTTGGACGAGGCCGGCTTGACGCGCATGAGCTCGTCGATGATCGCGGCGTAGTTCTCCACCAGTTCCCTCGCGCCGAACGACGACTTCCCGATCACGAGGTGGACGTTGGCCTGCCGGTCGGAGCGGTACTCGATCTTGCCGGCCTTGATCTCCCGGACGGCCTTGGCGACGTCCATCGTGACCGTGCCGGTCTTCGGGTTCGGCATGAGGCCGCGTGGCCCGAGGATCTTGCCGAAGCGGCCGACCTTGCCCATCTGGTCGGGGGTGGCGACGACCGCGTCGAAGTCGAGGTTCCCCGCTTCGATCAGGGCGGTCACCTCGGCGGCGCCGACGATGTCGGCGCCGGCGTCCTCCGCCTCGGTGGCCTTGGGCCCTTCCGCGAACACCGCCACCCGCATGGACTTGCCCGTCCCGTTGGGCAACGCCACCGAGCCGCGGACCATCTGGTCCGCCTTGCGGGGGTCGATGCCCAGCCGCAGCGCCAGGTCGACGGTCGCGTCGAAGGAGACCGTCACCGTCTCCTTGACCAGGTTCATCGCCGCCGTCGGGCTGTAGAGCCGGTCCTGGTCGACCTTCGCCAGCGCAGCCTCGTACCGCTTCCCGTGTCGTGCCATCCCACTACCTCCCGTGGTCCCACACAGCCGACCTACTTGATGTTGACCTTGACTTTGACCTTCAGCCCCCCAAGCGGAACAGGGGACGGTGGTGGAGCCCGATGCCGAGGGGGTTCGGCCGGCCCCCCTGCGCAGCATAAAGGGCCGTTCCTGCGGAGCAGGGGGGTAGGCCGAACCCACCCAAACGGAGCAGGGGCCCCGGCCGAGCGCCCACGAACAAGAAACCCTAGCCCTCCACCACCAACCCCATGCTCCGCGCCGTCCCTTCGATGATCTTCGTCGCCCCGGCCACGTCGTTCGCGTTCAGGTCCTCCATCTTGCGCTCGGCGATGTCCCGCACCGCCGCGCGCGTGATGGTGCCGACCTTGTTCCGGTTCGGCTCGCCGGAGCCCTTGTCGATGCTGGCCGCCTTCAGCAGCAGTCGCGCCGCCGGCGGCGTCTTCGTCACGAACGTGAACGAGCGGTCCTCGAACACGGTGATCTCGACGGGGACGACGTCGCCCTGCTGGCCGGACGTGCGCTCGTTGTAGGCCTTGCAGAACTCCATGATGTTCACGCCGTGCTGCCCGAGGGCGGGGCCGACGGGCGGGGCGGGGGTCGCCTGGCCGGCGGGAATCTGGAGTTTGACCTGGGCCATGACCTTCTTGGCCATCGGGGGCTACCTGCTTTCTGTTCGGGGGGTAGGCCGTGCCGTCAGAGTTTGGCGACCTGGTCGAAGCCGAGTTCGACCGGGGTCTCCCGGCCGAAGATGGACACGAGGACCTTGAGCTTCGACTGGTCGGCGTTGATCTCGGAGATGGTGCCGGTGAAGTCCGCGAACGGGCCCGAGGTGACGCGGACGTTCTCGCCCTCCTCGTACTCGACGCTCGGGACGGCTACCTCACCCTCCTCCGGCTCGCGGAGGATGGATTCCACCTCGCGCAGGGACAGCGGGACGGGCTTGGCGCCGGGGGGGCCGACGAATCCGGTGACCGCGGGGGTGTTGCGGACGACGTACCACGACTCGTCGTCGAGGTCCATGCGGACCAGCACATAGCCGGGGAAGACCTTGCGCTGCACGGTCTGCTTCTTGCCGCCCTTGATCTCGACGGCTTCCTCGGTCGGGATGATGACCTCGTAGATCCGCTCCTCCATGTTCATGGACTGGATGCGGGTCTCAAGGTTGTCCTTGACCTTCTTCTCGTAGCCGGCGTAGGTGTGGACGACGTAGTAGTCGCCCGGCATGCGGCCGAACTCCACGCGCCGCTCGCTGCGGCCGTCGGTCTCGGCGGGTGCCGCCGGGGCGGCTTCCGGCTCGGGAACCGGCGCCGGCGCCACCCTCGGGCTCGACCCGACGAGGTCGAGGTCGATCTCGATGTCGTCGAGCGGATCCGAGGCACCGGCGGCCGAGAGCAGGTCGTCGAGGTCGTCGACCTCCTCGACGGCTTCGGGCTCCTCGTCGGTGGGCTCGAGGGTGATCTCGAGCTCGACGGCATCGGACTGTGGACCCGGCGGCGTCGGTGTGGTGCCGACGGACTCCGGGTCGACGGCGGCCGCCTGCTCCGCCGGCGGGGCGAACGTGGCGGCGAACTCCTCGTCGGCGGGCGCCTGCGACTCCGGGGACTCCGTCACCTCGCCCATCGTCTGGGCGACGAGTTCGTCGACCTCGGTGCTGTCCTCGGCGTACTCCACCGGGGCATCGGACTCGCCATCGGCGCGGTCGTCGGGGGACGGGTGATCCTCGACGGGCTCGTCAGCGGCCACGCCGGGGGCGGGATCCGGTTCAGGGCGCTCGCCGGGGGGGTTCTGCGGGGCCTCTCCGACCACCGACGGGTCGACCCGGGTCGTCACGGGCGAGGGGTCGGACACGGCATCGTCGACGCGTTCGTCGGTCATCCGAAGATCCAGAAGACGAAGCGGCCGAAGACCGTGTCCAGGCCGGCGATGTAGGCCATCATGAGGGTGACGGTCACGAGCACGACGACGCTGTAGGACGCGACCTCCTTGCGCGACGGCCAGGCGACGCGTCGCAGCTCACCGCGGACCTCGCGCAGGAACTGGCGGGGACCGGTGCGCTCCCGGCGGGGTGCGCCCCTGACGGGCGCGACCTCCGTCGGGCGTTCGTTCTGGTCCTCGCTCATTTCGCCGTCTCGCGGCTGACCTCGCGCTTCACGCGTCACTCCCTCGTGGTTGTCCACAGCAGGGGCGGAGGGACTCGAACCCCCGACCTTCGGTTTTGGAGACCGACGCTCTGCCAGTTGAGCTACGCCCCTAGAGCACTGTCCGGCGGGCATGGAAAACCACTGCCCTCGGGCAGCGGTTGCTCCCGAGTATAGGCCCCGGCCCGGAGTGCGGGCAACCGGTGGCGGCGGGTCCCGCCCGCTCAGCCCGAGGCGGCGAGGCGCTCCATCTCCGGCCGCCACCGCTCGAGCAGCCGTCGGTAGTTGCCGGAGGACAGGCGCTCGACCTCGTCGGCCGGGGCGGCGGACCAGCCGCGATGCAGGTGCTGGGTCGCCGGCAGCGGCGCCAGGACGGTCCGGGCCCCGGCGGCACGGACCTGGAAGGAGACGTCGGCGTCGGCGTGACGGTAGAAGGCGAACGCGGGGTCGACGCAGACCGCGCCGGTGCGGATGAGGTCGCGCCGCAGCGCGAGCAGGTAGCCCCACACGGCATGGACGTCACGGGGCGGTTCCCCGGAGGCCGGGGTGTCGGCCGGCTCGAAGCGCCGGACCGAGCCGCGCAGGTCGCCGCCCCACCGCCCGACCGCGCCGACGTCCGGCGCCGCGAAGGCGTCGATCAGCGCCGAGGCGGCGCCCCGTGCCAGTTCCACGCCGGTGTCGAGCCACACCAGCAGTCGCCCCGTCGCCATGCGGTGCTGCAGCGCACGGGCCTCGCCGAACCCCACGGGCTCGTCGAGGTGGACCGACTCGATGCCGACGCCGCCCCCCGCGTCCGCCGCCCAGGTCCCGGCGTCCCCGCCGACCCCGTTGTCGAGGATGCAGACCTCCGCCCGGTGCCCGGCCGTGGCGCGGAGCACGCCGGCGAGGCAGCGGGCGGCGTCCTCCACCACCCAGGGCGGTTGGTCGCCGGCCGGCGGCGCGTCGAGCAGGAGGAGGACGCTGAGATCCGGACCGTCCGGCGCGTCCGTGCGGTCGGGCACGTCCGCCGGCCTGGAGGTCAGGTACTCCGGCGCCGCCTGGACGACCGGTCCGCTCGCGGTGTCCTGAACCGTGTAGCCGGCGAGGCGGATGCGTTCCCGGATGGCGTCGGCGGCGGCGAACTCACCGGCGCGGCGGAGCGCCTCGCGCTCCTCGGCCCACTCCAGCACGCCGGCCGGGACGGCATCGCGCACCATCGTCCGGCCCTCAGTCCAGCCGGACGACCGCCCGGGACGACCGCCGGTCGACGACCTTGCCGCCGCCGTCGAGTTCGGCCCAGACCGCCAGGGTCGCCGTGCGGGCTTCGGCGTCGAGCTCGATGACCTCACCCCCGTACGTCACGGCCGCACCGACGGGGCAGGCCGCGCGGAAGCTGGCCGTCAGACGCAGGACCCTGCCGGGGTCGCCGGCCCAGTCGGCCACCACTGCCGACACGATCCCCATGTTGAGCATGCCGTGCGCGATGACCCCGCCGGTGGGGCTGACCTTGCCGGCGAACTCCGGGTCCCAGTGGAGCGGGTTGAAGTCGCCGCTCGCCCCGGCGTACCGGATGAGCCGCGCCTGATCCAGCGTCTCGGTCCGCTCCGGGATCCGGTCGCCGACCGTCATGTCGTCGAAGCGCGGCATCACGGCTCCTGGTGGAAGAAGATGAGCGTGCCGCGGCTGGTGACGACGGGATCTCCGGTGGCCGCGTCCACGCAGTCGACCTGCAGCGTCAGCAGCTCCATGCGGCCGCGGTCCACGATGTCGGTGATGTGGGGGGTGCACCGGAGGAGGTCGCCGACCCGGACCGGGCGGTGGTAGCTGTACTCCTGGCTCCCGTGGACGAGGTTCCAGTGGGCGCCGAGCTCGGTGTCGGTCCACATCCCCGCGCCCCCGCGCGTGACGGTGAAGCAGGCCGCGAACCCCGGGGGGGCCAAGACGTCGCCCTCCTCGGCGGTGTAGCGGCCGTCGGTGTGCCCGGTGGCGAGGGCGTACTCGCGCACCTTCTCGCGACTCACCTCGTAGGTGTACGCCTCGTAGCGGTGACCGATGCGGTCGTGGTTGAGCGGGATCGGCGTTCCTCCTGGAGGGACCGCGCGCGGCCCGGGCCGGTCAGTGCGACTTGGGGGCCAGGACCATCGTGGCGAAGCGCCCCTGCAGCGGTGCGCGCGTCTCGATCTGGCCGACATCGGCGAGGGCCTCGGCAAGCCGGTCCAGCAGCGCCAGGCCCATCTCGGGCCGCCGCAGCTCCCGCATCCGGAACATCACCTGGACGCGGACGGAGTGGCCGGACTCGAGGAACTTGCGGGCGTGGCGCTCCTTGGTCTGGAAGTCGTGGTCGTCGATCTTCGGTCGCAGGCGGATGGCCTTCTGCCCGGTCGCCTTCTGGGTCTTGCGCGCGTCCCGGGAGGCCCGCTCCTGCTCGTAGAGGTGCTTGCCGTAGTCCATCACCTTCGCGACGGGCGGGTCGGCGTTCGGGGCCACCTCGACGAGGTCGAGGTCGACGCTGTTCGCCGCCTCGATGGCGACCTTCAGGGGGACGATCCCCATCTGCTTGCCCTCGGGGCCGATGAGGCGCACCTCCTTGGCCCGGATCTCTGCGTTTGTTGCCAGTCGTGTGGTGCTCATGCTCCTCCTGGAGTCGTTCGGACAGGCATCGCTCCTGCGAGTTTCAACGCGAAGACCCCGCCGGGTATGCCCGGCGGGGCCGACGCGGGACGGGGAGCCGTCTCGGCTACTTCGTCTCGCGGTGCGCGCGATGGACGTTGCACCGCGGGCAGTACTTCTTGAGCTCCAGCCGCTCGCGCTGGGTGCTGCGGTTCTTGGTCGTGATGTAGTTGCGCTCCTTGCACTCCACACACGCCATGATCACCTTGGGCCTGGTATCGCTTCTCGCCATCTC
>Ga0136627_1000787_pt1 | contig 12389 bp, 10 predicted proteins | sample AntDrymUQ4892206_2_FD_104652 | JGI IMG/M metagenome (GOLD analysis project Ga0136627, IMG submission 104652) | Polar desert sand microbial communities from Dry Valleys, Antarctica - metaG UQ489 (22.06) | ecosystem: Environmental > Terrestrial > Soil > Desert | place: Antarctica: Dry Valley... | reverse complement strand
GGCCAACGAACTCGGGGGCCTTGTCCGGGATCTCCAAGCCCTGTTCGTTGATCCAGTCCGGCCCCGTGTCGGCGACCCGCCCATGCCGTGCCTCCCAGCAACAGCATGGCGATCCCGACCGTCACGGTGAGCGCCCATCGTGGCCGGGAAGGCTTGCGACTTCGTGGTGGACGTGCCACTTGCGTCCGCGGATGCATCGGTGCTCCATGCGAAGGGTGGAGATGCGCTGACCGTCCAGTCGTAAGAGAGGCTTGGTAGCCTCCGCCCGTCCACGGCACGGGAGGCGGCATGGCGGCGGTGATCGAGGGCGCGGAGGCGTGGTCGACCGGGGACGGCGAGGCCGGCGTGCTCGTGCTGCACGGGTTCACCGGCAATCCGGTCAGCCTCCGACCGCTCGCCGAGTCGCTCGCCGCGGCGGGGTTCGCCGTCGAGATGCCGCTCCTGCCCGGACACGGCACGAGCTGGCAGGACCTGCAGCGCACGACCTGGCGGGACTGGGCCCGCGAGGCGATCGCGGGGTTCGAGCGCCTCCGCGCACGCACCGACCGCCAGGTCGCCGTCGGCCTGTCGATGGGCGCAGCACTGGCGCTGCACCTGGCCGAGACCCGCGGCGGCGATCTGTCCGGCCTCGTCCTGATCAACCCGGCCGTGCGCAACGACGACCCCAAGGGCCGGCTGCTGCCCGTCGCCAAGTACCTGGTCGCGTCGATCCCCGCCATCGGCAACGACATCGCCAAGCCCGGCGGCGACGAGAAGCCCTACCCGCGCACGCCCCTGAAGGCACTGCACTCGATGTTCCGGTTCCAAGCGCTCGTCCGTCGCAACCTCGGCGCCGTCACGACGCCGGCGCTCGTGCTCACCAGCCGCCAGGACCACGTCGTCGCGCCGGGGAACAGCACGATCGTGCTCGACGGCATCTCCTCGCCCGACAAGCGGCAGGTGTGGCTGGAGCGCAGCTACCACGTGGCCACGCTCGATCACGACGCCGACGGCATCGCGGCGGCGACCATCGAATTCGTCCGGCGGGTCACCGCGCCGTAGCCGCGCCCCTCGGGCCGTGCGAGACTCCCGGTCGTCGCCCGAGCAGGAGCCGGCCATGATCTCCACGACGCTACACCGCGAGCTTGCCGACCTGCTGCCCCCCGGCGGCGTCGTCGCGGAGCCTGCGCAGCTGGGCACCTACCAGTGCGACGGGCTGACCGGCGCCCGGGTGACGCCGGGGCTGGTGGTGCTGCCGACCTCGACCGAGGAGGTCGCCGCCGTGGTCCGGGCCTGCGCCCGCGACGGCGTGCCGTTCGTCGCGCGGGGCGCCGGCACCGGTCTGTCCGGCGGTGCGCTGCCGCACGCCGACGGGGTGCTGATCGTCCTGTCGCGGATGCGGCGGATCCTGTCCGTGGACGTACCGAACCAGCGGATGGTCGTCGAGCCCGGGGTGACGAACCTGGAGATCTCCAAGGCCGTCGCCGGCGACGGGCTCTACTACGCCCCCGACCCGTCGAGCCAGGTCGTCTGCACGATCGGCGGCAACGTCGCGGAGAACTCCGGCGGCGCCCACTGCCTCAAGTACGGCTTCACGACCAACCACGTGCTGGCCGTCGAGGCGGTGATGCCCGACGGCGAGGTCGTGACCCTCGGCGCGGACACCCTCGACCCGCCGGGCTACGACCTCCGCGGCGTGTTCATCGGCTCGGAGGGCCTGACCGGCGTCGCGACGAAGGTGGTCGTCCGGCTCCTGCGCGTCCCCGAGGCCGTCCGCACGCTCGTCGCGGACTTCGACAGCCCCGCCGCCGCGGGCGACGCGGTCAGCGGCATCATCGCGGCCGGCATCGTCCCCGCCGCGGTCGAGATGCTCGACGCCCTTGCGATCGAGGCGTGCGAGGCCGCGACCGGCGCCGGCTATTCGCTCGACGCCGGGGCGGCGCTGGTCGTCGAGCTCGACGGCCCCGAGGCCGAAGTCGAGGCCGAGTTCTCGGCCGTCCGGACGATCTGCGGCGACAGCCGGGCGACGCGGGTGCGGATCGCCGCCGACGCCGCCGAACGGGCGCTGATCTGGAGGGGCCGCAAAGCGGCGTTCGCCGCCATGGGCCGTCTTTCGCCCGACTACTTCGTCCAGGACGGCGTCATCCCCCGCGTCCGCCTCGGCCGGGTGCTCGCGCGGATCGCGGAGATGGCAGGCGAGCAGGGACTGCAGGTCGCGAACGTCTTCCACGCCGGCGACGGCAACCTCCACCCCCTGGTGCTGTTCGACGCGATGAACGACGGTGAGGCCGTCCGGGCTGAGCGCCTCGCCACGGCGATCGTCGAGCTCTGCGTCGAGGAGGGCGGCTCGATCACCGGCGAGCACGGGGTCGGCACCGACAAGGCCTGCTCGATGCCGAAGATGTTCTCCGAGGAGGACCTGGCGGTCATGGCCAGGGTCCGTGCCGCCTTCGACCCCCAGGGCATCTCCAACCCCGGCAAGGTCTTCCCGACGCCACGCCTGTGCGGCGAGCGGCCGGGCCCCTACCGCCCCCACCCGCTGGAGGAGGCCGGGGTGGTGGAGCGCCTGTGACCGCCGGCGCGACTGCGGGCGCGACGGCGGGGGCGGGCGGACCGCCGGCGGCGGCCGGCGCGACGGCGGTGCAGGGGCCGCCGGTGCTGCGGCCCACCGACCTGCGCGAGCTGCGGGACGCCGTCCGCGACACCCCCGGGACGCTGCTGGCGCGCGGCGGCGGGACGAAGCAGGACTGGGGGGCGCCGCCCGAGCGGACCAACGCCGTCGTCTCCTGCGGCGGGCTCGACGGCCTCGTCGAGCACAGCCCCGGCGACATGGTCGCGATCGTGCAGCCGGGCCTGTCCCTTGGCCGCCTCCAGGAGGCGCTCGCGCCGTCGGGGCAGTGGCTGGCGCTCGACCCGCCCCTGGTCGACGGTGGCGCGACCGTCGGCGGCGTGGTCGCCACCAACGACGCCGGCCCGCGCCGGCAGCGGTACGGCGCTCCGCGGGACCTCGTCATCGGGGTGACGGTCGTGCTCGCCGACGGCACCGTGGCCCGCAGCGGAGGCCGGGTGGTGAAGAACGTCGCCGGATTCGACCTCATGCGGCTGTACTGCGGGTCGCTCGGGACCCTCGGGGTGCTCGCCGAGATCGTCGTGCGGCTCCACCCGCTGCCCGAGGCCAGCCGCACGTTGCGCATCCCGGCCGACCCGGCGACGGCGACCGCGACGACGCTCGCGCTGCTGGCCTCCGCGGCGGTGCCCACGGCGGTCGACCTGGCGGGGGGGGCGCTGTGGATCCGGCTGCAGGGGCGCGAGGCCGGCGTGGCGGCGCAGTGCGCCCTGGTCCGGCGCCTGGCCGCCGGCGGGGAGGAGCCGGAGGAGTTCCAGGGTTCGGAGGAGGCCGAGGTCTGGCGCCGGCTGACGGCCGCGCACGCGGGCGGGGCGGGCGAGACCGTCGCCAGGGCGGCCACCCTGCCCGATCGCCTCCCGGCCGTGGCCGCCGCGCTGATCGAGGCCGCCGGGAGGGCCGGCGTCGAGGCCCGGCTGGCCAGCCACGCCGGCCTCGGCCTGCACACGGCCCGACTGTCCGGCGGCGACGCGCGCGCCCACGCCGCTGTGGTCCGGGACTGGCGCCGCACGGTGGCGGGGCTCGGCGGAACGGTCGTGCTGCGGCGGCGCATCGACGGCGTCGACGGCCTCGTGGACCCGTGGTGCGACCCCGGCGCGCCGCCGTCGGCGCTGGCCGTCATGCGCCGGGTCAAGGCGCAGCTCGACCCCGACCGCCGCTGGGCGCCGGGCCGTTTCGTCGGAGGGATCTAGCCTTGAATCACCGGAGCCCGCGGAGACGATTCTCAGGACCCCGTTGGAGGCAGTCGCGCGACCGTCAAGGGATTTCTGATCCGTGAATCGCCGGAGCCTGCGGAGGCGATTCTCAGGACCTCGTTCGAGGCGGTCGCGCAGCGACCGTCAAGGGATTGCTGAGATGGCGCCGGAAGCGTCCGGGGAGCAGTGGGGCGTCGGCGACCCCGGCGCGGTCGTCACCGACGTGGACCGCGGCGCCGGGCCGTACGCCGCGTTCGACGCCTTCCACCCGCCGTCCGCCGACCGGGTCGCGGACTGCGTGCACTGCGGCTTCTGCCTGCCGACGTGCCCGACGTACGCCCTGTGGGGCGAGGAGATGGACAGTCCGCGCGGGCGCATCTGGCTGATGAAGATGGGACTGGAGGGTGAGGTGCCACTCGACGACACCTTCGTCCAGCACATCGACGCGTGCCTCGGCTGCATGGCCTGCGTGACGGCGTGCCCGTCCGGGGTGCGCTACGACGAGCTCGTCGAGGCGACCCGGGCGCAGATCGAGCGCAACCACCCACGGACGCTGCCGGACCGGCTGTTCCGGGGGCTGATCCTCGCGCTGTTCCCCCACCCCGCGCGGCTGCGGGCGGCGGCCGTGGCCGGCTGGGTCTACCAGCGGCTGCGCGTCGGTGCGCTGCTGCGCCGCGCCGGCGTGGTGCAACGCCTGCCGGCCCGGCTGCGGGCGCTCGAGGCGCTGCTGCCAGACATCCGGCTCCGCGACCTCCGGGAGAGGGTCGCCGACGTGACCCCCGCCGTGGGCGAGCAGCGGATGAGGGTCGGGCTGCTGACCGGCTGCGTCCAGTCGGTGTTCTTCTCGGACGTCAACGCCGCGACGGTGCGCGTGCTCGCCGCCGAGGGCTGCGAGGTCGTCGCGCCGCCGGCGCAGGGCTGTTGCGGAGCCCTGGACCTGCACGCCGGCGGGGAGGCGGCGGCCGCCGCGCGGGCGCGGGCGACGATCGACGCGTTCGAGGCGGCCGGCGTCGACGCCGTCGTCATGAACGCCGCGGGCTGCGGGTCGACCATGAAGACCTACGGCCACCTGCTCCGCCACGACGGCGAGTACGCCGAGCGCGGGCGGGCCTTCTCCGCACGGGTCCGCGACGTCACCGAGCTGCTCGCCGAGCTCGGCCCGCGGGCGGTCCGCCACCCCCTGCCCGGCCGGGTCGCCTACCACGACGCGTGCCACCTCGCGCACGCCCAGGGCGTCCGCGCCCAGCCGCGGGCGCTGCTGCGGGCGATCCCCGGCCTCGACGTCGCCGAGGTCGCCGACCCCGAGATCTGCTGCGGGTCGGCCGGCATCTACAACCTCGTCGAACCTGAGGCCGCCGAGGACCTCGGCCGGCGCAAGGCCGCGAACATCGCGGCGACCGGCGCGGAAGCGGTCGTGACCGCCAACCCCGGGTGCCTGCTGCAGATCCGCCGCTGGCTCCCGGGCGTGACGCTGGCCCACCCGGTCGAGCTGCTCGACCGCTCGCTGCGCGGGGCGCCTGCGCCCTGGGTGAGCCGGGGCTCGCCCGGGTAGGGCAGGCCGCATGGACCTCACGGCACTCACCCTCAACTGCACCCTGAAACGCTCCCCCGAGCAGTCGAACACCGAAGCCCTCGCCCGGGTCGTCGACAACGCCCTCGCCGAGCACGGCGTCGCGACCGAGATGATCCGGGTCGTCGACCACGACGTGAAGCCCGGCGTCACCTCCGACGAGGGCGACGGCGACGAGTGGCCCGCCATCCGCGAGCGCATCCTCGCCGCCGACATCCTCGTCATCGCCACGCCCACCTGGCTCGGCAAGCCGTCGAGCATCGCCCAACGGGTGCAGGAGCGGATGGACGCGCTGCTGTCCGAGCAGGACGACGTTGGGCGCCCGGTCGCCTACAACCGCGTCGCCGGGGTCGTCGTCACCGGCAACGAGGACGGCGCCCACCACGTCATCGCGGAGGTGGCGCAGAGCCTGATCGACATCGGCTTCACCGTGCCCGGTCAGGCGTGGACCTACTGGAACGCCGGCCCCGGCCCCGGGCCGACCTACCTGGAGGCCGATCACGGCCGGGAGTGGTCCGCGACCACCGGCCGCGCGGCCGCCGCCAACCTCGTCGCCGTCGCCGGGGCTTTGAAGGCCATGCCCATCCCGCCTCCTCCCACGTGAGCGCTCCGGCGCGTTGACAAACCGGCCGCGCCGCCAATACTCCCCGAATGGGCAGAGCGGACCGGTTGGTGCTGCGCGGGGCGCGCTGGCCGGGCGACGTCGCGGTCCGCGACGGGCTGATCGAGGCCGTCGGAGACGTCCCCCCGGAGGACGGGGACGAGGTGCTGCGCTGCGGCGGTGACGTCGTCACCGCGGGCCTGGTCAACACCCACCACCACCTCTACCAGTGGATGACGCGCGGCCGGGCGGTCGACTGCGACCTGTTCGGCTGGCTCACCGAGCTCTACCCGGTCTGGGCCCGCCTCGACGTCGAGGACGTCGCCGCCGCCGCACGGGTGGGGCTGGCCGAGCTCGCGCTCAGCGGCTGCACGACCGCCGCCGACCACCACTACCTGGTCCCCCACGGCGACGACTCGGTGTTCGACGCCATCGCCGGGGCCGCCCGCGAGGTCGGCATCCGCATCCATCTCGCCCGCGGCTCGATGGACCTCGGCGAGTCCGACGGCGGGCTGCCCCCGGACGCGGTCGTCGAGGACGTCGATACGATCCTCGCCTCGACCGACGCGGTCGCGGACCGGCTCCACGACGGCGACCGGGTCGTCGTCACCGTCGCCCCCTGCAGCCCGTTCAGCGTCTCGCCGGCGCTGCTGCGCGAGTCCGCCGCGCTCGCTCGCGCGCGCGGGCTGCGCCTGCACACCCACCTGGCCGAGACCATCGACGAGGAGCGCGACTGCCTCGCCCGGTTCGGCCGGCGACCGGTCGAGGTGCTCGACGACCTCGGCTGGATCGCCGGGGACGTCTGGGTCGCGCACGGGATCCACTTCGACGACGCGGAGATCAAGCGGCTCGGCGCCGCCCGCACCGGTGTCGCGCACTGCCCGTCCAGCAACGCCCGGCTCGCGGCCGGCGCGTGCCGCGTCACCGACCTCGTGGAGGCCGGCGCCCCCGTCGGCCTCGGCGTCGACGGCGTCGCGTCCAACGAGGTCGGCGCGCTCTTTCCCGAGCTGCGCCAGGCCCTCTACACCGCGCGTCAGCGGGCCGGCCGGCCGGACGCCTTCTCCCCCACCGACGCCCTCGCCCTGGCCACCGAGGGGGGCGCGGCCTGCCTCGGCCGGGACGACATCGGCCGCCTGGAGCCGGGCAGGAAGGCGGACCTCGTCGTCTGGCCGGGCGACGACCTCGGCGACGTGCCCGACCCGCTCGCCGGGCTGGTGCTCGGCCCCGACCGGCGGGCCAGGCACGTCCTGGTCGACGGCGCGCCGGTCGTCAGCGACGGCGCACTGGTCGGCGCCTCGATCGCCGGCTACCGGGAGGACCTGGCCCGCCGCGCCAGGCGCCTGTGGACATGACCCGACTTCCCGCTCAACGACCCGACGGAAGGTGATGCCAAGTGAGGCGGATTCTCGGAGCCATGAAAGGTGAATCGCCGAGGCTCGTCCGAGGCGATTCCCGTGACCTCGGTGGTGGCGGTCGCGCAGCGACCGTCATGGGAGCACTGACGCTGGCACTGCTCGCGGCCGCGTGCGGCGGCGAGGACGTGACCGCGCCGGCCGACACGGGCGGGGCCACCGCCGGGGAGACGACCGGCGACGCCACGGGCGGGACCGCGACCGGCGACGCCACGGGCGGGACCGCGACCGGGACCGCCACGGGTGGGACCGCGACCGGCGCGGCGACACCGGACGCCACCGGTGAGGCGACCGGCGCGGCCGACGGCGACGTCCTCAAGGTCGCCTTCGTGTACGTCGGCCCGGTGGGGGACGCCGGCTGGACGTTCCGGCACGACGTCGGCCGCCAGGAGCTCGAGGAGGCCCTCGGCGACCGGGTCGAGACGACCTTCCTCGAGAGCGTGCCGGAGGGCGCCCAGAGCGAGCGCGTGTTCGAGGACCTCGCCCGGCAGGGCAACCAACTGATCTTTGCGACCAGCTTCGGCTACATGGACCAGATGCTCGCCGTCGCCGAGAAGTACCCGGACGTCGTGTTCGAGCACGCCACCGGCTTCAAGACCGCGGAGAACATGGGGACCTACTTCGGCGCGGCGGAGGAGGGCCGGTACCTGGAGGGCATGGCCGCCGCCTCGGCGAGCCCCAGCGGCGAACTCGGCTACGTCGCCGCATTCCCGATCCCCGAGGTGCTGCGCGGCATCAACGCCTACACGCTGGGCGCCCGGTCGGTGAACCCCGACGCGACCGTCCGGGTCGTGTGGACCTCGACCTGGTTCGGACCCGACATCGAGAAGGAGGCCGCGGAGAGCCTGCTCGACGCCGGCGTCGACGTCGTCGGCCAGCACCAGGACACCCCGGCGCCGGGCCAGGCCGCCGAGGAGGCCGGCGCGAAGTGGACCGGCTACAACTCCGACATGGAGGAGTTCGCGCCCGAGGCCTGGTTGACGGCCACCGTCTGGGACTGGGGGCCGTACTACATCCGCACCGCCGAGGCGGTGCTCGACGGCACCTGGACCAGCGAGCAGTACTACGGGAACATGGCCGACGGGATGGTGACGATCGCCGACTTCGGCGAGTCGGTCGACGACGAGACCGCCGCCATGATCGAGACCCGGCGGCAGGAGATCACCGACGGCGAGTTCGCGCCCTTCACCGGCCCGATCACCAACCAGGCCGGCGAGGAGGTCGTCGCCGACGGCGAGGTCGCGCCGCTGGAGGACCTGCTGGCGACCGACTACTTCGTCGAAGGCGTCATCGGCGAGATCCCCGCGCAGTAGCGGTGGGCGCGGCCGCCGGCCCGGCGATCTCGGCGCGGGGCATCGTCAAGGTCTTCCCCGGCGTCGTCGCGAACGCCGGGGTCGACCTCGACGTCCGCCGCGGCGAGGTGCACGCGCTGCTCGGCGAGAACGGCGCCGGCAAGAGCACCCTCGCCTCCGTGCTGGTCGGCCTGTACCAGCCGGACGCCGGCGAGGTCCGCGTCGACGGCGCGCCGGTGCGGCTGCGGTCGCCGCGGGACGGCCTCGCTCACGGCATCGGCATGGTGCACCAGCACTTCCGGCTGGTCGACCGGTTCACGGTCGCCGAGAACGTCGCCCTGGGGGATCACCGCCAGCCGCTGCTGCTCTCGGCCGACCGGGTGCGGCGGGCGGTCGCCGAGCTCGGCGACCGCTACGGCCTGCCGATCGACCCGGCGGCACGGATCGCTGACCTGTCCGTCGGCGAGCAGCAGCGGGTCGAGATCGTCAAGACGCTCTACCGCGGCGTCGAGGTGCTCCTGCTCGACGAGCCGACGGCGGTCCTGACCCCGCAGGAGGCCGAGTCGCTGTTCGCGACCCTGCGGGCCATGGCCGCCGACGGCAAGGCGGTCGTCTTCATCAGCCACAAGCTCGGGGAGGTCCTGCGCGTGGCCGACCGCGTGACCGTGATGCGCGACGGGCACGTCGTCGGCGCGGTCGCCGCGGCCGGGACGACCGTGCACGAACTGGCGCGCATGATGGTCGGTCGCGACGTCGACCTGTCGCCCCGGCGTGCGGAGTCCCCGCCGGGCGGTCCGGTGCTGACGCTGGAGGCCGTGGACCTCGAGGGGTCGGACGGCCGCCGGCGCCTGCACGGCGTGACCCTCGACGTCCGCGCCGGCGAGATCGTCGGGGTCGCCGGCGTCGCCGGCAACGGGCAGCGGGAACTCGCCGAAGTGGTCGCCGGGCTGTCGGCGCCCACCGGCGGGCGTGTGGTCGTCGGCGGCCGGGACGTGACCGGCCGCCCGCCCGGAGCCGTCCGCGCGGCGGGCCTCGCCTACGTGCCCGAGGACCGCCTGGGCACCGGCCTCGCGCCCGGCCTGTCGATCGCCGACAACCTCCAGCTGACGAAGCGGCGCCCGTTCTTCCTCGACCGCCGCGCCGCCACGGCCGATGCCCGGGCCGTCATCGACGGCTTCTCGATCAAGGCCACCGGACCCGACGCCGCCACGCGCGGCCTGTCCGGTGGCAACGTCCAGAAGGTGCTGCTGGCGCGCGAGCTGGAGGCCGGCCCGTCCGTCCTCGTCGTCGCGTCGCCCACCCGCGGCCTCGACGTCGGCGCGATCGCCTTCGTCCGCGACCTCCTCGACCGCCGGCGGCGTGACGGGTGCGGGGTGCTGCTCATCTCCGAGGATCTCGACGAGGTCCGGGCCCTGTCCGACCGGATCCTCGTCCTCTACGAGGGCGCGATCGTGCTCGAGCGCGCCGGCGAGGCGGCCGACCTGACCGAGCTGGGGCTGGCGATGGCCGGGGCGGGCGCTGCCGCCGCAGCCGGAGGTGCGCGCCCGTGAGCGGGCGCCCGACCGGGGCGCGCCGGCCGCGGCTGGAGCGCCGGTCGCGGGTCGCACCATGGCTGCTGGTCGCCGTTCCGGCCGTGTCGGTCGCGGCGGCGCTCGCGGTGGGGGCGGTCGCACTGCGGCTGATCGGGCTCGACCCGCTCACCGTCTATCGGGAGATGCTGCGGTCGGGGTTCACGACGTGGTTCGGGTTCACCGACACGCTGTCCTCCGCAACGCCGCTGATCCTCACCGGGCTGGCGGCCGCGGTCGCCTTCCGGTTCCATCTCTACAACGTCGGCGCGGAGGGCCAGCTGTACGTGGGGGCGATCGCCGCCTCCGGCGTCGCGCTGGCGCTGGGCCCGGACGTGCCGCAGGCGGCGGCGGTCGTCGCGGTGATCCTCGCGGGCATGGCCGGCGGCATGCTCTGGATTGCGGTGCCGGCGCTCACGCGCGCGTGGCTCGGGACCAGCGAGATCATCACAACGCTGCTGCTGAACTACGTGGCGCTGTACCTCATGCGCTACCTGATCTTCGGCTCGGCGAGCTTCTGGCGCGACCCCACGTCGACGAACTTTCCGCAGGGCCTGCGCATCCCCGCCGCCGCGGAGTTCCCGCAGTACGGGACCACCCGGATCCACCTGGGCCTGCTCGTGGCGGTGATCGCGGCGGTCCTGGTCCACGTCGCGCTGACCCGCACGCGCGTCGGCTACGAGCTGCGCGTCTACGGCGACTCCCCCGCGGCGGCGCGCTACGCCGGCATCTCGGTGCGCCGGGCCGTGCTCGTCGCCCTGCTCGCCTCCGGCGCCCTCGCCGGGCTCGCCGGGGCCGGGGAGATCGCCGGGCGGGCCCGTCAGCTCGATCCGCAGGGACTCGCGCTGGGGCTCGGCTACGCCGGCATCATCGTGGCGGCCCTCGCCCGCTACAACCCGCTGTCGGTCATGCTCGTCGCCGTGCTCCTCGGCGGCATCCGCAATGCCGGGACGGCGCTGCAGAGCCTGCCAGGCGCCCGCGTCCCGATCGCCATCTCGACCATGCTCGAGGGCGCGCTCCTGCTCTTCACCCTCGGCGGCGAGCTGTTCGTGCGCTACCGGCTGCGGACCGGCCGGTCTCCGCAGCCCGCCGCGGGCCCCGCCGAGGCCTCCGCGGGTGCGCCGGCGCCCGGCGTGCCCGCCTCCCCCGCCGAGCCGCCCCCGGCGTCCGCTCCCGGCCCCGCGCCGGCGTCCCGCAGCGAGCAGCCGTGAACGACACCGCCCTGGTGCTCACCCTCGCCGCGGCCGTGGCCGCCGGGACGCCGCTCGCGCTGGCGGCGCTCGGCGAGCTGCTGACCGAGCGGGCGGGGGTCCTCAACCTCGGCGTCGAGGGGATGATGCTGCTCGGCGCGGTCGCCGCCTTCCTCGCGGCCGACGGCTCGGGCAGCCCGGCGGTCGGCCTGCTCGCCGGGATGCTCACCGGCGGCGCGCTGGCGGCGGCCCACGCGTTCCTGTCGGTGACGATGCGTGCGAACCAGATCGTTTCCGGCCTGGCGCTGGTGATCTTCGGGACGGGGCTATCGACGTTCCTGGGCCAGCCGATCGAGGGCAGGCCGCTCGCGGCCCGGCTCGGGGGGGCGGCGGTGCCGGTGCTCGCCGACCTTCCGGTCGTCGGGCGGATCCTGTTCCAGCAGGACCTCGTGGTCTACGCCACGTGGGTCCTCGCCCTGCTCGTCCTCGGCTACCTGGGGCGGACGCGGGCGGGACTGTCTCTGCGGGCGGTCGGCGAGTCCCCGGCCACCGCCGACGCGATGGGCGTCCGAGTCGCCGCCGTCCGCTACGCGCACACGATCGCCGGCGGCCTGCTCGCCGGCGCGGGCGGGGCGTACCTGATCCTCGCCCGCGTGCCGAGCTGGGCGCAGGCCGCGACCACGAACGGCATCGGCTGGATCGCGCTGGCGCTGGTCGTGTTCGCGTCCTGGCGGCCGCTGCGGGTCCTGGCGGGCGCCTACCTGTTCGGCGCGGCGCTGCGCGCGAACTTCGCGCTCCAGGCCGCCGGCGTCCGCGGCGTCCCGGCCGAGGTCCTCGCCATGCTGCCGTACCTGCTCACGATCGCCGTGCTCGTCGCGCTGTCCGCCGGCGACCTGCGGCGGCGCGTCGGGGCGCCGGCGGCGCTGGGCGTGCCCTACGTCCGGGACGAGCGCTGACG
>Ga0136627_1000785_pt1 | contig 12404 bp, 10 predicted proteins | sample AntDrymUQ4892206_2_FD_104652 | JGI IMG/M metagenome (GOLD analysis project Ga0136627, IMG submission 104652) | Polar desert sand microbial communities from Dry Valleys, Antarctica - metaG UQ489 (22.06) | ecosystem: Environmental > Terrestrial > Soil > Desert | place: Antarctica: Dry Valley... | reverse complement strand
CGACCTCCTCGCCGGTGACCGTCTTGATCACGTCGGGGCCCGTGATGAACATGTGCGAGGTCTGCTTGACCATGAAGATGAAGTCGGTCATGGCCGGTGAGTAGACGGCGCCGCCCGCGCATGGGCCCATGATCAGCGAGATCTGCGGGATCACGCCCGAGCACTGGACGTTGCGCACGAACACGTCGCCGTAGGCGCCGAGCGAGACGACGCCCTCCTGGATACGCGCGCCGCCCGAGTCGTTGATGCCGATCACCGGGCAGCCGATCTTGGCCGCCAGGTCCATGATCTTGCACATCTTCTCGGCCATCACCTCGCCCAGCGAGCCGCCGAAGACCGTGAAGTCCTGGCTGAAGACGCACACCGGGCGGCCCTCGATCTTTCCGTGGCCGGTCACGACCGCGTCGCCCCAGGGGCGGTTCTTCTGCATCTCGAAGTCGGTCGTGCGGTGGCGGACGAAGGTGTCGAGCTCCTGGAAGCTGTCGCGGTCGAGCAGCCTCTCGATCCGCTCGCGGGCGGTCAGCTTGCCCTTCTCGTGCTGCTTCTCCTCCGCCTTGGGGTTGGCATGGGCCGCCTGCTCGCGCAGCTCGGTCAGCTGAGCGAGCTTCTCCGCGTAGGTCTCGGCGGCGCGCTGGCGCATGCGGGCGGGGAGGTTACCCCCGCCGCCGCCCCGGGCGCGTGCCGTTGGTCGGGCTCGCCCTCCGGGCTCGCATCTTCCGCGACCCGCCGGGCTCACATCGGGCGCTACCGCTCCGGATACGACGGCAGCCGCCCACCGGCACGCCGCAGGACCGCCGCGTAGAGCTCGCGCGCCTTCGCCGGATGCGCGCCGGCCATGTCGCGCCGCTCGCCCGGGTCGGCGCGCGTGTCGTAGAGGCGCAGCCGGCGGCCACGGTTGTCGCCGATCAGCGTCCAGCGGCCGCTGCGCACGTAGAAGTTGTTGGCGTAGCCGCCGTAGGCGTATGGCCGCCGCGGCGGGCGCCGGCCGCGGAAGACCGGCGAGAGATCGGCGCCGGTCATGCTTCTCGGGGCGCGCACGCCCACGAGCGAGAGGCTCGTCGGCGCGATGTCGTGCGTCGAGGCCGGGAAGCGGCTGACCCGCCCGCCCCGCCTGCCCTCGGGGTGCACGATCGTCAGCGGCACGCGCGTCAGCGCAGGGTGCAGCTGGGTCCCGAGCTTCCCCGTGTAGCCGTGGTCGCCGAGCAGGTAGCCGTGGTCGCCGACCAGCACGATCGCCGTCTCGCGGTCGAGGCGAAGCTCGCGCAGCCGGTCGAGGAAGACCCCGAGCCAGCGGTCGGTGAGCGTGACCTCGGCGGCGTAGAGGGCGCGCATCCGCGCCACCAGCCGCTGGCGGTCGTAGCCGCGCAGGTAGCGCCGGGCCTGTGCGTAGTAGGGGTAGGACGGCTCGCGCCCGCGGTAGCCGGGGTCGCCGTAGAGATCGAGGTAGCGCCGCGGCGGCGTCCACGGCTCGTGCGCCTGGAAGGTGTCGAGCACGAGCGCGAACGGTCGTCGGGCCGCGCCCTGCTCGAGCAGCGCGACGCCGTCGCCGAACACGCGCGCGGCGAACGAGCGGGTCTCGTCGTGGTGGTAGCCGCCGTTGGAGAGGTAGCGCTTGAGGCGGTCGCGGCTCTTGCCGTTCTCGATCGAGGGGTGCAGCCAGTGGCGCAGCTCGCGCTCCGAGACGCCGCTCGCGCGGCCGCGGACCTGGCCGCCGCGGCGGGCGAAGGCGTCGAAGCTCGCGCGGAAGCGCTCGTAGGGGGAGGAGAAGCCGATGAAGGGGTTGTCGGTCGCGTAGGCGGTCCAGTAGCCGGCGCGGCGCAGCGTCGTCGTGAGCGAGGTCGAGAGCCGGTCGAGCGGCTCCCAGCCGGGCTCATCGATCAGGCCGGGGTAGTCGCGCCAGCGGCGGAACGGGAACTGCCTGCGTCCCTGCAGCAGCGAGTTGCGCGCGGGGATCGTCGGCATCGCCTCAGGATGGGTGTCGACGAACCGCACGCCATCGCGCGCCAGCGCGTCCATGTTCGGCGTGCGCGCGCGGTCGCCGTAGACGTGGTCGGCGCGCAGCGTGTCGACGACGATCACGACGAGGTTTGGGCGGTCTGCCCGGCGCGCGGTGGCCGCGGGTGGCGCGGCGGCGAGCATGGCCGCCGCGGCGCCCTGCTCGAGCAACCGTCGGCGCGTCGTTGGCTGGGCGATGTCGCGAGGCTACCGGCCGATGCTCGGCGCTGCGGGGCGGGCGTGCTTGACTACCGCCGTGATCGCCGACGACCTGCTCGAGCTGCTCGGCTCGCGGCTCCCGGGCGACCATGCCCGCCAGACGCGCGCCGACGAGCTCGTCGAGCGCGCGCTCGACGGGCGCCCCGGCGCCGCGGTGCTCGATCTCGGCTGCGGCGCAGGCGACTCCGTCGACCTCTTCCGCCGGCTCGACCCCACGGGGTCGTGGATCGGCCTCGACGTCGAGGAGTCGGCCGAGGTCGCCGCGCGCACGCGCCGCGACGCCGAGTTCGCCAGCTTCGACGGCGAGCGCGTGCCCTACGCGGACGGGCGCTTCGACCTCGTCTACTGCGTCCAGGTGCTCGAGCACGTCCGCCGTCCGGGGCCGCTGCTCGCCGAGGCGGCGCGCGTGCTGTCACCCGGCGGGCAGCTGGTCGGCTCGACCTCTCAGCTCGAGCCCTTCCACTCGCGCAGCACCGCGAACCCGACGCCCTACGGCCTCGCCCTCGACCTCGATGACGTCGGGCTGGAGGTGCTCGAGCTGCGGCCCGGGATCGACGGGCTGACGCTGATCCTGCGGCGCGGATTCGGCGGTGCCCGCGTGTTCGACCGCTGGTGGACGCGCGAGTCGCCGTTGCACCGCGCGCTCGACCTCTACGGGCGCGCCGCACGCCTCGACGCTTCGGCGCGCAACGCGGCCAAGCTCCTCTTCTGCGGGCAGTTCTGCTTCCTCGCCCGCAAGCCGGACCAGCCGCGCCCCACCTCCTCGAGGACCGGGTGACGGGTCTACGGCGCTTACCGTCGCGCTCGGGCGCCGCCCTGCTACCCGCGCGAGAACGGGCGGTGGTGCGCCGAGCCGAGGCTGTCGAGCGTCTGCTCGAGCACCTCGCGGGCACGCTCGGCGTCGACGCCCGAGGGCTCGGGCGGCGCCGTGGGCGGCGGACCCTCGACCAGCGCGCGCCGCTCGGCGGCCTTGGCGACACTCAGCAGCGGTGACGCGGGGCGCGTCGGCGCGGGCGCCTCGGCCTGCTGTGCGGCGTCCGGCTGCGTCTTGGCCTCGGCCTCGGGCGAGGGCCCGCCCTTCTCCCGCTCCGGCGCGCCGACCGGGCGGCGGCGGTGCCAGCGCCACGCGCGCAGCCAGCGCCGGCCACGGCCCCCGCGCTCGGGCGGCGGGGGTGCAGCGGCGGCCGCGGTCGCCTGACCGCCGCGCGTGCCCTCGCTCGGCTCGGCCTGGGGCCAGTCGTCGAGGTGTTCCCAGAAAGACGCGTGCGCGCGCGTTGCGATGCGGTCGAGCTCGTCGCTCAGCGGCTCGTGGGCAGCCGCGACGTCCGGTCGAGCGTCGACGCCCGGCTCGAGTCCTGACTCGCTCGGCGCCTGCGCCGCGGCGGCGCTCGGGGCCTGCTGCTCGCGCTGAGCGACCTCCGCGGCGGCATTGGGAACCCGCTGCTCGCCCTGCGCCACCTCCGCCGTCAACGTCACCTTCGTCCCCCAGCCCGCGGGCTCGATCTCCACGGTGCCGCTGGCATGCTCGCCCTCCCAGGCGACCGTGGTCTCGGGGTCGATCCGGGTGATGCGGATCTCTCCGAACTCGCCGAGGTGCTTGGCGAGGCTGTCCGCCTCGCGAAGCTCGGACCAGAGCTCGGGTGGGGACTTGACGAGGGTGCGCGCAACGGTGAGGTCGGACATCGCCCATCGGGTTCGCCCCTCGCCGGGGTGAGTCCTTCCCGCCGGCAGGCCGCCGGACCGGGATGGGCGCGATGCTGCAGGCAGCGCCTCGTTCAGGGGCACCGCGGCTGGTCCGCCTGCGCGGCCGAGAGCTTGATGGCATGCACCCGGGCGCGGGCGAGGATGAACTGGTCGGGCTGGTCGGCGGGCATCGAGCGGCCGGCCATGAAGGCGAGGTACGGCGGGCCGGAGTAGGCGACCTCGGGCGGGCAGGCCTGGGCGCGGGCCACCGCGGCGTCGACCTCCTCGCCGGACAGCGTGCGCTGGTAGGCGAGCGCCGAGAAGGGTCGCGCGAACAGGCCCGGATCGTCGGGGCTGAGCAGGAGCGAGGCCGACTGCAGGCCGACGGTCACCGCGCACGCTGCAACCACCGCGGCGGCCGCCCGTGGGAGGGCGGCCGACCCCGGGCTCCGTGCGGCGCGCAGCAGCGCGACCACGCCGCCGGCCGCGAGCACGACGGCGGTCGGCTCGACGACGGCGAGCAGGTTCAGCGACGTGCCCTGCTTGAGCACTGTCGGGACGAGCAGCAACTCGCCGATCAGCAGCGTCCCCAGGCAGCGCACGAGCGCAAGGTCTGCCAGCCACGCCCGCAGCCACCATGCGAGCCCCGCCGGCAGCAGCAGTGGCGCGAGATTCCAGGCGGCCTGGACCAGCAGCGCCGCGACGGCGCCCGGTTCGCGGGCGCCGGTCTGCGCCTGCGCGGTCAGGACGTTCTCGACGATCGCTCCGCCGTAGAGGGCGAGCGCCAGGGCGGCGAAGGCGGCGGCGCTCAGCGACGCGGAGGTCGCGTAGTGCCGCCGCGCCGCAGCGCCGCAGGCAAGCGCGAGGGCGGGCACGACGAACGCGAGCTTGAAGCAGGCCGCCGTGGCAGCCGCGAGCCCCGCGAGCTGCCCGCGCCGGCGCCGCTGATCGGCGGCCAGCAGGGCGGCGCCGAGCAGCAGCGGCGCCGCCAGCGACTCCGGCGTGAGCGTCAGCGACTCGTGCAACCGCCAAGGCGTGACCAGCGCCGCGACGCCGGCGAGCGCGGAAGCCGTGCGGCCGGCGGTCAACCGCCAGACGCAGAGCGCGACCAGCCAGCCGGTGCCCAGCGCCACCAGCGCCAGCGCCGCCCGCACCGCGAGGACCGAGTCGCTGACGCTCAGGATCGCGCTGCCGAGCCAGAACAGCAGCGGGGGCTGGGCCGCGGCCACCTCCGCGTAGAGGCCGCCGTCCAGCGTCCGCGCAGTCAGCAGGTAGACGCCGTCGGAGTAGTTCCAGTAGGCCTCGCCCCACCACGCGAGCAGGCCGCCCACGAGCAGGAGACCCAGCGGTACGTAGCCGAGCGCGACCGCCCCGATGCCGGCTGCGGTGGGCCGCGCGCCGCCGGCGAGCCCGCCGCGCGGCCGGCCCCGCGGCGAGGCAGGCGCGCTCAAGCCTCGGCGTACTCCCCGTATGCCTCGCGCATCACGCCGCAGACCTCACCGAGCGAGCAGCGGTCCTTGAGCGCGGCGCGAATCGGCTCGAGCAGATTCACCTCGCCGTCGCACGCCTCGCGCAGCTCGGCGAGCCGGCGCTCCACCGCATCGCCGTCGCGGTCGGCCTTGAAGGCCGCCAGGCGCTCGACCTGCTCGCGCTCGGACTCGGGATCGACGCGCAGCGTCTCGACCTCCTCCACCTCCTCGGTCATGTACTCGTTGACCCCGACCACGATGTCCTGCTTCTGGCGGTAGCGCTCCTCGTAGCCCCAGGCCGACTCCTCTACCTCGGCGCGGATGAAGGGGATGCACTGCACCGAGCCGCCCAGCTCCTCGACCTTGTCGATCAGGCCCTGGGCGCCGGCCTCGATCTGGTCGGTCATCGCCTCGACGAAGTAGGAGCCGGCGAACGGATCGACGGTGTCGGTGGCGCCGGACTCGTGGGCGAGAATCTGCTGCGTTCGCAGCGCGGTGCGCGCGGCTCGCTCGGTGGGCAGCGCCAGCGCCTCGTCGTAGCCGTTGGTGTGCAGCGACTGGGTTCCGCCGCAGACGGCGGCGAAGCCCTGCAGCGCGACGCGCACGATGTTGTTCTCGACCTGCTTTGCGGCCAAGGTCACGCCGCCCGTCTGGGTGTGGAAGCGCATCGTCTGCGACTTCGGGTCCTTCGAGCCGAAGCGCTCGACCATGATTCGCGCCCACATGCGGCGGGCTGCGCGGAACTTCGCGACCTCCTGGAAGACGTTGTTGTGGCAGTTGAAGAAGAACGCCAGCCGCGGGCCGAACTCGTCGACCTCGAGGCCGGCGTCGATCGCCGCCTGCACGTAGGCGATCGCGTTGGCGAGCGTGAAGCCGACCTCCTGGACCGCCGAGCAGCCCTTCTCGCGCATGTGGTAGCCGGAGATCGAGATCGTGTTCCAGCTCGGGATCTTCTCGTGGCAGTAGGCGAACAGGTCGGTCGTCAGCCGCATCGCCGGCTCGGGCGGGTAGATGAAGTTGCCGCGGGCGATGTACTCCTTGAGGATGTCGTTCTGCGTCGTTCCCTCGAGCGCCTTGGAGTCGACGCCCTGCTCCTCGCCGAGCAGCTCGTAGAGCAGCAGCAGGCAGGCGGCGGGGGCGTTGATCGTCATCGAGGTCGAGACCTCGTCGAGCGGGATGCCCTCGAACACGCGCCGCATGTCGTCGATCGTGTCGATCGCGACCCCGGTGCGCCCGACCTCCCCCTCGCACAGCGGGTCGTCGGAGTCGCGGCCGAGCTGGGTCGGCAGGTCGAAGGCCATCGAGAGGCCGGTCGACCCGTGCTCGATCAGGTAGAGGAAGCGCTCGTTGGTCTCCTTGGCGGAGGCGTAGCCGGCGTACTGGCGCATCGTCCAGCGCCGTGAGCGGTACATGTCCGGATGGATCCCGCGCGTGTAGGGGTATGAGGCCGGCTCGCCCAGGCGCTCCTCGAGGTCGCCCGACACGTCGTCGGGGCCGTAGAGCGGCTTGACATCGATGCCCGAGTCGGTGAAGCGACGCTCGTCGTCGGGGCCGACGATCGGGGCGATGGTCGGGGCGATGGTCGGCTCGTGCTCGGGCGTGCTGGCCATTTGCGCCATAGGATAGGCGCGTTGGCCCGCGCGCGGGGTCAACCCCCCGTGGTGGGCGCCTGCGGGGGGCCCACTAGCATCGAGGGATGGAGGTCACCGTCCGTCTCTTCGCGATGTTGCGCGAGCGCGCCGGCGCCGGCGAGATCGCGCTCGAGCTGCCCGAGGGCGCGCGCGTGCGCGACGCGCTGGCACGGCTGGGCACGCTCGCCGAGGGCCTGCCGCTGGTGCTGGCCGTCAACCGTGAGTACGCGCCCGACGACCAGGTTCTCGACCCGGGCGACGAGCTCGCGCTGATCCCGCCGGTCAGCGGCGGCAGCCCGATCGCGGAGCGCGTGCACGCGCGCGTGACCGAGGCGCCGCTCGAGGTCCAGACGCTGCATGAGCACGTGCGCGATCCGCGCGCCGGCGCCGTGGTGAGCTTTCAGGGAGTCACCCGCGATGTCGATCGGCTCGAGTACGAGGCCTACGCCGAGATGGCCCGGGAGCGCATCGAGGCGATCGCCGCCGAGGTGCTCGAGCGCCACGGGCTCTGTGCCGCGGCGGTCGAGCACCGCGTGGGGGGCGTCGCGCTGAGCGAGCCGAGCGTCGTGGTCGCCGCTTCGGCAGCGCACCGCGGCGAGGCCTTCGCGGGCGCCCGCGAGCTGATCGACCGCGTCAAGGCCGAGGCGCCGATCTGGAAGCGCGAGATCGACGGCGAGCAGCAGCGCTGGGTCGAAGGCCACGCGCCGGCGCGCCCGGCGAGTGCCGCGACGGTGACCGTGCGCCCGGCACAGGTGGCCGACCTGCCCGCGATCGAGGCGATCTACGCGGCGGCTGCCGCGGGCTCATCGGCGACCTTCGACCTCGAGGCCAAGCCGCACGCCTGGTGGCAGGCGGCGCTCGCGGCGAGCGAGGCCGAGCCGGGGCGCGAGCTGCCGGTCGCCTTCGCGGGGGACGAGGTGCTCGGCTACGCCAAGAGCGCAGAGCATCGCGAGAAGGCTGCGTACGCCTCGACCGTCGAGGTCTCGATCTACGTCGCGGCCGCGCATCGCGGCCGCGGCGTGGGCAGCGCGCTCTACACGGAGCTGCTCAAGCGCCTGGACGCCAGCGGCCTGCGCATGGTCGTGGCCGGGGTCACCCAGCCCAACGACGCCAGCGACCGGCTGCACCGCGCGCACGGCTTCACCGAGGTCGGTCTCTTCCACGGGGTGGGGGTGAAGGCCGGCCGTGCGTGGGACGTGCGCTGGTACGAGCGCCCGCTGGCGGGCGCGCCTGCGCTGGACTGAGCGCTGAGGGTGTCAGCCCGCCGGTGCGTCGCCGGCGAGCACCCATGCCCCGTCGTCGCCGCGGGTGAGCTTGGCTTCGCACGACGGGCACCGCGGGTCGTCGTCGGGTTGGGCCGGGACGGTTGCGTCGCAGACGGGACAGGTGTCGCCGGGCATCCCGCGATCCTAATGGTCCGTCCGGCGAGTTAGAGGATGGGCCACTGGTACCTACGCCGCTCAAGGCGCGAACTCGCCCCCACCGCCCCCGCCCGAGGCAGGGGCCGGTGCGGGCGCGGGGGCGGGAGCGGGAGAAGGTGCGGGTGGCGGGGTGGCCTGGGCGCTTGCGGCGCTCGGGTCGAACTCGTTCGCCGCGACCGGTGGCGGTGGCGGATCGGGCGGTGGCTCGGTGGCGGGCGCGGGCGCCGGTGGCGGCGCGGGGCCGGGCTCCTCGGGGGCCTGCACCGGCGCGGGTCCGGGCTCGGGAGCGGCGTCAGGCATGTCGGGCGGGTCCGGCGAGGGCGCGAGCTCGACGCGCGCCCGGGGTGGCTGCTCGCTGCGCGCGGCCGGGCGGGCACGGTCGGGGCCGCGCTCGGCGAGGCGCTCGGCGGTCACCGCGCCGCCGCCGGCGATCGCCGCCGCCGAGGCCGCGACGGCCGCAGCCTTCTGCCCGCCGGCGAGCTCCGCCGCGTGGGTCGCGCGCTCGCCCAACGCGGCGGCCTTGTGCGCGATCGCGCCGAGCACCGACTCGAACGCGCCCCGGACAAGACCGCCGTCGGCGCCGCCGGCCAGCGCCGCGGGGCCGAGCAGCGCCGCCACCCGAGCGGGGACCGCGTGGCTCTCGCGCAGGTGGGCCTGGCATGCCTGGCAGGAGCGCAGGTGCGGGCGCAGGGCGGCGAGATCCTTGGCGCTGGCCTCGCCGTCGGCGAGCGCGGACAGCTGCGGCGCCAGGCGGCGGCATTCCTCACCCGACTCGATGCTCGCCACCCGCTCGATGAACGCGCGGCGACCCTCTGCCAGGCACCTGTTCACCTTCGTGTAGGAAAAGCCGGTGCGGCTGCAGATATCGGCGTACGAATAGCCCTCAGCGCGCAGCAGCAGGCAGCGCACCTCCTGGGGCTTGAGCCGCCCGAGGGCCTGGGCGCCCAGGCGCAACCGTTCGAGCCGCTCGGCGCGCTCGTGGGCGTCGGGCTCGGCGCCGGGCGGCTGGGGGACCGCCTCCGGCGCGCCCGCGGGCGCGACGCGCTCGCGCTGGCGGCGCAGGGCCAGCGCCTCGTGCTTGACCGTCGTGCGCAGCCAGCGGCAGAGCTCGTCCTCGGTGCCGGTCGGCGAGTGGGTCAGCAGGATCTCCACTGCGCGCTGGTAGGCGTCCTCGGCGTCGTGGGGACCGGTGGAGTAGCGCCGGGCGGTGGCGAGCATCTGCGTGCGGAAGCGCTCGAGCAGCGCGAGCTTGGCGGCATCCGCGCCCTCGCCGTGACTCCGCGTGCTGGCCGACTCCACCGTCCTCAGCGTCCCCTCGTCGATCGTGACCGCTCCAAGGCGCAGCCGCCCGCGCGAATACCGCACGGAGCGGGGTTCTCGTGGCCGGCGGGCGTTGGGCTTCGCCTCCTCAAGCGCTCGGCGGACGCGTTTCGCCCCCCTCCTGGCGTCGCTGCGCTCGGCTGGGCGCGGGCGTGCGCGCGCGATCGGCCGTCGGGCATGCCGCTACATTCAGTCGGTTCCGCTGTTGGGGGATGAGGACACTGTGAGCAAGGCCACGGCAAGAGAGCTGCGAGAGGTGCGACCGGCGGACCCGCCGGCGCCGCCCGATCGCGACGTGCGCGCCGGCTCGATGCCGCTGCTGGGCGGCCTGCTGCGCTTCTACACCCTGCGCGCCGGCGGCCGCGCCCTGATCCTCGCCGTCTTCGACGTGGCCGGGATGTTCGCGGCGATCTGGACCGCGCTGGCGATCAAGACCGCGCTCGTATCGAGCGAGGGGGCGGTGCTCGAGCGCACCTTCGTGCAGACCCAGGAGTACGCGCCGCTGGCCTGCCTGGTGATGCTGCTGCTGTTCGCGCGCTCGGGCCTCTACCGCGACCGCCAGCAGCGACCCGGCTTCGCGAAGGTGATCTCGTCGCTGTTCCAGGTCACGCTCGCGATCCTCGTCTTCGCCATCTTCGAGGGCTATGAGTTCTCCTCGTACTACATCTTCTACGGCACGCTGTTCTTCGCCATGGTCTACGTCTGCCTGCTGCGCTGGGGCTTCGAGCGCGTCACCGGCGCCATGCTGCGCGCGGCCGGCTACCGCCGCCGGGCCCTGCTCGTCGGCTCGAGCGCGAACATCGACGCGGTCGCGCACGCGTTGCGCGACAGCTCTCAGATCGAGCCCTACGCCTACGTCTCGCTGACGCCCCGGCGCAGCAACGGGCTGCGCGACTTCGGGACGCTCGCGGGCCTCGAGCGCAACTTCGACGCCATCGACGAGGTGCTGATCGCCGACCCCGCCTTCCCGCAGGAGCAGGCATTCGATCTCGTCGATCGCTGCCACCGGCACGGAATCCGCGTGCGCGTCGCGCCGTCGACGATGGAGATCCTGATGGACCGCGTCGAGTTCGTGCCCGGCCAGTCGCTGCCGCTGTTCGAGCTCAAGCCGCCGGTCTTCGAGGGCATCGACTTCATCGTCAAGCGCACCTTCGACATCGTCGGCGCGATGCTGCTGCTGCTCGTGCTCTCGCCGCTGCTGGCCGCGATCGCCATCGCGGTCCGGTTCGACTCGCACGGCTCGGTCCTGTTCTACTCGCTGCGCCCGGGCATCGGCGGGCGGCCCTTTCGCTGCTTGAAGTTCCGCACGATGCACGAGGGCGCGGAGAGCCTCCAGGACGAGCTCGAGGAGCGCAACGAGATGGGTGGCGCGATCTTCAAGATCCGCGCGGACCCGCGCATCACGCGTGTGGGCACGCTGCTGCGGCGGTGGTCGTTCGACGAGCTGCCCCAGCTGCTCAACGTGCTGCGCGGCGAGATGTCGCTGGTCGGGCCGCGACCGCTGCCCCAGCGCGACTACGATCGCCTCGAGGACTGGCACCGCAAGCGCTACCTGGTGCTGCCGGGCCTGACCGGCCTGTGGCAGGTGTCGGGGCGCTCCGAGCTCGACTTCGACGAGCTCGTGCGGCTCGACTTCCTCTACCTCGAGCGCTGGTCGGTCTTCCTCGACCTGACGATCCTGATGAAGACGATCCCCGCCGTAATGCGCACCAAGGGCGCATGGTGAGCACCCAGCGCCGCCGCGCCGCCTAGACTCGCGGCGGCGGATGCTGCGATACCGCTTCCTCTTCGAGCAGATGGTGCGCCGCGAGCTGCGCCAGAAGTACAAGGGCTCCGCGCTCGGGGTGCTGTGGTACCTCGTCAACCCAATCGTGCTGATGGGCGCCTACGCGCTCGTGTTCAGCGTCCTGCTCAAGGTCGCCGACGTGCCCGACTATCCGCTGTTCCTGCTCGTCGGGCTGATCGTGTGGGTCTTCTTCAGCCAGGCGCTGCTCGCCGCCGCGCCGAGCCTGGTCGCCAACGCGGCGCTGGTGCGCAAGGTTCGCTTCCCGCGCGAGGCGATCCCCGCTTCGGTGGCGACAGTGCAGCTGGTCACCTTCGCCGTGATGCTCGCTCTGGTGACTCCCGTCGCGCTGGTCGTGCGCGGCTCGCTCGACCCCGCGCTGGCGCTGCTGCCGGTGATCGTGGTGTTGCTGTTCTGCCTCGTGCTCGGGCTCTCGCTCGCCGCATCGGTGCTTCACGCCCACTACCGCGACGTCGAGCCAGTGCTTGCGGCGGCACTGCTGCCGTGGTTCTTCGTGACGCCGATCTTCCTGCCGGTCGAGTCGATGCCCGGGGTGTCCGAGCACCGGCTGCTCGGCGACGCGCTCGAGTGGGGCAACCCGGTGGCGCCGTTCGTCGCAGCGGTGCGCGACGTGCTGTTCTCCGGCGTCGCTCCGTCGCTCGCGCACCTCGGCTACCTCGCTGCGGTCGGGCTGGGTGCGCTGGCCGCGGGGGTGCTCGTCTTCCGCCGCATGGAGCGCGACCTGGCGGTCGTGCTGTGAGGATGTCGCTGCGGCGCGCGCCCGATCGGGGAGGAGCGCAGCCCGATCGGGGAGGAGCGCAGCCCGATCGTCGATCGGGCGAGCACCGGACCCCTTCATCGGGCGAGCACCGGACCCCTTCAT
>Ga0136627_1000783_pt1 | contig 12419 bp, 11 predicted proteins | sample AntDrymUQ4892206_2_FD_104652 | JGI IMG/M metagenome (GOLD analysis project Ga0136627, IMG submission 104652) | Polar desert sand microbial communities from Dry Valleys, Antarctica - metaG UQ489 (22.06) | ecosystem: Environmental > Terrestrial > Soil > Desert | place: Antarctica: Dry Valley... | reverse complement strand
GAGCCACGTTCCGCCATGCGAGCTCCACCGGGATGGCGCCGTGGCCCCGGGCGGCGACGGCGGCGCGCCACATCAGCGTGCCGTGCAGCGTGCTGTGCACCACCGGCCCGGCGAAGCCCTGCTGGCAGGCGACGGTGGAGTCGACGTGGATGCGGTGGCTGTTCCACGTCACCGCCGAGAACCGGATCAGCCGACGCTCGTCGAAGCGGTCCTCGACGTCGAAGCGGGCGTGGGCGTCGACCTCTGAGGCTGGGCGCACCTCGGCGTGCACCGGTGCCTGGGACGCCAGGCACATGATCGCCTCCCGACAGCGGGTCAACATCCCATCGGAGACGTGCACGTAGCGGGTCTCCAAGTCGATCAGCGCCAACCGTCCAGCCCGTCCCCCTTCCCGCACCTCCGCACGCACCACGGATCGCTCGGCGACCAGCCGGTCGGCGCCGGCGCGCAGCGGTCGATGCCACGTCAGTCGCTGCCCGCCGTGCACGACGCGCACGTCGTGGTCGCCGACGTGAGGCGCCTCGCGAGGTGACAGCCCGTCGGCCCGCACTCCGGCTCGGTCCTCGCCGTCGCCCCAGTCGAGCACGCTGGTGAGGTACATCGGCGGCGCCTCGTCGCCTCCTGCGGCCAAGCGCTCCGCCGACACCGCATCGCCGGTGACGACCGCGAAGCGCTCCAGGTCGCGGCGCACGATCGGCCCCACGCTCCAGCGCTCTGGCGGGGCGGAACGTGCCACAGCGACGATGGCGTCCAGCGACGAGCAGGTCATGACGTGGCCCCCGCCGTCGCCAGCCGCTCGAGCTGCGCATCGTCGTAGCCGCCGAGGCTGGAGAGCACCTCGGCGGTGTCCTGGCCGAGCAGCGGCGCCGGGAGCCGGACCGGTGGCCGGCGACCGTCGACCAGCACCGGGTCCCCCTCGACGACCGACGAACCCGCCACCGGGTGCACGACCGGCAGGTAGAAGTGCCGCGCCGCCAACTGCTGCTGCTGCTCGACGAGCCGGCGGCCGTCGGCGACCACTGCCGCCGGGATCCCGACGCGGCACAGCGCGTCAGCCAGCTCGTCGGGCGTGCAGCCTGCTGCGACGCGTGCCAGCCACGCCTGGCCACGGCCGTGCCGCGGCCCACCGGCGTGGCGATGGCCGATCGTCAGACGCCGCAGCCTGATGCCGCGCTCTGTCGGGTCGACCGGCAGCGACACAGCGCACCAGCTGTCCTCGCCGGCGCAGCGCAGCACCAGATCGGCGGTCGTCGGGACTGGCCCCGCGACGAGCGAGCCGTCGGGCCGGTGCACGAGCGACGCCGTCAGGTTGCAGGCGACCGCCTCCAGTTGCGACAGGTCGAGGTAGGCCCCTTCACCGGTGGACGAGCGCTGCTGCAGGGCGTCGACGATCGCCAGGGCCCCGTGGTAGCCGGCGATCAGGTCGGCCAGCCCGAACACGACCCCGACGGCGTCGCCCCGCTGGTCGACGGTCAGCGCCGTGAGCCCGCTCAGCGCGGACACCGCGTCTGCATACGACACGAAGTGGCTCCACGGTCCGGTCTGGCCGGTGCCCGACAGCTCGGCGATGATCAGGTCGTCACGGATCCGCCACAGCGCGGCACGATCGAGCCCCCACCGGGCGAGCGTCCCTGCGGCGTAGTTGTCGACCACGACGTCTGCCGAGGCGATGAGCCGCCGCAGCGCTTCCAGCGCCTCTGGGCGACGGAGGTTGAGCGTGATGCTGCGCTTGTTGCGGTTGTGGTTGGCGAAGTAGCCGCTCGTCTCCGGATCGTCAACGGGTCCCGGCCCGAGGTGCATCGCCGTCGACCAACGAGTCGGGTCCGGGCGATGTGCCGACTCGACCTTGACCACGTCGGCGCCGTGGTCGGCGAGCAGCCGGGTGGCGAACGGTCCTGCGAGCACCCACGTCAGGTCGAGCACGCGCACGCCGCTCAGCGAACCGGTCCCCACGCCGCGCGCAGGCGCCGTGGGGGACCGCCCGCTGCCGGAGCGGCGCTCGTTGCGCGTGACCGTGGCCGGCAGCCCTGGGACCAGCACGTCACCGACGTCGTCGAGCTTCTCGTGCCTGAAGAACCCCCGCCAGGCGAGTTGCGGCGAGGCGACGACCTCGGCCGGCTGCAGCACCGCCGCCCACGGCAGCCGGCGATGCTGGGCCTCGTGCCACAGCTCGACACGACGGCGGTCGGCGCAGAAGCGGGCCAGCACCTCGAAGATCGAGTGGCGGGCGGCGATCCTCGAGTCGGCGTCTGCAAACCGTGCGTCGTGCAGACCGGCCTCTCCTTGCTCCGCCAGCCACCGGCTCAACCGCTGCCACATCGAGTCGTTGCCGCCGAGGCCAGCGGCCACCCAGCCGTCACGCGCCCTCAACAGCTCGTGAGGCACGAGCGGGTGACGCCGGCCAGGGCGCGGCGCACCCCTGCGCTCGTGCAGCCACGTCAGCGCTCCCACCTCGAGCGTCGCCGCCACCACCTCCAGGGCGGCGATGTCGAACACCGTGCCGCGCCCGCTGCGACGAGCATGCCGCAGCGCACCGAGGTGCACGGCAAACGCCCCTGCGACGCCGGTGAGCGCCCACGCCTGCTCACCCGGTGGCGTCAGCGGCGGTTCCCCGGGATGACCGATCTGGGCAGTCCAACCCCCCGCTGCTGCGATCGTGTGGTCGCTCGCCGGCCGACCGGCGTCGGGTCCGGTGCGTCCCCACGGCGTGAGGCACACGATGTCGAGCCCCGGGAACCTGCGCTGCAGGCGCTCGGGGATGTCACCCGACTGGTCGCCGACGAGCGCCGCGTCGGCGCGTCGCAGCGCCGCGTCGAGCTCCTCGTCTGCCAGTTCGCCGCCCGGTGCGGCGAGCGTCGACTTGCCGAGGTCCCACACGCCGACGCCAGGTTCGGGAGGTCGGCGGTCGGTGACGACCCGCACCACCTCGTGGCCCTGCAGCGCCAGGAACCGGCCGGCGCGCGCCGTGATCGGCCCTGGGAGCTCGACGACGACCAGCGGTCGCGCGGCTCCACTCATCGTCGGAGGTCTGGCTGCTCCGACACGATGCGCTCTGCGAGCACCGCGAAGGCGAACGCACCGACGTCCTCCGTGCCGACCGATCGCCACGTCTCAAGCGCCACGTCGTGATCGAGCGGGCGTGGCTCCCCAGCGGCGTCGGCGAGGAGTTGCGCCTGGAAGCTGCGCTCCATCGTCACGAACCACCACACCGCAGAGCCAACCGTCGTGCCGACGGTGAGGTGGCCGTGGTTGGCGAGCACGACGGCCTTGTTGCCGTCCAGCGAGCGCGCGATCCGGCGACCCTCGTCCTGATCGAACACCACGCCGGCGTACGTCTCGTGCACGGCATGGTCGTCGTAGAAGGCGCAGGCGTCCTGGGTGATCGGCCGCAGTGGACGCACGAGGGTGGAGTACGCCTTGGCGTGCAGCCCGTGGGCGTGCACGGCGCCGACGACGTCCTGACGGGCGGCATGGACGGCGGAGTGGATGGCGAACGCCGCTCGGTTCAGCAGCCCCTCACCGCGGATGACGGCGCCCGAGTCGTCCACGCACAACAGCTCCTCGGGTGTGATGCGACCGAAGTACCGGCCGAACGGCGCCGTCCAGAACGTGCTGTGGTCGACCGGGTCGCGGGCGGTGATGTGGCCGGCGATGCCCTCGTCCAAGCCGAAGCGAGCGAGGATCCGGTATCCCACCGCGACCTGCCACTTGCGATGCGCTCGCTCGACCTCCGGATCCTCGGCACGCTGGACCTTGGGGATGTTCGCCTGCCGCGGGGCCGAGGAGCGCGTCCCAGCGTGCGTCATCGTCGCGAGTCCTAACACCTCGGCCCCGGACCGACGAGGCCTGGCGGTCCGCCCAGCAGACCGGGGTTCGTTGACGGTCCAGGTGGCAGCGGTCATCAATCGCGTTCAGGGTCGAACATCGGTCCGAGGTGCTGGCCGATGCGGCCCGCCGCAACGAGAGGGGTACGACGTGCGGAACCATCTGCGCAAACATCTGTGCAATCGGGGACTCCTGATCGGCGTGCTCGCCCTGGTCGCCGCGTCGTGCGGCGACGACGACACCGCGAGCGACGACACCTCGGAGGCGACCGGCGCGGCGACGGTGGCCGAGGGCCCCGACGGCACGGGCGGGGAGCAGCCGGCTGCCCTCGACGAGCAGCTGCGCATCGGCGTCGGAATCGACGCCGCCTATGCCCCCTTCTTCGTCGCCGAGGCCGAGGGGATGTTCGCCGACGAAGGTCTCGGGGACGTGGAGCTGGTGCAGTTCTCCCGCGGCGGTGAAGCGGTCGACGCCCTCGGTGCCGGCGAGATCGATCTGGCGGGCAACTCCGACACCACGACGCTCACCTCGATGGCCGCCAACCCCGACCTGCGAGCGTTGCTGATCTACCAGGAGTCGGGCGAATACCTGAAGCTCGTCACCCGATCCGAGATCGAGGACTTCTCCGAGATCGAGACCATGGGCGTGGTGCCCGGCCTGTCGGAGTACAACGCCGAGGTGTTCGTGGAGAACCAGGAGCTGGGTGAGGTCGAGTACGTGAGCGCGGCCCCAGCCGAGATCCCCGCCCTGTTGCAGCGCGGTGACATCGACGCCTACATCCTGTGGGAGCCGTGGCCCACCCAGGGCGTCGAGCTCGGCGGCAAGGTGATGGGCAACACCGGTGACTTCGGTTCGGCGTACGTCCACTGGTTGGTCGGGATGGACGGATGGCTGAGCGACGAGGAGAACGCCGAGTACCCCGCGGCGGTGGGTCGGGCGCTCTCCAAGGCGAGCGAGTTCGTCGAGTCCGACCCGCAGCGCACCGCCGAGATCACCGAGGAAGCGGTCACCGTCCCACCCGAGCAGACCATCGAGGCGATCGAGCAGATCGACTTCTCCGTGCGCGGCTTCGACGACGACGACTTCGCCTCCTACGAGCAGCAGATCGAGTACCTCGACAGCCGCGAGATGATCGCCGAGACCCCCGACCTGGAAGCGGCCATCGATGTCGACTTCTACGACGCGATGACCGAAGGCTCATGACACCGTGAGCTCGCAGGGCCGCATCGACATGGCCGACGTGACGATCCGGTTCGGCGACTTCGTCGCCGTCGAGGGCGCCGACCTGTCGATCGAACCCGGCGAGCTGGTGTGCTTGCTGGGTCCGAGCGGATGCGGCAAGTCGACGCTGCTGAGCGCCTTCGCCGGGTTCATCGCCCCGTACCGCGGCGAGATCCGAGCCGACGGCGAGCCCGTTCGCGGACCCCACGTCTCGAGAGGGGTCGTGTTCCAGTCGAGCGACGCCCTGTTCCCGTGGCTGCGCGCCATCGACAACGTCACGTTCGGCTCCCGGCTGCACGCCATGGGGCGCGCCGCCCGGCGGGACGAGGCACTTGAGTTCCTGCGCCTCGTGGGCCTCGAGACGGCCGCCGCCAAGTACCCGCCGGAGCTGTCAGGCGGTATGCGCCAACGCCTGCAGATCGCCAGGGTGCTGGCGAACCGGCCGCGCATCGTGCTGATGGACGAACCGTTCGGGGCCCTCGACGCCCAGACCCGGGAGGTGATGCAGGGTGAGCTCGATCGCATCTGGCGCGAAACCGGGTGCACGATCGTCTTTGTCACCCACGACCTGAACGAGGCACTGCTGCTGGCCGACCGGGTGGTGACCATGACCGCTGGACCTGCGGCACACATCAAGAACATCCATCGCATCGATCTCGACCACCCCCGCGACGTCGACGATCCCGAGCTGCGCAGGATCCACGTCGCGCTGCGCGACGACATCTCCGAGGAGGTGCTGCGCACGATGAGCAGCGAAGGGGTCACCGCAGCGTGACGATGATCGCCACTCCCTCGATCGGGCCGGCAGCCGGCTCGCCGACCGAGAGTCGCCGGCGGTCGTACGCTCTGGCCGCCCGCATGCGGCGCCTGGCCACGGTGCTGCTGTCGCTGGGCTGCGGGGTTGCGCTGTGGGGGTTGGTCAGCCTTCGCTACCCGACCACGCTGCTGCCGTCGCCGGCGGAGACCTGGGACGCCGGCGTGGAACTGTGGCGCCAGGGCACGATCACCGACTCGGTGGTGAAGTCCAGCCAGCGGATCCTGCTCGGATGGGCGCTGGGGTTGGCCGTCGGGGTCCCGATCGGGCTGCTGATGGGTCGCTTCGCCATCATCCGCCGGCTGTTGGATCCGTGGGTGGAGTTCTTCCGCTTCATCCCGCCGATCTCGTTCGTGACGCTGGCCGTGATCTGGCTGGGGATCGGCGAGTCGTCCAAGGTGGTGCTCATCTTCTACACGTCGGTGTTCATCGTCACTATCAACACGCTCGCCGGCGTGCTGGCGGTCGACGAGCCGAAGCTCAGAGCCGCCGAGTCGCTCGGCGCCTCACGCCTGCGCGTGCTGCGCTCGGTGGTGCTGCCATCGACCGTGCCGTACATCGTCACCGGCGCCCGCCTGGCGATGGGGAACAGCTTCCTCACGATCGTGTCGGCCGAGATCGTCGCCGCCAACGAGGGTCTCGGGGCGCTCATCTGGCGGGCTCGCAACTACTCGCGCACCGAGTGGGTGTTCGTCGGCATCATCATCCTCGGCGTGCTCGGCTACACCTTCGACCGGGTGCTGCGCATCTTCGCCCGCAGGTTCCTCGGCAGGTTCCAAGTCCGAGTATGAGCGTCGCGCGATGAGAGCCGCCGTCATCGACGAGCTCGGAGGCAGCCGGTCGGTCACCGAGGTCCCGGCACCGCAGGCGGCTGCGGGTGAGTCGCTCGTGCGGATCCGCGCCGCAGCGGTGAGCCACCTTGACCTGCAGCTGATCCGCGGCCAGTTCGCCATCCGCCCGGACACACCGTTCATCGCCGGCACCGAGGGCAGCGGCGAGATCCTCACCAGCGCCGCGCATCCGGCAGGTACACCGGTGCGGATCCGGGGCGCAGGGGTCGGCATCACCCGCCAGGGCACGTGGGCCGAGCAGATCGCAGCACCGGACGCGGCGATCGTCGCCCTCGACAAGCCGGGTCACTGGGAGCTGGCCGCCTCGTTCTTCTCCCCCGCGGCGACGGCCTGGGCGGCGCTCCATGACGTCGCCGCCGTGCAGCCCGGCGAGCGGGTAGCGATCACCGGTGCCACCGGTGCCGTCGGGTTCATCGCCGTCCAGCTCGCCGCCGAGCACGGGTGCCACGTCACAGCCGTGGTTGGCAGCGAGTCGAAGCGCCCACTGGTGCCGGCTGCGGCCGCTGCGGTCTCGGTGCACGACGCCGCCGCCGGCGTCCTGACGGCGGACGCAGCGGGTGAGCCGGGCGCCTTCGACGCCGTCGTCGACACGGTCGGCGGCGGACCGTTGACGGCGACGCTCTCCCGGGTGCGCCCCGGCGGCCGGGTCGCCCTCGTCGGCTACACGGCCGGTGACCGCATCGAGACGCCGATCAGCGAGCTGCTGCTGGCCGACGTGTCGCTGTTGCCGACGAACCTGCTGCGGCGTGGGCCTGCGCTCGTCGAACGCAGTCACCAGTTGCTGGCACGACTGGCACGCGGCGACCTGCAGCTGCCGGTGCACGCCTTCGGGCTGGCGGAGCTCGATGCCGCGGTCGCGGCCGTCGAGGATCGCTCGGTGATCGGGCGTGTCGTCGTGTGCCCGTGAGGCATCGAGTCGTCGTCACCCGACCCGAGCTGCCGGGAACGGGCATCGCCCGCCTCGCAGGCAGCGCCGATGTCGAGGTGTCGGTACGCCAGTCGCACGACCCGACGACCGCCGAGGAGCTGCGGCGCCTCGTCGCCGGCGCCGCCGCTGTCGTCGCCACCGGCATGGATCGCTTCGACGCCGGCGCGCTCGACGCCGCCGACCGCTTGCGCGTGCTGGCCACCACGTCGGTCGGTGTCGATCACATCGACCTGGCCGCGGCGTCAGCACGCGACGTCGTCGTCACCAACACGCCGGACGTCCTCGTCGAGTCCTGCGCCGACCATGCCTTCGGACTGCTGCTCGCCGCCCGCCGGCGGATCGCCGAAACCGATCGCGCCGTGCGCGCGGGAGCCTGGCGACGGCACACCATGCACGACTGGCTCGGTGAGGATGTCCATGGCAGACAGCTCGGTCTGATCGGCTTCGGCGCCATCGCCGCCGCGGTCGCCAGACGGGCGCGCGGCTTCGCGATGGACGTCGTGCACCATGATCGGTCCCACAGCACCTCACACCACTCGCGCTGGGTGCCGCTCGACGAGCTGTTGCGCACCAGCGACATCGTGAGCCTGCACGTGCCGCTGACTGCCGAGACCGAGCACCTCATTGACGCCAGGGCGCTGGCACTGATGCGACCGACGGCCACCCTCGTCAACACCGCCCGCGGCGCGGTGGTCGACACCGGAGCCTTGATCGCCGCCTTGCGGGCAGGGCGCCTCCAGTCAGCCGGTCTCGATGTCGTCGAAGGCGAGCCGATGTCCGATCCGTCGCACCCGCTGCTGGCGCTCGACAACGTGGTGGTCACGCCCCATGCGGCGTCGGCGACGTTGACCGCCAGGTCGGCGATGGTCGATCGCGCCATCGACAACGTGCTGGCGGTGCTGCGGGGACGCCAGGCGCCTGACCGAGTCGCAGCGTTCCCCGACGCTCAGGCGGGACGGTGACCGCCGAAGCGTGCCGTTGCCTTGGCGGCTGCTGCCGTCACCAACGGCACGAGCATCGTCTCGTTGAAGTGATCGCTGGCGGAGGTGACGGCGATCGCGCCCAGCGTCGTCCCCAGCATGCCGAAGATCGGGGCAGCGATCGAGGAGAACCCGTCGGCGTACTCGTCGTGTTCGACCGCCACTCCCCGTGCCCGCACCACCTCGAGCTGCTCCAGCAGCACGCCCGGCGAGCAGATGGTGTGCGGCGTCAACGGCCGCAGCCCGTGGGACAGCACTCGTTCCAGCACCTCGGGCGCTGCGTACGCCAGCAGGCACTTGCCGGTGGCGGTGCAGTGCAACGGCATCCGGCCGGCGACCTCGGAAGGCGTCACCACGGCGTCGCGCCCTGCGAGCTTCTCGACGTACAGCACGTCATCACCTTCAAGGGCCGCGAGGTGCACGGTGTGCTTGGTGGCGATGTACAGGTCTTCGAGGTAGGGCAAGGTGATGTCGCGCAACCGTCGTCTGGCAGGAACCCGCTGGCCGAGCTCGAACAGCTTCGGTCCGAGACACCAGCCGTCGCCGACCCGGTCGACGATCCCGCTCTCCGCCAGGTCGGTGCACAACCGGTGCACCGTCGACTTCGCCACCCCGCTCTCCCTGGCGAGCTCGGAGATGCCCATCCGGCCCGACGAGGTCGACAGCGCCTCGAGGACGGCCACCAGCTTGTCGATCACCGACACCGGGGCCGCCTCGCCGGGGGCACACGGCTCCCCAGGCGTTCGGTGCTGAGCGATGCTCATCGCCCTGAGCGTACGTCGCCCGCGGTCCGGTGACCGGACCGGAAGCATTGACCCCCCGAAGTGCCCTGTGACACAACAGGGGCGTCGACGCATGTGGCGGCGCGCCACGGGAAGGGAGTGTCCGTGCGGCACGAACGCAAGCACCTGTTCACAACGGCGGTGGCCGCCGCCTTCTTGGTCACCGCCGTGGGCTGCGGCGACGACGACGCGGCGGACGACACGGGCGCAACCGCCCAGGAGGGCACCGCAGCAACCGACGGGGCCGGTCCGGCGGACACTGGCGACGGCGCCGAGCCGCCCGACGAGCCGGTCACGATCCGCATGGGGTGGGGCATCCCGGCCGAAGAGATCAAGTACGTGATGATGAACAACCCCGAGGTCGCCGAGCACATGGGCACCTGGTACGACGTCGAGTGGCAGGAGTTCGCCGGCACGGCGCTCGGAGTCCAGGGGCTCGCCGCCGGGACGCTCGACTGCGCCACCGTCGGTGGCCTGTCGGTGGCAAACGGGATCGAGAAGGGTGCCGACATCGTTCTGCTCGGCGAGTTCATCGAGGAGCGCCAACCGAACTTCTCCACGACGTGGATGGTCAGGAAGGACTCGGGGATCGACTCCATCGAGGATCTCGCCGGCAAGACCGTCGCTACGTCAGCCGTCGGCGGTTCCACCGACTACATCCAGGACTTCTACATCGAGCAACAGGCCAGCCTGCTGCCCGGCGAGGACTACGAGAAGGTGGAGGTGCCGTTCGGGCAGATGCAGGAGACGCTGCTGTCGGGACGGGTCGATGTCGGTCTGTTCCCCCAGCCGTTCTTCGGTGCTATCAACGCCACGGGCGAGGTCAAGCCGCTGTTCAAGCTGACCGACCAGATCGACGGGTTCGTGCAGCTGCTGAACGGATGCCGACGTGAATTCGTGGAGGACAACATGGCGGCGATCGAGAAGTTCCAGGAAGACTGGTTCCGGGTCACCGACTGGATCCTCGACCCCGCCAACCGCGAGCAGGTGATCGCCGCCAGCTCCGAGGCGACGAAGATCCCCGCTGACGTGCTGGAGGGGTTCCTGCTCACGGAGGACGACTTCTTCCGGCCCGAGCAGGGTCTCGTCAACGTCGACGCGCTGCAGGCCGAGTGGGACTTCTTCCTGGAGCGCGGCGGGATCGAGGAGGAGCTCAAGGTCGAGGATCACGTCATCCCCGAGCTCCTCACACCATGATGCCGTTCCCCGGCGACGTCGTCGAGCCGGCGCCGGGATCGGAGAGCTCCGGCATGCCGAAGATCAGGGCGACGGGGGTGCGCAAGCAGTTCACCAGCCGCCGTGGACCGGTGCTGGCGATCGACCGCATCGACTTCGTCGCCGAGCCCGGCGAGTTCATCTCCATCGTCGGGCCCTCCGGCTGCGGCAAGTCCACATTCCTCTACATCCTCGGCGGCTTCATCGCGGCCAGCAGCGGAGACGTGCGCGTCGACGACGTGCCGGTCAAGGGCGCCGACCCCAACCGCGGCATCGTGTTTCAGGAGTTCGTCCTGTTCCCCTGGAAGACCGTGCTGGGCAACGTGACGTACGGGCTCGCCCGCCAGGGTGTGCCGCGCCACGAGCGCAAGGAGCGGGCGCGGGAGCTGATCGACACCGTGAAGCTGACAGGCTTCGAGAAGCACTACCCGAAAGAGCTCTCCGGGGGGATGAAGCAGCGGGTGGCGTTGGCGCGCACGTTGATCATGGACCCCGATGTGCTGTTGATGGACGAACCGTTCGGGGCCATCGACGCTCAGACCCGCGTCGTGCTGCAGGCCGAGCTGCTGCAGATCTGGGAGCGCACGACCAAGACCGTCGTGTTCGTCACGCACTCCGTCGAGGAGGCGCTGTACCTGTCCGACAAGGTGTACGTGCTGTCGCACCGCCCCGCGCGGGTTCGTGAGATCCTCGACGTCGACCTGCCCCGGCCGCGCGATCCCGAAGCGATCCTCGGCACGCCCGAGTACGTGCGGCTGCACAAGCGCATCTGGGCCCTGCTGCAGGAGGAGCGCGGCAAGGATGTCGACGAGCCCGGCTGACGGCGCCGTCCTGCCGGCCGGACGCCTGCGCCAACTGGCGCCGGTAGTGCTGCTGCCGGCGCTGAGCATCGCCGTGCTGCTCGGGCTGTGGGAGCTAGCGCCGCGCGCTGGATGGGTGCGCGAGACCTCGATCCCGCCGTTCTCCGACGTGATCGGCGAGGTGTTCGACGTACTCAGCCGCCCAGGTTTCACGACCAACCTGGCGTCGTCGGCCGAGCGATGGGCGCTCGGACTGCTGATCGCCATCGCCGTCGGCGTGCCGCTCGGGGTGCTGATGGGACGGTGGCGGCCGCTCTACCGGCTCGTCGATCCGCTGCTCGTGGTGAGCTACCCGGTCCCGAAGACGGCGCTGATCCTGCTGTTCGTGCTGTGGTGGGGGGCCGGCACGGTCTCTCGCGTCGGGATCGTGATCACCGGTTGCATGATCCCGATCGTCATCTCCTCATACCACGGTGCCAACGCGGTCGAGGAGCGGCTGGTGTGGTCCGCCAGAGGCCTCGGCACCGGGGCGCTCTCGCGTGGTGTGCGGGTCATCCTTCCCGCTGCGCTGCCCCAGATCCTGTCCGGCCTGCGCCTGGCGATCGCCATCTCGATCTTCACTGTGCTCGGCTCGGAGCTCCTGATCAGGGGCGACGGCATCGGTGCCTACATGTTCACGGCGCTCGACAACGGCCAGACGCTCACCGTGTTCGCGATGAGCACCATCGTGGCCACGATCGGCTTCCTGCTCGACCTGATCTACGTGCAGGCCGTGCGCCGAGGCCTCCCGTGGCTGGAGGGTGAGGTGTGAGCACGGGCGGCGGGGCAGCGGCGGTGCGGCCCGTCACGTGGTTGTGGTGGCGCATCTACCCGTTCGTCGTGATCGTCGCCCTGTGGTGGTTCCTCGCCGATCGCGGTGTGCTCGGCAACCGGTTCGTGATGCCGCCTCCCGGTGACGTGCTCGACAGGGCGAGGGAGCTGCTCGACGACGGGACGCTCGTCG
>Ga0136627_1000782_pt1 | contig 12419 bp, 12 predicted proteins | sample AntDrymUQ4892206_2_FD_104652 | JGI IMG/M metagenome (GOLD analysis project Ga0136627, IMG submission 104652) | Polar desert sand microbial communities from Dry Valleys, Antarctica - metaG UQ489 (22.06) | ecosystem: Environmental > Terrestrial > Soil > Desert | place: Antarctica: Dry Valley... | reverse complement strand
GGAGACCGGCTACCGGCAGGCCCGCCAGTTCCTGGAGTCAGGACCTCTGGGACTGGACCCCGTGCCGGTCGACGACATGATCGCCAACGCCAGGGACCGGCTGGCGGCAGAGGGCGGCGAGGTCGGCAGCCGGGTTCTGGAAGCCGGGATCGTCGTCCTGGAAGGCTTCACGGGCCTGATCCTGGGGTTGTTCGCGCTGTTCTTCTACCTCAAGGACGGCGAGAAGATCGCCGGATGGCTGCGCAGCCTGTTCCCCCGCCGTGCTCGGGCCGACGTGCAGCAGATCGGCGACCGGGTCTGGTTCACCATTGGTGCCTACATTCGCGGGCTGCTGGTGATCGGCTTGGTGGACGCCACCGCGATCGGCATCGGTCTGGTGGTGCTGCGGGTTCCACTCGCGCTGCCGCTGGCGGTGCTGGTGTTCTTCGGGGCGCTGTTCCCCATCGTCGGTGCGTTCCTGGCCGGCACCGTGGCCGTGCTGGTGGCCTTGGCCACCAACGGACTGCCGGCCGCGTTGGCGGTCCTGGTTCTGATCCTGGTGGTGCAGCAGGTGGAGGGTCACCTGCTGACGCCGATCCTGCTGGGGCGGGCCACCGCCCTGCACCCGCTGGCAGTGATCGCAGCGCTGACCGCAGGCGGGATCCTGCTGGGGGTGCTCGGTGCCTTCCTCTCGGTGCCACTGACGGCGAGCGCGGCCAGAGCCATCGGCTACCTGCGCGAGGAACGCACTCCCAGCTGACCCTGTCCTCCTTCGGGCGTGCCGATGTGGCCGGGTGGGCAGGATGCGGGTTCTGCCGACACGTCGAGCCGAGGATGCCGCAGTGACTGATTCCGTTCGCTTCCACTTCGACCCCCTCTGCCCATGGTGCTACCAGACGTCGCGTTGGGTGCAGCGGCTGGTCGAGCTGGACGAGATCACCGTGGACTGGGCCGTGTTCAGCCTGGAGATCGTCAACGCCGGCAGCGCCGAGAGCGCGCAGAAGGGTCACGCTCGCTCCGAAACCAGCCTACGGACGGTGATCGCGGTGCGCGATGCCGAAGGCCCCGACGCGGTCGGTCGCTTCTATGCGGCGCTGGGGGCCGCGGTGCATCAGCGGGGCGAGGCCGTGGACGACCGCGCCACCGTCGTCGCGGCCCTGACCGAGGCGAACCTGCCTGCGGAGCTGCTCGACAAGGCGCTGGCCGACGACAGCACGTGGATCGCGGTCCAGGAGGAGCACCAGGCACTGGTCGAAGGCACCCGCAGCTTCGGAGTGCCGACGATCGTGCTGGACGGGGGGAACGGTCCCGCAATCTTCGGTCCCGTCATTTCCAATCCCCCAGACGACGCCGACGCGGTCGAGCTGTGGCGTCACGTCGCCTGGCTGACCCGCTACGAGAACTTCTCAGAGCTCAAGCGCGAGCGCACCATCCAGCCGGACCTGCCGTCGTTCCAGCGCTGAGCGCACGGCCGTTGGTGCTCGACGGGGCCGCAACGCCGACCGTCCGGTGATGTCGAACGGTTGGCTCAGGCGCGGCGGCGTTGCGCTAACGCCGCTGAGAGCCGGTCGCACACCGGAGTGGTCCCGTCGAAGGCATGATCGTCGATCCGGCGGACCGGGACCACGCCGCGGATGGCCGAGCAGGCCAGCACCTCCTGAGCCGCCAGCAGGTGATCGAGCGGGCGGGGCTCTTGGATGACCTCGTCGTCGGCGAGTTCCAGCAGCGTCCGGCGGGTGACCGAGTCGACGATCCCGAGGCTGACCGGCGGGGCGTAAAGGCGGCCGTCGGTGACCCACAGGACAGCGAACGTTGGACCTTCGAGGACCCAGCCCTCCAATGCCACCAGCAGCGCGTCGTCGGCGCCCTGCCGCTGGGCCGCCCTGGTGGCCGCCATGTTGGGCAGGTAGGACATCGTCTTGGCGCCCGCCGGCCCGTACGAGTCCTGCGGGCGAATCCAGGGGGCCGGCTGCACGGCGAGATGAGCGACATCGCGGCCGGATGGCTGCGTGGCCAGGGTCAGCACTCGGGTACCCGAGGCGGTGATGTAGATCCGCAACGCTGCGTCGTCGGTAGCGCCGTGCAGCAGCTGGTCGATCTCGGCGCGCAGCTGCGCAGCGTCCGGCTGCGCCAACCCCACAGCCCTCAGCGACGCCGCCAACCGCGCCAGGTGGTCGTCGACGCGGAAGGCCCGTCCTTGCCAGACGCCGATCGTCTCGAAGGCGCCGTCACCACGGGCGAACCCCTCGTCGGTGACGGCGACGCGCGCCTGCTCCAGGGGTGAGCGCTGACCGTTGATGCTGGCTTGAGGCTCCACGGCTGTAGCAGGCTACGGCACGTCGCACGGCGCCTCGCACACCGGCGGAACCGGCGCCCCATCCCGGAGGGATTCGATGAGGGTGCCGACGTAGACCACCGCCGGCACGGTGGGAAAGGCCGACAGTCCCACGCCGAGGTCCGCCGGCAAGCAGCGCAGACCTCCAGCGTCGCGGCCGTCGACCGAGAGCTCGCCGGCCACCACCCGGCGGTAGTCGTCGACGCTGTAGTACTCGCGCTGGCCACCCGGCGCGATCCCGGCAGCGCGCACACCCTGCGCTCCGCCGATCACCCGACCGATGAACGGCCGTGCCAGGCGGTCCTCGATCTGGATCCACCATGGTCGGCGGCGCAGCACCCGAGGACGCGAGGCGAACAGCCACGACTGCGCACCCCGGCTGCCCGCCAGCAGGCGCACGCGTAGCCCACCTGCTTCGACGGCCATCGAGGCGCCGTCCCATCCACCGGTGACGCCGGTCACCTCGACGCGATCGAAGCGGTACAGCGCCGCGACGTAACGGGCGATGGCAGGCGCCGGCGCCAGGAAGACCCGCTCGCCGTTCGGCCGGCGCCACATCACGTCGACGAACATGCCGAACGGTGAAGTGCGCCACGCGCCAACGACCACCGCGTCGCCCGAGGCGAAGCCGCCGCCGGCGATGCAGCCCTCGAACAGGTCCCGACTCACTGCGGTGGTCCAGGTCCAGGTCGGTGTCCAGCGCCCAGCGCCTCCAGCAACGCCGCCCCCACGGAGAAGTCGCCGCGACGGCCTTTCCACTGGTCGCCGAGGCGGTCGTGGTCGGCATAGCCAGCTGCGTCGGGAGCGCGCCCGCCCAGCGCCAGAGCCGCTGCGTCGGCCAGCGCCGCCGGCGCCAGCGGGTCGGAGTCGGCGGGGAAGACCTCCAGCACCTCCCAGATCTCGGCCAGCCTCTGCCGCTGCGAACCCGCCGGGAATGGCTCCAGCGGGTCCCCCGCTGCCAAGCCCGACAGCACCACCTCGAACAGATCGTGGGGGTTGACGCCCCGCGGCATGCGAAACCGCGCCGGCGGGTGCAGCCGCCACTCCAGGCGTTCGCCTGTCGGCCCGTTGTCCTCCAGCCAGACCTGCCACCCGCGGACGTAGGAGTCAAGCGGCGGTCCTAGCCGGGTGTCGAGCAGCTCAACCAGAGCCGGATCGACGCGGTAGACGCAGGTCGGCGTTGCTCCCACGGCGCGGCTTCAGTCCGGCAGCGTGATCGAGGCGGTGGCGCGCGGCAGGTCGACGGTCTCGGCTGAGGCGCCGCGCCACCAGGTGACCCGCTCGGGGCGCAGGACGCAACCCGCTTCCACGCTGCCGTGCAGAGCAATGCCGGCAGGCTTGCCACCCGCCTCAGCGGTGGCCGTCGCCAGCACCGAAGTACCAGCCTCCAGCCGCCGTCGCGGCGGCAGGGACAACGCGAACCCTGCCCCCCACACCGCGGGTCCGGCGTCCAAGCCGCCGTGTCCCTGGGGGCCGGCGCACTCGCTGACGAGCACCAGGCAGCGCACCCCCGACAGGACTCGACGGACATCGGCCGGAACGACGGACGGCAGAGCAGGAGCCAGCCCACCCTCGACGGCAAGGTCGTCCGCTGGGGCCGGCTCGCCCACGGCCAGGCGAATCGCCACCGGGTCTCGCGGCAGGCGGCGGGCGGGCACGCGGGCGGCCTCGGCGACATAGTCGAGCACACTGTCTGCGTGGTTGGCTGCCAAAGCGGCCATCGCGGCGGACACGACGGGGCCGTGCAGCAACAAACCCAGCGGGTCATGCAGTCCGTAGATCCGCGCGGTGACCCGCAGCACGACAGCTGTCCCCGCCTCGAGCCCGACACCGACCTGGCAGTCGGGATCCCGGCGCAGCACAGCGACCGCGGCGCTGTCAGCTGGGGCGGCGACCCACAGGCCAGCGCCGTCCGACCAGCACGCCATCGGCACGACGCCTGGTCCCCTGGCGGCGCGCAGCAGCAGCGTGCACCACCGCGCCTCGTCCAGGGTGCCGGCTGAATCGGTCATGACGTGCACCCCAGTAGCATCGGCGACCCGCTCGTCCTCGCAACCAACAGGATCCCTCATGTCGTTCGTCGCCATCAACGTCCTGACCGTTCCAGAAGCCAAGCGCGAGACGCTGGAACAGCGCTTCGCCAGTCGTGCCGGCGAGGTCGACAAGATGGACGGTTTCGAAGCCTTCGAACTCCTGCGTCCCGTGCACGGCCAGGACGCCTACCTGGTCTACACCCGCTGGGACTCGCAGACGTCGTTCCAGGCGTGGCTGGACTCGCAGGCGTTCGATCAGGGCCACGCCCAGCACGCCGAGGGCGGGCCGGCCGCGAGTCACTCCTCGGTCTGGACGTTCGAGGTGGCGCAGGCCAAGACTGCAGCGCAGGTGCGGCGGTAGCTGCCGGCGCCTGCCACCGTCGAGGAGGTCAGTATGCGAGGGCTGATGCAGGACGTTGGCCTGACCCTGCAGATGGTGACCGAGCGGGTCGGCGAGCTGTACGGCGACAAGACCGTGGCCACCAAGACCGCCGACGGCGTCCGCCGGCGCAGCTACACCGAGGTGGTCGAGCGGGTCACGCGCCTGGCGGCGGCCCTCGCGCAGCTCGGCGTCAACCCGGGTGATCGCGTCGGCACCTTCGCCTGGAACTCCGACCGTCACCTGGAGCTGTACCTGGCGGTGCCCTGCATGGGCGCGATTCTGCACACCCTCAACCCCCGGCTGCCCGCCGACCAGATCAGCTACATCGCCGACCACGCCGACGACCAGATCATGTTCGTCGACGCCTCGCTGGCACCGGCCTGGCAGCAGGTCGGACCGGTGGACAGCATCCACGCCGTCGTGGTGATGGACGACGTCGGCGAACACGGACACGACGGCGCGGCGCTCCTGCCCGACGCCTTGGACTACGAGGCGCTACTGGCCTCTGGGGCCGCCCACTTCGCCTGGCCTCGGTTGGACGAGGGCGACGCCGCCGCGATGTGCTACACGTCCGGCACCACCGGGATGCCCAAGGGCATCGTCTACAGCCATCGCTCGTCGGTGCTGCACGCCATGGCGTCGCTGTTCGTCGACTGCCTCGCCCTGTCCGAGCGCGACGTCCTGCTGCCGATCGTCCCGCAGTTCCACGTCAACGCCTGGGGAACCCCCTACGCCGCGTTGCTGACCGGGGCGTCGCTGGCGATGCCAGGGCGTTTCATGGCCGATCCGCCGAGCCTTGCGACGCTGGTCGCCGAGGAGGGCGTCACCGTCTCCGCGGCCGTTCCCACCGTGTGGTTCGGGGTGCTGCAGGCAATCCGGGCCGGTGCCGTGGACCCGGCCAAGCTGTCGTCGCTGCAGCGGATCATCTGCGGTGGCTCGGCGGTCCCCGAGGCCCTGCTGCGCGGCTTCGACGACCTGGGCATCCGCATGATCCAGGCCTGGGGGATGACCGAGACGTCACCGCTGGGCACCGTGGCCAGCGTCAAGTCGACGCTCGCCGAGGACCGGATCCTGCCTGCCCGGCTGTCACAGGGCATCCCCGTCCCCTCCCTGCGGGTCCGCGTCGTCACCGACGACGAGCGGGTCGCCCCATGGGACGGCACCACCATGGGCGAGCTGCAGGTCAACGGCCCTTGGATCGCCGACGCCTACTACGACCCGCAGGCACCGCAGGGGCGCGGCGGGAAGGACCGCTTCACCGAAGACTCATCGGGCCGGCGCTGGCTGAAGACCGGCGACGTGGCGGTCATCGACGCCGACGGCTACGTGCGGCTGCTGGACCGCACCAAGGACCTGGTCAAGTCGGGCGGTGAGTGGATCTCCACTGTGGAGCTCGAGAACTTGCTGATCGCCCACGACAAGGTTCGCGAGGCCGCCGTCATCGCCGTGGCACATCCGAAGTGGGGCGAGCGGCCGCTGGCGTGCGTCGTCAAGGCGGACGACTCGGTGACCACCGAGGAGCTCCTGGCGCATCTCGGCGAGCACGTCGCCCGCTGGCAGGTGCCCGACGACATCGTGTTCATCGACCAGGTGCCCAAGACCTCCGTCGGCAAGTTCGACAAGAAGGTGCTGCGCCGGCGCTACGGCGACTACCAGCTGCCGGTTGGCAACGCCGAGCTGCCGCCCGCGTGACCACCTGGGTGCTGCACACCGACGTATCGACCGACGAGGTGAACCTGCACCTGGCGGCGCTGGAAGCGGCGGGACTCCTCGGCATCGCCGAGGAATCGGGGCAGGCCCGCATCTACCTGCCGCGGCGCTGCGCCGACCTGCCACTGGCCGGATGGTGGGAGCAGGTGGCCGACTTGGATTGGAACGAGGCCTGGAAGGCCGGCATCGAACCCGTGACCGTCGGGGTGGTGCGGATCGTGCCGCCGTGGCTGGCCGGCGACGCGGACGGGGCGGCCGTCACCCTGGTCATCGAGCTGGTCATCGAGCCGGCGCAGGCCTTCGGCACCGGGCACCACGAAACCACCACCAGCTGCCTCGCCGCCCTGCAAAGGCTGGATCTTTCCGGGCGGCGGGTGCTGGACGTCGGCACCGGCACCGGGGTGCTGGCCCTGGCTGCGGCCCGGCTCGGGGCCGGCGAGGTCGTCGCCGTCGACACCGACCCGGTTGCCGTCACGACGGCGCTGGGCAACGCCGACCGCAACGGGCTCCAGCTCGACGTCCGCCCTGGGTCGATCGAGGTGGCCGGTGCCCAACCCTTCGACGTGGTCGTGGCCAACCTGGACACCGACACGCTGGTGAGCCTTGCCGCGGCGTTGGCCGCGCGGCTGCGCAACGACGCGGTGCTGATCGCGGCGGGGGTGAGCCGGCCGCGTCAGGGCGAGGCCGTCAGTGCCCTGCAGGCTGCCGGCTTGGCGGTGAGCGCTCACCCTGGTCGCGAATGGACCCTGCTGATGGGACGGCGTGCCGAGGTGACGCCCGCGGGCTAACCCGAGACGCCCGGTTCGCGAAGTCGCAACCCGCAGAAGTCGCAACCCCGAAACGCCAGTCACGACCCCGAAGCGCTCAAAACCCCGGGGCGAGCCCCGGGGTTTCGAACCCGTGCCGATCCGCCGCGACCGGCACGATGCGCACCAGAGGGTCGGGCCGCCGCGCCAGACCATCGGTGCTGTGGTAACCCGAAAGATTCGCCGTCGAGGCCCGATTTCCTGCCATGCTCCAAGGATCTGTTGCGGCGGTCCACAGGAGACGATGGCATGCAACCCGTGCGGCTGACGGGGATGGCGCACGGCGGCGATGCCGTCGGGCATCTACCCGACGGCCGTGCCGTCTTCGTCGGCTTTGCGATCCCAGGTGAGACGGTGCGAGTCGAAGTCACCACCGACAAGCCGCGCTGGGCTCGAGCGCGGCTGCTGGAGGTGCTCGAGCCGAGCCCTGACCGGGTGGACCCCCCCTGCCCGTACTACAGGACCTGCGGTGGCTGCCGGCTGCAGCACATCGCCGGTGCCCGGCAGGCGCAGCTGGTCGCGCAGGTCGTTGGTGAGCAGCTGCAGCGACTGGGCGGCATCGACGCCCCCGCCGTCGCCGACACGGTCCGCCCCTCCGACTACGGCTACCGCTCTCGCGCGCGCTTTGCCGTCGACCGGGCGGGCCGGTTGGGGTTTCGCAAGGCCGCCAGCCACGACATCGTCGCCATCGACCGGTGCCTGCTCCTGGACGAGGCGACGCAGGCGGCGCGGGAGGCTGCGGGCGACCGCTGGGCGGGCGCGACCGAGGTCGAGGTCCGCAGCGGTGTCCAGGGCGCCGCAGCGATCGTCTCCAAGCCCCACGGCCGTCCCGGGCTGCCGCCGGGAGGCCTGGCGGTCACGCGGCGAGGCGGTGGCCGGCCCCTTCGCGGCGACCCGGTGGTGACCGAATCGGTCGCGGGGATGACCTTTCGTGTCTCACCGGGCAGCTTCTTCCAGGCCAACCGGGCGGGCGCCGAGGAGTTGGTTCGGCTCGTGGGCCGCACCGTGTCTGCTGGCGACCGCGTCCTGGACCTGTACGCGGGCGTGGGCTTGTTCGCCGGCGCGCTGGCCGTCCAGGGCGCGGACGTCACCGCCGTCGAGGGTGGCGCCACAGCCGCCGCCGACGCCCGGCGCAACCTGCGAGCCATCTCTCCGTTGGCCCGCGTGGTCAAGGCGCCGGTCGAGCGCTATCTGGCCGCCGCCGTCGCCCGCCGTGAACAGGCCGAGGTCGTGGTGCTGGATCCTCCCCGGCAGGGCGCCGGCGCGGCCGTGGTGGCCGACCTGGCCCGGGTGGCTCGTCGCACCATCGTCTTCGTGGCCTGCGATCCGGCCGCCCTGGCCCGCGACGCCAGGGCACTTGCCGCGGCCGGATGGCGGTTGGTCGACGCCGTGCCCGTCGACCAGTTCGCCCAGACCGCCGCGATCGAGGTCGTGGCCACCTTCACGCGCGCCACCTGAGCAGCCACAAGGTTCATCCGTCTGGTGACGCAGGCGCGGCGATCAGGCGCGGCGAGAGCAGGGCTGAACCGTCAGGGTCCCGGCGGCGGGCGAAGTCTCTAGGCTGAGGTGGTTGCGACGTCTCGGGGGATTACTGCTCGCCGGTGTGCTGCTGGGTGCCGGTCTGATCGGCGTGTTCGCCGGCGCCGCCGGCGTTCCAGAAAGCCAGTCGGTCGCCCGCCGCCCGGCGGCACCCCTGGTTCCGGCCTCACCGACTCCCTCCTCGTCGAGTTCCTCGTCTTCCTCGTCGCCCACTGCCTCCGCGCCGCGGAGCCCAGCCACCCAGACCTCGCCCACGCAGGCTTCCTCCCCGAGCGAGGCCGCATCGCCGACACCCCCGACCCCACTGCCGCCGACCGCCGCCGCGGACCCTTCGCTGGTGCGACTGCGCGCCCGCCTGGACCGAGTGCTGCGCAAGGGGCGGTACGGCGACCGGGTCGCGGTCTCCGTTCTCGACGCCGACGGCGCCTCGGTGTTCACACGGCGGGCATCCCACCTGCTGCTGCCGGCCTCCACCATCAAGCTGGTGACCGCCGCGGCCGCGCTGGCCCGGCTTGGGCCGGACTTCCGCTACACCACGTCGGTACAGGCCGTGCGCCCACCCAACCGGCGAGGGGTTGTCCGCGGCGACCTTGTGCTCGTCGGCGGTGCGGACCCCACACTGGGCACGCCGGCCTTCGGGCGGGTCGAGCCGGACCGGCCTCGCACGCCGCTGGAGCACTTGGCCGACCGGGTACAGGCCGCCGGCGTGCGGCGGGTCACCGGCGAGCTCGTTGCCGACCCAACCGTCTTCGCGCACCAGCCGCTGGCCGCCGGCTGGCTGCCGGAGTACCTCGAAGACCTGGATGCCACCCGCGCATCCGGCTTGACGGTCGATGCGGGGCGGCTGCTGTTCCGCAGCAATGGCGGCCTGCAGGGCCGAGCGGCGCGCGATCCGGCCGCGGTCGCCGGCCGCGCGTTCCACGCGCTCCTGCGTCGTCGTGGGGTGGACATCGCCGGTGACTCGGTCGTGGCCACGCGGCCTGGGGCCGAGGCGGCGCTGGCGCAGGTGCGCAGCGCGCCCCTGCGAACGATCGTGCGGTACATGACCAGCGAGAGCGACAACCATCTCGCCGACGGGATCTTTCGCACCATCGGCGCCGTTGGTGGAACCCCGACCTGGGCGGGTTCGGGGCGAACCACGCGCCAGGCCCTGCAGGGACTCGACCTGCCGTGGTCCGGCTCGGTCCTGGCCGACGGATCGGGACTGTCACGCGACGACCGGCTCACCACGGCGCTGCTGGTCCGATTGCAAGCCGGCATGTGGACCTCCAACCTGGCGCGGCCGTGGCGGGACGCGATGGCACTCGCTGGCCGGCGGGGCACGCTGAGCGGCCGCCTGGTCGGCACCGTGGCCGAACGGCGGCTCTACGGCAAGACGGGCACCCTGCGCGACGTTCGGTCACTGGTGGGCACCGTTGTCGGTCCCGCTGACTCGGCGTGGCACCTGGCGGTGATCGGCAACCGCCTGACGACGGCACAGCGCGATCGGCTGGCGTCGACCACCGATCGGCTGGCACTGGCGCTGGCGCTGGACCTGCATGGCTGCCCGCCGGTCGTCCGCGGCAACCAGCGGCCACCGCAGCGCCAGCGATGTCCCGCCTGACCGGGGACGAAAGGTCGCAGACGACGCGGCGGAGGGGTCGTTCGTTCACGCCGCCTGCGACCCAGCAATCTTAGCGCAACTTAGCCACCATCAATCCCCGATACGTCGATTTTCGCCAGCCGTGCTACACCTGGGGAGCTCGAAGGGAGCAGCATGGTCAGCGCACAGCACCCGTCCAGCGACGGCGTCGACCGGCTCCTGACGCTGCAGGAAGCGGCTGACGGACTCAAGGTGCACTACATGACGGCGTACCGCTGGGTGCGCAGAGGCGACTTGCCCGCCTTCAAGGCCGGCGGGCGCCTGCGGGTGCGGACCAGCGACCTCGCTGACTTCATGACCCAGCGTCGCGTCGACGTGGCGTCGCCGTCAACGGATCTCGGGCGCACCGACTGGCCACTGCACGTCGACCGGCTGGTGGCGCTGTTGCTGACCGGCAAGGGCGTGGATGCCGGCGGCCTGGTGCGCAAGGTCGTCGCGGACGGTGCGGCGGCTGGGGACGTGTACCTGCACCTCATTGCTCCCGCCTTGCATCGCGTCGGCGAGGCTTGGGCCGAGGGAAAAGCCACGGTCGCCGACGAGCACCAAGCCACCGAGATCGCCGCGGCCGTCATGGCCCGGCTCGGTGACCACTTCCGCCGGCGGGGACCGTCACGCGGCACCGCGATCACCATGACCCCGCCCGGTGATCAGCACGCGCTCGGCTCGGCGATGGCGGCCGACTTCTTGCGGGCGGCCAGCTACGACGTCCACCACCTCGGCGCCAACGTGCCGCTGGACGACCTGCGCCTGTTCCTGCAGGTCGTGCCCTGCGACGTCGTGTGCGTGTCGATCACCACGCCCGGTCTGGACCCGAGCGTGTATCCCGAGCTGGTCAGCGCCGCCGGCGAGGGCGACGGCGCCGTGGTCGTCATCGGTGGGCAGGGGGCCGACGCGGCAGCCGCGGAGGCCGCCGGCGCGGTGTACCTGGAGCGGCTGCAGGATCTGACCCCGCATCTGGAGCAGGTGGCCGGCGGGCGTTGACATCGGTGCGCCACCGCCTCCGGGTCCTTGAGGGTTAAGCCGTGGACAACGGCACCGAGCAGCTCGCCGATGGCGTGTGGCGCATCGAGGTCGGCTTCGCGATCAACGCCTACCTGCTGGCCAACGACGGGTTGGGCGACGCCGAGGGACTCACGCTGGTCGACACCGGCACCGCCACGTCCGGCCCGCGTCTGGTCCGCAGCATCCGCATGCTGGGTCTGGAGCCCCGGGCGGTAGGCGACATCTTGCTCAGCCACTGGCACGCTGACCACAGCGGCAGCGCCGCGCGCTTCGTGCGCTCCGAGGCCGCCCCCCGGGTCCATGCCGGCCAGGCTGACCTGCCCGCGGTGCGCGGCGAGGACCCGTTGCCACAGCGGCGAGCCGCTGCTGGCGATGTCTCCAGACTGGGGCGCCTGTTGGCCGGTCGCCTGCGTCCCGGGCCTGCGGTCCGCGACGCCGTCGGCCTGCTCGACGGTGCGACGTTGCCGGTCGCCGGCGGCGTGCGAGTCGTGGCCGCGCCCGGCCACACCGGCGGTTCCGTTGCCTTTCACCTGCATGAGCAAGGCGTGCTGCTGGCCGGCGACGCCGCGTTGAACGTGCTGTGGCTGTCGCGGGGGCCAGGATGGACCCGCAGCGCCCGCCGCCAGGAGGCGGCCACCCTGCGCCGCCTTGCCACCCTGGACTTTCGAATCCTCGGCCTCGGCCACGGTCCCCTGGTGGCCAAGCGCGCCCAGCAGCGGCTGGCGGCCCTGGCCGACCGCGGCCAACGGCGAAGTCATGGTTAGGGTGGCGGACATGCGTCGGGGTCAAGGGCGGCTGGGCAGGCCTCACCGAGGGCGTGCCCGCGCCTTGGGCGCTACCCCGCGGCGGGCAGCGCCTGAGCGCTGCTCGGGCCGACCCGCGCCCAGCGGCCGTCGCGCAGGCGCCACAGCGTGGCGCCCAGCCGCACCAGCATCAAAGCCCCCATCCCCGCCCAGACGCCTCGCAGCCCCCAGTCGAAGCGCAGCGCCAG
>Ga0136627_1000781_pt1 | contig 12420 bp, 15 predicted proteins | sample AntDrymUQ4892206_2_FD_104652 | JGI IMG/M metagenome (GOLD analysis project Ga0136627, IMG submission 104652) | Polar desert sand microbial communities from Dry Valleys, Antarctica - metaG UQ489 (22.06) | ecosystem: Environmental > Terrestrial > Soil > Desert | place: Antarctica: Dry Valley... | reverse complement strand
GCGGCGTAGTCAGCGGTGAACAGGTGGGCGACCGAGCCGAGCAGTTCTGGCTCGCGCATGACGCGCAGGCTGTCCCAGTCATAGACAGCGCTCACCCTGCCCTGGGCGAAGCGCATGTTCCCGCGTGGTCTGCGCCAGCTCGCGACGGATCGCTGGGTCGTGGGCGTCCGCGGGGCCGCCGTGGTCGAGCAGCGAGTCGACGACGGCCACTCCGCGACCGAGCGGCGCGGGTCCCAGCAGCGGCTGCGGGCAGGGGAAGCCCTCTGCAGCGAGGGTCCGCTGCACCGTCTGCATCGCGCCCAGGAAGGCGAACGACGTATCAGCTCGGTGCGCCTTGACCACTACGCGGCCGTCGCCGAGCCGCAGACCGTGCACGGTGCCGACGCTCGCGCGGAAGAGCTCAGAGCGTTCAATCGAAGAGCCGAGTGAGCGCCGGCAGAACTCGTCGAGCGTCGCGGCGATCTTCTCCGGCGTGGGGTCCTCGAAGACATCGCGTACAACGCCTGGCACGAACCCCCAGTCCTCGAGGTGCTCCGCGATGAGAGCGGCCGCCTGCGACATCGCCTCAGCGTACGGCGGCGATCGAGGCAACAGCCAAGTCAGCGTGGTGGCGCCGATTCGGTCCCGTCAGTGGGCGACTGAAGATACAGGGCACAGCCGAGCCCAGGCCCCCGCGCCGGCGCCTGAAGGTCAGCTCGTAGCGTACTGGGGGGCGTCGACGAGCTATCGTCAACCCATCACCTCGCGCGCGCATCCCGTTTCGATGATGGCCCTGCTTTCAGGGCATCTCGGCGCGCTCTAGTTCTTCCCGTCGACACCGGCCCCACTGATCGGGGTCGGCTCATTGGGTGCTCGCCCCGAGGGGCGAGAAAGGCAGGCACCGATGAGCAAGCGACGCTGCTACATCACCACGGCGATCCCCTACGTAAACGGGGATCCGCACCTGGGGTTCGCGCTCGAGTCCGTCCAGGCGGATGTCTTGGCGCGTCATCGTCGCCAACGCGGCGCAAGGGTCCGCTTTCTGAGCGGGACGGACGACAACTCACTCAAGAACGTCGAGGCGGCGGAAGCCGCGGGCGTCCCGATCGCCGAGTTCGTTAATGGCAAGGCAGAACGCTTCGCAGCGCTGCGGGGACCGCTTGAGCTCTCCTGCGACGACTTCATCCGCACGAGCATCGATCGGCGCCACCGTCCGGGAGCGGAGCGCCTGTGGCGCGCGTGTGCCGCGAGCGGAGACCTCTACGAACGCCACTACGAGGGGCTCTACTGCACCGGTTGCGAGGCCTTTGTCCATCCGAACGAGCTCGTCGCTGGGCTGTGCCCCGAGCACCACCGTGAGCCCGAGCAGGTCGCTGAGCGCAACTGGTTCTTTCGCCTCTCCCGCTACGCAGACGTGTTGCTCGAGCTGATCCGAAGCGGCCACCTTCGGATCGCGCCCGATCAGCGGCGAAACGAGGTGCTCGGCTTCATTCGCGGCGGTCTTGAGGACTTCAGCGTCTCGCGCTCCCGTTCTCGCGCGCGCGGCTGGGGCATTCCGGTCCCCGGCGACCCGAGTCAGGTGATCTACGTCTGGTTTGACGCGCTCGCCAACTACATCAGCGCGCTCGACTACGGGACGGGCGGCGAGCGCTACCGAAAGTGGTGGGAGCGCTCAGACGAGCGGCTCCACACGATCGGGAAGGGAATCATCCGCTTTCACGCCGTCTACTGGCCGGCGATTCTGCTCTCCGCGGGCGAGCCCCTTCCGACGGCGATCTTCGTCCACGACTACCTGACCGTGGACGGGCAGAAGCTCTCCAAGTCGACCGGCCACACGCACGACCCCATTGAGATCGCCGACCGCTTCGGAACTGACGCGCTGCGCTGGTGGTTCCTGCGTGACGTGCCGCGCACCGGCGATGCCGACTTCCGGGAGGAGCTGCTCGTGGTGCGCGCCAACGAGCTCGCCGACGGCCTCGGCAACCTGGTCAACCGCACGATCACCCTCGTCGGTCGCTTCCGCCCGCGCGGAGTCCGCGCGACGCCGTCCGGTGGCGCGGCCACGCTGCACGCGGTGATCGACACCACACCCGGCGAGATCGACGAGGCGCTCGCCCGCTTTGACTTCAGAACCGCAACGACCGCGCTCTGGCGCGTCGTGGACGAGGCGAACCGTTTCGTCGCCACCACGCGCCCGTGGGAGCTGGCAAAGGCTGAACGAAGCGGTGATGTCGACGCTGGCGCCGCCCTTGACGAGGTTCTCGGTGCCCTGCTCCTCGCGTGTCGCCTGCTGGCCCGCGAGCTCGGGCCCTTCCTTCCAGCGGCGAGCGGGCGGATCGCGCGTGCGCTCGCGGAAGGGGATCCGCAGCTCGGACGGCGGCTGTTCACCAAGGTGGGCAGCACGTGACGCCGCGCCGGATCCGAGCCATGCAGAAACGAGCAGGGCGTGTTCAGCCCGCGGCGGCGCTTCCCGCGACTCGCGGGACTCACCCCCGGTGCCCGGCCGACCGGGGCTCCGAACAGTTCGTCGGCCGCCGGCGACTACCGTCGCTGCAGCCGCAGGTGACGTGGCACGATGCGTCGGGTGAGGCAGTCTGAGTCGAGCGCGTCGGTCAGGAGCTACTACGACGCGCTGGGGGCGAGGGAGTGGGATCGGCTCACGGCGACCCTCCGCGGGCGAGTCAGCCTCGAGGTTCATCGTCGTTTCCTGCGGCGGTTCGTGCGGCCTGGCTGGCGGGTCCTCGAAGTTGGGTCAGGGCCAGGTCGGTTCACGCTGGAGCTGGCTGCGATCGGCACTCGCGTCGTCGTCACCGACGTCTCCGACGTCCAGCTCGGGCTGAACGAGGCCCGCCTTCGCGGCACGGATGCCGAGCGCTGCGTCGAACGGCGCGAGCTGCTCGACGTCTGCGACACCTCGCGCTACGCCGATGCGGAGTTCGATGCCGTCGTCGCCTTCGGGGGGCCGCTCTCGTACGCCTTCGAGCGCACCGACGAAGCGATGCGAGGGCTGCTGCGCGTCACCCACGCTGAAGGGATCGTCGTCGCCTCGGTGATGTCATGGCTCGGCACCTGGCGCTACTTCCTGCCTGCGCTCACGGCCCTCCGCGAGGTCATCGGGGAAGAGGCAAACGACGAGCGCACCGGCGAACCTCCGCCATGTGGCTCGCGACGCCACCGACCACATCTGCCAGATGCTTCGCTGGAGCGACGTCGAAGCGCTGCTGGAGCGCTGCGGTGGCCGGGCGGTCGACGGGAGCGCCAGCAACTGGGCATCCCTGGGCCACGCCGAGCTGCTCACCCGGCTCGAGGACGACGCCGAACGCTGGCGCCGTTTCGTCGACCGCGAGGCAGCGGCATGCGCGCAGCCGGGCGCCCTTGACGGCGGCACCCACATCCTCTTCGCCGCGCAGCGAGAAGATGGGTCCGATCCGCCTGCTGTTGCCTGAGGGGGGCCGGGCGTGCAGGTCTTCGTCACACGCGACATCGCCGAGTTCGCCGAGCGCACGCGAGACTTCCTGACGCGCCGACCGATCGAGCACAACGTCCTGGCAACCGTGGTGGCCACGCTGGAGCCGACCGGCCCCACCGATGCGCCGCTGTTCGCCCGGGTCGAAGCCGGCGGGGGTGGGGAGGTCTCGGGGGGGTGCGCTGCGAACGCCGCCTCGGCGCCTGCTGGCCTCCAGCATGAGCGCGGAAGCCGCCGATGCGCTGATGCCGAGGCTGCTCGACATGGACCCCGAGCTGCCGGGCGTCAACGGCCCTCAGCCCGCCGCGTCGCACCTCGCTGACGCGTGGCGGCGCTGCACCGGCAGCACCTTCGAGCCGGGCATGAGTCAGGCGATCTACTGGCTCGCGCGCGTCAAGGACCGTCCAGGTCGCCCAGCCGGTTCCGCCCGCCCCGGAGACAGATCGGATCGCGACTTGATGGTCGAGTGGACGAGCGCCTTCAGCCGCGACGCCGGCGTGCCGGCAACGGACACGGAGTCCGGTGTCGATCGTCGTCTGCGCGACGGGCGGCTGTTCGTCTGGGAGGACGACGCGACCGTCTCGATGGTCGGCACAGGCCCGCCCGTTGCAGGCGTCGTCCGCTTGGGCCCTGTCTACACGCCGCCCGAGGCGCGCCGTAACGGCTACGCGACCGCCCTTGTCGCCGACGTCAGCCGGCGCTCACTGGCCGCCGGCGCGAGGAAGTGCATGCTCTACACCGACCTCGCCAACGCCACCTCCAACAACATTTACCAGGCCGTCGGCTACCGCCGTTCCAACGACGCGCAGGAATACCTCTTCAACATGGCCGGACCTCTCGAATGAGCGGAGCACTGCTCGGTGACCGCGTCGCGGTGATCGGCTGCGGCGGGGCCGGCAAGTCGAGGCTCGCCCTCGCCCTCGGGCGCCGGCTCGACCTTCCTGTCGTGCACCTGGACGAGCACTACTGGCGCCCCGGCTGGCAGCCCACCGACCCCTCCGCCTGGCGGGCACTGCAGGAGCGCCTGGTCAGCCGCCACTCATGGGTCATCGACGGGAACTACCTCAGCACCATCGATCTGCGCCTGGGCGCCGCGGACACTGTGGTGTTCCTCGATCTGTCGCGCGCGCTGCGCCTGGCGGGCCACGGGCCGCGTGTTGATCGGGCTGGGGCGGCCCAACACGGCTCGTGGGTGCCCCGAGCGACTGGATCGGCGGCGGCACCTGCGATTCCTCCGCTACATCTGGCGCTTTCCCCAGCACGCGCGACCGCAGCTAGTCGAGCGACTCGCCGAGCACGAAGAGAGCACCGCGATCCTGCGACTGAATACTCCGTCGCAGGTCCGTCGGTTCGAAGCGCAGCTGGCCAGTGAAGGGCTCGGTTCACGGGCGACGGGTCGCCCGCGTAGCCCGAACTGACGCCTGGCTTCTGGCGCCCGGCGTTTCCGCGGAAACGTGTGGCCGGCTTCTGGCGCCCCGCGGTTCCGCGGAACCGTTGCGCGACCCGCTTCTGGCGCCCCCGCCGCCCGGCCGGGCGGGCCGCATCTGCTCGCCGTCGCATCGGCCTGCTCATGCCGTCGGAGCGGGCATCGGCGGGTCACCGCAGCTACGCCCAGAGGATGTGCAACGGCTGTACCACACCTTCGCGCGTCGCCGGCTCGGGCTGGGCGTCGAGGGGTCGACGCCCTCGCGCTCCCGCGGGTCAGGCTGAGCGATGCTAGCATCAGATGCATGGCAATCAGACGTACGACCCTGGCGGCGGAGCAGGACGACCTGGCCGTCCTCGAGGCGGACGCCAAGCGCCGCGGGGTCTCCCTCGCGCAGGTCCTGCGCGAGGCCGTGAGCCACGAGGCTCATCAGCTTCGACGTCGCAACCGCCCGCGCTTCGGCGTCTCCGCCAGCTCTGACGGAGCGGCTCAGGCGGCCGAGCGCGACGAGGACGCGCCGCTGCGGGGCGGCCGCGGCCGCTGATGGCGCTGATTCTCGACACGGGCCCGGTGCTCGCGCTCCTCGACGCCGGGGACCCGGACCACCAGCGCTGCGTCGAGCTCGTCGAGCGGTTGAGAGAGGACCTGATCGTGCCCAGCACCGTCTTGGTCGAGGTCGACTACTGGGTCCTGAAGCTGCTCGACCACGACGCCTGGGCCGTCTTCGTCGAAGACCTGGCTCGCGGCGCCTACCGGCTCGAGCAGCTGACGCTCGCGGACCTCCAGCGCTCGGCCGAGCTGGAGAGCGCTTATGCCGATCTGGATCTCGGGCTTGTCGACGCGTCGGTGATCGCCCTGTGCGAGCGCCTCGACGAGCCGAAGGTGGCCACGCTGGATCGCAGGGACTTCTCGGTCGTCCGGCCACGACATCGGGAGGCGCTCGAGCTGCTGCCCGAGTAGCGAGGCCGGCGCATGACGCTCGCGGTGCGCAGCTCGTCCATGCTGCGGTCATCTACCAGTACGCGCGCCCCCTCTACCGACGGCCCGCCGGGCCCGCCTATCAGTCCGGATGAGCGGCGGCGGCTCGAACGCGCGGCGGCGGATCGAACGCAGCGTGCTGCTCGGGCCGGCGCTCGTGCGCCGAGCCGCGGCGGCCCGGGCGGTGACCTCGGAGGAGCGCTGGATGCTGCTCCAGGGCCGCCCGGTGCGCGAGTCCTACGTGAGCGAGGTGCTCGAGGCGCGCGGCGATACCGAGCTGCGCCGCCAGATCTGGATGATGGGCCAGCCGGACGCAGTGCGGGCGAGCTATGTGCGCGAGATCCTCGAGCCGCTGGTCGACGTCGGGCCGGCCGGCGGCGGATAGTTTGGGAACCGCCCGGAGGCGATCGATGGGGGCCCGAGCCCATGGGGGGCGAACTCGCCTGTTGTGCCGGGTGCCATGGAGCCGTCCTGCGCGAGGAGGGGTACGGGCGTCGGCGACCCGCTTGACCGAGCGTTCGATCTCGGCGGTAGGCTAGGTCGGCCCGAAGGCCCTGCGGGGACCCGCTCGAATCGGTCTTCCCGCGGATCGATCGGAGGCATCACGTCGAGGGAACGCTCAACGACGCGAGGGACATCCTCCGGGACCGCGCTGTGTCGGGCTTCGGTGGCTCGACAGCTGACGCCGCTCCCATACCGGTGTCAAGCAGCTCGGCGGCGTGTGCCGCGAGGAAACCCCGCGCGCTGTCCGCCGGCACTGGCGGCAGCTTGACCATCACGGGCGCGTGGCGTCCGAGGTCGGTACAGCGGTCGGAGTGCTCGCAGCGGGCCATGTAGCCGATCGAGTAGGTCAGCGCGGCCCGCAGTCCGCGCTCGTCCTCGCTGGTGAAGGCCTTGCCGCGAGCGGCCTCGTAATCGGCAGCGAAGCTCAGCGCCTCGTCGAGCGTCGGTACCTGTCGCCGGTCGGGCGCGGCGTAGTCGGCTGTGAACAGATGAGCGACCGAGCCGACCAGCTCGGGCTCGCGCAGCGCTCTGCGAGCCACGCCAGGCTCTGCGCCAGCTCGCGACGGACAGCCGGATCGTGGGCGTCTGCGGGGCCACCCCGGTCGAGCAGCGCTTCCGCCACGGCGACTCCGCGACCGAGCCGTGTCGGCCCGAGCAGCGGCTCGGGGCACGGGAAGCGCTCCGACGCGGCGGCCGTCGCGCAGCCGCAGGCCGTGGACCCTGCCGACGCTGGCACCGAAGAGCTCCGCGCGCTCGATCGACGAGCCGAGCGAGCGCCGGCAGAGCTCTTCGAGCGCCGCGGCGATCCTCTCCGGCGTGGGGTCGTCGAAGACATCGCGTACCACGGACGGGACGAACCCCCAGCCCTCGAGCTGCTCGGCGATCAGAGCGGCACCGAGGCTTTCGCCGTGACCAGGAAGAGCTGTCGACGACGGCGACTATCACAGAGTTGACCGCAGCCCACTGCTCGATGGTGTCCTTGTGCTCGTCGACGAGCACCATCACAGGCACCGCATAGCGCGCCCACACCTTCATCGCTGACTCCACCGTGGCTGGCTGCCCAAACTAACCGCGCAGTGCGACGCATCGCGAATAAGCTGCGTGCTCACGGTGGACGGCGAGGGTCCGCATCGTTACGGCCAGTCGAGCCGTTCGGCGAGCTCGGTCGGCCCGAGCTCGATCAGCCCGCTTCGCTCGACGGGCTCATATTCGCCGTCGCGCAGGGCGAGCCAAGTGACTGTTCGCTTGTCGGGGTCGACGAGCAGCACCTCGTCGACGTGGTGCTCGGCGTAGAACGGCAGCTTCTGCCAGCTCTCATCGCCCGGAGAGAGGACCTCCACGACGACCGCGGCGGTCGAGAGCCACACGCCTGCTGCCCCGGGCCGGTGCAGGCCGCCGTCGGGCACGCGGAAGTCCTGCTCGGACTCGCCGAGGTTGAACTCGTGCATCACCGGAAGTAGCCCGCTGGCGCGCGCCGGGGGGCCAAGGAGCTCCGCGAGCTGCTGCGCCACGCGCCCGTGTTCGAAGCTGGGGCCGGGAACCATGTGGCGGACACCCTGCCAGACCTCGTCGAGGCGATCCACGCCAGCCTGGCGACGGCGATCGAGCAGCACCTCGAGCTCCGGTGGCGGCGAGCCGAGCACGAGCGTTGTCATGACGCCAAGCCTAGCGGCCCCCATGGCAGGTCGCCACCTGCCCGGGGCCTCGTGTCGGGGGGCCTGGTCAGTCGGCCTCGTCGAGGCTGTCGGGTTTCTGAGCGTCCGCCGTCGGCCGGCGAGCTCGGGCAGCTGGAATGGAAGGAGTAGTGGCCGTCGACGTTGAGGTGACGACGGACGTACAGCGACAGGCGCGCGACGCCCTCGTCGCGGACGGGGTAGCCGTCGGCGCGCAGGCTGCTGATCGCGGCGTCGAGGTAGACGGTGTTCCACAGCGTGATGGCACTGAGCACCGAGCGACTCGCCGAGCACGAAGAGAGCACCACGATCCTGCGACTGAGTACTCCGTCGCAGTCCGTCGGTTCGAAGCGCAGCTCGCCGGTGAAGGGGTCGGTTCACGGGACACGGGCGGCCCGCCGAGCCCGGGCTGACGGCCCGCTCCGTCGCCCTCCGGCGCCCGGCGGTTCCGCGGAACCGTGTGCGACCGGCCCCTGGCGCCGGCGTTTCCGCGGAAACGCGCGGCCGGCCTCTGACGCTCCGCCCGCTCTCGCTCCGTTCCTCGACAATCGGCTCACCCAGGCTTGACCCTCACGCGACGTGAGGGCGTAGCTTCCCGCTCGAGTGGGTGAGATCGAGGACAGGCGCTGGAAGGTCGGCGAGCTCGCGCAGGCGACCGGGCTGACGGTCCGCGCGCTTCACCACTACGACGACGTCGGCCTGCTCGTGCCGTCGGAGCGCACGTCGGCGGGTCACCGGCTCTATGGCGACGAGGAGGTGCGGCGGCTGTACCACGTCCTCGCGCTGCGCCGGCTCGGGTTGCGCCTCGAGCAGATCGCGGGGCTGCTCGACGACGACAGCGTCAGCTTGGCGGAGACCGTCCGCCGCCACCTCGAGCAGGTGGAGCGCGAGCTCGAGCACCAGCACAGGCTCCGCGGGCGCCTGCGTCAGATCCTCGACGCGCTCGAGCGATCGGTCGAGCCGGCGGTCGAGGAGTTCATCGAGGCGATGGAGGCGATGACGGTGATCGAGACCGACGTGCAGGACGTGCTTATACGGCTCCCGGCCGAGGGGGCGGACGAGCCGCCCCCGCGCAACGCGCGCGAGGGCCAGCGCATGGTGCTGCTGAGAGAGCGCGCAGGGGAGCGGGTGCTGCCGATCTGGATCGGGGCACAGGAGGGTGACCTGCTCGCCGCACGGCTCGGCGAGTGGCCCCAGCACCGCCCGATGGGCCCCGACCTGACCGCCCGGCTGCTCGAGACGGGAGGCGCTCGCGTCGAGCGCGTGGTGATCGAGAGCCTGCGCGAGAACACCTTCTACGCGTCGGTCATCGTCTCGGCCGCCGGCGAGTCGCACGAGGTCGACGCACGGCCGAGCGACGCGCTGAACCTGGCCGTCAGGGTCGGCGCACCGGTGTTCGTGACGGCGGACGTGCTCGATCAGTCGAGCGTGCACGCGGGGGTCGTCGACACGGAGACGCCGGAGGACTGGCGGTCGCTCTCGCGCGAGGTCATCCGTTCGCTGTACCCGCGAGAGGCTATCGCCGAGTGGGAGCGCTACACCAGGCAGGCCTGGCGGGCGATGCGCTTCGCGCAGGAGGAGGCGCGCGCCTCCAAGCACGACCACATCGCCCCGGGCCATGTCCTGGTCGGACTGCTGCGCGAGCAGGAGGGCCTCGCCGCGCGAATCCTCGACTCGCTCGGCATCACGACCGAGCGCGCCCGCGGCCGGCTCAGGCACGGCGCCGGCGCGGACGAGGAGGCGGCGACGGGCGTGCTCCCGCGAACGTCCGCGGCGCAGAGGATCATTGAGCTCACGCTTGACGCGGAGAGCTCGAAGCTGCCCCAACGGGTCGGCACCGAGCACATCCTGCTCGGCCTGGTGGGCGCAGACGAAGCTGCCCTGCTCGACTTCGGCGTCGCGGCCGACCGCGTGCGCGAGGCGGTGCGTCGGGCGATGGATCCGCCCGACGACGAGTCCCGGCCGGCGGCGAGACCCTGACCGATCGAGGCCCGCCGACGAGCCTACGAAGCAGCCTGAGCGAGACTGCTGGGTATGAGCGTCGACGACCCCCTTGACCGAGCGTTCGATCCCGGCGGTGGCCAGGTCGGCCCGAACAAGCCTAGCCCTGCGCCGCCGGCGAGCGCGGTGATCGTGATCGCCAGCGGCAAGGGGGGCGTAGGCAAGTCCACGATCAGCCTGAACCTGGCGCTCGCGCTGGCGGAGAGGGGCAACTCGGTCGGGCTGCTCGACGCGGACGTCTACGCGCCCGACATCCCGCTGATGCTCAACCTCACGCGCAAGCAGACCCGCAAGCGCTGGCCGATGTACCGCAATCCAGAACAGCGCCAGGCTCGCTTCGAGCCGGTCGAGCGCTTCGGTCTCAAGGTCATGTCGGTCGGGTTTCTGATCGCGGAGGATCAGTCGCTGTCGTTCCCCGCGTCGACGGTCGAGTTGATGCTCGACCAGCTCGCGCGGCAGGTGGAGTGGGGCGAGCTCGACTACCTCGTCGTCGACCTTCCCCCCGGGACAGCCGACGTGCAGCAGCACATCGTGCGTCTGCTCCATCCCTCGGGAGCGCTCATAGTCGTGGGCCCCCAAGACGTGGCCCACCTCGACGCGAAGAAGGTGCTGTCGATGTTTCGGGAGCAGGGCGTCCCGGTGCTGGGCGGTGTCGAGAACATGCACATGCTCGAGTGCCCTCACTGCGGCGCTGACGTCGAGGTCTTTCCCGCCGTCCGGGAGTCGCGCGCGATCTGGTCTGCGGGGGTCGAGCAGCTCGCTGAGCTTCCCCTCGAGCCCAAGCTGGCGCTGGCCGCAGAGCAGGGAAGGCCGCTGCTGGTGGCCGCGCCGGACAGCGCTCAGGCGGAGCGCTTCCGCCAGCTCGCCGAACGGGTGGCGGCTGAACTGCGGGGTGTGTAGCGCCTCGACCTACAGATCGCCCTCGCTGCGAGCGAGCACCCATCCCCGCACGGCCGCGGAGGATCGCGTGCGCCCCGGCGCGATCTCGTCCCACGCAGTCCCTCGCTTGCCGGCCGGAACCGGCGCCGAACCGGCCAGCTCGAGGAAGTCAGGCGTCTTGGCGACGATCGCTCGGGTCCGTTCGACCCTGAACAGCAGCTCATCGCCCTCATGAAGGTCGAGGGCGTCGCGGACTCGCTTCGGGATCGTGACCTGCCCCTTGGACGTCAGGCTCGCTCGTGCGTCCACCTGCTCCCCCTTACTGGACCGGTTCAGGTAAGGATCACAGCGCTCGGCCGGTCAGCCGCCCCCTGCGGGCGTCCAGCCCGGCTCGAGCAAGCGCCCGCGCCGGCGCATCTCGGCGAGGCGGTCGGCGTCCGGATGGCCCGTCTCGCGCAGCGCGGCGGCCTCGCGCTCGACGTCGTACTCGACCCGGATGACCTCGACGGTGGATCCGTCGATGAGCAGGTAGCCGGCGCGCGGGTCGCCGTCGAAGGGCAGGCCCACGCTGCCGGAGTTGGCGACCTTCGCCCCGCCGGCGAGCTCGCGCACGAACGGGAGGTGGATGTGCCCGTAGATGGCTCGCGGAGCGTCGAGCGCTGCGTAGGTGCTCGTCAGCGTCTGATCGTCGGCGTCGGGCGGGGGCGCGCGCCACAGGTCGCCCGGCGAGGCGTGCACGACCGCCCATCCGCCGACGTCATGCTGGGCGGGCAGCGAGCGCAGCCAGGCGATCCGCTCGTCGCCGAGCTGGGCGCGGGTGACCGGCGCGTACTCGTCGAACAGCAGCGCGAGCATCGGGCCCAGCTCCGGCGAACGCGCCAGCTGGCGCTCGTGCTCCTCGGGACGCCAGAGCAACTCGTCGGTGTTGCCCACGACGCCTGGCCAGCCGAGCTCGCGGACGCGGTCGACGACCTCGGCGGGGCGCGCTCCCGTGAGCGCGAGGTCGCCGCCGTGGACGACGAAGTCGGGGCTTCGGCGCTCGAGGTCGGCGACGACTGCCTCGAGCGCGGACAGGTTGCCGTGGACGTCGGAGATCAGGGCGAAGCGCGCCGGCGCGTCGGAAGGGCTCATGACGCCGTGTCCACCAGCGGCCGGCGATGACGCGGCTGAGCCGGTCGAGCGCGACACACGGCTCGCTCGCCCATCAACGTCCGAGCGCAAAGTCGAGCAGCTCGGCGAGCGCGACGTCCGGGGCGCCGAGGGCCTCGGGCACGAGCGTCGCGCCGGCTTCGAGGCGCTGGGTGTCGGCGTAGCCGCCGGCGCCCGGCGAGCGGAAGCGCTCGATCGCCTCGCCGGCGAGGTCGACGATCCAGTACTCGGGGATGCCGGCGCGCGCGTAGAGCGGCGCCTTGACGCGGCGGTCGTAGCGCAGCGAGGACACGGCGACCTCGACGACGAGCAGCGCCGCGGACGGATGGCGGGGGCGAGGGGCGTCGCGCGCGACGACGACCAGG
>Ga0136627_1000780_pt1 | contig 12425 bp, 16 predicted proteins | sample AntDrymUQ4892206_2_FD_104652 | JGI IMG/M metagenome (GOLD analysis project Ga0136627, IMG submission 104652) | Polar desert sand microbial communities from Dry Valleys, Antarctica - metaG UQ489 (22.06) | ecosystem: Environmental > Terrestrial > Soil > Desert | place: Antarctica: Dry Valley... | reverse complement strand
TTGCGCTTACCCCTCTACTTCGCCCGACTCGTACTTGAACGAGAGCGCCAGCCTCACCCGGTAGTTGCTCACCGACCCGTGCTGGATCGTCACGTCCTGGCGCACCACCTCGGCGACGCGCAACTCGCGCACGCTCTTGGCGGCGGTCTCGACCGCGTTGCGCGCGGCCGCCTCCCAGGACTCGCTGCTCACTCCGATCACCTCGGTGACCCGGTACACGCTCTCAGCCATCAGCTCCTCTTCCTTTCGCTCGTTTCTGCGGTCAGCCCGCGTAAGCGCCTGTCTCGCCGGCGTGCTTCTCGTGACGTGGCCTACTCCGGCCAGGTGCAGCTGAACGCAGGTCCGGGGGGAGCCTACTCCCTGGGCGCTCGTCCTAGGGCGGAGTGAACCCTTCGCCCGTCAGCCTGCCGATGTCGTTCGAGAGGCCGATCAGGAACAGCCCGATCACTAGCATGAAGCCGACCACGCCCGACCGCTCCATCACCCGGAGCGGCACGGGCGCGCCGCGCACCTTCTCGACTACCGCCCAGAAGATGTGCCCGCCGTCGAGAGGCAGGAACGGGAACAGGTTGACGATGGCCAGCGACAGCGAGATGAGCGCCATGATCAACACAACGTCGGCGACGTTGTTGAGGATCGTCTGGCGGGTGACCTCATAGGAGCCGACGATGCCCGAGATCTCCTTGCGCCGCTCGGCGTCGAAGATTCGCGCGGGCAGGCGCACGGTCTGCTTCGTGATGAACCAGAACTGCTCGACCGAGGTGCTCGCCGCCTCTCCGAAGGGCAGCGCCTCCCGCGGGCCGGGCGCATACCCGAACCCGATCCGGGTGCGCTCGATGCCATCTCTCGCGTCGTAGACCGGAGTGACCGACAGGGCGCGGCGCCGGCCCCCGCGTTCGATCACGAGCTCGGCGGGCGACGAGGCGCGGCAGCCATCGGCGGGATCTCCTTCACAGCGGTGCTGCTGGATCGCCTTCGAAAGCTTGGTGGGATCTCCGGTCACGCCGTCGACGGAGATCAGCTTGTCGCCCGGCTCGAGCACCTTCTCCGCGGGGTAGTCCTTCTCGATGGAGCCCACGCGGTCCGTGACGGTCTCCGGGCCGATCGCCGCCCAGAAGACCAGCAGCAGCACCAGGGCCAGCACCAGGTTCACCGCCGGCCCGGCCAGGATCACCGCGATCCGCTTCCACACCGGCTGGGAGTGGTAGGCGCGATCGCGCACCTCCTCGGGCAGCTCCTCGTCCGGGTTCATTCCGGTGATCTTCACGTAGCCGCCGGCGGGGATGGCCCCGATCGCGTACTCGGTCTCGCCCACCTTCTTGGACACCAGGGTCGGTGGGAAGAAGAGGGAGAACTTCTCGACGCGCATGCCCACCGCCTTGGCCACCGCGAAGTGGCCGAGCTCGTGGAGGATCACGAGCACCGCGAAGCCGGCGAAAGCGAGCACGAAGCTGGCGAAGCTCACTTGGCGTGCACCCCCTCGACCAGGCCGCGGGCAAGCTCACGGGCCTCGGAGTCGGCGCGATAGAGCTCGGCGAAGTGGCCGACCGGTGCGGCCGCGGTGGCGTCGAGCGCGCGCTCGATCACCTCCGCTATGGCGGTGAAGGGCAGGCGCCCTGAGAGAAAGGCGTGCACCGCCACCTCGTTCGCCGCGTTGAGCACGCACGGAGCGGTGCCGCCGGCGATGCCGGCCTCGCGGGCCAGGCCCAGACAGGCGAAGGTGTCGGCGTCGGGCTCTTCGAAGTCGAGCGATCCGAGGGCCGCCAGGTCCAGGGGCGCGACCGGGACGTCTGCGCGATCGGGGTGGTGGAGCGCGAAGGAGATGGGCACGCGCATGTCCGGATAGCCCAGGTGCGCAACCGCCGCGCCGTCGTTGAGACAGATCATGGAGTGCACGATGGACTGGGGATGGACCACCACGTCGATGCGCTCGTAGGGCACGCCGAACAGGTGGTGGGCCTCGATCACCTCGAGGCCCTTGTTCATCAGGGTGGCGGAATCGATGCTGATCTTGCCCCCCATGTCCCACGTGGGGTGCGCGAGAGCGTCTTCAGGAGAGATCTGAGACAGGTCGGTGCGACCACGGAAAGGACCCCCCGATGCCGTGAGCACGAGCTTCTCCACGGTCCCGGGAGACTCCCCCGCGAGCAGTTGGAAGAGGGCCGAGTGCTCCGAGTCGACGGGCAGGATCTGTGCGCCGGTGGCCTCGGCCAGGGCCATCACGAGGTCCCCGCCCACGACCAGGCTCTCCTTGTTGGCCAGGGCCAGGTCGATGCCCTCACCAAGGGCAGCCACCGTGGGCCCCAGTCCGGCCGAGCCGACAAGGGCGTTGAGCACCAGATCGCAGTCGCTGTCGGTGATCAGCGACACGAGGCCCTCCGCGCCGCTCAGAACCTGCCCCTGCGTCCAGCGTTCGGACGCCCGGGCGGCGGCGTGCTCGTCGGCGAGCGCTATCCGGTCGACACCGAAGGCCTCGGCCTGCCGGCAGACCAGCTCGGCGTTCGACCGCGCGGCAAGCCCGACCACCTCGAGCGAATCGCTTCGAGACACCACGTCGAGCGCCTGCGTGCCGATCGAGCCGGTCGACCCGACGATCAGGAGCTTGCGCATCGGATGCAGTCTAGGCAAGGCGCGAGACGGGCAGCCACGCGCATCAGTGCGTGCGCCGGTCTCTAGGGCCCTCAGCCATATCCGAACGCGACTGCCGCGTAGTACCCCACCACCACTGTGAAGAAGACGGCGTCCAGGCGGTCGAGCACCCCACCGTGGACGCCGAAGAAGCGGCCCGTGTCCTTGACCTCGAGGTCGCGCTTGAAGGCGGACTCGAACAGGTCACCCAGGGGCGCCGTGATCGCCACCAGGAAGCCTATGGCCAGCGCATCGAGCCCGGCGAACCAGTCTTGGTAGAGGCCGGCGAACCAGAACGCGAACGTGCCGCCGACTATCCCTGCGACCAGCCCCTCGACCGTCTTGTTCGGCGAGATGTCCGGCGCCAGCTTGCGGCGGCCGTACAGGCGCCCGCCCAGGTAGGCCGCGGTATCCCCGACGAAGGTGCCCACCAGCACGTCGATGAGCAGACCGTCCCCGTGCGGAAGCTCACGCAGAAAGACAGCGTGGGCCAGGGGAAGGCCGACCCAGGCCACGCCGAGGAGCGTGGCCGAGATGCCCCACGCCAGGTTGTGGAGTGACGTCCGGGTGAGCGCCAGGATGAAGACCACCGGGAACGCGGCCACGAGGGCGATCAGCACGTCGTCGCGCTCGCCGTAGGTGGCCAGCAGCACCATCGCGATGATCGCCAGGTAGCCGCCGAGGTCGATCGGCCGGGAGCGCCGCATCAGCGAGTACAGCTCGTGGAGAGCCACCACCCCCAGCAGGATCAGCCCCAGCGCGAGCACCAGAGGGCCCTGGGTGGCGATGATGACGGCGAACAGGACCGCGGGGATCGCCACCAGGATGCGCGCCCCGAGATCCGACGGCCGCCGCCCCTGAGGCGCCTTGCGCCGGGCGGCGCCCGATCCGCCCCCTCCCCCGCCCCGGGCGCTCATGCCTCAGCGCGCCCCGTAGCGGCGCTGGCGCCGCGTGTACTCGGCCAGCGACTCCTCGTAGGCCTCGCGCGTGAAGTCCGGCCACAGCTCGTCGCGGAAGACGAGCTCCGAGTAGGCGCACTGCCACAGCAGGTAGTTGGATATCCGCCGCTCGCCGCTGGTGCGGATGAGCAGATCGGGATCGTGCATGTCCGGTGCGTAGAGGCCGTCGCGGAACTCCTCCTCCGTCTCTCCGGTGAAGCTTCGCGCCGCGTCCACGATCTCCGCCCTTCCGCCGTAGTTGAACGCCACGAACAGCGTGATGCGGTCGTTGTCGGCGGTCACGCTCTCGGCCCAGTCCATCTTCTCGCGCAGTGACGCCGATACGCCGTCGCGGCGTCCGATGAAGCGCATGCGCACGCCCTCCTCGTGCAGCTCGGGAGTCTCGCGGTCGATGCGCTGGCCGAACATCGCCATCAGCCCCTCGACCTCCTCGCGCGGCCGGGTCCAGTTCTCGGTGGAGAACGAGTAGACCGTGAGCTCGCGCACCCCCAGGCGCGCCGAGTCGCGCAGGCGCGCCTTGACGACGTCCGCTCCGGCGTTGTGGCCCTCTATCACCGCCAAGCCCCGGCCCTGTGCCCAGCGGCCGTTGCCGTCGGTGATGATCGCGACGTAGCGCGGTGGAGACCCATCAAGGGGGGGCGGTGCCCCCCCTTGTACTCCCCCATCAAGGGGGGGCGGTGCCCCCCCTTGCAGCTCCCCAGGCTCGCTCACACCTGGAGGATCTCTTCTTCCTTGCCGGCCAGAAGCGAGTCGATCTCGCCCACGCGCTCGTCGGTGAGCTTCTGCAGCTCGGTCTCTCCGCGGTGCTCGTCGTCGGCGCCGATGTCGCCGTCCTTCTTGAGCTCGCGCAGATCCTGCATCACCTCGCGCCGCACGTTGCGGATGGCCACACGGCCCTGCTCGGCGATGCCGTGCACGACCTTGACCAGATCCCGCCTGCGCTCTTCGGTGAGCTCGGGGACCATCAGGCGGATCAGGTTGCCGTCGTTGGACGGTGTCAGGCCCACGTCGGACTCGAGTATCGCCTTCTCGATCGCCTTGATGGAGGACTTGTCGTAGGGGGTGATGGTGAGCAGCCGCGCCTCCGAGGCGGAGACGTTCGACATCTGCTTCAACGGCGTGGTGGCCCCGTAGTAGTCGACCTGCACGCGGTCGAGCAGGTGCGGGGAGGCGCGACCGGTCCGTACCGATGAGAACTCGTTGCGGGTGGCCTCCACTGACTTGGCCATCCGCTCGCTCGCATCGTCCATGTACTCGCTGAGAATGTCATCGGCCATCGCTAGCCACCACCGTACCTACGCTCTCGCCGCAGACTATGCGATCGATGTTTCGCTCGTCGTCCATGTTGAAGACGTGGATCGGCAGGTTGTTGTCCATGCACAGCGACAGCGCGGTCACGTCCATCACCTGCAGCTGCTGCTCGATCGCCTCGCGGTGTGAGATCGCGGGAATGAACTCGGCGTCGGGCACCTTGCGCGGGTCGGCGCTGTAGACGCCCTCCACCCCGTTCTTGGCCATCAGGATCACCTCGGCGTGTATCTCGAGCGCCCGCAGGGCGGCGGCGGTGTCGGTCGTGAAGAACGGGTTGCCTGTCCCCCCGGCGAAGATCACGACCCTGCCGTGCTCGAGGTGGCGCATCGCCCTGCGGCGGATATAGGGCTCGGCCACCTCGGAGATCGTGATCGCGGACTGCACCCGGGTGATCGCCCCCGTCTTCTCGAGGGCGTCCTGGAGGGCCAGGGCGTTGAGCACCGTGGCCAGCATCCCCATGTAGTCCCCCGTGGCCCGGTCCATCCCGGCGGCGGCCCCGGACAGGCCGCGGTAGATGTTGCCTCCGCCGACCACGATGGCCACCTCCACCCCGCGGTCGGCCACCAGCTTGACGTGCTCCGCGATGGCGCGGATGCGGTCTGGGTCCGCTCCGTACTCGAGGTCGCCCATCAGGGCCTCACCCGAGAGCTTGAGAAGGATGCGGCCGAACTTGGCGTGACCGTCCGGCGAGGCGTCCTCTGAAAGATCCGGCACGGAGGCCGGCACGGACGCCGGATCCCTCGGATGCTCCACCGCGCTACTCGCCGATCCGGAAGCGGGCGATGCGGCGTATCACCACGTTCTCGCCCGTGCTCGAGGACAAGGCGGCCCGCATCTCCTCGATCGTGCGTCCGTCGTGCTTGTCGGTGTTCACGTGGGGCTGATTGAGCAGGACGCTCTCCTCGAGCCACTTGCGCATCCGGCCCTCGGCGATCTTCACCTGAACCTGCTCCGGCTTGCCCTCCTCGCCCGCCTGGTCGGCGAGCACCTTCAGCTCCGCGTCGCGGACCTCCTGAGGCACGTCCTCCTCGGACACGTACACGGGGCCGGCGGCGGCCACGTGAGATGCGACCTCACGCACGAACTCGGCGAACTCGTCGTTGCGGGCCACGAAGTCCGTCTCGCAGTTGACCTCGACCATGGCCCCGACCTTGCCGTTGTGGTGCACGTAGCTGGCCACGAGGCCCTCGCCGGCGGCCCGCTCGCCGCGCTTGGCGGCCTTGGCCTGTCCCTTGACCCGCAGCAGGTCGATGGCATTGTCCATGTCGCCGCCAGACTCCTGGAGGGCGGCCTTGCAGTCCATCATCCCGGCGCCGGTGCGCTCGCGGAGCTCCTTCACCTGCTGGGCGGAGATCTGAGCGCTCATCCGGAATCCTCGTTGGGATCGAAAACCCTCTGCTCGCTGGGTGGTGTGGCGGGCGGCGGCGGGGCCATCCTCTGCACGGCCGGCTCGTTCTCGGCGGCCGCCTCGGCGGCCTCGCGCTTGGCCTGCTCCTCGGCCTCGCGGCGAGCGGCCTCCTCGGCCTCGCGACGCGCCTGCTCCTCGGCCTCGCGACGCGCCGTCTCGTCGGCCTCGCGCCGAGCGGCCTCCTCCTGGTTCCGGAAGCGCTGGTGCTCCTCGCCGACAACGCCGGCGATGGCCTCCACGATCAGCTTGCAGGAGCGGATCGCGTCGTCGTTGCCGGGGATCACGTAGCTCACGGCATCCGGGTCGCAGTTGGTGTCCGTGAGAGCGATGATCGGGATGTTCAGCCGCGTGGCCTCGCGTACCGCGATCGTCTCGGTCTTCATGTCGCACACGAACATCGCGTCGGGTGGACGCTGCATGTCCGCTACGCCGCCGAGGTTGAACTCGAGCTTGTCGCGCTCCTTGGTCGCGGAGATGCGCTCGCGGGTGGGGAGCAGCTCGAGCGTGCCGCTCTCGGTCCACTCACGCAGCTCGTGCAGGCGCTTGATGCGCTTCGACACGGTCTGGAAGTTGGTGAGGAGCCCGCCCAGCCAGCGCCTGTCCACGTAGGGCATGCCGGCGGCCGTCGCGGCCTCGGCGACGGTGTCGCGGGCCTGCTTCTTGGTGCCCACGAAGAGGATCGTGCCTCCGCGCGAGCCGACCGCGGAGGCGAACTCCTGCGCGCGCCCGAGCAGTACCTCGGTCCGCTGGAGGTCGATGATGTGGATGCCGCCCCGCTCGCCGAAGATGAAGCGGCGCATCTTCGGGTTCCAGCGGCGCGTCTGGTGGCCGAAGTGAACGCCGGCCTCCAGCAGCTCCTTGAGTGTTACCTGAGCCAACTGAATCGTCTCCCTTTTTCAGTGCAGGGGGGATGGGCAGCGTTGCCGACCCTCCGCAGGATTCCTCCACCGGCCGCTGCGCGGACCCGGATGCCTTCCTACAGGCGCCCGGGCAGGGCCGCGCCGGCCCGGTGGGGGTTGGTTGAACGTCTGTGCCCAGCATACGCAAGATCTGTGGGCGATCTGCGTTGCCAGCGTTGTACGGGCCGGCCTCCCTTCCCCAACCTCCGGTGGTCCGGTCCGTACGAAGCGCGAGCGGGGCGGCCCTATGGCCGCCCCGTCTTGCTCGGGCGGGTCCTCAAGCGCGCGATGGGAGCAGGCGCCAAGCCTCGTAGGCCGGTCGCGCCGTGCCCGGCACGAGCGGCTCGCGCAGCCCGGAGTCGTACTCGAGGTTGGTGTACATCTGGTAGTTGGTCAGCATCTCGATGCCGGGCCCGTCTGGCCCGTCGTCGCTGTCGTGGCGGGCCCAGTTGCGGCGGATCAGATCGGCCTGGAGCTGCAGGGCCTCCGCGGGGTCGCGGGCGCGACCACGTGCGAGCAGCCGGTTGACCCTCACGCCGCCCTCGGTGAGCCACAACCCGGGGACCTCCGGGTCTCGCCCTCGCCAGCCCGACCACCGGCCGGTCAGCATCTCCCTCACGTGGCTGGCGCGCGTCGGGCCCTGCGCGGACCCGGCGCCCAGATCCTCCTCCATGTCGATGTAGTTGTGATGGGTCCAGATGAACTGGGGATCCGCGGCGAAGCCGATCCCGTCCAGCTCGGACAGCAGAGCGGGCAGGAAGTCGGTGTAGTTGCCGAGGAGGTCGCTGGTGGGCCCGATGATGTCCGCCAGCCCAGGAGCGCCCAGCGCCGCGGGGTGGCCGTGCTCTGCCGCTATGTCCTGTGCGGTCTTCATCATTCGCGCGCAGTAGCGCACCGCGCTGTCGGGACCGCGCTGGGGCCACCACTGGTTGTTGGGCTCGTTGAGCAGGTCCAGCACGAAGCCGCAGCGGTGACCCATGTAACGCTCGTAGAGGAAGCGCACCCAGCTCCCCCACCACCCGTCCGGCCCCATCTGATCGAACGGGGGGAGCCGGAAGCACAGCGACTTGCGGGAGGCGTCGAAGTCGCGCGCGGCGATCGCCCGAGCGGACATGCGCTGCGCCGGCTCGAACTCGAAGTCCTCGACGCTGAAGCGTCCCGGCAGCACCTCGTTCGTGCCGTTGGCCCAGCGCGGAAAGCAGTAGCTCTGCAGGATCACGCCAACGGGGGGATACTGGGCCCTGGCGTGGGCGATCTGCGCGTCCAGCGACTGGATGTAGGCAGACCCCGGGTTCGAAGCGTCTCCCAGCCGCTCCCACGGCACCTCCTCCGGGGGCAGCGGCTGGACCAGGTCCCACCGGACCCACAGCTTGATCCAGCGGGTGGCGGTCTCCTGTACGAAGGCGTCGTTGCCGTGCGCGCGATAGTCCTGGCTGAAGCCCTGCGCCTGCGGCAGACGCGGCGGGCTGACCGACGGCGGCGGCGAGAAGCTCACGCACTTGCGCAGGGTGGACGACATCGCCTCAGGCGCGATCGGGGGCGAAGGGCGGGCTGGCCATCCTGAATGCCTCGCCGGCCAGGATCCGCCGGCGGTTGCCGCGCGTCCCGAAGCCACTGTCGAGCCCGGGGTCCGCATCGGGCCCGACGTCGGTGAGCAGGAGACGGGCTCCGCCGGCGGCCGCCGCCTCGTCGAGCACGTGGTCGGCCATGGGCCGCAGGCCGGCGTTGCGTGAGTACCAGCCCGAGAAGGCGGCCGTGGCCGTGGCCACGTACCCGCGGCTCGCCCTCGCGCCTTCGACGGCCGCCACGGCGGCCACGAGCTCGGCGTAGCGCCGGCGACGCTCACCGGTGAGGGCAGCGGAGTGAGCGCTCGCTCCCGCGCTCGCCCGCTGGGCCTCGGACGGCCACAGCCCGGCCGCCCCTGCTAGCACCGTGGCGGTACCCGCGCGGGCCAGAAGAGCTCTTCGGGTCAGGCCGGTCATCCGTTCTGAGGGTAACCGCCGATGGCCCCCGAGGTCTCGCAAACGGTGAGACGGGCCCGGACGCGAGACGAGGCGACACCTGGTCGCCCCGTCTCGAGATCAGCCTCCGTCTGGCCCTCCGGAGACTGGCTCCCGCCGGGCCGCTTCGAGTGCTCGAAGCAGATCGGCGGGTGGTTTGGACTCGCACATCAATTCTTCCCTCGTGATCGGGTGACTAAACCCGAGCGAGCGGCTGTGAAGGAACTGGCGCGCCAGCCCCAGCCTCTGGCCGCACGTACCCCCTCCGTAGTCGGCATCGCCGCAGACCGCGAGCCCGATGGCAGCCAGGTGCGCGCGGATCTGATGCGTGCGCCCGGTCTCCAGCGCCACCGACAGCAGAGCGGTGCGCGGAAGCAGCTCGGAGACCTCGAAGTGCGTGACCGCCCGGCGCGGCCGGTCGGTCCGGGTGGACATCACGGTCCGCCGCACCCGGTCGCGGCCGATGGCCGCGTCGATCGTGCCGCTGCGCGCGTCCGGATGCCCGTCGACGAGCGTCAAGTACCTGCGCTCGAGCGCCCGGTCGCGGATCATCTGACCGAGCGCGGCGTGTACGACCTCGGAGCGGGCCACCACGAGCAGCCCAGAGGTGTCCCGGTCGAGACGATGGACGATTCCGGCTCGCTCGGGATCGGGGCCCCCGCCGGCACGCCCGGCGAGCGCCCCGGCCAGCGTGGCGCCTCGGACTCCCGCGCCCGGATGCACCACCACTCCGGCCGGCTTGTCGACCACGAGCAGATGCTCGTCCTCCCACACCACGTCGAATCCGACCTCCGGCGCATCCTCGTCGGGCTTACCCGGATCCTCGGCCACCTCGACCAGCTCGCCGGCCACGACCCGGTGCGACTTGGGCTCGACCCTGCCCTCCACCGTGACCAGCCCCCGGTCGATCAGGCGCTGGCCGGCCGAGCGAGTGGCGACCTCGCCGCGCGCGGCAAGAGCCGCATCGAGGCGCATGCCCTCTTCGGCTTCGCCGGCCCGGAAGCTCACGTGCGCCCCGGCGGCCCCTCGACGACGTAGAGCAGGGCGAGCACTCCGATCACGATCGCGGTGTCGGCCAGGTTGAACGCCGGCCAGGCGATCGGGTCGATGAAGTCGATCACCGCCCCCTCGCGGGCCCGGTCGACCAGGTTGCCGATCGCTCCCCCGAGCAGCATCCCCACAGGCAGCCACAGCCACGCACGCCCGGCGTGCACGGCGAAGTACGCGATCAAGAGCACCAGCGCCACGGCGATCAGCACCGCGACTACCGCTCCGCTGCCCTCCAGCGCCCCGAAGGCGACGCCCCGGTTGCGGGTGTTGGTCAGGTCGAGCGCGAAGAACACGTTCACGCTCTCCCCCCGCTCCAGGGACGCCACCGCGACCTGCTTGGTGGACTGGTCGAGCGCGAGGACCACCGCCAGGGTCGCGAGGGCCCGTGCCCAGCCCGTGGCTCGCGCCACTCTCAGCCCCGGATGATGTTCGCCACGATGCCGCCGACGATCAAGAGGACGAAGGTGCCCACCATCGGGCTCAGGTCGAGCGCGCCGGGACCGATGCGCACCATCGGCAGGAACCGGCGAAAGAGGCGCAGGTACGGGTTGACCACGTCCCCGACGAAGCCCAGGAACGCGCTGAGGTAGCGGTTGTAGGGCATCCGCGGCACGAAGCTCGCGATCACCTGGACGAAGATCAGCACCACGTAGACCGTGACCAGGGTGCTCACGTAGTCCGCCACGTCGCCGCGGTCGATGGCCGCCGCCAGCACCGGGCTCACGGCCGGGTGGCCTCCACGACCAAGTCGACCGCCGCGGCGAAGGCCCGCGGCACACCGCCGTCCTCCAGTCTCCGCAGGCCCTTCTCGGTCAGGCCTCCGGGCGTGGCCACTCGCCGGCGCAGCTCGGCGGGGTCGAGATCGTTGGCGTCCAGGTAGGCGGCCGTGCCGGCCATGGTCTCCACCACCAGGCGGGTGGCCTGGGCGGGGTCGAGACCGTGACGCGCGCCGGCGTCGGCCATCGCCTCGACCACGAGGGCGATGAAGGCCGGGCCGCAGCTCATCAGCGCCATCGCCGGCTCGATCAGCGGCTCGTCCATCGGTATTACGACGCCGGTGCGCCCGAAGAGCTCGAGCACCTCCTGCTCGGGGCCGTCGCCGGCCAGGGCCCCCGCCGCGTAGCAGAAGACACCGCGCCCGACCTCCGCCGGCAGGTTGGGGATGAAGCGATAGACCGGCGTGCCCGGGTAGGCCGCCTCGATGTCCGCGAGCCGGGTGGCGGCCACGATCGAGGCGACGGCCTTCGCGGCCGGGGCGGCCTCCTCGGCTACGTCGTGCAGCTGCGCGGGCTTGTGGCAGAGCACGACCAGGTCGACCTGCCCGGCCAGCTCCGAGTTCGAGCCCGCCACGCTGCCACCCACCTCGGCCACCAAGGCCTCGGCTCGCTCCTCGTCGGCGTCGTAGACCACCGCCGGCTCGCCGAGGCCGCGCGCGAGAGCCGACCCCATGCTGCCCGCGCCGATGAAGCCGATCCTCATGCGGCGCACTCTATTGAGCGTCGCCCTCCCCTACGCCCTGGGTCAGGATTGGTTGAAGAACCCTTTTTCGACGAGCCGAGCCCGCTCTTCCGCGGAGACGTCCACGTTGCGAGGTGTGAGCAGGAACACCTTGTCGGCGATGCGCTGCATGCCGCCGTCGAGCGCGTAGGTGAGGCCGGAGGAGAAGTCGATCAGGCGCTTGGAGAGATCGGGATCGGACTGCTGCAGGTTGAGGATCACCGGAATGGTGTCCTTGTACTGGTCGGCGATCTGCTGCGCGTCGTTGAAGTTCTTGGGCACCACGAGGTGCACCTGCAGGTCACCGCCGTTGCCGTTGCCGGAGGACACCGGGCGCAGCACGCGGGTCTCGCGCCCTGTCTCGCGGGGCGAGTCGTCGGCGAAGATGTCGTCGAACTCGTCGCGGCGCTTGCGCTGGAGGCGGCGCACGTTGGGACGGTCGCGATAGCGGTCCTCGAGCTCGGCCTCGGGCTCGGCCTCCCGGTCGGGAACCGCCTCGTATCGTGGCTCGTTCTCTTCAGCCAGTCCGAAGTAGACGAGCGCGCGGTGACATGTGTCGCTGAGCGCCATCGGGATGCACTTTCGTTGGCGGGACAGAAATCCCTTGTGAGCACCTTATCCGTTAGGACTTCCGCGAACGTGACCTCCACAAACCGCTCCGACACCCGTCCCT
>Ga0136627_1000777_pt1 | contig 12434 bp, 15 predicted proteins | sample AntDrymUQ4892206_2_FD_104652 | JGI IMG/M metagenome (GOLD analysis project Ga0136627, IMG submission 104652) | Polar desert sand microbial communities from Dry Valleys, Antarctica - metaG UQ489 (22.06) | ecosystem: Environmental > Terrestrial > Soil > Desert | place: Antarctica: Dry Valley... | reverse complement strand
GCCTCATGGCTCCCTTCGGCTCGTCTCGGACGCGCAACCCCCGCTTCGATTGCCTCAGGCAGCCGGCGCCCTGCGCCGCACCTCGATCCGGCCGTCGTTCTCGCGCACCTCGAACGAGGGCTGGGCCTGCGTCGCCGGTCCGCGCTCGATCGAGCCGTCCTCGAGACGGAAGCGCGAGCCGTGGCATACGCACTCCACCACCTCGCCGTCGATCTTGCCGTCGCTCAGCAGGCAGCCCCGGTGCGAGCAGCGGTCGTGGATGGCGTGCAGGCCATCGCCGTGGCGCAGCAGCATCACGGGCGTGTCCTGCACCACCACGGCCTTCGGCGTGCCTGAGCTCAGCTCATCAGACCCGGCGGCGTGGGTCCAGTCGGTCGGTCCCGGGTCGTAGGTGGTCTGGTTGGGGCCGACGCCCTGGGCGTAGGACATGTGGGCCCCGAGGAAGCCACCGGCAGCGAGTGCGGCCGAGCCGGCAAGGCCCAGGGCCTTGCCGCGCGCCGTATTGCCCCCACGCCGGGACTTCAGGGACGCCGCGTAGAGGCCCAGCGCGGCCGCGTTGGCCGCGGCGTGGGCCAGGCCCACCCGGCGCACGCGGGGGTCGGCCAACTCGGTGTCGGCCCAGTCGCTGGTGCCGGTGAGAGCGGTGGGAGGGTAGGACGCGATCCCGACCGCGATCAGCCGCTCGGCCGCCTTGCCGTCGGAGTCGCCGCCGATCACGTCGAGCACCGTGGCGCTCACAAAGGAGCCGATCACCAGATCGGTGAGCAGCGGGTGCAGCGCGTGCCCGAGCCAGGTTCCGCTGATGGCGTCCTTGAGCGCCCCGGGCCCGACGGCACCCCGCGCGGACTTGGCGATGGCCTGCCCGGGGGCGTCGAGCGGCTCGGCGTTCTCGAGCGCTTGGAGGACGCGCATGTGCGGGCGCTGCTCTGTCGCGGGCATGTTCGTCCCTTACCCGTTATGCCGGCCAGGAATCACGCCCCAATTCAGGCGGCGGGAGCCGCCCCGAGCTGTGTGAGGATGCCGAGCTCGTCGGTGCTGCCCCACCGCTCGACGATCATGGCGTCCTCGAAGCGGGCGATCTGCACGCCGCGGACCTCGATCTTCTTGTTGGTGGGCTCCACGCCGTGGAACTGGCCTTCATGCGTGCCGGTGAGGGTGTAGGCCACCGCCACGTGATCGTCGTCGGCTACCAGCTGCTGGGGCTCGATGTGAGCGTCCGGGAAGGCCGAGGTCAAGGTCTTGAAGAAGTCGTGGAACCCCTCGGGGCCGGGCCCCTGGTCGGGTGCCGGATCGTGATCCACGACGTTCTCGGCGAACACCTCGTGCACCACGGCGGTGTTGCCCGCGTTGATCTCCTCGGCCAGCTTCTCCTGTGCTGCGATGTTGGCGTCGCGGCTCATCACTCGCCTCTCGTTGGGAACCATTGCCGCATGGCGGCCTGATGATCAGGGGTTCTCCAGCAGGGACTCCCGCAAACAAAGGCGGCGAGCGGCAGCTTCACGGCTCCGGGGACAGGTCGATCAGGCCGCTTCGGCGCGGGCCTTCAGGCCTGCGGCGGCGCCGCCGAGGAGGAAGTCGCGCACCTTGGCCTCGGCGGGGCCGCGGAGCAGCATGCCGAGCATCCGGCCGGGGTCCACAACGAGCCCGTAGGTGGCCCGGGTGCGATCGCCACCCAGGTCCTCGAAGACCCAGTAGCCCTCCAGCGACTTGGTGTCGCCCTTCTCCTGCACCCAGTCGATGCGCTCGCCGGGCTCGTAGGAGAAGCGCAGCACCGCCCTCACCGCCTTAACCTTGGCGTCGGACTCGGTCTCCACGACCAATGGGCGCTTCTGGGAGTCGCGCTCGAGCACCTCCACGTCGCGCAGGGAGCCCTGCCACTCGGTGGCGTGCTCGATGTCGGCGGCGATCTCGTAGCAGCGTCCGATCGGCGCGTCGATCTCCACGCTGCGCTCTCCCTCTATCAGTCCCATGGGGGCAACCTATCGCGGTGGACCGGCTGTCGATCCACCGGGGCCGATCTTTGGCCCCCTGGCCGTAGGGGCTGATCGGGCTTCCGGGGATATTCAACCCATGCTGCTGGGTAGACGCCATAGCCGAGGAGTGCCCGCGGTGGCTGCCGTGGCCGGCTCGTTCGGCCGCGATCTGGAGACGTGCTTCACGCGCATCGAGCACGCCGTGAGGCAGGCCCGCTCCCGCGGCGCCAAGCTGGTGGTCTTTCCCGAGGCGGCGCTCGGCGGCTACCTCTGGGAGGCCTACCTGCCCGCGAGCCCCGCCTCGGTGGCTGCTCCTCCGGCGCTGGCCCGCGACGGCGAGGAGATAGCTCGCCTGGCGCGGATCGCCGGCGACACCGTCCTGTGCGTGGGCTACACGGAGGCCGGCGAGGCCGGGATCCACTCGAGCGCGGTGTGTGTGAGCGGGGACGGGGTGCTCGGGCACCAGCGCAAGGTGCATCTGCCGGAGGGAGAGCGCGGCGCCTTCACCCCGGGCGGCGGCTTCGCCGCCTTCGACACTCCCGTCGGCCGGATGGGAATGCTCATCTGTTACGACAAGGTCTTCCCCGAGGCCGCCCGCGCCCTGTCCCTTGACGGCGCCGGGACCATCGCCTCGCTGGCGGCGTGGCCCGTGTGCCGGATGAAGCCCGCGGCGCGCGTGTGGCGCGACCGCCAGGTGCGCCAGTTCAACCTGCTCGACCAGGCACGGGCCGTGGAGAACCAGGTGGTGTGGGTCTCGGCCAACCACTGCGGCCGCTTCGGGCGGCTGCGCTTCCCGGGCCAGGCCAAGGTGGTCGATCCCGACGGCAGGGTGCTGGCGTCCACGGGGTCGCGATCAGGCCTGGCGCTGGCGCGGGTCGACGCCCTCGGAGCGGTGGACGCGGCGCGCAGCCAGTTCCACCACCTCGAGGATCGCCGACCGGGGGCATACCGGCTCGCCTCCTCTCCGGCGGCCGTCTAGCCTTCCCTGTATGTGCGGAATCGCCGGCGGGCATGGACACGCAAGGGCAGAAGAGGGTCGGCGGATGCTGGACCGGCTGGTGCATCGCGGACCCGATGACGATGGCGAGGTGCAGGCCAACGGCAGTTGGCTGGGGCATCGGCGTCTGTCGATCGTCGACGTGGAGGGGGGAGCCCAGCCGCTCGTGAACGAGGCCGGCGACCTCTGGCTCGTCGGCAACGGGGAGGTCTACAACCACGAGGAGGTGAAGGCCGATCTGCCGGCCGCATCGTTCTCCACCCGGTCGGACAACGAGGTGGCGCTTCACCTGCTGGGCACCGAGGGCCCGGCCGCTCTCGACCGTCTCGAAGGCATGTACGCCTTCCTCACCGCCGGGTCGGATGGGTCGTTCCTGGCGGCGCGGGACCCGGTGGGCATCAAGCCGCTGTACTGGGCCCGCCGCGACGGAATGGTGCGCTTCGCCTCGGAGATGGCGGCCTTCGATCCCGAATGGCTCCCCTACGTCGAGAGCTTTCCGCCCGGCTTTCACTGGACTCCGGAGGGCGGCCTCGAGCGCTTCGCCTTCGCGGTGGGCGAGACCGACCTCGAGCCCCCGGATCGCAGCCAGGCGCTTACAGACACGCGCACGGCCCTGATCGGCGCCGTAGAGCGCCAGATGATGGGCGACGTCCCCGTCGGGGTCTTCCTCTCCGGGGGCCTCGACTCCAGCCTGATCGCGGCCATCGCGGCTCCTTATCTGGCCGCGCGCGGAGAGCGCCTGAAGACCTTCGCGGTTGGCACCGAGGCCAGTCCGGACCTGCTGGCCGCGCGGGTGGTGGCCGAGCACTTGGGCACCGAGCACCACGAGCGGGTGTACACCGCCGAAGAGGCCGTCGGCGCGGTGCCCCTCGTGGTCCGCGCGATCGAGCACTTCGACCCCTCCCTGGTGCGCAGCGCGGTGCCCAACTACCTGCTGGCCGAGCTGGCCTCGGACCACGTGAAGGTGGTGCTCACCGGCGAGGGCGCCGACGAGCTGTTCGCCGGCTACGAGTACCTGCGAGACCTGGCCGGCGCGGAGGAGCTGCAGGCGGAGATGGTGCGCACCGTGGAGGGACTCCACGACCTCAATCTGCAGCGCTGCGACCGTGTGACGATGGCCCATGGGCTCGAGGCGCGCGTGCCGTTTCTCGATCGCCAGGTGATCGCCTTCGCTCTGGGCCTGCCGCCCGAGTGGAAGCTGTCCGGGCCGGGCCAGCCCGAGAAGAAGCTGCTGCGTGAGGCCTTCGACGGCTGGCTGCCCCACGACCTGCTCTGGCGTGAGAAGTCCCAGTTCGGGGACGGGAGCGGCGCCGCGGATGTCCTGACGCGGCGGATGGAGCACAGCGTGAGCCCGGAGGAGCTCGAGGCCGAGGCCGAGCTGTGCGACCCGCCGCTGCGCACTCGTGAGGAGGCGGCCTACCACCGCATCTTCGCCGCGCATCTGCCCGGCGTGCGCGCGGAGCGCACCGTGAGCCGGTTCGCCACGGCCTGACGCCCGGGCCCCAGGCACACCGAGGGCCTCGAGGTCGAAGCTCGCCGCCTGCCTGGATCTAACATCGGTGGCGCCCGGGTGGTTCACACCGCGAAGCACCAGCCCTCAAACGCAGGGGAGCCTCAACCGATGCCCAAGCGCAAGCACGTCAAGATCCACGGACACCGCGTGAGCTATCTCGCCGAAGGTGAGGGGTCGCCGGTCGTGCTCATCCACGGTGTGACCGGCACCTGCGACCAGTGGGCGCCGGTGGCCGACCTCCTGTCCGAGCGCTGCAGTGTGGTCGCCCCGGATCTGCTCGGTCACGGCCAGTCGGCCAAGCCCCGTGGCGACTACTCGCTTGGCGCCTACGCCTCGGGCATCCGCGACCTGATGGTGGGCCTGGGCCACGAGCGCGTGACCGTCGTGGGCCACTCGCTCGGCGGAGGCATCGCCATGCAGTTCGCCTACCAGTTCCCAGAGCGATGCCAGCGCCTGGTCCTCGTAGCCAGCGGCGGCCTCGGCCAGGAGGTGCACCCGGTGCTGCGCGCCGCCACCCTGCCCGGCTCCGAGCTGCTGCTGCCACTGATCGCCGGCGCCCACGTGTACAACACCGGCGCCGCTGTGGCGGGGCTGATCGAGAGGGCCGGGCTGCGCGCCGGCCCGGACATCGCGGAGATGGTGCGCGGCTACGGCTCGCTGGCCGACGCGGACACCCGCCGGGCCTTCGTGCACACGCTGCGCTCGGTGGTCGACCCGATGGGCCAGCGCGTGAACGCCACCGACCGCCTCTACCTGGCCGCCGGCATGCCGGCGCTGATCGTGTGGGGCCGGCGGGACCGGGTGATCCCCGTGAGCCACGCGAGCGTGGCCGAGCGTGGGATGCCGGGATCGCGCCTGGAGATCTTCGAGCGATCGGGCCACTTCCCCCAGCTCGACGATCCGCTGCGCTTCTCCCGGCTGCTGGCCGACTTCGTAGAGAGCACCGACCCCGCCGACCTGACCGCCGACTCGCTGCGCGAGCGCGTGCTCGCGGGCTCGCCGGGACGGTGACCGGAGGCGCTGGCGTGGGCTCAGTGCCCGCCGCCGGCCTGGTCGAGCTTCTCCTCGCTGGTCCGGATCGCGTCCTCGTCGCGCTCGCCCTGTCCGGGGGGTGTTGTGGCCTCGTGCGTCTTGCCGCCGGGAGGGCTGGTGCTGCTGCGAGCCTCTTCGCCGTCCGCTGTGTCCTTTGACTGCTGTTGGTCGGTCATGTACGGACCCTATCCACAAGGCGCGCGCGGCAACACGGCCTCCCGAGGTGAGAAGGCGGCCCGACCGGGTAGTCAAGCCGGATGACCAATGATCTCCTGCGCGAGCTGTCCGAGCTCCGGCCCGGCAGCCCCACCGTGCTCAGCCTCTATCTCGACCTCGACCCGTCGCAGTTCGCCACCGGGGAGGCACGAGAGTCGGCCGTCACGTCCCTGCTCGACGGGGCCCACCGCGCCATCGAGAGCTCGGACGCCGGCCGTGAGCACCAGCAGGTCCTGCGCGCCGACCTCGAGGACGCACGCGCGTTCTTCGCCACCGACGACTACGCGGAGGGCGCACGGTCGGTCGCCCTCTTCTGCTGCCGCTCCGCCGGGCTGTTCCGCGCCGAGAAGCTTTCCCACCCCGTCGAGACCCGCGCGTACCTCGGCGATCATCCGGCCGTCGAGCCGCTCATGGGAGAGCCCGGCCCGTCCGAATGGGGTGTGCTCCTCGTCAACCGTGCCGCGGGGCGCCTGTTGCGCGGCAACAGGGAGAAGCTCGAGGAGGAGGGCACGGTGCACGACGAGCCCCACGGCAGTCACGGCCACGCCGATGTGTCCGAGGAGCTCAAGGGCCACCTCGACCGCGTGGGCGAGAGCCTGCGTGTGGCCCACGGCCGACGCCCCTTCTCGGCGCTGCTGCTCGGGGGCCAGAGCGAGCTGCTGGGCCTTGTCGAGGAGCGCCTGCCCGAAGAGCTGCGCAAGCTGGTCGGCGGCCACTTCACGGCCAACGTCGAGCACGGCGGAGCGGACGACGTGCTCGTGGCGGCCCGCCCCGCGATGGAGGAGCACGAGCGGCGCTACGTGGAGGAGCAGCTCGACCGCCTGCGCACCGGTTCCGCGCACGGAACCGGTGTGCTCGGGCTCGAGGACGTGCTCGGGGCCCTCAACGAGCACCGGGTGGAGTTGCTCATGACCGACGACTACTTCGACGCGGCCGGGGTGGAGTGCCCGTCCTGCGGCTGGCTGGGCCTCGAGGGGATCGAGAGCTGCCCGGCCGACGGCACGGCCACCGACCCCCGCGAGCGCGTGGCCGGGCCCGCGATGCGGCGGGCCGCCGAGCAGTCGGCCCGCCTGCTTGCGCTGGGTGATCGGGAGGACCTGCGCCCGGTCGGCGGAATCGCCGCCGTGCTTAGGTTCTAGGCGACCAAAAGAGGAGGAGAGAGATGGCGGAGAGCATCGAAGGACGGTCCCGTGAGCTGCTCGAGCAGCCCAACTTCTGTCATGTGGGAAGCATCCGCGAGGACGGCTCGGCCCACGTCGTGCCGGTCTGGGTGGACACCGACGGTACCCACGCCCTGCTGAACACCGCGGAGGGGCGGGCCTGGGCCAACAACGTGGAGCGCGACCCGCGGGTGGCTCTCACCGTGGCCAACATCGAGAATCCCTACGAGTACGTGACCATTCGTGGCCGCGTGGAGGAGATCACCCGGGAGGGCGCGGACGAGCACATCGACAAGCTCGCCAAGAAGTACATGGGCGTTGACGAGTACCCCCTCCGCCAGCCGGGCGAGCAGCGGGTGATCGTGCGCGTGGCACCCGAGCGGGTGAGCCACAGGGACCCCAACGGCTAGGCCTTCGAGCGGGAGGGACCCGCTCACCACGACGCAGGGCCGGGCGCCGCGGCGCCCGGCCCCTCACGGCCTCTACTACTCAAGTCCGATCCGCGGGCTCAGGTCTTGCGCTCGAGATCGGCTACGTCGGCGGAGGCCGCGTCAGCCTTCTCCTCGGCCCGGGCCTGCTTGTCCTTAGCGTTGCCCTTGGCCTCCTCCTTCTTGCCCTGACGGCGCATCGAGGGGTCGCCAGTCACGTCGCCGGCAGCCTTCTTGGCGCGGCCTGTGATCTTGTCCATGATGCTCATACTGGGGAGAGCTCCTTGATCGTGTGAGGTTGGGGTACCCGACGGTCCGCCCCTCTAACCGGTTTGCGCGGCAGTCGTGCCTACGCCGATTCGGCGGCTTGGCGGCGGGCGCTCTTCCAGTTGCCGAACGCCGCGAAGACATCGCTGAGCGGGGGGATGTCCGGATTCACCGCCGCGAGCTGCTGGTAGTCGACCATCAGCAGGCGCTCGGGTCGCTCGCCTCTCGTGCCGGCGACCGTGCGGATGGCGAGCAGCACCTCCTGGGGGGACTTTGGCTCTTCGTGAGCGCCATCCTCGTGGCGCTTGGCCTGGCGGCTGAACACCCCGGCCGCCGTGCCCTTGGCGCCCGGCTCGCCGGAGGGCGCGGATCGCGAACGGCCCGCGCCGATCAACAGCTGGCAGTGCGGGCAGCGCACCGGCATGACGGGCCAGGGCGCTCGGGCGCCGCGCTCCGCGAGCAGGTGGCAGTGCGGGCAGTAGGCGCCGATGATCGCCGGGGTCTCTGCTGTGGCACCCATCTCTAGTTACCCGGAGTGACCAGAAAGGGCCGCGGTCAAACCACCGGACAGGCGGAAAGCTGGGGCATCACTCGGGCGGTGGTGGGATCGGGCTCTGGTGCAGGGCGGTGGCCACCGCCACCAGGTTGGAAGCCGCGGCCCGGCCCGTCTTGTGAGACCAGTCCTTGCCGTCGTCGCCCTCGGAATCGAGATAGCTGGGCCCGGGGCCGGGACCCTTGTTCCAATAGGTCCACGCCTGCCCGGGCACCGTGTAGCCGATGTCGATCAGGCTCCCGGCCGTCTCGGCGATCACGTGGTGCGCGCCGTCCTCGTTGCCGGTCACCACGATGCCTGCCACCTTGTTGTAGGCCACGGGTCGCTCCTCGTCGTCGGTCTCCGAGAGGAGGGCGTCCATTCGCTCCATCACCCGCTGGGTCACGCTGGCGGGCTTGCCGAGCCAGGTAGGCGTGGCTACGACGAGAATGTGCGCCGCCAGCACCTTTTCGAGGATGATGGGCCACTCATCCCCGTCGCCCTCGTCATTGGTCACTCCCGGCCTGACGTCGTAGTCCGCGACCCGCACCAGCTCGGGCTCGACCCCGCGCTCGGCCAAGGCGGCCATCACGACCCTGGCGAGCGCCTCCGTGTTGGACTCGGCGGGGGATGCCTTCAGCGTGCAGTTGAGCACGAGGGCTTTCAGGGGCGGATGGGCTTCGATGAACGAACTGGTTCCCTCATTGGGCTGCCGGCAAACGCGCTTTCAGCGTCAATCGAGGGGCGGTAGATTGCGTGAAGTGCCGCACGACACCGGCTTTCCCAAGAGCGACGCCCAGTTCGACTTCTCCCGCGCCCGGCGCAGCCGCGCTCTGTCGCGGCTGGCCAACCGGCTCAGAGGCGAGCCCGGGGACGTGATGGCGATCCTCCCCTTCGAGGGGGTGGTCGAGGCGCTGGGCCGGCGCGGGGAGCGCAACCACGGCCTCCAGACGATCGAGATCGACTCCATCGTGGGAACCGTGGACCGCTCCCGTGAGTTCGACCGCAGCTTCCGTCCCACCTCGGGCCGGGTGCGCACCCGCTGGGAGCGGATCGCCGAGGCCCAGCGCCGCGGCAGGCCGATGCCCCCGATCCACGTCTACCGGATAGACGACCTGCACTTCGTCAAGGACGGTCACCACCGGGTCTCGGTGGCCCGCGCGATGGGGCACGACAAGATCGACGCGTACGTGGCGGAGGTGATCACAGAGGTCGGACCCGATCAGGGCATCCGGGTAGCCGACCTGCCGCTGAAGACCCACGAGCGGCTGTTCTACGAGCGTGTCCCCCTGGCCGCGGAGGCGCGACGGCGCATCGCTCCCAGCAACCGCTCCGCCTACGCCTGCCTGGCGGAGGGGGTGGAGGCGTGGGGCTTTCGCGCGATGCAGGCCCGGGGGGAGCTCATGACCCGCGAGGAGACGGCCGAGGCCTGGTATCGCGAGGAGTATGTGCCCGTGGTCGAGATGCTGCGCGAGGCCGGGTTGGCCGACGGCCGCAACCAGACCGACGCCTACGCGGCCACGGTGTCACTGCGCTACCTGCTCCTGCGCACTCACGAATGGGACGACGAGATCCTGGAGCGCCTGCGCATCGAGATGGACAACCCCTCCTGGGAGAGCACCGAGATCCGCCGCCTCAAGAAGGGACTCGGCTAGGCGTCGGCCTCGGCGGTCAGCGAGCGGCCGTCCTCGGGATGGAAGAGCTTGACCTTGGTCGCGTCCACCCACAGCTCGGACTCCTTGCCTCGCTGCGCCTTGCTGGCGGGATCGAGTCGGGCCACCACCTCGCCCTCCTCGCCTGCCCCCGGTACCTCACCCGCGCCCGAGTCCTCGGCCAGCTCGCGCAGCTCCTCGGACTCGATCGAGTGCTCGGAGACGGCCGAGAAGTGCACGTACAGCTCCGAGCCCATCGATTCCACGAGGTCGATGGTCGCCGTGAAGGTGGTGCCGCGCTCCTTGGCGTCGCCAACCAGGTGGGCGTCCTCGAAGTCCTCGGGGCGGATGCCCGCGATCACCTGCCGGCCTTGGTCCCCGTTCTCGCCGAGCTTGCCGCGCAACTCGCCGGGCAGTCTCACGTCGGCCATCGGCAGCTTGAGCGTGTCGTCCTCGATCTGCGCGGGCATGAAGTTCATCGCGGGGGAGCCGATGAAGCCGGCCACGAACAGGTTCTTTGGGTTGCGGTAGAGGTCCATCGGGGTTCCGACCTGCTGGAGGACGCCCGAGCGCATGACCGCGACGCGGTCGCCCAGGGTCATGGCCTCGGTCTGGTCGTGGGTCACGTACACCGTCGTGGTGCCCAGCCGCCGCTGGATGCGCGACACCTCGGTGCGCATCTGCACCCGCAGCTTGGCGTCGAGGTTGGAGAGCGGCTCGTCCATCAGGAACGCCGCGGGGTCGCGGACGATCGCGCGGCCCATCGCCACCCTCTGGCGCTGGCCGCCCGAGAGGTTGGCGGGCTTGCGGTCCAGGTGCTGGATCAGGTCGAGCACCTTTGCCGCCTCATCCACCTTCGCGTCGATCTCCGACTGGTCGACCTTGGCCAGCTTGAGCGCGAAGCCCATGTTCTCGCCCACGGTCATGTGCGGGTACAGCGCGTAGTTCTGGAAGACCATCGCGATGTCGCGATCCTTCGGGACCTTGTCGTTGACCACGTTGTCCCCGATCCGAAGCTCGCCGTCGGTGATGTCCTCCAGCCCGGCGATCATTCGCAGCGCGGTGGACTTGCCGCAGCCCGAGGGCCCCACCAGGATCACGAACTCGCCGTCCTCGATCGTCAGGCTCATGTCCTTGACGGCCTCGAAGCCGTCGGGGTACTTCTTGGTGATGTGGTCGAGAACGATCTGGGCCATGCGCGTGTGCCTCCTTGGCTGGGGGCGCGGTGCCCCCTTCGATGCGGGGGGTTGCAAAGGGGGGCGGTGTCCCCCTTTGATTCCTATCCCTTGACGGCGCCGGCGGTCAGGCCGGCCACGATCCGCCGCTGGAAGATCAGGACCATGATGATGATGGGGACGGTGACCACCACGGCCGCGGCCGAGATGGCTCCGATGGGCTCGGTGAAGCGCGAGCCGCCCGAGAAGAAGGCAAGCGCGGCGGGCACCGTCTGAGCGTCGGTCGTCGACGTGAGGGTGTTGGCGAAGAGGAAGTCGTTCCAGGCGAAGATGAACACGAGGATGGCCGTGGTGAACACACCGGGAGCGGCGAGGGGCACGATCACCTTGCGGAAGGCCTGGAGGGGGGTGGCTCCGTCTACCTGCGCGGCCTGCTCGAGCTCCCACGGGATCTCCCGGAAGAAGGCCGACAGCGTGTAGATGGCCAGCGGGAGGGTGAACGTCATGTAGGGCAGGATCAGCCCCAGCCAGGTGTCATAGAGGCCGATCGCACGCCACATGTCGAACAGCGAGCCGACGATGGAGATCGGAGGGAACATGGCCACGGCGAGGGCCCCGGAGAGGATCACGGTCTTGCCGGAGAAGTCCAAGCGCGCGAGCGCGTAGGCCGCCATGGCGGCGAGCACGATCGAGATCAGCGTGGCGATCGCGGCGATGCCCAGCGAGTTCACCAGCGCGGCGTTGAAGGTGCTCTCCGAGAAGATCTGGCTGTAGTTCTCGAAGGAGAACCCCGAGAAGAACTTGCCGTCGGCCACCTGGTCGGGCTTCTTGAGCGAGAGCGAGGTGATCCACGCCACGGGGATCAGGGCGTAGAGGATCACCACGAGGATCGCGATCGACCAGAAGGCCTTCTCGCGCGGGGTGTGGGTCACGGCCTCAGACCTCCCCTCGCTGCTGCGCCGTGCTCGTGCCTAGCGCCTTGACGAAGAAGGTGGCGATCAGGATGACCGCGATGAAGATGAGCACCGACACGGCGGAGCCAAGTCCGAGGTTGACGCGATTGATCAGGATGTTGTAGCCGAGGATCGACACCGTCTCCGTGCCGTTGGCACCACCGGTGAGGATGAAGGCGCTGTCGAACACCCTGAACGCGTCGAGCGTGCGGAACAGCAGCGCCACCAGGATCGCCGGCCTCATCAGCGGCAGCGTGATCTTCATGAAGCGCTGCACGGTGCCGGCGCCGTCCACCTTGGCGGCCTCGTGCAGCTCGTCGGGCACCAGCGAGAGCCCGGCCAGCAGCAGCAGCGCCATGAACGGCGTGGTCTTCCAGACCTCGGTGAGGATGATCACCACGAGCGACCCCCCGCGCTCGGTGAGCGGGGCGGCATCGTCACCCAGCAGGAACGTGCCCTGAAGGAATCCGCTCGTGGGGTCGAAGGCGTAGCGCCAGGCGAACGCCGCCACCACGGTCACTATGCCGTAGGGGATC
>Ga0136627_1000776_pt1 | contig 12436 bp, 11 predicted proteins | sample AntDrymUQ4892206_2_FD_104652 | JGI IMG/M metagenome (GOLD analysis project Ga0136627, IMG submission 104652) | Polar desert sand microbial communities from Dry Valleys, Antarctica - metaG UQ489 (22.06) | ecosystem: Environmental > Terrestrial > Soil > Desert | place: Antarctica: Dry Valley... | reverse complement strand
TGCTGCGCCAGGGCGAGGCGACGTCCGAAGGGCGGTTCTTCTCAGCGAACGGCGCTGTCAACCAACCGCGCGGGCCTCGAGCCGCTGGCGCGCCGATCCTGGTAGGGTCGTCAGGAGATCGGATGCTGGGCATCATCGCCCAGTACGCTGATGCCTGGAACACGGTGTGGCACAACAACGCCGACGCGGTCAAGCCGCTGATGGACAAGGTCGACGCGGCATGTGTGGCGGTGGGGCGCGATCCGGCCACCCTGGTGCGAACCGCCGGCGGCAACATCGCGATGGAAGGCTACCTGGGACGACGACCCAACCCGATCGAGGGCGACGACGACCACAAGGCGGAGGTGATCGCCGGTTTCCGCGACGTGGGGATGAAGCACTTCGTAGCGGGGCTCGACCCCACCACGCCGAAGTCGATCGAGGCGTTCGCGCCCGTGGTGGAGAAACTGGACACATAGGGCGCATATCGCGTAGTGCCGATCCTGTATCGGCCAAAGGGAGATGCACACCAATGGCACGACTGGCGCTCGGTGTAGATTTCGGCGGCACCAAGGTACTTGCGAGCGTGGTCGATGTCGACTCCGGGAAGGTCATCGGCACCGCCAAGAAGAAGACGGACTCGACCGATGGACCTGATGAGCTGATGCAGCGCATCTTCGATGTCGCCCGCAAGGCCGCTGACAAGGCTGATACGGAGATGGGTGACATCGCCGGCGTGTGCGTCGGTATCGCCGGTCAGGTCGATGTCGAGCGCGCCATCCTGGTCGGCACCGCGAACCTCAGCCGGTCGGTCGTTGACCTGCCGATGGCGAAACTGCTGAAGGATGAGTTGGGTATCCCGGCGATCATCCGCAACGATGTCCAGATCGCCGCCGCCGGCGAATCACGCTTCGGCGCGGGAAAGGACATCGACGATTTCGTCGTCGTCTTCGTCGGCACCGGCATTGGGGGCGGCATCGTGCGCAACGGCGAGATCGTGGTGGGCTCGGCGGGCAACGCCGGCGAGCTGGGGCACACCACGGTGCAGGTCGGCGGTCGAGTCTGCGGCTGTGGCGCGCATGGTCATCTGGAAGCCTACGCCTCCCGCACCGGCATGACGCGGGCGATGTTGGGAGAATTGCGGCGAGGCCGGAAGTCAGTGCTGAGCGAGATGATGCCCGACCTCGATCCAGCCGATCCGGCGGTGGCGCCGTTCAAGTCCGGCATGATTCGCGAGGCGCTCAAGCAGAAAGACGAGATGGTGCGGGAGGTCATCGACGAAGGGGGAACCTACCTGGGGTATGGGCTCGCCAACGTCGTCAACTTTCTCAACCCCACCCGCATCATCCTGGGTGGCGGGGTGATCGAATCGGTCGACGCCTTTTTCGAGGCGGCGGAGACGTCGACACGGAAACAGGCACTGGCGCACGCCGGTCAGGCGGTGCAGATCGAGCGGGCCGGCCTGGGAGACTTCTCCGGCGTGGTCGGAGCGGCGGTGCTGGCGGCAGAGGTCGGAGCGACGTAGGTACAGACCCCCTTCATGTTGCCCTTGCCAGACGTGGTATTGTCGCATCAATATGATGGCAGGTTGCAGGTTCGAACGGCGATGAGTTGCTGTGATGTGGTTTGGCCGATGACTGGTGATCCGGCGTTACAGGTGAATTCTTTGGCCCGTTGTGTAATTGGGCGAACAGCAGCACCCGGAAAACCGGTAGGTGGGAACGTGAGCCGATACGGCGAGTCCGGATCATTGATGCGGATTGCGGCGAATCGCACCGGCAAGCGTCGGATGGTAATCGATAGCTGAATCACTTATGTATTGAGGAGAATCGCTCGTGGTGAATGGACCCATGGCCGGGCGGACCGGTCGAGCCGATGAAGTTGCGGCGTTCGTGGATTTCGAGAACATCCGGTATTCCACCATCAATTCCTATGGGCGAGAACCGGACCCAGTTGTCTGGCGTGACAAGGCGCTCAAATACGGGTTGATGTCGGTGGCCAAGGCCTACGCCGATTTCGATCAGCACCCTCCGTATGTTCGCACCCGGCTCGACGTGGCCGGATTCGAGATGAACCACTACCCGGTGAAGCGATCGCAGGACTCGCAGGGGCGAGAAAAGCTCGCCTCGCGCTCGGACCTGAACCTCGTAGTCGACATCATCAACACCGCGTTGGTACGACCGGACATCAAGACGTTCCTGCTGTTCAGCGGCGACAAGGATTTCATCCGGCTGGTGACCACGCTGCGCAATCGCCTGGGTCTACGGGTGGTGATCTGCGGCGTACCTGGCTCGGTAAGTCCTGATCTGGTGGCGGCGGCCGGCGAGGACGACCCGATCGAGCTGGAGCAGACCGAGGACATCGACATCTCCGTGATTCAGTCGATCAGCACCTACGTCGAACAGCTACATGACGGCTTCGTTCCCACCCAGAGCCACATGAGCCGGTCGCTGTGGCGCTTCGTAGATCGCTCGAAGCTGCCCTCGGAACACATCGAGGCCAAGGTAATGGAGTTCCTGCGCAAGCAGGTGCTGATCAAGCGGCAGACCATCAACGGCCAGGGCAACGAGTTGGTGACGACCGAACTGAATCCGGCGCACCCGCTCGTGATCGAAGCGCTCGAGATCGACGCATCCGTGGAAGTGGTCGACGCCGAAGGCGATGAGCACAGCGCCGAAGACGAAGCAGACGGACAGCCGGAATGGCGCGAAGGGCCGGTCGAGGTCGAGGACGAAGATCTGTACGACGAGCCCCAGCCGCCCAACCTGGAGAATCGGCGGTCACGGTCGCCGTGGGAGCAGGAGTTCTCGACCAACCGCAACGATCGCCCGCGCCGCTACATGCCGTAGACGCCGCAACCATATGGAGCGCATCTCACAGCCAACCGCCATCCTGACCCTGAGCTTGTCGAAGCGGAAGGACCTCCGTGCGAGGCGCTCGGCAACAAGCTGCTGTATTGACGTCCGAAACCAATATTTTTCGCTTCGCGCAACGGCTTCGCCGGGGGTTGCTTCGCTCCGCTCAGGAGGACTGTAGCTTTTTGAGGTCCGAAACCAGCCTACCAAGCCGCCTTCGAGTTCCGGACCGGCACAAGGCCGGTCTCTACGAATCGGCGATCAGGTCGGCGGCGATCTTGGCCGAACTCAGCACGCCTGGCAGCCCCGCCCCCGGATGGGTGCCCGCTCCCACGAAATAGAGGTTATCGATGTCCTCCGCCCGGTTGTGCGGTCGGAACCAGGCGGACTGCGTCAACACCGGCTCGATCGAGAACGCTGACCCCTGCCAGCTGCTCAACGTGGTCTCAAAGTGGCGAGGGTCGATCATGTGTTCGCTGACGAGGTGCCGCGACAGGCCAGGCAGGTATCGCTCTTCCAGGTGGCGCATGATCCGATCCCGATACGGTCTGGCTGCCCCTTCCCAATCCGTGGAGCCGCCCAGATGCGGCACCGGTGACAGCACGTAGAAGGCCTCATGCCCCGCCGGCGCAAGGCTGGGGTCGGTCAGCGTCGGCATGTGGAGGTAGAGCGAGAAATCATCGGCGAGGATCTTCTTCGTGAAGACGTCGGTGAGAAGCTCCTTGTATCTGGGACCCAGAATGATGTTGTGATGGGCCAGCGCCGGCGCATCATCACCCCGGTATTGACGGTCGGTACCGAAATAGATCACCACCAGCGACATCGAGTAGCGCAGCTTTTCCAGCTTCTCGTCGGTCCAGGTCGGACGGACGTGTTCCGGCAGCATGGTGCGGTAAGTTTGCGCGACATCGCCATTACTGACGACGATGTCCGCGTTGAGGTCGGTGCCATCGGCGAGCCGCACCCCGCTTGCCCGACGATGGGTTGCGTGAATTCGCGTCACCGGACTGTTGTAGCAAATCCTGCCGCCGAGCCGTTTGAACAGCGCGACCAGCGCATCGATGATGGCGGCGGTTCCGCCCCGCGCGAACCAGACGCCCCAGTGCCGCTCCAAATGGTGGATCAGCGCGTAGATGCTGGTGGTCTGAAACGGATTGCCGCCAATCAACAAGGGGTGGAAGGACAGCACCTGACGCAGCTTTTCATCGCGGACGAAGCGACTGACGAAACCGTAGACCGTGCGAAAGCTCTGCAGGCGCATGAGGTCAGGAGCGATTCGGAGCATGTCGGCCACCGACAGAAACGGCTTGTCGGCAAGCTCGGTGAACCCCTTGGCGAAGATGCGCTCTGATTGGCGGGCGAATTCCCGGTAGCCAGCTACATCCTCATCGCCGCCGGTCAGCCGCCGAATTTGCGCCTCCATCGCCTTGGGGTCGCCGGTGTAGTCCATGCTGTCGCCGTCGTCGAAGAATATGCGATAGAACGGCGTGAGCGGCACGAGGTCCAGATGATCCGCCATCGACTCCCCTGCCAGCTCGAACAGATCGGCCAGCAACCACGGCGCGGTGATCACGGTCGGACCGCCGTCGAAGGTGAAGCCATCCTGCCGGTAGACGTAGGCACGACCGCCAGGCGCATCGCGCTGTTCGAGGATCGTGACGTCATGCCTCCGAGCGGCCAGGCGGATCGCCGCCGCCAGCCCGCCGAACCCGCTGCCAATCACCAGTGCCTGCATTGGTTATCTCCCGTCCGAGAGTGTGGCTTTTCGGACAGACACGAGGTCTGCCCCTACACACGTTAGGCTACGTTGGTGGATGATGGGCGTCGACTCGGCTGTGTAGCGGGAATGTGGCAGGTTCCTCGACGGAACCATGCCCAGCCGTGACACTTGGATGGAGTTGAGGGGGTCTCCAATGGCCAGATGCGACCCACAGATAACGTGCCATTGTGAACGCATGCGCAGAACCTCAGCGCGAAGCGCTCGGCAGCTCTGCTGCCGCATGGACTGGGCGACAGGTATTCTGCCCTGCGGGCAGCGGCTTCGCCGGGGGGTCCTTCGCTCCGCTCAGGATGACGTTTACTTCTTTTGAGAAGGTGCTTGGACACGAACTTGTGAACGAGTCCCAAAGGTGAAGCCCATCAATGCTGACCTGGTACGCGCAAGATCGATATCACCCATTTAGCCTGAAGCATGAAGACCAGAGCCGCGATCGACCGGGCGTCTTGATGATCCACGGATTCACCGGCACGCCTGACGAGCTGCGACCCACCGCGCAGATCGCCTTCGACGCTGGATGTGACATCGAGGTGATCGGCATTCCCGGCATGGGTGCAGACATCGGTCGATTCCTCGAGGTCCGTGGTGACGACTGGATGGCATCCGTGATGGAGCGCTGGGACGCCTTCACCACCCGTTATCGCCAGCGAGTGCTGCTCGGCTACTCGCTGGGCGCGGCGCTGGCGATCCATGCCGCCGTATCTCGCCCACCTGACGAGCTTGTGCTCTATGCGCCGCTGGTCCGTCTTGCTGATCCCAAGGCGGTGGCGCTGCCGGTCGCGAAGCTGGTGCTACGCGAACTGAGGCCCTTCACGGGTATGGACTTCTCCCAACCCGCCACGAAGCGATTTTTCGAGAACACCATGCCGGGGCTGGATGTCGACGATCCCGAGACACAACGAGCGATCCGCGAGGACTACGTGCTGCCGACCAGATTGCTGAATGACTGCCGGCTGATCGGTCGCGAGGCAGGACGGTTCGCCCGCCACATCACCGTTCCGACCACCATCATCCAGGGACGTCCCGATGACGTCGTCGGTCATCACAACGCTCGCTGGTTAGCCGATAATCTCGGTGGCCAGGTGTCGTATCACGAGGTGGCGGGCAATCACCTGATCCCGTTCGACTCGGTTCGATCCTGGAGCGAGGTCCAACCGATCGTGGAGCGCCTGTTCGCGCGGATTAGCGGAGGCACGACGGGATGATGCAGATCCTTCGCTGGTGTATCGGCATTGTGCTGCTGCTCCAGGCCGTCGCGGGAGTGCGGGTCGTGAGCCGAATGATTGGGTCTTCTGGTGGGGCACGGGTCGAGACGGCGCGGCGCGAGGGCAAGGCATCAGTCAGCGTGATCGTGCCGGTGCTCGACGAGGCCGACCGCCTGGCGCCGTGCCTGGAAGGTTTGGTCGGTCACGGCGGCGATGTCGCCGAGATCCTGGTTGTCGATGGTGGCTCCACCGATGCGACGAGGGACATCGTGCGTCGATTCGCCGAACGGGACCTGCGGATACGACTGGTAGACGCCGCGCCGATCCGCGACGACTGGAATGGCAAGCCGTGGGGGCTGCATGTGGGATCGCACCACATCGCCGCTGACACCCGGTGGGTCCTCACTATTGACGCCGACGTGCGGCCACAGCCCGCGCTCGTCCCTTCGTTGCTGGCCCACGCCACGAAGCACAACCTGCGAGTGATGAGTATTGCCACGCCGCAACGAGTCAGCGGATCGCTGGAAGCGCCGGTGCATACCTCGCTGTTGGCGACACTGGTCTATCGCTACGGCATCCCGGGCGGTGCCACCAGCGACCCGGAATCTGTCCAGGCCAATGGTCAGTGTTTCCTGATCGAGCGGAGCTTGCTGAACGAAGTGGGAGGGTTCGCCTCGGTCGCCCAATCGCTGGTGGAGGACGTCACCCTGGCCAGGCACTGCGCTGCGGGCGGTGAACCAGTAGGCTTTTTCGAGCCAGCGGACGCAGGTGCATTGGTTACGGTGGAGATGTACGCCGGTTGGTACGATGCCTTGGTGAACTGGTCGCGTTCGCTGCCGATGCGGGACCGGTACTTCGGCGTCCGCTCGTGGATGCGAATGGCCGACCTCGGATTGACAATGGGGTTGCCGCCGATGGCACTGCTGGCGGGCAGCCTTTGGCAGGGAATGCCGCTGAGGCGACTGACGATGCGCGTCAACGCTGCCCTATTGATCACGAGGGTAGGAACGCAACTCGGCATGTCGCGAGCGTACGTGGCGTTGCCGATGACGCACTGGACGGCGATCATCGCCGATCCGGTCATCGTCGCCCTGGTCTGGCGTCGCACGTGGCAACGACATCATCATTGGCGGGGACGCACGGTCGTCGTCGAGCCTACAATGGCTTCAGCGCCCAGCGCTTTCAGTGGCAACAACACAAAGGTTCACCATGCAGCAGACACGCGCGCAATCGGTTGAAGCGACCAGGGATCGAACGCAGCTCGCGTCCCGGATGAGAGCGATTCACCCATTGACCTGGGCAAACGCTTTCCTGATCGGCCACCTCATCGCTTTGATGTTCGGGCTGGCGGGATTGCTGATCGCAATCCCGAATCCGGAGTTGTGGGCGGATTCCGAGATGGGTGTGCGGGCCTACGACTTCGGCATGACCTATGCCGGATCGCTGCACATCATCTTTGGAGCGGCCGCGATGTTCGCGTGGGGCGTCGCCGCCATCGGCATGCGAAGAACCGCGATCTTCTTCGGGGCGGCCGTGCCAATCTCACTCGGATCGGAACTGCTCGGCACAAGCATCGGCGAACCGTTCGGAAACTACGCCTACACCAGCTTCCTGGGCTACAAGATCCTCGATCATGTCCCGTTCTCGATCCCGCTGTCGTGGTTCTACGTTGGATTCGCAACCTACATCATCGGGCATGTGCTGGCGGCGCGGCTGGGCGTGCGACCGCTCTGGATCTACGCGGTGGCCATCGGTGGGTGGCTGCTGACGGTCTGGGACCTGGTGCTTGACCCGGCGATGGCGCACGAGTCGCTGCCGGTGAGGTTCTGGGTGTGGTACGAGACTGGCCCCTACTTCGGGATGCCAACGCAGAACTTCATCGGTTGGACCCTGACCGCCGTGGTGTTCATGACAGTCGCCCGCCTGTTGTGGAGAAGCGATCCCCCGGCCGATGGTGTTCGGCTGGCAATCTGGTTTCCGCTTGCCATCTATGCGGCCAACATCGTGTTCGCGTCGGCGCTCAGCGCCAGCGTTGACCTGTGGGTGCCGATCCTGCTGGCGGTAGTCTTTGGCCTGGTCCCGGCGTCGCTGGTGCTGATCCGGCGATCCGCGCCTGCCACGCCCGAACCGGCGCATGACCGCTAAACCGCTTCGACGAGCGTCGTGATGTCAAACCCGACTCATGCGATCAGCCAGGCCGTGCTGCGTGCCGGTGGAAGGCGCTTTCTCGCTCGCGAGGCTGGGTTGACGATCACCGGTCGAGAGCACATCCCGACGGCAGGTCCGTGCGTGCTGGTGGCGCACCACTATCACCACCTGCTGGACGGGTGCGCCCTCTACATGGCCACCGGGCGACCCCTCCACGTCCTGGTTGGGCTCGACTGGGCAGGGTCCGGGCTCCAGCGCCGGGGCATGGAGGCCCTGTGCCGGATGGCGGGGTGGCCGGTGATCACCCGCCCGGGCGCATTGGGTCGAGCGCAGGCATCGAACGAGCAGAGAACCGAAGCGAAACGGCTGATGCGACGAGCGATGCGATCCTCGGTCGCGCTGCTTGCCGACGGGCAGATCGTCGTGGTGTTTCCGGAGGGGTATCCGGTGATCGACCCTCACGGATCGCCGAAGCAGGCATCCGGAGAGAGCTTCCTGACGTTCGAACCGGGCGTCGTGAGGCTGGTCCGGATAGCGGAATCACGCGGAAAGACGATCCCCATGGTCCCGATCGGGTTCGTGTATGAGCGGGCCGATGACGGTCGCTGGCTCATCGACATGCACATCGGCAAGCCGATCCGGCGAGTGCATTTCAACGACGACGATGCCTGCCTGGGGGCGCTGGAGAAGGTGGTTCGAAAGTTGAGCGAAGATGTTCTCCGCGATTAACGGGTTCATATCAGGCGGACATAGAGTCCGCCCGTACGGGTCAATTCCATGTTGACTCCCGTCCGGGGCTACGATTGCCGGGTCAGCTGCATCCTTACGACGCCCGCCAGCACGTGTGGCATCTCCCGGACCTTGGCCGACGTCGAGACCGACACACGACCGTCGAAGACGTCGTAGTTCCGTGATTCAATTTGATTCAGGATCTTGCTGTAGAGCTGGCTGCCGGAGAGTGTCGCCACCTGGCCGGGAACCGATAGCGCCGCAATGCCGGGTCGCGCCGACTGGTACAGCATCCGGGCACGGGCAATCTCAAATCGCATCAACCCTTCGAAGTCACCATCGGGTTGCAGGGCGAGAACCGACTCGGGCGTCACTCCGAACCGGTGCAGGTCCTCCAGCGGCAGGTAGATGCGGCCCATCTGCGCGTCCTCCGCGACATCGCGCAGGATGTTGGTCAACTGCATGGCGATACCCAGATCAACCGCTTGCGGAAGCGCCGTGTCGTCACGGCAACCCAGGATCGGGGCGGTCATCAGACCAACGGTCCCGGCGACACAGTAGCTGTATTGGCGAAGGTCTTGCCAGGTCTCGAAGCGAAGGTGATCCAGGTCCATCCGCACGCCGGAGACTAGATCGTGCGCACACTCGTCGGATATCCCGTGGGCACGCAACACCCACGAAAACGCGCGGGTGATCGGGCATGAGGGGTTGTCGATCGCCGCGAGCCACTGGTCGAGCTGGGCATGAAGGTCGTCGTGATCCCGAAGTTCTGCGTCGTCGACGACATCATCGGCGGTGCGACACCAGGCGTAGATGGCGTGAATCGCCTGACGCGTGCGGACGGGAAGAAGCTGGCAGGCGAAGTAAAACGTCGTGCCGTGGGCTTTGGTAACATCCCGGCAAACCGCCCAGTCCTGTTCGCTCGGGAGGACAGGAGGGCGCACGGAACCCACCGTTGACAAGCGGGGTCTGGTAGCGATGTCGGTTGCCGTCATGAACGCACCTTCTGCGGACATGGCCAAAGAGCGCATGCAAGCGTCCCCCTACTGTAGCCTTCACGTCCCGCATGGCGAAAGGTGCGTAGACTATGAGTGAGTGACCCCGGTCACACTCGGGCGTTGGCGTCCCCGCTAAGGGGATGCAACAACGATGGTATCACCCGCGAGTTCGATGGTAGGGATGGGCGCGTGACGGAGACTCAACCAAAGGTGATTGGGCCCCAGATACCGGAACATGATTCGCAGGAAACCACATGGTTCCGGCCTGAGCCGCCGAAAGACCGGACCGCTGATCCAACCGCCGATGAGCGGGAGCATGACGAAGCAGATGTGCCAGTTGCGCAGCCACGTGGCACGGAACCAGAGGCACACCCTAGCAGCCGGGCTCGTGCGCTCGGGCACGGCTTGCTGACGGCGATCCGGAACTGGCCGGTCGCCGTGATCCTGGCGCTGTTCACGATGTCGGCGATGGTCGTGCCGACCATGACCGACATCGCCACCACCGACGACTGGGGCTACACCCGCTCGGTCGAGATTCTCTATTACGATGGCGTGCTCACGGTCTTCCCGGTGGTGGCGGCGACTGCGGTCGCGCAGATCCTGTGGGGCGCGCTCTTCGCGCTGGTCTTCGGCATGTCGCTCGGCGTGATGCGGCTGTCGACCGTCGTCATGGTTGCGTTGGGCGCTATTGCCCTCTACGCAATCATGCGGATGTTGGGGGTTTCCAAGAGCCGAAGCGCGTTGGGGATGGGCGTCTGGCTATTCAACCCGCTGAGCTTCGCGCTGTCGTTCAGTTTCATGACCGATCCACACTTCTCGGCGATGATGCTGATCTCCCTGGCGTTCTACGTCCGTGGCCTGCGTCCAGGCCGCGAGCAAATGATAGCGATCCTGCTCGGGTCATTATTCGCCGGGTTCGCGTTCCTGATGCGCCAACAGGGCGCGTTGATCCCGTTTGCGGTCGGCATGTATCTCCTCTTCACCGGCCAGGTTCGATTCAATCGGGAGTCGATCCGAAGGGTCGCCGTCGTCGTCGTGCTGCCGGCGCTGATGCTGATCGGGTACTACGCCTGGCTGCGGTGGGTCAACGACGTCCCGGCCGTGCAGGCGAGCTTCCTGGCGGACCTGCAAGAAGACGGTTGGGCCGGAACCTGGCTGATCATGCAGCGGGTGCCAGTCTACGTGCTGTTCTACGCAGGGCTGTTCCTGTTGCCCGTTCTGGTCGCGATATTCCCCCGTCGCCGGTCCGGTGAGACCACGGCACTGTTCTCCTCGCCTTTAGGATTCTATGCCTGCGGCGCCTGGACGACGGTGGTGCTGCTCAGCTTGTACTTCGCCGGTCGCCGCAATCACGAGATGCCGTTCGCCTCGCAGTTCTTCGGCCTGGGCAATGTCGGGCCGCCGGATGTCCTGGGCAGCCGCCAGCGGTTGATCGAGCGTGGCACGGAAATTCCGATTGCTCTGACGATAGCGTCGGCGATTGGGGCGATGCTGATCGGATTCGTTATCTGCCGGCGCATTATCTCCGAACCGTCACCGGAGCGAGCGGGGTTCTGGCTGATCGCGATGGTGGGCCTTTGGCAGCTGGTGGGGATTTTCCCGCCTTCGTACCACTACCTAAACCGGGGCGTGACGCTCGACCGCTACCTGTTGCCCGTAATCGCCCTGTTGATCATTGCGGTGCTGTGGGCGCTTCGCGACGTGCGACTGTTGCAGCCGGTGAGTTGGGTGTTGCTGGCCGCGGTGGCGGTGTACTCGACAATGGCAACACGGGATTACCTGGTGTACATGGACGCTGTGTGGAGCATGGCGCGATACGCCAACGAGAACGGGGTGGAAAACGACAGGCTCGACGCCGGCTCCGGCTGGGATGGCTATCATCTCTACACAATCATGCTTGACGAGAACATTACCCGAGCGCGTTCGCCACAAGGATCACCCTGGTGGGTTTACTTCTACGCGAAACCCACCGATTCGAGCTACATCGTGGCTACCAATCCGAATGTCAGGCAGGGCTATGTAACCGTGGAAAGCAGGGAATATGATCAGTGGCTGGAAGACGACCCGGTGTCCGTCTACCTGCTCAAGCGGTGGCATCTTCCGTTCCCGGTAGAAACCGAGTCAATGGACGGTCAGGGCGCGGACACGCCGATTCCGCCAGTGATCGGCAAGGCAGAGTGACACCGACGCCAGTGGCAGATCCGGCGCCACGCCGGGCCAACTGATGTCTCGCCGACTCCCCACCGTATGCCGCGCGTTGAAACTGGAGCAGGTATGACCCTGAAACATGACCGGTCAACAACGAGTACCAACGCCAGCGCGGACATGCGACGCATTCGCACCCGCTGTGTGCAGGGAGGGCATCACGGCGATGGCGACATCTGGCCGCTGGTGCCTCCGATCGTGCAGAGCACCGTGTACGCAACGCATGATCCCGAGGTGATATCCGGCAGAATCCTCGCGGACCCGCCCCTGCCGACCTATAATCGCGATCACTTTCCCAACGTCTGCACGTTAGAGGACCTGGTCGCCGAACTCGAAGGCGCGGAGGCGGGCTACGGTGTGTCGTCGGGGATGGCGGCCATCTCCCTGGCGGCGCTGGCGTTGCTGTCCCAGGGAGATCATCTGGTGATCGGCGCGGACAGCTACTGCGACACAGAGCAGTTGCTTGCGCAGGAGCTTCCCCGGTTTGGAATCGCCTGCTCGGTCGTCGATGTCGCCGATCTTGATGCAGTTGAAGTGGCG
>Ga0136627_1000775_pt1 | contig 12436 bp, 13 predicted proteins | sample AntDrymUQ4892206_2_FD_104652 | JGI IMG/M metagenome (GOLD analysis project Ga0136627, IMG submission 104652) | Polar desert sand microbial communities from Dry Valleys, Antarctica - metaG UQ489 (22.06) | ecosystem: Environmental > Terrestrial > Soil > Desert | place: Antarctica: Dry Valley... | reverse complement strand
TTTGCTACCGCTGCGGTGTAAAAGTCACAGCACCCCGGTGGCGTTGAGAGCAGCGAGGATCTCCGCGCAGGCCTCGTCAGGGCGCTCCACGATGTCCTGCCAGGTGTAGCGCAGCAGCCTCGCCTTGGCGCTGAGCCGGTTGTAGCGACCGGCGTCTTGGCGCCGTTGCGCCGGAGAGGTGTGGAAACGCAGGCCCTCCAGTTCGACGATCACGGGGCCGGCCTCCCACACGCAGTCGACCGTGCCGATCCGTCCTCGCTTGTCGGAGCACGACACATTCCACCGCGGTTGAGGCACGCCGTGGGTGTCATAGGCGTAGGAGGCACGGCGCTCCAGCCAGCTCCGGAACTCAGCAGCCGCCTGGGGATGCGTCAACGACACGAGCAATCCCACACCCTTGCGGCCGTTGCGCAGCGCCGTAGCACGGCGGTACAGCGTGCGTCGCGGCGCCATGCCGGCGCAGACCGCATCGTCCACCAGCCGGGTGAGCGCGATCCGGTCGAGTTGGCCCGCAAGGTCGACCAGGGTGCGCGCTCCGGCGGTGACCGCTATGCCGGCCACCCTCGTGCGGTCGCAGGGATCCAGGCGCCGACTCACGTGGACGATGATCGTCGGCACCTCGGGCCGCCATGGCAGCGGGCTACACACGCGAATGTCAGCGCCGGGCCAACCTCGGGACAGACCGAACAGCTCCAAAGCCGTGTCGCGACACGCGACAGCGCCAGGACCCGCAGCCAGGACAGCGGCGTGGATCTCCCCCAGACGGGTGTCTGGGGTGCAGGCGAAGCGGTAGACCCCCTGGTGGACGTGCAACGCCTGGCCGGTGCGCACCATGCGGCCAAGCACTCGAGGTGTCAGCCCACAGGCGGCACAGTCGCTGGTGCTGAAGTGCCCGTGCTGACGCGCGGCGAGGGCGTTGAGCCGGCGGGCAGCGGCGTGATCGGCCATGCCTGCGGTGTAACCCAGCGCGGGCCCACCGTCGCGGGCCAGCCCCTCACTCCTGTGGAAACGAGGGGTGCTGTGACTTTGCCTCCGCTGCGGTGCAAAAGTCACAGCACCCCGGGTTGGGGCGGTTAGTTGGTGGGGGTGATGCGGCCCTCGCCGCCCTCGGGGTAGTCGGCTGCGGTGATGCGGCCGTTGAGGTCGTCGATGATGAAGTTGGCGAGTGCCTGCTGGTAGGCGACGCCGACCGAGGTGAAGGGAGCGCCCCGGAACGGGTAGCCATCACCACCGCGGGCCAAGAAGTCGCTGCCGGCCACGTTGACCGACGGTCCGTCGACGACCTCGCCGTCGGACACCAGCACGGTGCCGTCGTCGAGCTCGGCTTGGCGGATGCGCTCGCCTGGCGTGGTGACGTTGCCTTCGAGGTCGACGACCTGCGCGGTCCGCGAGGGGTCGTAGACGATCGAGATGCCGGCCAGCTGTGCCGTCTGGCCGCCACCGATGGCGGCGACGCCGTGCTCGAGCAGTTCCTTGGCCTGCTCGCGCGGCACGTCTGGCGTGACCGCGATGAAGTTCGGGAACGGCGCGATGTCGAAGGTGTCCAACTCGGTGATCTCACCGGCGGGGATCACCGACTCGTTGCGGATGCCGCCGCCGTTCTGGATGGCGAAGTCGGCGGCAGGCAACCCGAACTCGTCGGCGCGCTGGCGAGCCGTCGCAAGCTGGCTGTCGGCCATGAGGTTGCCGAGGTTGGTCTCGCGTGAGCGGACCTCTTCCCGGCGACCGTCGAGATCGACCTCGCTTTGGGCGATGACGTTCTGGTCGAGTTCGGCGATCGCGGCGGTCACCGGCTCGGTCACCAGCCGCAGCATCTTGGCGTCCGGCTCCACCGCGTCGGGAGCCACACCGGAGACGCGCACCGGGCCGCTGATCCTGCGGGTGTTGCGGACCCGCCCTCGGCGGTCGAAGTCGACCACCAGACGACCGACGTACTTGTAGCTTCCAGCCGTGGTCACGATGGGAACGTCGCGGCCGCCGGCAGACTGCTCGATCACCGGGTAGGGCAGCACCGCCTCGTCACCTGGCACCAGCAGATCGCCTTCGTTGGCCAGCACCTCGTCACCGCCGCCGGCGATGGTGACGTCCACGCCGCGCAGCAGCGGCACCAGCGCACGATCCTCCTCGATGTCCTGCAGGTGACTGATCAGGATGATCTTGTTGATCCCACGCCGGCGCAGCCGGTCGATCTGGGCCTGCACCAGACCGGCGACGTCTTGCAGGACCTCGACGCGGCGAGGGCTGGAGACCAGTTCGAGATCCGGTGTGGTGGCACCGACGACGCCAATGCGCTCGCCACGCTCGTGGACGACCGTGCTCTCGGTGATGCGCCCCTCGCCGGCCAGGGTGTCCAGCGCGGGCTCCCCGCTGACGTCGAGATTGGCGCTGACGAAGGGCACCGGGCGGATGAACCCGTCAATGAAGTTGGCGAGGACGTCGGGACCGAAGTCGAACTCGTGGTTGCCGATGGCGAACGCGTCGTAGCCGACGAGGTCCAGCCCGGTGGTGTCGTAGAAGGGCACGCCACGCTCGAGGCTGCTGTTGAACTCCGGACCGGCCAGGAAGTTGTCACCCGACGACAGCATGACGACGCCGCGCCGGCGGGGGACGTGCCGGTGGCCCGTCTTCCGCGCTGTGGCCTTCAACCGGTCGGCGACGGTCTTGAAGCGCGCGATCCCGCCGTAGTCCGGATTCTCCGGGGCGCTGAGCAGCTGCGACTCGCCGTCGTTGTTGTGCAGGATGGTCAGGGTGAAGCCGCGGGGCTCCGGCGGCTTCGGCGGGTGGTGCGCAGGCTTGACCCTGGCGCCGGCGACGGGCGGGGCCAGCAGGGCTACGAGCAGCGATAACGCCAGCGCGGCGAGCGCGACCCGCTTCGTGGTCGCGCCAGCGTGGGCTGTGGAAGACATGCGGGAGCCTTTCAAGGATGGGCAGGGTGGGGTGCGGTGCCGTGCGGAGGCTACGACGGCATCATTGCCGAGCGAAGGCGGGGATGCCACAAGCGGGTGAAAAGGCCGCCCCCCACGGCCAGCCAGCGGCAGCCGGGTCAGGCGGGCGAGGCGGCGTCGGCGACCCTGGCCAGCACCCCGTTGACGAACCGGCCCGAGTCGTCGGTGGACAGCTCCTTGGCCAGCTCCACGGCCTCGTCGATAGCCACAGCGGTCGGGACGTCGGGACTGTGCAGGATCTCGAACAGCCCGATGCGTAACAGGTTGCGGTCGATCACCGGCATCCGCGACAGCTTCCAGTCCCGGGAGTGCGACTGGATCAACTCGTCGAGCTCGTCGTGGTGGCGATGCACCCCGCGCACCAGCGCCACGGCGAACTCGGGTGGCGGCGGTGCTGCCTCGAGGTGCTTGACCAGCACGGCCGCGATAGGCCGTTCGGTGAGGTCGGCCTCGTAGAGGACGTCCAACGCGACCTTGCGCGCGGCGTGCCGGGAGCCGGTGCCGTTGTGCGCCATCAGGCTCGCGAGATGTACTCGCCGGAGCGGGTGTCGACCTTGACGGTCTCGCCGACGTTGATGAACAGCGGCACGGCGACCACCGCGCCGGTCTCCAGGGTCGCGGGCTTGGTGGCCCCGGATACCCGGTCACCCTGCAGGCCCGGCTCGGTGTCCGTGACGGCCAGCTCGACCGAGGCCGGCAGGTTGGCGTCCACGACCTCGTCGCCGTGGAAGACCAGTTCGATCGTTGCACCCTCCTTGAGCCACTTGGCGCCGCCTGCCAACGCCACCGCAGGCACGGGGGTCTGCTCGAAGTGCTCGGTGTCCATGAACACGAAGTCGTCGCCGTCTCGGTACAGGTATTGCAGCGCCCGCTTGGTCAAGATGGCCTGCTGCAGGTCCTCACCCGCCCGGAAGGTGCGATCGACGGTCTTGCCGTTGCGCACGCCCTTGAGCGTGGTGCGTACGAAGGCGCCGCCCTTGCCGGGCTTGACGTGCTGGAAGTAGTCGACGCGCCACAGCTGGCCGTCGATATTCAGGGTCATCCCGTTCTTCAAGCTGTTGGTGGACACCATCGGTATGGCTACCTCGGTCAGAAGGGGGCGCAGTGTAGCCGAGGGCCGGATCAGCCCTTCTCGGTCAGATGCTGGGCCGCGCGCACGGCCAGGCGGTAGCCGAAGGCGCCGGCGCCGGTGATGGTGACGTCCATGACCGGACTGATGACGCTGCGGCGGCGGAACGACTCGCGGGCTGGAGTCTGCGACAGGTGTACCTCCACCTTTGGTACCGACAGCAGCTCCAGCGCGTCGCGCAGCGCGTAGCTGTAGTGGCCGAGGGCACCCGGGTTGATGACCACCGCCTCGGTGCCGTCGGTGCGTGCCGCGTGCAACCGCGAGATGATGTCGCCCTCGGACTCGGAGGTGAACTCGTCCAACCCCACGGCCCCATCGACCTCGAGGCGTGCCCCGGCCATGACCTCGTCGAGGGTCTCGGTGCCGTAGACCAGCGGGTCGCGGAAGCCGACCTGGGAAAGGTTCGGTCCATTCACCAGTAAAATCACTAGTCCTTCCTTTCACCGCGCCCGAACGGTAGCGTAAATCGGGCTGCCGCCGAGCCTGACGCGAAGGGATTGTGTGCCGGGCGAGCACGTTGGACCCATGGCTGCTCCGCAAGCGTCTGACGCCGGTTCCCGACAGGGAGCCAGATTGCTGGCCATCGCCGCCGACATCTCGCGCCGGCTGGACTTCGAGGTGGTGGCGCAGCGCATCGTCGATGCCGTCATCGAGGTGACCGACTTCGCGGTGGCCACGGTGACGGTGCGGGAGGGTGGTCGCTGCCGGCGCGTAGCTACCGGGGGGCTCGCTGACGGTCGCATCGGCATGACCACGCCGTGGGAGAACTGGACGGTGCTGCTGGAGCCTGGCTGGCTGGTCGGGACGGTCAGCTACCTGATCCCGCCGGAGGCGCCCGCCACGTGGGCGGACATCCCGGATATCCCTGTCTCGGACGAGCCGGACGCGTGGACCGCAGATCACGGGCTCGTCGTGAAGCTGCTCGACGGCGACGACGACATCGTCGGGTTCCTGGCGGTTGACGAGCCACGTTCGGGGCGGCTGCCGACCGAAGACACGGTCGAGACCCTGGAGGTGTTCGCCGTCCAGGCTCAGGTCGCCTTCGCCAACGCGCGCCTGTACACCGTGGCGCAGCATCAGGCCCAGACCATGGCGAAGCTGTTCGACGTGGCCAAGATGATGGCGTCCACCCCAGAGTTCGCCCAGGTGGTCCCCAGCATCGTGCGGGCGGTGCAGGAGCGCATCGACACCGTCGAGGTGAGCGTGATCCGGGTGTACGGCGACACCGCACTGCTGCACTACACCGGCCCCGACCGGCCTGGCCTCGTGCTGCGGGAGGAGCCGGTGACCGGCCCGTTGCTGGCATTGGCCGACGAGATCGCCGCCACCGGCTGCCTGGTGATCAACGACGTCAGCGCGCGACCCGAGCTCGAGGCGCGACTCCACCCGCGGGCGCGCTCGCTGTTGATCGCCGGCAACCAGGACAAGGGCTCGCTGTTCATGGCCCTGAGCGTCACCAGCGACCACGAAGGCGCCTTTTCGACCGACGATCGAGACTTTTTGCGCGGCTTGGCCGACATCACGGCGGTCGCCATGCGCAACGCCGACCTGTACGAGGAGGTCCGCTTTGCCGCCGAGCGCGACGCCCTCACCGGGTTGCGCAACCGGCGGGTCTTCTGGGTGAAGTTGCGTCTAGCCCTGGAGCAGGCCACCGGCGACCGACCCGTGGCCCTGGCCGTCATCGACATCGACGACTTCAAGTCCGTCAACGACCAGCACGGTCACGATGTGGGTGACCGGACCCTGGTGCACGTCGCCGGGCGCCTCGAGGGTGGCGTGCGCGAGACCGACTCGGTGTTCCGCATCGGCGGCGAGGAGTTCGTGATCCTGCTACCCGACACCGACCCGAGGGGAGCGCGCATGGTCCTGGAACGGGTTCGCGAGGCGGTGAAGCGCAGCAGGTTGGACCTGCCGGTGGTGACCATCTCGGCCGGCGTGGCGGTGGCGCCGCTGGACGCGGCCACTGCCGACGAGCTGTTCACTACCGCCGACGCCGCGCTGTACCGGGGCAAGCGCGCCGGCAAGGATCGTGTCGAGGTCGAGTAAGGCACGAACTCAAAGCAGCGAGCGCAGCACCTCCTCGACGAGCCTGCGGTCCGGCTGGCCGACAAGGCAGGCGTCACCTGGAGTGCGGCACAGCACGAAGCGCACCCCGTCGCGGGCCTTCTTGTCGCGCCCGAGCACATCCCACACCGTCGCGGGGTCCAGCCGCAGCCCACCCGTGGGCAGGCCCAGCGGCGCCAGGACACCCACGGTGCGGTCGGCCAGGCCGGGTTCGCTGACGCCGAGCCGTTCGCCGAGGCGGGCGGCGGCGACCATGCCGAGCGCGACAGCCTCGCCGTGGCGGTAGGTGCCGTATCCGGTCAGCACCTCAAAAGCATGACCGAACGTGTGGCCGTAGTTGAGCAGCGCGCGCTCACCGGCTTCCCGTTCGTCCGCGGCGACGCTGCGGGCCTTGACCGCCACCCCACGCCGCACCACCTCGGCCAGCACCTCGGGGTCACCCGCGACCGCCGCCTTGGGATCTCGCTCCAACAGGTCAAGGACCACCGGGTCGGCGATGAAGCCGTACTTGACGGCCTCGCCGAGGCCGGCCCGCAGCTCGCGAGCCGGCAGCGAGGCAAGCGCCGCGATGTCGGCGACCACGGCCAGCGGCTGGTGAAAGGCGCCGACGAGGTTCTTGCCCTCGGCGAGGTTGACGCCGGTCTTGCCGCCGATGGCCGCATCGACCTGGGCCAGCAGCGTCGTCGGCAGCTGCACCACCGCGACCCCCCGGTTCCAGGTCGCGGCGGCGAAGCCGGCGAGGTCGCCGACCACCCCGCCGCCGAGGGCCACGACGATGTCGTCGCGGCCCAGGCGCATCGCCGCGAGACGGTGGTAGACCGTGGTCACCGTGGCCAGCGTCTTGGCTTCCTCGCCGTCGGGGACGATCACCGACTCCACGCCCAGCCCGCGTGCCCGCAGTCCCGCCGTCACCCGGTCGGCGTACAAGGCACGCACGCCACCGGTGGTGACCAGTGCGGCGCGCCGGGCATGCGGCAGCGGCGGCAACACGGGCGCCAGCTCGTCGAGCAGCCCAGGGCCGATGACGACGTCGTACGGGGGCGCCACCGCGACCCGGATCCGCGCCGGATCCGTCATGCGCGCAGCTCCTGCTTGGTCAGGACGCCGGGCCGGGTCCGTACCCACGCCAGCACCGCCTCGGCGATGTCCTCGGGGGTCTTGCCGTCGGTGTCGATGACCGCCGAGGAGGCCGCGTGGTAGGCGGCTTCCCGCTCAGCCCGCAGCTGCGCCAGCCGCTCGGTCACGTCGCCGCTACCCGACAGCAGCGGGCGGGCGGGATCGTCACCGACCCGCTGGGCCAGCACCTCGACGGAGGCCACCAACCACACGAGGTCACTGGTGGAACGCAGATGCGTGACGTTGGCGGGGTCCAGCACTGCTCCCCCGCCGACGGCGATGACCTGCCCTCGCAGCGCCGACGCCTGCCGCACGGCCTCGCCCTCGCGCCGGCGAAAGCCTCGCTCCCCCTCGCTGGCGAAGATCTCGGCGACGGGCATCCGTGCCCGAGCCTCGACCATCGCGTCGGTGTCGGTGAAGGGGCGCGCCAGCCGCTGGGCCACGAGCTGCCCGACCACCGTCTTGCCGGCCCCCATCAGTCCCAGCAGGACGATGTTGCGACCGGGCGCCAGCACGCTCATGGCGCCTGTGACCCCGCGGGTCGTCGGGGAGCTGCTGCTGCCTGCGGACCGCCGGCCACCGCCGAGCGGCAGGCCAGCAGATTGCGGCGTACCTCGTCAAGGCTGTCGCCTCCCGTCTTCTCCAGCAGCGCGTCGGCCAACGTCAGGGCGACGACGGCCTCGCAGACCACCCCCGCCCGAGGCACCGCGCACACGTCCGAGCGCTGCTGGATCGCCTCCGCCGGCCGGCCGGTGCGCACGTCAACGGTGGCGAGCGGCTGAGTCAGGCTGGACAACGGCTTCATCGCGGCGCGCAGGCGCAGCGGCTCGCCAGTCGTCATGCCGCCCTCCAGGCCTCCGGCCCGCCCGGTGATGCGCCGGTAGGCACCTTCGGCGTCCGTGGCGATCTCGTCGTGGGCCTGCGAACCGGGGACCGCGGCGCTGCCGAAACCGTCGCCGACCGCCACGCCCTTGAAGGCCTGCACGCTCATCAGGGCCGCAGCCAGACGGGTGTCGAGCTTGCGGTCCCAGTGCACATGACTGCCAAGACCCGGTGGGAGCCCGTAGGCCAGGACCTCGACAACGCCGCCGAGGGTGTCGCGCTCGGCCTTGGCCCGATCGATGCGCTCGGCCATACGCCGCGCCGCGTCGGCGTCGAGGCAGCGAACACCGACGGCGTCCACGGCGTCCCGATCGTCTGGGCCCGGGGCCGGTGAGCCGCCGGGTACGGACACCTCGCCGATGCGCACCACATGGGAGACGACCGAGACGCCCAGCTCGCCGAGCAGCACGCGGGCGAAGTAGCCCAGCGCGACACGGGTGGCGGTCTCGCGGGCGCTGGCCCGCTCAAGGATGTTTCGGGCATCGTCCAGCCCATACTTCTGCATTCCGACGAGGTCGGCGTGGCCAGGCCGCGGTCGCGTGAGCGGGGCGCCGCGCCCGCTGCGCTCGAGGGCCGAGGGATCCTCCGGCGGGTCAGGGCTCATCACCGTCGTCCACTTGGGCCACTCGGTGTTGTGGATCACCACTGCGACGGGTGAGCCCATCGTCAGGCCGTGCCGGACGCCGCCGAGCACCTCGAAGCGATCAGTCTCAAAGTCCATGCGCGGCGAGCGGCCATGGCCAAGGCGCCGGCGGGCCAACTCGTGCTCGAGAGCATTCCGCGCATAGGGCACACCCGCCGGCAGCCCCTCGAGGATGCCCACGAGCGCGGGACCGTGCGACTCGCCGGCCGTCAGGTATCGCAAGGTCACGGCCGGTCTACCACTTCGCCGCTGCACGCATGCCCAGACGGTACCGCCCGTGGCGCGGAGGCAAGGTGGCGCTGGCCGGGACTACTTACGGATGTTCTCGCCCTCGCAGAGGGTGAAGCGGCTGTCTTCGAACAGCATGGTCGCGCACTGGCCGTCGATGTCGAGCAGGCTGAGGCGGTCACCGACGTCATCGCCCTCACCGGCGTTGTAACCCGTGCCGTTGACCGTGATGGCCGCCTGCTGCTCGCCGTCGTCGCCCTCGAAGACATCGATGAGGGTGATGGCTGTGCCGCTGACGGTGGCGTTGTCGGAGCTGTCGTCATCGCTGGTGTCAGCGGTGTCGTCCGGGGTCGTGCTGTCCACCGTCGTGCCGTCGGTCGTGGTGGTGCCGTCCGTTGTGGCGCCGTCCGTCGCGGTGCCATCCGTCGCGGTGCCGTCCGTCGCGGTGCCGTCCGCGGCTCCGCCGGCGTCGTCGGACACCAGCTCCTGGAACGGGTCACGCGCGTTGAACACCTGAAAAGTTCCCGCCGGCGATCGGCCGTTGCGAGCCTTGCGGTCAGTGCGCACCTCGCCATCAGGGTTGGCGTCGACATCGGCGTTCGCCGCGGGCTCGGAGGGGGCTGCTCCGGGGCGGGCGACCATGCCGACCTCCTCGTCACCGCCGTCGGACAGCAGCGGGTTCACCACGAAGACGAACAGCAGCGCCAGCACGGCAATGACACCGAGAACGATGAGCAGGGTGCGGTTCACAGGACCGCCAGTGGTGGCATCGCTCACGGGTCTACGACTCCTCGGCTGCCTGATCGGCGGTGGTGGACTGGCTGTCGGTCGGGCTCCCGGCCGGGGTTTCGGTCGCGCCCTCGCTGGGGGCGGGTGCTGCTGCGCCGGCGTCGGGTGCCACCTCGGCGGCGTCGACGCCTTCGGGCGCCGACGTCGGCACGACGGTGAACAGCTGGCCGCCCCACGTCGTGGTCATGGTCGGGAAACCGTCCTCGGCCTCGGCGATCGCCAGGTTCTGCACAAGCAGTGCCCTGGGAACGTCGACCTCCAGGCGCCGGAAGAAGTCGACGGCCTGGAAGTAGCCGCCCTCGATCACCATGGTGACGGGGATGTTGGCGAGGATGGTCCCCTCGTCGCCGGTGTCGAGCGGCGTCGCCGCTTCGTCGACCTCGCTGACAGGCACGAGCGGCTCACCGAAGGCCACCGAGATGATGTCGACGCCGGCACGGTCGCCAGAAACCTGCAGCTGCCGGATCACCTGAGGCTGAGCCGGTCCGTCGGGGATGTACTGGCGGAGACGGGCGAGTTGCGCGCGAATCTCGACCTGCCGCTTTTTGATATCCCGGAGTTGGGCGACCTCGGCGCGCAGCGTTACCTGCTGTCCCTGCAGGTCGGCGGTCTCCTGCTCCAGCACCGACTGCTCGTCCGCCTTGGGCTTGTACAGCAGGAACCAGAACGCGACGGTCAGCAGCAACGCGGCCACCAGACCGGCGATCGGAGCGCGGTACCGGGTCATCGTCCAACCTCGACAGGCAGCCCCTTGGCGTAGCGGCCGGTGTAGGCGTCAGGATCCAGCTGGACCGTGCCGTTGTACGCGGTCACTCCGGTATCGCCTCGCTGGGCGTTCGCGGCCTGGGCCAGGTAGGCGTTGGCGAAGGCTGGGACGTCGTTGAACTTGAGCAGCGCGCGCCGCACTCCGGGCGAGTAACGATCCACCGTGTAGCCGGAGAAGGACAGCTCGGCCACCGACTCGCCCAGATCGATGCCACCCTCGACCGGCGCCCCGGCAGCATCCTGACCTGTCGTGGCCGCCAGCGTCAGCAAGGACGAGTCGGCGGGAAAGGTCAACGACAGGTCGTTGAGGGTCTTGGCCCAGGAGATCTCCTCGGCCATGACGGTGGTGAGGAGGGTGTTGCGGGCCGACAACCGTCGGTCGAGCTCGGCGAACGGCTGCAGGCTTGCCAGCTCCTGCTGGAGTCGCGTGACCTCGGCCTGGGCTTGGGCGCGGTCGACGCGCGCTGCCTCGACGTCACTCAGCTTGAAGCCGTACAGCGCGCCCAGCAACGCCAGCCACACCAGGACAAGGGCCCCGGTGACGATGACCGTGCGACGCTCGCGCTGGCGCTGCGCGATCTCCGGCGGCAGCAGGTTGACGCGGGCGTTCACGTCACCGCTCCCAGTGCCAGGCCGATGGCGACCGGCAGGTACGGCTCAGCCTCGACGAGCTGCGTCGGGCCCAGCCCCGTCTTGCCGATCTTGATCTCCTGCATCGGGTGCCCGCGGTCGACCGGCAACCGCAGGGTGTCGGCGAGCCGTTGACGAAGGTTGGGCAGCTGGCCCGCACCGCCGGAGAGCACCACCCGGCGCACCGGAACGGCTCCCTGCTGGGCGCTGTAGTAGTCCAACGAGCCACGAATCTCTTCGATGAAGCGGTTCGCGCGCGCCGCGATCAGCCGGCTCGCCTCATCCGCGTCGTAGCTGTACTCGTCGGCAACCCCGGTGCGCGCCTTGGCTTCCTCAGCGACGTCGTAGTCAGTGCCCATCGCGGCCATCAGCGAGTCGGTGATGGCGTTGCCGCCCATCAACAGGATGCGGACGAACCGGGGATTGCCAGCCTCGTGAACGACGATGTTGGTGATCGCGGCGCCAACATCGAGCAGCAGCTCGCCCTCGTTGCCGTCCAGGACGCTGCTCGGGGCGAGGCTCCGCAGCACCGCGAACGCGTCCAGGTCGACGTCCACCACTTCTAGCTTGGCCCGCCGGGCAACGTCGATGTACGAGTTGACCATGTCGCGCTGCGCGGCCACGAGCAGGACGCGGCTAAACTTCTGGCCGTCCTTCTCGTACTCCTCGAGCGTCTGGTAGTCCAGAATCGCCTGGTCCACGGGGATCGGGATGGCGTCTTGCACCTGGAACTGCAGCGACTGGCGCATCTCCGCTTCCGGCAGGTACGGCAGGTCGATCTGGCGGACCACCACCTGCTGGTTCGCCAACCCAAGCCGCACCTTTCGTTGCTTGAAGCCGTAGCGCGACCACAGGGTCCGCAGGGCGTCGACCACGGCGTCGGCATCCTGCAGCTCGCCGTCGCGAACCGCGCCCACCGGTAGCAGGACATGCCCGATGCGGTCGAGGATCACAGGTCCGCGGCCGCCGGAGGTCAACTGCACCGCCCGAACGGCGCTCGACCCGATGTCCAGTCCGATGATGGTGTTCGCCACGGCGATATCCCGCTATCCCGAGTAAGGGTCGGCGTTGGTCGCGGAGGCGTCGAGGTAGGCCGCCACCTCCCGGCCACGGATCCGGTAGTTCTTGCCGACGCGCAGCGCGGACAGCTGACCGCCCTTGATGAGCCGGTAGACGGTCATGTTGGAGACCCGCATGTGCTCGGCCACCTCCGAAACCGTCCACAGACGTTCGCCACCCAGTGCA
>Ga0136627_1000774_pt1 | contig 12443 bp, 15 predicted proteins | sample AntDrymUQ4892206_2_FD_104652 | JGI IMG/M metagenome (GOLD analysis project Ga0136627, IMG submission 104652) | Polar desert sand microbial communities from Dry Valleys, Antarctica - metaG UQ489 (22.06) | ecosystem: Environmental > Terrestrial > Soil > Desert | place: Antarctica: Dry Valley... | reverse complement strand
TTCGTCCATGAAGACCACCCGGTCGCCGACCTCGCGCGCGAACTGCATCTCGTGCGTGACGACCAGCATCGTCATCCCGGAGCGCGCCAGGTCGCGCATCACGATCAGCACCTCGCCGACCAGCTCGGGATCGAGCGCCGACGTGACCTCGTCGAACAGCATCACGTGCGGCTCCATCATCAGAGCGCGCGCGATCGCGACCCGCTGCTGCTGGCCGCCCGACAGGTCGGCCGGCGACGCGTCGGCCTTCTCGGGAATGCCGACCGTCACGAGCAGCTCTCGCGCTCGCGCACGAGCGGCCTCCGGCTCGATGCCCTTGACCTTCACCGGCGCGAGCATGATGTTGTCGAGCACCGACTTGTGCGGGAAGAGGTTGAACTGCTGAAAGACCATCCCGATGTCGGCGCGCATCAGCCTGATCGCCTTGGAGCCCGGATCGACGGGCGCGCCCTCGAACAGGACACTGCCGGCATTGACCTGCTCCAGCCCGTTGATGCAGCGCAGCATCGTCGACTTGCCCGAGCCCGACGGCCCGGCGATGACGATCGCCTCACCGGTCGCGATGCTGAGGTCGATGTCGCGCAGGACGACGTTGTCGCCAAAGCTCTTCTGCACGCCCCGCAGCTCGACGAGCGGCGTACCTGCCTCGCTGTCGGCCATCGAGCCACCCTATGTCGCACCTGGCACAAACGCAACCGGCGCGCCGGCGTTCACCAGCCGGGATCGATCCCGGGTAGAACCCGGCGATGAGTACTTCGAGCATCTCCTCCGCGGGCACATTCGCGCTCGGCGGGAGCAGCACCGTCAACCGCCTCGGCTACGGCGCGATGCAGCTGACCGGGCCCGGGATCTGGGGCGACCCGAAGGACCCCGCCGAAGCGGTCGCCGTGCTGCGCCGTGCCGTCGAGCTCGGCGTGACGTTCATCGACACCGCCGACGCCTACGGGCCGTTCGTTGCAGACCGGCTGATCCGCGAGGCGCTGCACCCCTACCCCGACGAGCTGGTGATCGCGACGAAGGCGGGCCTGACGCGCTCGGGGCCGGGCGGCTGGCACGCCGTCGGACGGCCGGAGTACCTGCGCCAGCAGGCCGAGCTGAGCCTGCGCCATCTCGGCCTGGAGCGCATCGAGCTCTTCCAGCTGCACCGCATCGATCGGCAGGTGCCCCTGGCCGACCAGGTCGGCGAGCTCAAGTTGCTGCAGGATGAGGGCAAGATTCGCCACATCGGCCTGTCCGAGGTCAGCGTGGCGCAGCTGCAGGAGGCACAGCGGACGGCCGAGATCGTCTCGGTGCAGAACCGCTTCAACCTCGCGGACCGCTCGGCCGAGGCGCTGCTCGATCACGCCGCGGCCAACGACATCGCCTTCATCCCGTGGTTCCCGCTGGCGACCGGCCGGCTGGCCGCCGACGGCGGACCACTGGCCGCGCTCGCCGCCGAGCACGGCGCGAGCCCGTCACAGCTCGCACTGGCCTGGCTGCTGAAGCGCTCGCCGGTGCTGCTGCCGATCCCCGGCACCTCCACGCTGGCCCATCTCGAGGACAACATGGCGGCGACCGCCATCGAGCTGACCGACGAGCAGTTCAGCGTGCTCAGCGACGCGGTCGGCAGCTAGCGCGGGTCATACTCGCGACGGCCGTGACCGCATCGCCTCCAAGCGACCTGACGCCCAGCGGCCGGCGCGAGCGCGTACGGGACGCCTGCGCCTACTGCGCCCAGCGTCAGAACCTGCGCCGCACGATCCGGATCGCCCTGATCGTCGGTGTCGTGCTCACCCTGATCAACCAAGGCGCGGTGATCGCCGGCGGCGACGCGACGATCGCGACATGGGTGCGCTGCGGTCTGAACTTCGTCGTCCCGTTCGTGGTCTCCAACGCCGGGCTGCTCAGCGGGCGGCGCTGACCTGGGGTTCTGACCACAGGTCCGCGCAGAACAACGCAAGACGGTGGCGACCTGCGCCCCCTCAGCGCCCCGCGGGCCGGCTCGGGTCGCGGGCCGGCGGCGGTGGGCGCGGGGACCCGCGGACGGCGAGCACGCGCTCGGTCTGGCGCAGCGACTCCGAGGCAGCGGTGCGCTCGTCGGCGAGCGTGCGCCACGCTCCGGCGATGACGGCGAGCACGAGCAGCAGACCGAGATATCCGCCGGCATCGACGGTGACGGCGGCGTTGGAGCCCGGCTCGTTGATCACGACGCGGTAGGCGACGAACAGCAGCACGATCGCGCCGGCGCCGATCGTGATCACGGCCGCCGAGCACGCCATCGCCACGGTGCGCGAGGTCACCGTCAGCACGACGACGCTCAGCGCACAGAGGATCAGCGCGACCATCAGCACGCGAATGACGGTCATCGACTCCCACGCCGAGCGCTCGCCGAACCAGGCGAGGAACATCACGGCGAGCAGCCCGACCGCGCTCGCGCTCAGCAGCAGCTCTCCGCCGCGCAGCCGGCGAACGTCCACGACTACGCCTCCCGCCGCGCCATCCGCGCCGCCTGCAGCGTGTTGCGCAGCAGGAACGCGATCGTCATCGGACCGACCCCCCCGGGGACCGGCGTGATCGCGGAGGCGACCTCGCTGACCGCGACGAAGTCGACGTCGCCGCAGAGGCCGTCCTCGGTGCGGTTCATGCCGACGTCGATCACGATCGCGCCCGGCTTGACCCAGTCGGCCCCGACCATCTTCGCGCGCCCGACCGCGGCGATCAGCACGTCGGCGCGGCGGCAGACCTCGGCGAGGTCGCGCGTGCGCGAGTGGCACGTCGTTACCGTCGCGTTGGCGCCGAGCAGTAGCTGGGCCATCGGCTTGCCGAAGAGGTTCGAGCGGCCGATCACGACCGCCTCGGCGCCCTCCAGCTGCGCGCCCGCCGCCTCGAGCAGGGTCATGACGCCCTGCGGCGTGCACGGTCGCAGGCCCTCGCGCCCGAGCGCGAGCAGCCCCGCGCTGACCGGGGTCAGGCCGTCGACGTCCTTGGCGGCGTCGATCATCCCCGTCAGCTCGACGCCGTCGAGGTGGTCGGGCAGCGGCAGCTGCAGCAGGATGCCGCTGACCGCGGGGTCGGCGTTCAGCCGCTCGATCAGCGCGACGAGCTCCTCGCGCGGCGTGTCGACGGGCAACGGGAAGTTTGAGCCTTCCATGCCGACCTCCCGGCAGGCCTTCTGCTTGCCGGCCACGTACACCGCCGAGCCCGGGTCGTCGCCGACGAGGATCGTCGCGAGGCCGGGCCTGGCGCCGTCGAACTCCTCGCCGAAGGCCTCGACGTCGCGTGCGACGGTGATCCGCACGCGACCGGCGATCTGCTTGCCGTCGATGATCTCGGCTGTCATCTGATGCAAGCCTCTCAGACTTCGCGATCGGCACGTAGTCGGCAGGGCGCTCCCTCCAAGCTCGCTCGTTGGCAGAGCGCGACCGAGAAGGTGCTGTACCCGGTGCTACACTGACGGCGTGCCGACTCAGAGAAAGCGTCACACGGTCACCGAGACAGATGCCGTAGGCGACACGCTTCGCCAAGTTGAGGCCGTCACAGGCCGGCGTGCCGACCTCGGTGAGCTGATCGTGATCGGCGGCGAGGTGAAGCTCAGGCGTGCCGAGCAGGACGCCCGCGACAGCCAAGCCCGACTGCGGCTGCGCCAGCGCTTCGTGGAGCGGACGCGCACCGGTGAGGGCATCGACACTGGCGCCCTGCAGGCCGTGCATGATTCCGGCTGGATAGATGAATAACGGCTTCGGCCGTCGGGTGATTCTCGACAACTCGGCTTGGGCAAGACTGCTCACCGGACGCATTCCGGATGTCACGCAGTCGCTGTGGGAGGGCTCGGTCGACAACGACGAAGTGCTCGTGTGCGACCCGTTTCGCCTGGAGGCTCTGTATTCGGCGCGTGACGGACGCGACTATGAGCGGCTCGGCGAGGAGCTCGACGCGTTCGCGCAGGCGCCCTGTGACGATCGCGTCTGGCGGCTGGCCCACAACGCGCAGCGCGCACTTGCCGCCGCGGCGGCGGTGTCACATCGCGTCAAGCCGGTCGATCTGCTCGTCGCGGCGGCCGCTCAGCGCCACGACGCCGGGGTGCTGCACTACGACCACCACTTCGACCTGCTCGCGCAGCACACCGACCTGAGCTTCGAAAGCATCTGGTTGGCGCCGCGCGGAACACTGAGCTAGATCCTCGAGCGTCGCCGGTCAGAGCTTGGTGACGGGCGCGTACTCGGCCATCAGCTTGCGCTCGCTGCCGTCCCCGGAGAAGCGGATGACGACGATCCCGCCGGCCTCGATCCCGGTGACGACGCCGGTGCCGAAGGCGGCATGCGACACGTCGTCGCCGAGGCGAAACTCGACCGCCGGCGCGGCCTCGCGCGACGCGGCGGCCCCCGACGCCCACGACGCGGGTCGCTGGGCGCCGGCCGCGCCCAGCCCCGGGCGCCGCGCGCGCTCGGTGGGCCGGTCGGTCAGCTCGTGAGGGATCTCGTCGAGAAAGCGCGAGCGCATGCCGTACTGGGTGGCGCCGAAGACGTTGCGCCGCCGCGCGCTGGTCAGGTACAGGCTGCGCATCGCCCGCGTGATCGCGACGTAGCCCAACCGCCGCTCCTCCTCCAGGCTCCCCTCGTCCAGCGCCCGCGCGTGTGGGAAGACACCTTCCTCCATGCCGGCGACGAAGACGATCGGGTACTCCAGGCCTTTGGCGTTGTGCAGCGTCATCAACGTGACGAGGCCCGCGTCGTCGGCGCGCGTGTCGGCGTCGGCGACGAGCGCCACCTGCTGCAGGAAGACGTCGAGCGTGTCCTGCTCGGGCTCGGCGGTGGCGTCGAACTCGCGCGCGACCTCGATCAGCTCGGCGAGGTTCTCCTCGCGACCCTGCGCCTCGATCGTGCGCTCGGCCTTCAGCGCGTCGAGGTAGCCGGTGTCGTCGAGCAGCGCCGTCAGGAGGTCGCCGATCGGTACCTGCTCGTCGGCGAGCTCGCTCAGCGCGGCCATCGTCGACATGAAGCGGCCGAAGGCGCGGACGGCCGCCTTGCCCAGGCCGGGCACCGTCTCGGGGTCGGCCGCGGCCTCCCAGATCGAGATGCCCATCGTCTGGGCGTGGCTGACGACGCGCGCCAGCGACGTCTGCCCGATCCCGCGTCGTGGCGAGCCGACGATCCGCTGGAAGGAGACGACGTCCTGGGGGTTGCCGAGCACCGTCAGGTAGGAGATCGCGTCCTTGATCTCGGCGCGCTCGTAGAACTTCGTCCCGCCGATGACCTGGTAGCCGATGTCGCGCCGCACGAGCGTGTCCTCGATCACCCGCGACTGCGCGTTCATGCGGTAGAAGACCGCGATCTCCGCGCGGCTTGAGCCCTCGTCGACGAGGCGCTCGATCTCGCCGACGACGTAGCGCGCCTCGGCGTGCTCGTCGTCGAGCTCGCGGATGCGAATCGGCTCGCCGTCGCCCTGCTGCGTCCACAGCGTCTTGGGCTTCTGCTCGCGATTGTGCGCGATCAGCGCGTTCGCGGCCGACAGGATCGTCTGCGTGGAGCGGTAGTTCTGCTCGAGCTTGATGACGCGCGCGTCGGGGAAGGTGTCCTCGAAGTCCAGGATGTTGGAGATGTCCGCTCCGCGAAAGCCGTAGATCGACTGCGCGTCGTCGCCGACCACCGCGAGGTTGCGGTGCTCGCCGGCCAAGAGCGCCAGCCAGCGGTACTGGGCGGCGTTGGTGTCCTGGTACTCGTCGACGAGCACATGGCGAAAGGCCGCGCAGTAGCGGTCGCGGACCTCCTGGAACATCGTCAGCACGTTGACGGCGTTGACGAGCAGGTCGTCGAAGTCCATCGCGTTCATGCGGTGGATCTCGCGCTCGTAGAGCGCGAAGGCGCCGGCGACGGTCTGCTCGAAGTACGAGCCGACGAGCCGGCCGTAGGCCTCAGCGTCGCGCAGCTTGTTCTTCGCGTCGGAGATCTGGTGCTGCACGGCGCCCGGCGTGTAGCGCTTGGTGTCGACCCCGAGCTCGTCGAGGCAGCGCTTGACCAGCCGGCGCGAGTCTGACTGGTCGTAGATCGTGAACTGACGCGTGTAGCCGAGCTTGTCGCCATCGGCGCGCAGCATCCGCGCGCAGGCGGCGTGGAAGGTCATGACCCACATCGCGCGGGTGCGCGCGCCAACGAGCTGCTCGACGCGCTCGCGCATCTCCTGCGCGGCCTTGTTGGTGAACGTGATCGCGAGGATCTCACCGGCGCGGGCCTGCCCCGTGCGCTCGAGGAACGCGATCCGGTGGGTCAGCACGCGGGTCTTGCCGGTGCCGGCTCCCGCGAGGATCAGCAGCGGTCCCTCGCCGTGCTGCACCGCCTCGCGCTGGGGTTCGTTGAGGCCGGCGAGCAGCTCGCCTGCGCGGTCGCTGGCTGCGGTGTCGGGCATCCGCGTTTGAGGATAGGCGCGGGACAGGACGCGTCACGCGGTTTCCCTGTTGGACGCCGGGCGACCTCGGCGTCGCCCTGCGCTTCTGGCCCCTGAAGACCGGCGTGAGGCACCGGGCCATGACCGATGACCCTGGACTTCGGGCCTCCCTGACTCGCAGCTGCGTCTGCTGCCGGCCCCGGGGGCTGGCGTCTATAGTCCTGCGCGTCACCAGACGTAGGGAGGCCGGGGGATGTTGCGGAGAGTGGCGATCGGTGCGCTGATCGCGATACTGCTGGGATGCGCTCAGGGGAGCGCATCGGCGGCGAAGAAGGCCAAGAAGCGGCCGAGTGCGATCTCGTGCTCGTCGACGCACACGCTCGCGGTCGACAAGGACACGCGCGAACGCGCATCGGGCGCCGTCCTGTGCCTGATCAACCGCCAGCGCCGGGCGCACGGGCTGCGACCCGTCCGAGCCTCCAAGCCGCTGGAGAGCGCCTCCTCCGAGCACAGCCGCGCGATGGTGCGGGGCAAGTTCATCTCGCACGGCACTCCCGGCGGCGACAGCGCGCGGTTGCGGATCCGCAAGGCCGGCTACGTCAGGCGCAGCCGGAGCAGCCGGAGCAGCCGGAGCAGTCGGCACAGCCGGCACAGCCGGCACAGCCGGCACAGCCGGCACAGCCGGCAGTACCTCATCGGTGAGACGCTCACCTGGGGATCCGGTCCCTACGCGACCCCCGTCCAGCTCGTCGGAGCGCTGATGGAGAGCACGGCGCACCGCAGGACGCTGCTGGACAAGCGCTTCCGCGACGTCGGAGTCGGGATGGCCCTGGGCGCTCCGATCGCGAACGTCGGCATGGATGCGGCGACCGTGACGATCGGCTTCGGTCGTCGCTGAGCGCGAGCGCCGGCCGCCACGTGGACGGCCTCTGTGCAGCGGTGCGCGCCGGCTGCGCGCGCATCGCGCGCGACGCGCGCTGGGTGAGCATCGAGCAGGAGGCGCTGCCGGACGTCGTCCCCGGTCCACCCCCCGCGCTGGATCCGGTGCGCCACTACCTCGAGGGCGAGGAGGCCGACGTGGCGATGTACCTGCTCGCTCTCGACGCGGTGAACTTCGGCTCCGGCTGGTTTCCGACGCTCACCAAGCGCGTGGGCTGCTCGGGCTACTTCACGATCGCCTGGTCGATCGCCGAGCGCTTCCGCGGTGACGGGCCGTGGTCGGCCGCCGACCTGCGCGCGATGCGCGCCGACGAGCTGGCCAACACGCTCGGCCAGCGCCGAGACCACGAACTCGTGGCGCTCTACGCGCAGGCGCTGCGCTCGCTCGGGACGTTCCTCGGCGCGCGCGACGCGCTGCACCTCATGCGCGAGGCGCGGGGCTCGGCCGAGCGATTCGCGACGCTGCTGGCGTCGGGCATGGCGCTGTTCGACGACCGCGGCTTCTACAAGCGCGCGCAGATCGCGGCCGCCGACCTGGCTCTGGGCGGCGTCGCTCATTTCAACGACCTGCATCGCCTGACGATCTTCGCCGACAACCTCGTGCCGCACGTGCTGCGCTGCGACGGCGTGCTGCGCTACGACGAGCGCCTCGCCGCGCACATCGACGCCGGCCGGCCGCTGCGCAGCGGCCCGCAGGAGCGCGAGATCCGCGCCTGCGCCGTCCACGCCGGCGAGCTGATCGCCGCGCGCGCGGGCGTCGCGCCGCACGAGCTGGACAACTGGCTGTGGAGCCGCGGGCAGGCGCCCGAGTACAAGGCGCTGCCACGTCACCGCTGCCGGACCGTGTACTACTGAACGTCAGCCGCCCGCGGGGCTCGGTCCGCGCACCTCGCGCAGCTCCCGCACGTCGCCGGCGCGCTGGCGCTCGCGACCCGACAGCTGGGCGAGGTCATGCTCGAGGTCACCGATCCTCGCCGACAGGCCCTTGATCGCATCGGCGACCGGATCGGGCAGATGGATCCAGTCGGTATCGGGGCCCTCGGGCCGCTTGCCATCGACGCGCACCGCATGCCCGGGGTTGCCGACGACGGTCGAGTTCGCCGCGACATCGTGGATGACGACCGAGTTTGCGCCGATCTTCGCGCCATGGCCGACGGTGATCGCACCGAGCAGCTTGGCCCCCGCGCCGACGGTCACGTTGTCCTGCAGCGTCGGATGCCGCTTGCCGGTGCTGAAGCCGGTGCCGCCGAGCGTCACGCCCTGGTAGAGCGTCACGTCGTCGCCGATCTCCGCGGTCTCGCCGATCACGACGCCCGCGCCGTGATCGATGAAGAACCCCTGCCCGATCATGGCCGCCGGATGGATCTCGATTCCCGTCAGCATGCGCGAGGCCATCGACAGCGAGCGCGGCACGATCGGGATCCCCGCACGGCGCAGCTCGTGCGCGACGCGATGGGCAAGCAGCGCCTGCACGCCGGGCCACGACGAGAGGATCTCGGCGCTCGGGGCTCCGCGCGCCGCCGGGTCACGGGCGTGCGCGGCCTCGACGTCGCGGCGCACCTCGCCTGCCACGCGCGCAAGCGTTCTCAGGCCGAGCATGCGTTGAGCGTAGTGCAGCCGCTCGTCGGCGATCGTCCCTACGGTGCGAAGAACGGCGTCGACACGTAGCGCTCGCCGGAGTCGGGCAGCACGACGGCGATACGCAGGCTCCGGGACTCCGGCCGGCGGGCCACCTCCAGCGCGGCCCACAGCGCGGCGCCGCAGGAGATGCCGACGAGCACGCCCTCGGTGCGCGCCGCGGTGCGCGCCATCGACAGCGCGTCCTCGTCATCGACGGCGATGACCTCGTCGATGATCTCGCGGTTGAGCACCGGCGGGACGAAGCCCGCGCCGATGCCCTGGATCTTGTGGGGGCCGGGAGCCCGGCCCGACAGCACGGCCGAGCTCGCGGGCTCGACGGCCACGACGAGCAGCTGCGGGTTGCGCTGGCGCAGGAACTCGCCGGCCCCCGTGATCGTTCCGCCGGTCCCCACGCCACACACGAGCACGTCGACGGCCCCCTCCAGCGCATCCCAGATCTCTGGGCCCGTGGTCGCGCGGTGGGCGGCGGGATTGGCCGGATTGGCGAACTGATCGGGCAGGAAGACGTCGTCGTCGGCGGCCATCGCGCGAGCCGCCTCGACGGCCTCGTTCATCCCACCCATCGACTCGATGACGTCGACCCGCGCGCCGTACATGCGCAGCAGCGCCTCGCGCTCGCGGCTCATCCCCTGGGGCAGCGTCAGGACGAGGCGATAGCCCTTCGCGGCGCAGATGAACGCGAGTGCGATCCCGGTGTTGCCCGACGTGGCCTCGACGACCGTCGTGCGCCCGGGCTCGATCAGGCCGTCGGACTCGGCGGCCTCGATCATCGCCACGCCGATGCGGTCCTTGACGCTGCCGCCAGGATTGAAGGACTCGAGCTTGCCGAAGATCCTGGTGCCCCGCGGAGCCATCCGCGTGAGTTCGATCATCGGCGTGCGGCCAACGTGATCGGCAATGTTGACCGGGATTGCGGGCATTGGCAGAACACGGTATCCCACGGCAAGGTGATGCAAGAACGCCCAGCGGGTAGGTCCAGGCAATGGCACAGGCGAACGCCGCCGACGGACTCGATGCGAGCTATCCCGCCGACCCAACGCAGGTGGCGAGGATTCGTCGTGCCGTGAGCGCCGTCGCGATCGAATGTGGCGTCGACGCCAAGACGCAGGACCGCGTCGACCTCGCCGTCAGCGAGGCCGCGACGAACGTCGTGCTGCACGCCTACCGCGATGCTCGCACCGCGGGTCCCATCCACGTGACGGTCACCCTGCTCGAGAACGGCCGGTTCTTGGACATCGTCGTATCGGACCGCGGGATCGGGATGTCCTCGCGAACCGACAGCCCGGGCATGGGCGTCGGGCTCGCGCTGATGGCGCACGAGGCCGATCGGCTGGAGATCCACGGCGGCGACGACGGCGGCGGCGGCACGGATGTGTGCCTGCGGTTCGCGCTTGCGAGCGACGTCTCGGAGTCCGCGGCGGCCTAGTAGACGCTCCTACACGCCGAGGTCGACGTCCTCCCAGGGCACGTCCTGAAAGAGCCACTCGAGCGCGTGCCGTCGCTCGAGCACGGCGCCCGGGGCAATGGCGGTCCCCCAGGCCCGCCCGTGGTACTGGGCGTTGCGCGCGTGCCAGTGCAGGCAGTAGTAGAGGTCGAGCATCGCCGCGATCTCGGCGACGGGGCGCAGCGACACGTCGGTGCGCCCCCGTGCCGGATCCATGCCGGGCGCCAGGCGCTCGTAGAACGGGCTCCCCGAGCAGAGCTCGTCGGGCGGCAGGTCGTCAACGAGCGCCAGGGCCCACATCAGCGCCCACAGCGACTCCTCGCGCCACGAGATGTCGACCGCCGTCCGGTGGCGCTCGTCGTCGTCCATTGTCAGGTCGGCCTCGAGGTGGCGCAGGAATCGCAGCTCGTCGCCGGCCAGCTCGCCGAGCAGGTCGTTGTCTCGCAGCGCGGTCCGGACGCGCTGCGGCAGGGCGCCGTGCATCAGCCCGAGCGCCGCGGCGATCGCATGGCAGCGCGCGGCGACGCCGTGCGCGGTGCGCACCCAGGCGAAGTCCTCGTCGCCGTGCAGGGGCAGGACGCCGGAGTCGGGCAGCTTCCAGCGGGCGAGCCGTTGCAAGGATCGCTCACGGGTCGCGACGTAGTCCATCGCCGGACCGTACTTCCTGCCCGTGGGCGAGGGCGGGGTGGCCGCCGGCCAGCGCGGGCGTCCCCCCACCCGATCGCCGGTGTACCTAGATGTGGTACATCGCGGCTACGCCCCGTAGATGCTGACGATCAGCCGGGTGCGCGACACTCTGCGCGACAGTCACTGGCTAGGACCGCGCCAGTAGGGATAACGCGCCTGCTCATGTCGCGGGTTGTACGCCTTGTGTCGCGCCGATGCCGACAAGAGCTGAATCTCGATGATTCGCTGTCCATCCACTTCTTGCAGTTCGGCCAACACGTACGGCATTGCCGCAATGAAGGAGCTCATTACACGTGCGAGGCCGGTGGCGCCTCGGACAGTCCGTCCCTGTCGCAGGCTCAGGTGATGCAGGCCGGACGCCTTCAGTGCCCGCCACTCCACCGGTTCGACGAGTTGGTCGACATCAAGAGCGATCAGCGCCTCGTAGCCGCGTTGCCTTGCGTGCGAGAACAAGAATCGGTCTTCTCTTCCGTCCCATCCTTCATCGTGGACGTGGACGAACTCGTGCCCCTTGTTGCGCCGGAGAGGCTCGAGGACTTGCACCGGGACTCCTTCGTCAATCAGCACCCGCACACGTGCGAGCTACGCCGCCGCCGCCACAACTCCTGCGAATGCGGCTGCGTCCGCGACGGCCGCGGCCGCAACCGAGGGATATAGCTCGACGATGTCCGCCCCGTTGTAGCCGTCCTCGGCCAGGCCAGCCACGATGTCGTAGGGCACACGGGTCCCGGCAATCACCGGGTACCCACCCAGAATCCCGGGGTGAACCGACAGGTTCGGCTTCGGATTCGCCAAACCCAGGACTGACCGGCCATCGACCGTCTTGAACGGCTCAAGGACATCCCTCATCAACACGTGCTCCAGCATGGTCCCGGGCTCCTTCTCAAGGTCCATGAGCCGACCTTGCGGCGTCTGCACGACGATCGTGGTCGGCGTACCGATAAGCCGGTACCGGGCAAGGTGTGCCCAGTCCGACTCTTCCAGCCGAACAAGGGCGCTCACAGCCTTGCGGATTCGAGGCAGCGACTTCTCTTGGCGGAGGTAGACGATGGTCCGAAGCGCTACGACGTCGGCCCAGCTGTACAGGAACCGACCGCCCTTGACGGCGCTGGGCACCAACAGTGGCTCGCTGGAGGCGGTCGTCTTCCGCCAGTACGCCAACTGATTGACGGACGCGCCAGAGAGGGCACTCGTGAGGGGAACGGGGAACGCCATAGACCTGGCCAGCCTATCCGGGGTTCGACGCACTACGCGCCGCCCCTGCTCGCTCGAGATAGGCATCCAGCAGCGTCGCCGCCTCGGCTTCGTTGCCGGGCATCATGTGCCCGTAGCGGTCGAGCGTGATCGAGATGTTCGCGTGTCCCATGTACGT
>Ga0136627_1000773_pt1 | contig 12445 bp, 9 predicted proteins | sample AntDrymUQ4892206_2_FD_104652 | JGI IMG/M metagenome (GOLD analysis project Ga0136627, IMG submission 104652) | Polar desert sand microbial communities from Dry Valleys, Antarctica - metaG UQ489 (22.06) | ecosystem: Environmental > Terrestrial > Soil > Desert | place: Antarctica: Dry Valley... | reverse complement strand
TCACGTTCGCCGTCCGCACATTCCGCCTGTAGCGCACTGTCGTTCGAGGGGAATGCAGCATCGTAGCGGTCGTTGAAGGCATCACGAATCTCGTAGTTGGTCGCGCTCCAGATCTCGCCGTCTGCGTGAACCTGTTGCCCAACAAGGTCGTAGGCGATGTTTGAGTAGTTGAGCGGGCTGTCGTTCATCCCGTAGTTACGGATGCCGGCGTTCTTGTCACCGGTCACATAGGGACCGACCGCGAACGGATTCTCGTCGACAACCGGAACGAAGTCATACTCCTGCAGGTACTCGATGGCCACGAGGTCGGACCAGCTCTCGCCCATGGCCCCGGCCTGCGGGCCCAGGAGACGCCCGTCGGGCCCCGCAACCATGCGGTTCGTGATCGCGTGTGTGTACTCGTGACCGATGACCGACATGTCGTAGTCGCCGTCCACACAGGGTGAGTAGAAGCCCCCGGGGATCGGCTGCCACAGGTACATGTTGGTGATCGGAAGCGATCCATCGGGCGGTGTGATCTGGTTTGCATTGTCGCGGGCCCGGTAGGTCGGCGGTCCACCGGTGACGCCACCCGCTTGAGCGTTGCCGTGCTCGGGGTCGTTCTCCCTGCCGCCCTCGCCGAAGTTGAAGTCCTGCAGGTTGTAGTTCACCTCGGTGAAACCGAGGAAGTAGGACCAGTCGTGCATGCGGTTGTGCATGGCGAAGAGGTTTCCGATCGCGGCGTCGATGTCGTTGCGCTGCGGCGACGTGAACGTCGTGTCCGGGTTGCAGCGCTCCTCGTACCACTGGTTGGTCCAGGAGTATTCGTAGTCACGCTCGGGCCGGGGCGTCGCAAAGTTGACCCCGACGGAGAAGGGGTTGTTGTTGAACCAGTTCTCCGTCGTGCGCGCTTGGTTGCCCCGGCTGGTGAAGGTCGGCGTTCCCGTTCGAGCGTCGACGTCCCACGGGACCCTCGCCGCGTCGTTCTCGAGGATGCGCTCGCAGTTGGCCGAGTCGCCGAACCAGCACCACCGCTCGCGCGTGTCGGTGGAGGAGTAGTCGAGCGGCGGCACGTTCGGGAACACCAGCCAGCTCGGGTCGTCCTCCTCCTCTTCCTGTAGGTGATCGACGGCGTTGGCCCGGATGAGCACGTCGCCCGTCTCAGCGTCGATGAAGTGAGTGAACGCGACCGGTTCGGGCTCGTTGTCGAAGACGAAGGTCTGATATGCGGCTCGGATGCCGTCTTGAGGCGTCGGCACGGCAACCAGACGGGCGAGTTGGGTGTGGGTCAGCTCTTCGGACTTGAAGCGGTCCCAGCCGCGCTGCGCACCGCTGCTGGAGAGGTCGCCGGCGGCGACCGACAGTTCAGCGTCATCCGCCGCGATCAACACGGCCTCCTTGGCGGAGAGCTCAGATGCCGACACACCGGCGCTCGGCGCGATGGAGGAGGAGACGAAGGCGATCTTGCCTTTTTTGACTCCCAAGTTGATGCGGCCGTCGGGAGCCGCGAGCAGGCCGTTGAAGCGCTGTCGGAAGGTGAGAGCGGTTCCCTTGCCGATGGCGGTCTTTCTGGTCAATTCGAGGTCGGCCACTCCGGTCGCGGAGAGAAGGAACAGAGCGCGGTTGTCGCTGATGAAGCGGCGGGCCGCTTCCTCGGCATCCGAACCGAGGCCCTGGGCGAGCCACCCTCCGTGCTTGATCAAGGATCTGGGCGTCCCGAGGGTGTTCCAGGCAACCTCGGCGCCGAGGGCGGCTACGTCGGCCCGCTGCGCCTTGGTGGGCCGACGTACACCGTCGCGGTTGTCGATGTCATCGTGATCGTGGTCGTTCTCGCCCTGGAAGCTCCACGTGGTGGAGGGGTCCTGAGCCTGGCCCTGACTTTGACTTTGCCGCCCTGTGGCCGGAACCGTTGCGATGCTGAGCACCATGACGATGGCAAAGAACAAGCCCAGCGTGGTTCGAGCGTGAGAGAACCTCCGCCCGTGTCGGATCATCCATGACCCCTTTCAGCTAAGGCCCCAACTGGTGGGGGACACCCCCGGAATGTCTCCGCTGTGGGACAAAGATTGACCTGCCGAAGGTGACTAGTCAACTGGGACTATTTGGGGCGTAGTCGAAACCCTTTCCCAGGTCACGCTTACGCCATCCGATTGGGTTCCCCCCTGCCTGGGTAGTGGGCCGTGCTCGTCAACGGAACAGTGCGAGTCTTCCTGAAACGAAGGGTTGGCTTTCCCTGGTGCGAGCAGCGAACCTCATCTGAGCGCCGGGTGACTTGAGCTCCATTCTGTAGCTCAAGCGTGATGCCCTGGGATCCAGGGGCTACTCGCAGGTCGTCCTCAGGTAGGAGATGGGCAGCGGATCTTTCCGCCCCGGGGCCGATGGTTATTCGGGCCGCCGTTCCTACAATGGCCACGGGGGACAACGATTGGTTCCCGACCCGCGAGGAGTGGTGGTGCAAGACAAATACGACGGCGACATCCTGGTCGCCGAGGGCGTGCAGAAGATCTACCGAACCGGCGCGGGAAGCGTCGCCGCGCTGAAGGATTTGGACCTCAGGATCGGCAAGGGCGAATTCCTTGCCGTCATGGGCCCATCGGGTTCGGGCAAGACGACGCTGCTCAACTGTTTGTCGGGACTCGACGACATCAACGACGGCCGCGTCGTCGTCGAGGGGCTCGAGATTCACGAGTTGTCGGACGCCAAGCGGACCCGGCACCGCGCCCAGCGCATGGGCTTCATCTTCCAGGCCTTCAACCTGATCCCGGTGTTCACCGCCGCCGAGAACGTCGAGCTGCCGCTCCTTCTGGCCGGCACCTCTCCGGCAGAAGCGCGCAGCCGGGCCGAGGAGACGCTCGAACGGGTCGGGCTCGGTCATCGTCACGGACATCGCCCCAACGAACTCTCCGGTGGCGAGCAGCAACGCGTAACGGTCGCCAGAGCCCTTGCCGGCCGTCCCGCCATTGTGTGGGCGGACGAGCCGACCGGAAACCTCGACTCTGAGTCGGCGGCCTCGGTCATGGATCTCCTACGTGAGCTGAACGCCGAGGGTCTGACGCTCGTGCTCGTCACTCACGACGCCGGAATCGGCGCGACCGCCCAGAAGCTCATTCGCATGCGGGACGGGGAGATCGAGTCCACTCATTCCGCTCAGTCCGCGGTCGCGACGCGTTAGGGCGAGCCCATGAACCCATCTGGTCTTCCTATGCTCTTAACGCTCGCGGGCCTCGCGCTGCTGGTGGTCCTCTACATCGCGTTGCGACGCTCTGTCCTGCGCCGGCTCGCGTTCAGGGATGCGACTCGTCGGCCCGGTGAAACGGTGCTGGTTATCGCCGGGTCTCTGCTGGGAACCGCCCTCATCACCGGCAGCTTCATCGTCGGGGACACCCTCGACTCGTCCATACGAGCGTCTGCGACCACGCAACTAGGGCCCGTGGATGAGGTCGTCGTCACGTCGGACTCCGATCAGGCAGGTGGCGTCGAAGAGTCCATTGCGAATATCGAAGACGACCGCATCGACGGGGTTCTCTCTCTAACCAGTGCCGCGGCGACCGTTGCCACGACGGCAGACGACCCGCTCGCCGAACCCGGCGCGCAGCTAATCGAGGTCGACTTCGACGACGCTCGTTCCTTCGGAGGTGACGCGGCCGCAACGGGGATAAGTGGTGCGACTCCCGGCGACGGCGAGGTCGCGCTAACCGAAGATCTGGCCCAGACGCTCGAAGTCGAGCAGGGTGCCGAAGTCGTCGGCTATCTCTACGGCGAAGCCGTCGACCTCGAGGTGACGCAAGTGTTACCGCGCATCGGTGTGGCCGGGTACTGGCGCGGCCTCGAGACCACTTCGGCCAATGCATTCGTGGCCCCCGGAACCTTCGATGAAGTTATCGGGGGCGAGCTGTCGGAAGACGCGGAGCCCCCTCAGACCTCGGTTCTCATCTCGAACAGAGGAGGAGTTGAAGACGGCTCGGACCTGACCTCAGGGGTGACGGCGCTCATCGATGGCGAGCTCGGAACTGCCGGCGATCTGCGCGTGGAACCGGTCAAACAGGACATGCTCGACCAGGCCGAGGTCGCCGGGGACGAGTTCAGCCAGTTGTTCATCGGCATCGGGTCCTTCGCGATCGTGGCCGGTGTGCTTCTGCTCGTGAACATCTTCGTGATGCTGGCCGAGGAGCGGAAGTCGCAGCTCGGCATGTTGCGAGCGGTTGGAATGAGACGAAGCGACCTCGTGCGCTCATTCATCATCGAGGGTTCGCTCTATGCGGTCGTGGCCAGCATCGTGGGAGCGATCCTCGGGATAGGTGTGGGCTGGGCCATCGTGGGATTGGCGGCGCCCATCTTCAGTGGGGCGGGCGATTTCTCGCTCGATCTTCAGTTCTCCGCCGAGCCCGCCAGCATCATCGGCGGTCTCTGTATCGGGTTGCTTATCGCTCTTGCGACTATTGCATTCACCAGCATTCGCATAAGCCGCATCAACATCATCGCCGCTATTCGCGACCTCCAAGAGCCTAAGCTGGCCAAGGCTCGCAAGCGTTCGGTCGTCGCAGGCATCGTGCTCGCCGCTCTCGGCGGGGCCCTGCTCGCGGCGGGGCTGAGGAGTCAAAGCGCGTGGTTCGCCGCGATCGTCAGCGTCCCCTTTATCGCCTTCGGTCTCATGCCGTTGCTCGGCCGGCTCATAGGACGACGTTCCGCCACACTCATCTCGGCAGGCGTCGCGCTGGCCTGGGGCGTCTTCGGTAACTCGCTCATGGACGGTCGTTTCTATGAGAACGGAGATATCTTCGCCTTCGTTGTGTCCGGAGTGCTCTTGGTCTTCTCGGCGGTCATCCTGCTGAGCCAGAGTCACGAGACCTTCGGGAGCACGCTGCGTAGGATCGCGGCCAAGCGCCTGCCGCTGAGGCTCGGTCTGGCCTATCCGCTCGCGCGCAAGTTCCGAACCGGACTGACTCTTGGCATGTACTCGCTCGTGATCTTCACGATGGTGTTCCTCACCTCGATGTCGAACTCGTTCAACGGGCAGGTCGAGAACTTCACCAACGACGAGCGAGGCGGTTTCGACCTCGTCGTCGACGCAAGCAGGTCGAATCCTCCGACGGTGGAAGACCTCGAGTCGGTCGACGGAGTCGAAGCAGTGGCGCCGTTGTTCCCCGGCCAAGCTCTGTTCCAGCCGGACGGCTTCGAAGAGCCGCAAGCCTGGCCGGTCACCGGCACGGGAGAGCTACTCGTCGAGAAGGGGCCGCCCGACCTCACAGAGAGGGCAGAGGGGTTCGAGTCCAACGCGGATGCCTGGGATGAGCTGGTCGGCAACCCCGACGCGATCATAGTCAGCGAGTTCTTTCTCCAAGGAGAGGGTGGGCCTCCGGCCAGCATCGTCGAGGTGGGAGACACCGTCGGCGTCGTCAACCCCATCACCGGACAGACCAGCGAGCGCACGATCATCGCGTTCCTCTCGTCGGACAGCACCTTCGCCGGGGCGTACATCTCGGAGGAGTCGGCGCGCGACCTGTTCGGTGACCGAGCCGTCGCAGCGCGCTTCTTCATCGACACCGCGGGTTCGGAGGCGGAGGCACGGGAGCTCGGCAGAACCCTGCAGGGCGAGTTCCTCGCCAACGGCGTTGAGGCCGATACCTTCCGGGCCCTGGTCGACGAGCAGTTCAACATCCAGCTTCAGTTCTTCAACCTGATGCAGGCGTATCTCGCGCTCGGTCTCATCGTCGGTATCGCGGGACTCGGCGTCGTCATGGTGCGCTCGGTCCGGGAGCGGCGACGCGAAGTTGGTGTGCTGCGCTCGCTCGGGTTCCAATCGTCCAAGGTGCGTATCGTGTTCCTGCTCGAATCTGGGTTCGTCGCGCTCGAGGGCATCATCGTCGGCACGGTGCTGGCGATCGTCACCGCCTCGCAGCTGTTCGCCAACGGTGACTTCGGCGAGGGCATCGACTTCCAAGTGCCGTGGGGCAACGTCGCGTTGCTCACCGGAGTGGCTCTGGTGGCGTCGTTGATCGCAACGGCATGGCCCGCGCAACAAGCGTCTCGCATCGCGCCCGCAGTGGCGTTGCGCACGGCCGAATAATCTAGAGGCTGCGCGGCCATGGCCCTCCACGGTTCGGGCCATGACCCCCTACACTTACCCACAGCAACGAATAGCGTCGGCGTTCGGTAACTCACCGAGGATCGGGCGGACCCAAACCCCTCACTCGGCCCCGGAGCGTCCACTTACCGCACAGCAACGAATAACGTCGCCGTTCGGTAACTCACCGAGGATCGGGCGGACCCAAACCCCTCACTCGGCCCCCGAAGTCAGTCCGAGCGGACCGCGTCGATAGCGTTGCTCAACTTCCGCACCTCTTTCGTCGGAATGGCCCCCGACAGGGTCACGACATGGCGCTTGCCCGTGGAGTCGCGCACGCTGATCTCGGTGAAGTGAGGCGAGCGCCGGTCGCCGGCGCGGCCCTTGAACTCGACGTCGCCCGCGAAGGGATTCCGTCGCCGGGAACCGCCCTCCCCTTTCGTGTTGACGATCTTGGGTTTGCCGCGCAGGTCCTTGACGTCGAACGACTTTGCTCGGCGGAGGGGAACCTCCCTGACCCGGCCGATCACGTTGCGAAAACGCAAGACGCCGGTTGACAGCACCTCGATGCGGATGCGCTCCTGCACCCTGTCGACCGAGCGCGAGGCGAGATAGAGAGCCCCGCAGAGTCCCACCGAGACGACCGCCGTGATCAACACGATGGGGATGGCCTGTCCCGTGAAGAGGTCGACGCCCGCGGCTACCACCCCTATCAGTGGCATCCCCACGAACAGCCACCCGATCGTGCGAGTGAAGCTCGCCTCGGGCGAGTAGGTGAACAGCACCTTGTCGGCGGCCTCGTGGCTACTCTCGGCTTCCATGGCCACATTCTCGCCCCGAAGCGCTACCGACAGAATCGTCGCGCACCTGGGAGGGGGTCACTGGCAGCCAGGAAACGACTCGAGACCATGGGTTCTATTCTCTCTAACGGCACACACTATCGACAGGCTCGGATCCTTCTCCGGCGTGTCAGGGAATCAGAACGCCTCTGGGAGCTTCTTGCTACCGAGGTCGGCCGCCGCGGGATGCCCGAGCGCATGATCGTGGCGTTGTTCGATGCGGCCAGCGGATTTCGTGTCCGAAATGCTACCTATCGCGTCGGAGCCGAGGTCAGCGATCAGACCGCAAGCAGGGACCTCAAGGAGCTTTCCGATGCCGGGCTGCTCCTTCCTCACGGTCAGCGGAGAGGACGCCACTACATCGCGAACGACTCCATCAAGAAGCTGTGCGCAAAGTCATTGGATGCGAAGGTGCCCATCGAAGACCCATCCTCTGCGTCGGCGCGATCTCGCTCCGAGTCCTAGGAGTCACCGCCGCCACGGCCATCGTGCTCGAGGGTGCCGAGGTGATGAACGACGCGAACACTCATGGAGTTGTCACTGGCTCTTCATAGGGTTGAGTCGATGGCCACCAAACAGCGCAATGCCGACGTCCACTACTGCTCCGGGTGCGGGTTCAACTCCGCCCGCTGGTTCGGGCGCTGTCCCGACTGCGGCGAGTGGAGCACCGCCACCGAGATGCCCTCCGGCGGCTCGGCCCCCGGCGCACTCGAGATCACCTCACTGGCCGATTCACCGCGCGACGTCGAACGCTTCTCGACCGGCATGGCCGAGGTCGACCGGGTACTGGGTGGGGGCCTGGTCGGCGCGGGCGTCGTGCTGCTTGCGGGAGAGCCGGGGATCGGAAAGTCGACCCTCGTGCTGCAATTGATAGACGGGCTGTTGGCGTCCGGCCGTAGGGCGCTGCTGATAACCGGCGAGGAATCGGTGGGCCAGGTCGCCTTGCGTGGAGCGCGCCTGGGGGTTGCTCGGGATCGTTTCCGCGTGGCGTCCTCGTCCTCGGTGACCGACCTGCTCAGGATGGCCGAGGCCGAGCGTCCCGACGTGGTCGTGGTCGATTCGATCCAGACCCTCGAGAACCCGGCCCTCGACCAGTCGCCGGGCTCGGTCGTGCAGGTGCGCGAGTGCGCCGCGCAACTGGTTCGCCATGCCAAGACGACCGGAACCGCGGCGATCATCGTGGGACACGTCACCAAGGAGGGCACGGTGGCCGGGCCCAAGACTCTGGAGCACATCGTCGACGCCGTGCTGGCCCTCGAGGGTGAACGGACGGGAACCGTGCGCCTGCTGCGGGCGACTAAGAATCGCTTCGGGTCGTGTGATGAGACTGGCGTGTTTACGATGGGCGAGCGTGGGCTCGAGACCGTCGAGGATCCCTCGGCGATGCTGCTCGCGGACCGGCGTTCGGGCGTGCCTGGCTCGGTTGTGTTCTGTGGACTCGAAGGGACGCGCCCCGTCCTGGTCGAGATCCAATCTCTCGTCGCCCCCGGTCAGCCGCAACAGGCCCGGCGCGTCCCCATTGGAATCGACGCGAGGCGCTTGGCGCTCTTGATCGGTGTGCTGCACAGCCGGGCCGGCATCAAGCTCACGGACTTCGATGTCTTCGTGGCGGCCGCCGGTGGATTGGTCGTGCGTGAGCCCGCGGCGGATCTCGCGCTGTGCCTTGCGGTCGAATCGGCCTTCGGCAACCAATCGATGCCCGATGACCTGGTCGCGATCGGCGAGGTGGGCCTCGGAGGCGAGGTCCGTCGCGTTCCGGGTCTTAAACGGCGGCTTGCGGAAGCGGCGCGCTTGGGATTCAGGCGCGCCCTCGTGCCGGTTGGGTCGCGCTCGACACCGGCGGGTCTCGATATCGTTGAAGTCGCGGATGTTGCCTCCGGGTTGTCGCTGGCGCGCCGCGGACAGGCCCGCTCAACCGGGCTATGACCGGCGTTTCCGGGGCTCCACCCAGCTAGCCCATGGTATTCTTGGCGACCTCGTAGCCTCGTTCCTTAGGGCCACGCATGAACCCTTGAACGCTCGTCCAGGGTCCAAATTTTCGCGAACGTCTCGCAGGAGGTAACCATCCGCGTGGGTTTTTCAGTCGGCGACAAGGTCGTCTATCCGCATCACGGCGCAGCCATCATCGAGAAGCGCGAGAAGCGCGAGCTCATGGGCGAAATGCGCGACTACTTCATTCTGCAACTCGCCTACGGTGAACTGACCCTGATGGTGCCGATCGACTCCACCGACGAAGTCGGCCTTCGGCCGATTACGCCGGCCAAGGAGATGCCCAAGGTCTTCAAGGTCCTCAGGAAGAACGAACCAACGACCAACACGACCAACTGGTCGCGTCGCTTCAAGGCGAACGTCGAGAAGCTGAAGTCGGGTGACATCTATCAGGTCGCAGACGTCGTGCGCAGCCTCCACCAGCGAGATCAGGAAAAGGGTTTGTCCGCAGGAGAAAAGCGCATGCTGACCAAGGCCCGCCAAATCCTCGTGTCCGAGCTCACCTTCGCCAAGAACGTGAACGAGGAAGACGCCGAGAAGTTGCTCGACGAGGTGCTGGGATAGCCGAGGGAACCTCAACGCGATCGGCCGCGGCCGTCATCGCGGCGGGCGGGCGAGGCGAGCGAGCGCGCAGCACGACGCTCAAACAGTTTCAGGAACTCGGAGGTCGTCCACTCATCTCGTGGTCGCTGGACGTCCTGATCGAGGCGAATTGCGATCCCATCGTCGTCGTGATTCCAGCGGAGTCGGTCGCAGAGACACGCGCTCTTGTCGGCGACCAGGTCGTCGTGACGGCGGGTGGAGCGACCCGCCAGGAATCTGTACGCAAGGGTCTCGCCCACGTCACATCCGACTACGTGGTGGTTCACGACGCCGCTCGTCCCTTCGTCACGACGGACATGATCGAACGAACCCTGGCGTCGCTCGATGAAGCCGAGGGTGCAATCGTCGCGACGCCTCTCGACGAGACGCTCAAGCGTGTGAGTGGTGACCTCGTCGAGGCGACCGTGAGTCGAGCCCATCTCTGGCGCATCCAGACTCCGCAGAGCTTCCGCACGGAAGCGCTTCGGACGGCGCACGACAAGGCCGCGTCCGAGGCCATAGAGGTCACCGACGACGCATCACTGATCGAGCGTTACGGGGGCCGGGTCCTCGTCGTACACGGAACGCGCGCGAACATCAAGCTCACCTACCGCGAGGATTTCATGATCGCCGAGGCGATGCTGCAGCGAGCCACCGGGTCAGTACGCGAGCCGGACGGGCCTGCGCGGTGATCAGGGTGGGGAGTGGCTTCGACGTGCATGCGTTCGACGACCGTCGTCCTCTCATTATCGGCGGCGTCTTGATCCCGGAGTCGCCGGGTCTGGGAGGTCACAGCGACGCCGACGTCCTGAGCCATGCCGTGACCGATGCGTTACTGGGAGCGGTCCGGCTGGGTGACCTGGGTGCTCTGTACCCGGCAACCGACGAGTGGAGGGATGCATCGAGCCTTTCGATCCTGGCCGACGCGGTGATGCGAGCTCGTGAAGCGGGCTGGGGGGTGGTCAACGTCGATTCGACCGTGATCGCAGAACGGCCGCGGCTGGCCGACTACAAGGACGAGATGGCGGACAACCTCGCCCGAACACTCGACGTCGAGGTCGGCGACGTCTCGGTCAAGGCGACGACCAGCGACGGCTTGGGGTTCACCGGCAGGGGCGAGGGAATCGCCGCGCAGGCCGTTGTGTTGGTGGAGCGAACGGACGAAGACGGAAAGTTGGGCTGAGGCGCACGATGATCAAGGTCTACGACTCGAAGCAACGCAAGTTGGTCGCGCTCGAGCCGCGCGACGAGGGCCGCATCTCGATGTACGCCTGTGGTCCGACGGTCTACAACCTCATTCACATAGGCAACGCGCGCACCTTGGTGTGGTACGACATGGTCCGTCGCTACCTGGTCTATCGCGGCTACGACGTCACCTATGTCATGAACTACACGGATGTCGACGACAAGATCATCGAGCGCGCCAACATCGAGGGCATTCCAACCGAGGGCGTCACACGCAAGTACACCCAGGCGTTCGAGGCCGACATGAGCGCGCTCGGCACCAAGCCGGCGACGCTGATCGTGAGAGCAACCGATCACATCGGGGACATGGTGATTGCGATCAAAGGGCTCATCGACAAAGACCTTGCCTACGAGGTCGACGGGGACGTGTGGTTCGCGGTCGAGCGTTTCGACGGCTACGGCGGCTTGTCGGGGCGCAGTCTCGACGACATGCGGGCCGGCGACCGGATCGAACCCAGTGCAGGCAAGCGTAGCCCGCTCGACTTCGCCCTGTGGAAGTCGGCCAAGGAAGGGGAACCGTCGTGGCCGTCACCCTGGGGCGAGGGTCGACCCGGCTGGCACATCGAGTGCTCGGTCATGTCGACGAAGTACCTGGGCATGAGCTTCGATATTCACGGCGGAGGGCTCGACCTCATTTTTCCCCATCACGAGAACGAGCTCGCCCAAGCCGAGGGGCTCCACGGCGGCACCTTCGCGCGCAATTGGGTGCATGCGGGACTGGTGCAGATGGAATCCGAGAAGATGTCGAAGTCGCTCGGCAATGTGGTCTTGGCGCGCGACGTCGTCGAGCACTACGGCGGCGAAGTGGGCCGCTACTGGATCCTTGCGTCTTCGCTTCGAAGCCAAGCAGTGTTTTCAGACGACTCGCTCGATGACGCCAACCGCTCGCTCGAACGCTGGCGAACCTTTCTCGAAGCCGCTCGTCATGCGCTCGGCGACGAGGCCCCCGCCCCGTCCGGTCGTGCTCAGCGTCCACTTGACGGTCCAGAGCCGGAGGGTGCGGGGGCCGAGTTCATCGCTCGCTTCATTGCTGCGATGGACGACGACTTCAACTCGGCTCAGGCCTTCGCCGCGGTTCACGACCTCGTGAGCGAGGGCAACAGACTCGTCGAGGGCGCTCAAAGGGGAGAAGAAGGAGAACGAAAATCCCTGGCGGGATTGCTCGAGGCTTTTCTCGAGCTCATGGGAGTACTGAACCTCAAGCTCGACGCAAAGGCCGATGATTCGCAACTCGTAGGAGGTCTGGTCGAGTACCTGCTCGAGCTGCGCGAGGTGGCTCGCAAAGAGAAGGCGTTCGAGCGTGCGGACGAGATTCGCTCTCGACTGACGGACTTGGGCGTGGCCATCGACGACACTCCCGCAGGTCCTCGGTGGCGCGTTAGTGGCGCCTCCTAACAGGCGTAAACTTGCCGACGACTCCGCTCTGGTCGCGGGCCGGCGGCCCGTTGTCGAGATGCTTCGGGCCGGCACCGTTCCACAGCGCGTGCTGATCGCTCAGGGCGCGGCCATGAAGGGGCCGCTCAACGAGATCCGCCGCCGGGCGGACGACCTGGGTGTGCCGGTTCGCATGGTGCCCCGCCACGAGATCGACGATCTGGCTTCGGGCATCAACCACCAGGGTGTCGTTGCAGTGGCGGCGCGCTACCGGTACATGCCCCTCGAGACGCTGCTTCGGACTGCCTCGCCTGCGCTGCTGTTTCTCGACGGGGTCATGGATCCGCATAACCTCGGTTCCCTCTTGCGCAGC
>Ga0136627_1000772_pt1 | contig 12450 bp, 10 predicted proteins | sample AntDrymUQ4892206_2_FD_104652 | JGI IMG/M metagenome (GOLD analysis project Ga0136627, IMG submission 104652) | Polar desert sand microbial communities from Dry Valleys, Antarctica - metaG UQ489 (22.06) | ecosystem: Environmental > Terrestrial > Soil > Desert | place: Antarctica: Dry Valley... | reverse complement strand
CTTTAGGAGCCCGAGCATCCTCAGGCGCTGGAAGAGGTGGGTGTAACGATGGCGCTTTTCGAGCTCCTTTAGCTCTTGCGGATCTTCTTTGATTACCCGGGAGTAGAGTATCTTTGGCATGCCCTCATTATGCCATCAACAAAGCGGAATGGTATTACAAGCGAGGTCCTGCCTTCTGCCGGGCCTGCACGAGACGGAGTTGGATGGACGAATAAAGATCCAGCGAAGCCGCCAACGCTTGCGGCATTCTCAGTGCGCGGGCGAGCCTGTCCCTACATGGGATACGTTGGTGTGATCAGGCCTGTTCCAAGAGCGCCTCCCCGACGTAGCCCGATTCGTGGGCTCCGGGCGGGCAGGCGAAGAGGGCGCTGGCGGTGTGGCGGATGTACTCGTTGAGGCGGTCGTTGGCGGCGAGGCGTTGCTGGAGCGGGACGAACTGCTTGTGAGGGTCGCGCTGGAAGGAGATGAAGAAGAGGCCCGCGTCGAGCTGGCCGCGTTCGGCGTCGAAGCCGTCGGTAAAGGAGTAGCCGCGGCGCAGGATCTTCTCTTCATCGCTCCGGCGGGCGAGCCGAACGTGGGCGTCCGCCGCGATCAGGGGCTCCCCGTTCTCGTCTTTAGCCTCCAGGTCCACGGGATCGAACTCGTCGTCTTTGCCTATGGGGGCGCCGCTGTACTTGTGGCGGCCGATGCTGGTCTCCTGCTCGCCCAGAGAGACGCGGTCCCAGATTTCTATGAGCATCCTGATCCTGCGCGCCACCAGGTAGGTCCCGCCGACCATCCAGGAAGGCCCGTCCTCCTCATGGACCCACACGTGCTGGTCCATGAGGTCCGTGTCCTCGGCCTTGATGTTGTTGGTGCCGTCCTTCAGGCCCATGAGGTTGCGCGGCGTCGCCTGCGTCTTGCTGGTGCTCGCCGTCCGCCCGAAGCCGAGCTGGCTCCAGCGCACGACCGCCAGCCCGCGAGAGATCCTGACCAGGTTCCGGACCGCATGAAACGCCACCTGAGGGTCGTCCGCGCTAGCCTGGACGCACAGGTCCCCATCCGAACGTCCCTCGTCCAGCACATCGCCCGTCAGCGGCGGCAGGGGTGCTAGCGCCACAGGCCTCCTGTCCGCAAGCCCGAACCGGTCCTCGCCGTCCTTTTCGAAGAACGACGGGCCGAACCCGAAGGTCAGGGTGAGCCTGGCGGGGGAGAGGTCGAATGCCTCCCCGGTGTCGTCGGGTGGCAGGAACTGGCTAAAGTTGTCGTCCCCCGCGGTCTCGCCCCGCGTCATGCGCTCTGCCGCCTCCGACCACACCCGGAGGAGGTCACGCACCTCGGAGATTTCTTCCGTGACGAGGTCCAGGGCCGCGAAGTGCAGGTGCTCCTGCTGCGCGGTCGCTATGCCTGCCTGGTGAACGTCGCGGAACGCCACCGTCTGGAGACCGGGCAGGGCCGCGGTCTCGTCCCCGGCGCCCCGGAGCGCCGAGTAACCGCCCGCCCCGAGGGCCAGCCCAGCGCCGGCAGCGCCGGTGACGCGGAACAGGTCCCTGCGGCTGATTTTTCCGTCGGCCTTCCCGTTGCTCATCCTTCCAGCACCTGTCCGACCCTGGAGAGGGGTTCGGCCAGCGCGTCCACCTTCTGGCTGAGGGCGCGACGGTCGGCCTCGTTCAGTGTCTCGTAGGAGACCCAGCCGTCACCTTTTCGGTACTGGTCCAGCTCCTCGTAGACGTCGTCGAAGCCCGCCGTAACCTCGTTCGCGAGGCCCATATCCTCGCCGGCCACCTCCGAGCCCTCGACGTTGGCGTTTATGTCGTAGAGGTCTGTGTGCGAGTAGCGATCCTCTTCGCCCGTGATCTTTCCCGCCGACACCTCGTTCAACAACTCGACGGAGCCCGTGACGAGATCTACTGGCTCGAGCTCCAACCCCTCGACGTCCTCGCGCAGGTTAGTTACGTCTTGCATGAGCTGGCGGGCGTACTCGTCCTGGCCTTCGGTCGTGTTCTCCTCCCACAAGGCTTTCTCGATCCTGTGGAACCCGCGCCACTCGTCGTCCGGCACGTCGCCCTCCCTGGCGTCGATGTTCGGGTCGTAGTCCCCGAGCGATGCCGCTACCGGCTCGATCCTCTCCCACGGCTCCCGCGTCGGGCCGAAGAGCCGCTTCGCCTCCTCCACGTCCCCCGCGAGCACCGCGCCGGTGAACGCCTCCGTCCGCTCCTCCAAAAGCGCGACCTGCTCCACGACGTACTCCTCGTACCCTTCGGCCGCCTCCGCAAGCTCCGGGCTCCCGCCGACCGCCACCGTCCCCGTCGTCTCCTCCGAAGTAGTTTCCTCGGTGGTCGTCTCCTCAGCCGTGGTCTCTTCCGCCGTCGTCTCCCCACCCTTCGCGTTGCCGCCTTCGGCCTGGCCGTCTTCTGACGGCGGGGGCTGGCCACAGCCCGCGACCGCCAGCGCGAACACCGCGCCCAGCAGCAAGAGCGCCGCTCTTCCCGACCCCTGGTCCAGCCAACCCTTATCGCGCAACGTGTCCCTCCGAATACTAATGAAAGTCATTTGCAATAACTCAATGGGAAAGTTAATGTACGGAGGCGGTTCGGGTCAAGCGCGGAGCGAGGTTTATGTGAGGCAGATCAAATCCAGGGTGGGACGGTCGGCGTGAACGGGCTCCGGGTTACCGTGGCGGCCGGGGAGTTCGCTTGAAGGCCGCCTCGGGGTTCGAGATCCTGGCGGCCAGGATGTGGAACGTCCTGAACGAGGGCAAGTCGTTCCATCCCGTGTTCGTGGTCGGGACTTTCGTCCTGCTGCACTTCGGGGAGGTGTTTTCGGCGGGGTTCTGGGGGCGGGCGCTGCCCGCGATCCTGCTCGCAGCACCCCTCGTCGTCCTGTTCGTCCGCTACGACTTTCCGCTGAAGTTGCGGTGGGCGCTCTGGGTGTTCCTGGCGGCGTTCGTGGTTGTGTTCCGGTTCGTGGACGTGGGCGCGTTGGCGCTGGCGCTCGGGCTGTACGTGTTCTTTACGGTCTTCTTCTGGGGGACCTTCTACTATCATCTGCGGACGGGTGCGCCGAAGACCAACTTCGTGCGGTTCTGGCGGCTGGTGCTGGAGAACCCCGACTCCACGAGCGGCAACTTCCTGGAACAGGTCCCGAAGGCGCTTCTGGTGCTGTTCGTGCTCGAGTACCTGGTCTCGGGGCCGGTGATGGCGGGCCAGACGCTGGCGGTCCTGGCGTTCACAGTGGTGGTGGGGCTGGCGGCGTGGTGGGTGCATCGGCGTTTCTTCGATTGGAAGCCCGTTTATTCGTCTAAACCGACCGGGGTCGTGAACCGAGGTCCCGCGTTGGCGAAGCGGGTGATCGTGGTGGTTATCGATGGGTGCCGGCTCGACCGGTTCCATGAGGCCGAGAAACCGTACCTGGAGAAGATGATGGCCGGTGGAACGGTCTACGAGAGCGTGGAGACCGTCTACCCGGCAAGGACGGTCGTGTGCTTCTCGTCCATGCTCACCGGGGCGGCGCCCGAGAGGCACGGCATTACGTCCAACCTGGTCTTGAAGCTGGGGCTGAAGGTGGAGAGCGTCTTCGACGTGTTGCGCGGGGCCGGGAAGAAGGGGCGTCTCGTCGGAATAGCGCACCTCATCGACGCCTTCGGGGACGACGTGGCGAGCGTCACCAGCGTCGCGCACAACGACAAGATAGACGGGAACCTCATCGCCGCCGGCAGGCGTGAGCTCGAAGAGCACGACCCCGAGCTTCTCGTGCTCCAGTTGCTGGCCGTGGACCAGAACGGGCACGTCCGGGGCACCCGTTACCCCGAGTACGTTGAGCGCATCGAGATCACGGACAACCTCATCGAGGGCTTTATGTCCTGGTGTGAGGAGAACGGCTACCTGGAGGACACCGCCGTTGTCCTGATGGCCGACCACGGCCAGGGCATCGGCATCGGCGCCCACGGCCACCTCTCCGAGGGCGAGCGCTTCGTCCCTTTCGCCATGTGGGGCAGCGGCGTGGCGGGTGGCCGGACCGTCGACAAACCCGCCTCCGTCATGGACCTCGCGCCGACCATCTGCTACCTGCTCGGCGTCAAGCCGCCGGAAGGCTCGACCGGGCGGGTGCTCGAAGACGCGCTGGAGGACCACGGGTGAGCCGTATCGCCGTCGTCATCCCGGCCAAAGACGAGGAGGCGACCATCGGCCCCCTGCTCGATGGCATCTCGAACGTGACCGTCCCCGGGCACGACCTCTACCCGATAGTCGTGGACGACGGCTCGGCGGACGCCACGGCCGCCATAGCCCGCAACCGGGGTGCCGCGGTCGTGGCCCACCCGGAGAACAGGGGCCTCGGCGCCGCGGTCCGGACGGGCCTCCGGGCCGCGGTCGCGTCGGATGCCATTGCCGTCGCCTACCTCGACGCCGACCTCGAGTACGCCCCTGAGGACATCCCGGAACTACTGGAGCCGGTTCTCTCCGGCCGGGCCGACTACGTGCTCGGAAGCCGCTTTCGCGGCGGGGTGCGGGGGATGCGGCTGTACCGGCGGCTCGGGAACTACGCTTTCACCGCGCTGCTCATGCTGCTAACCCGCACGAAGATTACCGACGGGCAGACGGGGATGCGCGCCTTCTCGCGCGGGGCGGCGGACCGGGCCGAGATCGTCCACGACTACAACTACGCCCAGGTTCTCACCCTCGACCTCTTGCGAAAAGGGTTCAGGCTCGAAGAGGTGCCGATCCGGTACAGAGTCCGCGAGCACGGCGAATCGTTCGTCCGGTGGAGCTACCCCGCGAAGGTCCTGCCCGCCATCTGGCGCGAGATGCGCAGCCCGTAGGGGCGGTTCGCGAACCGCCCGGATAGGATCTCGGTCAGCGTTGCAGGCGTTGGATGACGGCGTCGGTCATCGTTTCGGTGTCGGCTTCGCCGCCGAGGTCGCGGGTCCTCGTGCCCGAGTCGATGGTGTCTTCGAGGGCGGCGAGGATCTTCTTCCCCGTTTGCGGGTGTCCGGCGTGTTCCAGCATGAGGGCGGCGGCCCAGATGGCGCCGGCGGGGTTGGCGACGCCCTGGCCGGCGATGTCGGGGGCGGAGCCGTGGATCGGCTCGAAGAGGGAGGGGAAGGTCCCTTCGGGGTTGAGGTTCGCCGAGGGGGCTATGCCGATGGCGCCCGAGACGGCGGCCGTGATCTCCGAGAGAAGGTCCCCGAAGAGGTTGGAGCCGACGATGACGTCGAAGCCAGCCGGGTCGAGCACGAGCCTGGCCGCCAGGGCGTCCGCGTGCATCAGGGACGCCTCGACGTCCGGGTACTCTTCGGCTATCTCGTTGAAGATCTCGTCGAAAAACGGCATGGTGATGCTGATGCCGTTGGACTTCGTGGCGCCCACGAGCAGCCCGCGCCTGCCTCTGGATTCCTCGAAGGCGTAGCGGATGATCCGCTCGACGCCGCGGCGGGTGAAGATGCTCTCCTGGACGGCTATCTCGTGCGGCGTGCCCCTGTAGATGCGACCGCCGGAGTCCGAGTACTCCCCTTCCGTGTTCTCCCGGACCACGGTCACGTCGAGGCCGTTCGGGTTGGCGAGAGGGCTGCTGACGCCGCGCAGCAGCCGTGCCGGACGCAGGTTCACGTACTGGTCGAAGCGGCGCCGGATGGGGAGGAGGAGACCCCACAGCGAGACGTGGTCGGGGACCGTCGGCCAGCCGACGGCGCCAAGGTAGATCTCGTCAAACCCCCTCAACGTCTCGATCCCGTCTTCGGGCATCATCCGCCCGTGCTCCAGGTAGTACTCGCAGCCCCAGGGAAACTCCGTAAAGCTCAGGTCGAGCGAAGGGTCCGCCCCCGCGGCAGCCTCCATCACCCGCATCCCGGACCTGACGACCTCGGGGCCTATGCCGTCCCCGCCTATGACCGCGACGTTCACCATGGGGACATCCTAACAACGGGCGGTGCTCCGGTCCAACCGAAGGACGATATAATCCTGTGGCAGGGAACACCGAGAGGAGAGAGGCGTGCCGAGAGCGACACTGAACGGCATCACGTTGGCCGAGAGCGACCACACGGAGGTCGTCGAGGGCAACCACTACTTTCCGCCGGGGTCCGTCAACAGGGACCTCTTCCGGGAGAGCGGCACAACCACCCACTGCCCCTGGAAGGGGGACGCGAGCCACCTGAGCGCCGAAGTGGACGGCGCCCGCGTCGAGGACGTGGCCTGGTACTACCCGGAGCCCAAGGAAGCGGCGGAGAACATCAGAGACCACGTCGCCTTCTACGGCAACAAGGTGGAAGTCGCGGGCTAGGCGGGGGTTTCACCGAAAGCTTCCACCGTCGCCCTGGGGTGACGGGGAGAGGAGATCCGTCGTGAACGGAGAGTTGGAGCGGCAGAGAGAGGCCGCGGAGAAGTTGGACGTTGCGACCAGGGAGTCCTACCGGGCGGCCGTGGACCACGCCTTCGAGTTGCAGAAAGATGGGATGAAGCTCTCGCGGGCCTTCTTCCAGAACTGGGTAGAGACGCTGGAGGAGGGGGCCGAGATCAACCGCCGCGCCCTCGAAGACCTGCAGCGCATGGCGGCCGAAAGGCGGCAGGTCTTCTATGGCCTCTCCCGCGAGTCGCTGGACGCCTACGACGGATTCCTCGACTCGCTGAGGCAATACGACGAGGAGATCTCCGGCAACCGGCCACAGAATCGCGGGTTTTAGACCCCCGCGGCCTTGAAGGTCGGCCTCATACCCTATAGATTAGACGGGGTAAGCCAGGCGACGGGAGTTGCGTCAGCGGTTCATGCAAGAAGAAGAGGTCCCAAAGACCCTCGACACATCGTCCCCAGGCTTTCGTGACGTAAACCCGCTCGCGGCGGGCGTGCTCAAGCGCAACGGCGTCAAGTCCTGGACGAAGCCCGCGCCCTCCCTCTACCCCCACCAGTGGAGCTGGGACTCCGCGTTTATCGCGCTCGGGCTGGCCCACGTGGACAACCGGCGGGCCACGGACGAGCTCGAGGCCCTCTTCTCCGCCCAGTGGAAAACGGGCAAGGTGCCCCACATCGTCTTCGACCCGGAGGCGCCCCCGAAGAGCTACTTCCCGGACGCCGAGCGCTGGAACTCCAACGGCCTCTCCGAGCACGCGCCCACGGGGCCGCACACCAGCGGCCTCTGCCAGCCGCCGGTTCACGCGCTGGCGGTGCGCAGGATCTGGGAGACCGCCCAGGGCAAGGACGAACGCCGTCTCGAGAACGCCCGCCGATTCCTGCGCGAGAACTACCCGCGCCTCCTCTCCTGGCACCGCTACCTGGCGACCGCCAGAGACCCGGAGGGGTCGGGCCTCGTCACCATCTACCATCCCTGGGAGAGCGGCACGGACAACTCTCCCCGCTGGGACGGTCCGCTCGACCGGATACCTATAGGCGAGGTCCCGACGTACACCCGGCGCGACATCCAGCACGTCTCCGACCCCTCGCACCGGCCCACCGACGAGGAATACGACCGCTTCCTGTGGCTGCTGGAGCTCTTGAAGCGCGCCCGCTACGAGGAGGCGGACATCTACGGGGGGCACCCGTTCCTCGTCAAGGACGTGCTCTTCAGCGCCATCCTCGTCGCGGCCAACGAGGCGCTGCTCGAGATCCACGCCGCCGTCGGCGCCTCGGAGGAAGACCGGACGACCATAGAGCGCTGGATCGAAAAAGGAAAAGAAGGCCTGGAAGATCAGTGGGACCCGGCGCTCGGGCTCTGCCTGGACCGCGACGTCCTGACCGGCGAGCCGCTCCGGGTGCGAACCGTCGCGGGCTTTGCGCCCCTGATCTCCGGCGGCCTCGGCGAGCGGCGCCTCGCGGATGTGCTCAGGACCCTCGTCTCCCCAGACTTTACCGGGAACCCGCAACTGCACCGCCCGCTGCCGCCCAGCACCGCCCCCGACGAGCCGGGTTTCCACCCGCGCAGCTACTGGCGCGGCCCCGTCTGGCCCGTGGCGAACTGGTTGCGCTGGTGGTCCCTGCTTCGGGCCGGGGAGCCCGAGCGGGCCTCTTCCCTGCGACACCACACCCTCGAAGAGCTCGCCGAGAGCGGCTTCGCCGAGTACTTCGAGCCCTTCACCGGCGAGCCCCTCGGCTCCGGCGAACAGTCCTGGACCGCCGCCATCGCCCTCGACATGCTCGCCACCGACGGGGCAGTCTGACCCTGCCCGGAACAGGCGGTCCCGACGTCGTGCGCGCGTGTTCCTCCCGGCCCGCCCGAAAGAGAGGATGGTGATCCGGTTTCGCCGGTACCTCGTAAGGGTAAGCGAGACCATTCATGCAGCGAGTTACCAGCATCAACGGCCGCTACGTCACGTCCGAGCTCTTGGGCGGCGGCGGCATGGCACAAGTGTTCCTGGCTCGCGACGAGGTCCTCGAGCGGGACGTGGCCGTAAAGATCCTCCGCGAGCAGTTCGCGGAGGACGAGGAGTTCGTCGAGCGGTTCAGGCGCGAGGCCCTGGGCGTCGCGTCGCTCTCCCACCCGAACATCGTCCAGGTCTACGACCGGGGTGTTTCGGAGGACGGGCGCTACTACATAGCCATGGAGTACGTGCCCGGCGGGACCCTCAAGGACCGCATCGTCCGGGACGGGCCGCTGCTCCCTGACACCGCCTCGGCCGTGGCCGTCCAGATCGCCGAGGCCCTTGGCGCCGCGCACGAACAGGGCCTGATCCACAGGGACGTAAAGCCGCAGAACGTGCTCGTGAGCGCCTCTGGCGACGTGAAGGTGGCCGACTTCGGCATAGCGCGGGCCGCCGCCGCGGACGTGATCTCCAGGACGAGCGCGGTCCTTGGCACGGCGAGGTACATGTCGCCCGAGCAGGCGATGGGCCGGGAGGTGGGGCCATCGAGCGACCTCTACTCCCTCGGCGTGGTCCTCTACGAGATGCTCACGGGCGAGGTGCCCTTTGAGGCCGACACGCCGGTCGCCATCTCCATGAAGCACGTGAACGAGCCGCCGCGCCCTCCGAGAGAGATAAAAGGTGAGATCCCCGAAGAGATAGACGCCGTGGTTCTCAAGCTCCTGGCGAAGGACCCCGCGGCCCGGTACGCGAGCGCGGCGGCGCTCGTCGCCGACCTGGATCGCGTCACCGACGGGCTCGCCCCGGCAGGCGAGACGGGGAGAGAGGCGCAGACCGAGCCGCTCCGACCCGCGCCCGCCCGAAGCCCGGCCTCGGGCGGGCGCGGACCACGCCGGAGGTTGGCCCGTCTCCTGATCCCACTGGCTCTCCTGGCCCTGGCGGGAGCCGCCGGCTGGGGCCTCCTCGGGGCACCGAACCTGGGAGAGATCGTGGGCTCGCTCGAAGGCGTAACCGACCGGGCGCGCGCCGGGGCCGAGCAGATCGAGCGCGACGTCTCCCCCTCGGAGGTGAAGGTCCCCGACGTCGAGGAACTCGACGAGGCAGCGGCGCGCAAACGCCTCGACGAGGCAAGATTGGGAACGGCCGTCAGAAATCGGACGAGCGAAGAAGCCGCCGGGCAGGTGATCGAGCAGTCGGTTCCCGCCGGGAAGAAGGTCGAAGAGGGCTCCAGGATACTGCTCGCGATCAGCTCCGGACCCGGCGGCCAACAGGGCTCGGCCCCGGACCCCACCTCCGGCGATCAACCAGTAGACTCCGGAGAAGCCGACGGCTCGGGCTCCGGCGCGGATGCCGCCTCTCCCGAGCCCGCCCCGAGCGCCGCGCCCGACGCCGGACAAGAAGTAAACAAGGCTCCACCTGCCTCACCCGAGCCGCCTTCGCCCGAACCGTCTTCGCGGGAGGCTCCTGCACCGGCGCCATCCTCGCCACAACCTTCGTCCCCGGAACCCGCGTCGCCGGGACCGTCCTCACCTGAGCCGTCGCCTGAGCCGTCGCCGGAACCCGCGTCCCCCGGGCCGGCGTCTACGGCCCCATCCTCGCCCGGGCCAGCCGAGCCCCGGGACTCTTCGGCTGCGCCGGCCTCCCCCGGACCCTCGTCCGTCGAGTCCGCCCCGGGGGGATCTCCTTCGCCCGAGAGCGAGTAGCCCGAGGTCAGGGACGGGGCGAATTTCAGGGGAGAGGCCGACTAAGGAGATGGCGGCTGCGGTGGGGCTTGGGAGAGAGGCCGGGGTGACCACGGTTCATTTTCGTACAATACGATAGTTTCTTCGTGGATGGGAAAGGGTGGGTGGCGTCTGGTGAGCGTGCCCGGGGAGTTGCACGAGCTTGTGGAGCGTTTTGATCGGGACCTCGCCTCGTACCGCTCTGGCGCGTACAACGAGGCCCAGGCGCGGGTGGACTTCATCAACCCGTTTCTCGGCCTGCTCGGCTGGGACGTGGATAACCGGCAGGGGCTTCCCGAGGCTTACAGGGAGGTCGTCTACGAGGACCGGGTAAAGGTCGGCGGCGGGACGAAGGCCCCGGACTACGGCTTCTACGCGTCCGGACGGCGGCGGTTCTTTCTGGAGGCGAAGAAGCCCTCCGTGGACATCCACGACGAGGTCGCCCCGGCGGTGCAGCTCCGGCGCTACGCGTGGTCCGCGAGGCTACCGCTCTCGCTGCTTACCGATTTCGAGGAGCTCGCCGTCTACGACTGCCGCCCCGAGCCGCAGAAGGAGGACGGGCCGGCGACGGCGAGGCTGGACTTCTTCACCTACGATCGCTACCCGGAGCCGGCGGTCTGGGATGCGATCTACTCGACCTTCTCCCGAGAGACCGTGCTCGACGGTTCGCTGGAGAAGTATGCGGAGAAGAACAAGAGGCGTCGGGGAACGGAGACCGTGGACGCGGCGTTCCTGCGCGAGATCGAGGGCTGGCGCGACGCCCTCGCCCGAAACTTCGCTCTCCGCAACGACCTGAACGGTCGCGGGCTCAACTTCGCCGTCCAGATGACGATAGACCGCATCATCTTCCTCCGCATGGCCGAGGACCGGGGCATCGACGAGTACGGACGCCTACTCGGCCTCACGAATGGCCCTAACCTCTACGACCGACTGCGCGGCTTTTTCCGGGAGGCCGACGAACGCTACAATTCCGGACTCTTTCACTTCCGCCGCGAGCGGGGCCGCGACGAGGAGCCAGACGACCTGACGCTCTCGCTGAACGTGGACGACGAGGTCTTGCGCGGCATCATCCGCGGCCTCTACTACCCGGAGAGCCCCTACGAGTTCTCCGTGTTGCCGGTGGACGTGCTCGGGCAGGTCTACGAGCAGTTTCTGGGGAAGGTGATCCGTCTCGAAGACGGCCCCGGCGGCCACAACGCCGTCGTGGAGGAGAAGCCGGAGGTCCGCAAGGCAGGCGGCGTCTACTACACCCCGACCTACATCGTTGACTACATCGTCGAGAAGACCGTAGGCTCGCTCCTCGAAGGCAAGCGTCCCGGACCGCGCGGCGGGGCGAGCCGGTTGAAGATAGTGGACCCGGCGTGCGGGTCCGGCTCGTTCCTGATCGGGGCCTACAGGTACCTCCTGGACTGGCACCGCGACCGCTACGTCAAAGACGGCCCGGAGAAGTGGTCGAAGGTGCTCTACAGGGGACGCGGAGACCAGTGGCACCTGACCATAGACGAGAAGAGGCGCATCCTCCTAAACAGCATCCACGGCGTGGACATAGACCCGCAGGCCGTCGAGGTGACCAAGCTCTCCCTGCTCCTCAAGGTGCTCGAAGGCGAGTCCGAGGCCTCCCTCGCCACCCAACTCCGCATGTTCCAGGAACGCGCCCTCCCCGATCTGGACAGGAACATAAAGTGCGGCAACTCCCTCATAGGCCCCGACTTCTACGAAAACGAACAGATGATGCTCCTCGACGAAGAAGCGCACTACCGCATAAACGTCTTCGACTGGAAGACGAACTTCCCGCAAGTCTTCGAAGGCGACACCCCCGGCTTCGACGCCATCATCGGCAACCCGCCCTACATCCGCATCCAGGGTCTCAAGGAGTTCGCACCCATCGAGATTGAGCACTACAAGCGGGCGTATCGGTCGGCGGGCAAGGGAAACTACGACATCTACGTCGTCTTCGTAGAACGTGGGCTCGACCTGCTGAAAAAGGACGGGACGCTCGGCTACATCTTGCCCCACAAGTTCTTCAACGCGAAGTATGGAGCGCCGGTGCGCGAGTTAATCTCCGCGGGCAAGCATTTGTCAGAGGTCGTCCACTTCGGCGACGAGCAGGTGTTCGCTGGAGCTTCGACATACACGGCGCTGATGTTTCTCGATGGAAGCGAGCGAGATTCATTTCGCTTCGAGAAGGTAGACGATTTGACTGCTTGGCGTGCGTCCGGCGAGTCTCTAGAAGGCAATGTAGCATCGGAGCGTGTCGTAGCTGACGAGTGGAACTTTGTCGTAGGTCCGGGCGCGAGTCTCTTTGAAAGATTGCGACAGGTGCCCGCGAAGTTAGGAGAAATATCCCAGATATTCGTTGGCTTACAAACTAGCGCAGACACGGTCTTTTTGTTCAAGAACACGGAAAGGATGGAACGGTCACTAACTGAAGTGGTCTCTAAAGAGCTAAGTATGTGCTGGTAAGT
>Ga0136627_1000771_pt1 | contig 12454 bp, 13 predicted proteins | sample AntDrymUQ4892206_2_FD_104652 | JGI IMG/M metagenome (GOLD analysis project Ga0136627, IMG submission 104652) | Polar desert sand microbial communities from Dry Valleys, Antarctica - metaG UQ489 (22.06) | ecosystem: Environmental > Terrestrial > Soil > Desert | place: Antarctica: Dry Valley... | reverse complement strand
CTATCCGGTCTGCTGCGCGATCCGTATGGCAAGAAGATGTCCAAGACGAGGGGCAACGTCATCGACCCGCTGGGTGTCATCGATGAGCTGGGAGCCGACGCCCTCCGGTTCGCCCTGGTGCATGGCAGCGCCCCGGGTTCCGACCAGCGGCTCGGTCGGAGCCAGCTGGAGGGTGCACGGAACTTCGGCAACAAGCTCTGGAACGCGGCTCGCTTCGTGCTCGGCTCGCGTCCGGAGGGAGTCCCCGACGGGCCCCTCGACCTGCCCGTCGGTGGCTATCTCGGGCCCGCTGAGCACTGGATCCTGGCGCGTTGCGCTCGAACGGTGGAGGAGGTCGAGCAGGCCTACACCACCTTCGCCTTCGGGGAGGCGGCACGGCTGCTGCACGATGCCATCTGGAACGATTACTGCGACTGGTACCTGGAGTTCGCCAAGGTGCGGCTCGCTGCCGAGGACCCTCCGCGACAGGCAGCGACCTGGGCGGTCCTGACCTGGGTCCTGGACCGCTATCTCCGTCTCCTTCATCCCATCATGCCTCACCTGACAGAGGAGATCTGGGGCCGCCTGCCGTCATTCCCGCATGAGGGGGAGCTGCTCATCGTGGCGGCCTGGCCGGACGCGGCCCGCGAGAAGGCGCTCGCCGACCAGGCGCAAGCGCGCGGCGTGGACGGACTCATCGAGCTGGTGAGCGGCATCCGCAACGCTCGTGCTGAGGCGAGGATCGATCCCGCAGCCTGGCTGCCGGCAGCGCTGCACATCACGGACGTCGATACAGCGTCCGCCTACCATCGATCGGCCGCGGCCGTGGAGCGTTTGGCACGCATCCGGCCGCGACTGGTCACCGACCAGGCCGATCTGGAGGTGGGGGAGGGGGCGCTGACCGTGCTCATCCGCGGCGGCGAGGCTCGCCTTGCGCGAGGAGGTTCCGACCCGACGCTGGAACGCGAGCGATTGTCGAAGGAACTGGCTGAAGCCGAGCGGATGCTGGCTGAGACGGAGGCGCGCCTGGCCAACGAGAGCTTCGTCAAGCGAGCGCCGGGCCCCATCGTGCAGGCCGCTCGTGACCGGCTCATCGAACTCGAGGCGCGCGTCGAGCGACTGCGCGCCCGCCTGAGTGCCTGATCACCGGTGATGACAGGGTAGGATTCCCCGGGCGGGTGCCGTTCCCCGCGCGACTGAGCATAAAGGTGAGGCCGGTGCCCCTCGATTCCCTCAAACGCCGAGGCGACAAGTCTCCCTCCGATGCGGCTGTGGCGCCCGCCCCCTTGCCCGAGGATCTCGAGGCGGAGGAGCACTGCGCGCACTGTGGCTTCGCATCGGCTCACGAGCGCGCCTTCTACTGTCCTCGCTGCGGTATGCGCATGGTGCGGGGCTGATCGGCGGCCGTGCCCACGTACGAGTACGTCTGCCTTTCCTGCGCTCGCCGCCTCGATGTCCTGCACGGGATCCATGTCCCGGGACCCACCACCTGTCAGGTCTGTGGCGGTACGTTGCGCAAGGCGATATCCGCAGCGGCTGTGGTCTTCAAGGGCTCGGGTTGGGCCAAGAAGGATGCCGCGCGGGCCGCTGCACGACCCGCCTCGGGCGAGGCTAAGGCGGACGGGGCGGCAACGGACGCTGATGGCAAGAAGGAAGCCGAGCCGGGCGCTGCCAAGGACGGGCCCGATGGTGCGGAGGCTCCCGGAGGGTCAGGAGAGGGTCGCTCGACCGCCGACCGCAAGGCCTCTCCCCAGAAGCCCGCCAAGCCGGACAGTGGCGCTTCGAGCGGGAGCGCGCCGGCGAAGCGGTCGAACCAGAAGGGATCGCCCAACGCCGGCTCGGAGGACTGACCATGCGCATCGTGGACCGGCCGGATGAGTGACCCCTCCCTGCGTGGGAAACCGGCAGAGCCACCGCCGCTCAGCGTCATGGATCGGCTGGGGGTCGTCAAGCGGCGCGTGCTGCGGGATCGCCGCGTGGCCGAGATCCAGGCCGTCATGACGGCCGTGGGCGAAGCAAGCGGCGGGCTGCTTGCCGCCGGACTCGCCTTCAATGCGCTGTTCGCGATCATCCCGGCGCTCCTCTTCATGATCGGCCTGCTCGGCTTCCTCATGGGCGATCCGGCGCGCGCGCAGGAGATCGTCGAGTCTCTGGTGGACCGCGTGCCGGCGGTGGCCGACTTCGCCGATGCGATCCTCGATCAGTTGGTGGCCGGCCGCGGCGCGTTCTCCGTCGTGGGCATCATCGGCGTGGCCTGGGGTGCTAGCGGGTTCTACGGCTCTCTGGACGAGGCCATGCGCCGCCTCTTCCCGGGCGGGGCGCCGCGCAGCATCGTCGAGCAGCGGATCCGGGGCGTGGTGGCCGTCTTCGGTCTCGTCGGTGCCGCGCTGGCAGCAGTCACGGCCACCAGCGTGGTCTCGCTGCTCGACGCGGTGCTGGTCCTTCCTGAGGGCATCGAGTCCGTGCGCTTGATCAGCACCCTTCTCATGATCGGCGTCTTTATCCTGGTCGTGCTCTTCACGTACCTGGTGGTGCCGACCTCGGGCCCCCCGTTCCGGTCGGCGCTGCTTCCCGCGCTGCTGGCCGGAACGGGCATCGGACTGACCACCGCCCTATTCAGTGTGCTGGCACCGTTCCTAGTGGGACGGCTTTCCGGATTGGGCCTCCTGGCGACGGTCTTCGGCGCCCTCGTGTGGCTGCGTCTGGTGTTCGAGATGCTCATCTATGGGGCCGGCTGGGCGCGCATCCGGAGAGATAGAGCGCGGCGCAAGGTAACGATGCCGACCCTCGATCCCGACTGACGACTGACGGACGTCAGTCCTGGGCGGTACCGCATCTTCGACAGAACCGCGCTTGGGCAGATAGTGGCAGGCCACAGCTGCCGCACGGACGAACGCTTGACGTGGTTGCCGGCACGCCGGCCGCGATGCCCCTCGAGCCACCCAACGTCCTGGCCAGGAGAGATGCGATGGGTCGCTGCGCCTGCGCGGCGGCGGGCGGCGAAGGAGGCGAGGCTCGATACACGGGCGCCATGGGTGGCCACACGGTAGGCGTCGGGGGATCGCCGTCGGGAGCCGTGATGCTCCAGGGCGCCGGGAGAGCGGTGTGCGCCGGGAGAGCGGTGGGCGCCGGGCGAGCGGTGGGCGCCGGGCGAGCGGTCGGCTCGGGCTCGACCGCCCCCATCGGCTCGGGCTCGCGCTCGGGCTCGACCGCCCCCATCGGCTCAGCTTCGGGCTCTGGCTGGACCGGCGAAAGCCGAGGCTCATCGAACAGCGTCGCCCACTCCTCGAGCGGCTCGGCGTAAAGCTGGTCGCTGCCGACCGGTGTCGCGCCGAGCAGCAGCTGGTTCCAGGCCGCGGCCAGCGCGGCGTCGGACTCGGACCCTGGAATCGGTGGGGCCTCAGCCAAGTCCGGTCGCTCTTCGTGAGGCGGCTGCGCAGCGCTCTCCATGACTTGGGCGTTGGCCGTCATGACCTCTGCGATGTCGGCCGCCGGCCAGGTGTCGGGACCTAGTCTGGCGCGCTCCATCAGGCGCTCGCTCTCGGCTGCCTCGACCTCCTCGACCTGGGGCGGGCGGGCGGGAGGCGCATCGGGGAAGGGCGTGCAGCTGGCACAGGACCCGGCCTTGTCATTCCAGCACGGTGGACAGGTGTATTGGCGGCATCCAAGACAAAAGCGGAAGACGGTTAGAAACGGATCCAGGGCCGTGACGGCAGGCTCGGTCTCACTCACCGCGCGTGCACCGCGAAGCACGTTGAGGCCGAGGCCTCGCCGCTTCTTCTCGACGAGGGGGACCTCGAGATCGTAGCGTGTCCCGCATCGTTCGCAGAACGACTTGGTCACCGACTCGATCATGCGCCGCTAACCACCTCCGACCGCGCCAGACCGGCGCGTAGAGCAGAGGCTAGGCGTGAACCACCGCCGCGTCACGCGGGAGAACCGTACTGGTACCTAGGGACCATGGTCCCTAGGACGGGTCACGAGGAGCCGGCGCCGGAGTACCGCTGAACCTCTGCTACAGTCCGGCGCACGATGACCCGTCCCCTCGTGGCGATCGAGCGGTTCTTCGAACGGCTCTTCGAACGGCCGGCGACGCGCCTCTTCAATCCTCGCCTTCAGCCGGTCCAGCTTCAGCGCCGCTTGGAGCGCGCCATGGAGTCCGAGCGGCGCATCAGCCACGACCGCACCTACGTGCCCGATCGCTACCGGATCGCACTCAATCCACGCGACTTCGGCCACTTCGAGGGGTATCGGTCGACGCTCGAATCAGACCTGTCCGAGGCGCTCCTGAAGCGCGCGCGCCAGCGGGGATACACGCTTCTGGCACGTCCACGGATCTGGCTCGAACCTACCGACGAGGTGCGCGCGGGCGACATCACCGTGCTGGCCGATGTCCTCGACCCGGCCGCGCTGACGGCGGCTGCCTCGGGGCTCCGCCGGGTCGAAGGGGATGGTCCGCGCCCGCCTCGCTCGCCTGAACCGCCCCTACCACCAACGCGTGCGGCGCCTCCGTCGGGCCGTCCCTTCGAGTCGAACGCCACGCTGGCCTACCAGGTGCCGGCCAACGCCGCGCCAGCCGCCATCATCGAGATCGCGGGGCCTGGCATGGCGCCGCAGAGGGTCGCCTTTCGCGGCGGTACGCTGCGGGTGGGTCGCGGTCCTGAGAACGACATCGTGCTGTCTGATGAACGGGTCTCACGACAGCACGGCACTTTCACGACGCGACAGGGGGCGTTCATCTACACCGACGGGGGCAGCACCAACGGATCGTTCGTCAACGGGTCGCTGATCAGCGAGATCGCGCTGGGCAGCGGCGATGTGGTCCGCCTGGGTAGCACCACCCTCACGATCCATCCCGACCGCTAGCGCTCGGGACGCCCGATGGACGCCTTCACCCTCACGCTCTGGATCGTGCGCATCACCTTCGTGATCCTGCTCTACCTGTTCTTCGCCGCGCTGTTGCGCGCCCTCTGGCGAGACCTGCGCACGACGGTGGCGACGGCGGGCCGTTCCCTGGGTCGCCTGGTCGTGGTGACCTCGCCGGAGGGCAGACCGCCGGCCGGCGCGTCCATCCCCCTGGATGCCATCACCTCGCTGGGCCGGGACGTCAACAACTCGATCACGATGGAGGACTCCTTCGTGTCCGCTGAGCATGCCGTGCTCACCTTCCGCGGCCGGGCCTGGTATCTGGAGGATCGCGGCAGCACCAACGGCACGTATGTCAACGGGCAGCGCGTGGCAGGCGTCGTTCCACTGGGCTACGGCGATGAGTTGCAGTTCGGCCAGGTCCGGCTCCGCCTGGAGCGCGTCCCCGCATGATCGCCGCGCTCGACCGGGCAGGGATCCGTCCCCGCTTCCGACACCGAGAACTTCTGCTCCTGGTGCTGGCCAGCGTGGCCCTGTGCGCCGGCTGGGTCAGCCTCGCCTCGCAGCAGGCGGGGCAGATGAGCATCGGAGACCCGACCATCCCAATCGCCTATGTGGGCATCCTGTTCGTCATCCACCTCGGGTTCGTGCTCACCGGCCGGCGCATGGATCAGGTCCTCCTGCCCGTCGCGGGCATGCTGGGCGCTCTCTCCCTGCTGCTCATGGCGCGGCTTCCCCAAGGTCTGGCCGGACTGTCGCTGGGGAGCATCGAGCTGGGTCTGGCGCCGCTTCAGCTGCTCTGGCTGTCGGTGGCGTTCAGCGTACTGGCCGTGCTGGCCATCGTGGTCCGCAACGACAACTGGCTGCGTGAGTACAAATACACCTGGGCGGCGGTGGGCATCGGCCTGCTGCTGCTCGTATTCGTGCTGCCGCCGGCCGGCGCTGACGATGGACCGCGCCTCTCGCTACGGATCGGACCCATCACAGGGCAGCCCTCGGAGCTTCTCAAGGTCATCCTGGTCGTCTTCCTGGCGGGCTACCTGGCGGAGAACCGCACGCTGCTGGCGCGCACCAGCACGAAGCTCGGCCCCATCTCGCTACCGCCCGTGCCCTATCTACTGCCCATGCTGGCCATGTGGGGAGTGGCCCTGGCCATCGTCATCGTGCAGCGTGATCTGGGCGCGGCGCTGCTCTTCTTCACGGTCTTCCTGACGTTGCTCTACGTGGCCACTCGCCGTTTCGCGTACGTGGTGCTGGGCATGGCCATGTTCCTGGCGGGCGCGACCATCCTGTATCAGCTCTTCCCTCACGTCCGCGTGCGCGTGGACATCTGGCTCGATCCGTGGGCAGATCCGCTGGGCGCCGGGTACCAGGTCATCCGTGCGCTGTACGCCTTCGGCCGGGGAGGCATCCTGGGCACGGGGCTGGGTGCCGGACTGCCGGCCGTGGGTGACACCCCGGCCATCCCGGCCATCCATACGGACTTCGTGTTCGCCGCCCTGGCCGAGGAGCTGGGTATGTTGGGTGGCCTGGCCATCGTGGCGCTCTATGCCGTCATCGCGGAGCGCGGCCTGCGCATCGCGGCTCGCGCCGCGGACGACTTCCGAGCGCTGCTGGCTGTGGGCCTCACCCTGGTCATCGTCCTCCAGGCGGCGCTCATCATCGGCGGCAATCTGAAGCTGGTGCCGCTGACCGGCATCACCCTGCCCTTCATCTCGTATGGCGGCTCGTCGCTGTTGGCCAACGCCATCGTCATCGGGCTGCTGCTGGCGCTCAGCGACCGGGGCGTGGAGCCACCCCCGCCGCCCTCGAGTGCGCGGCGCTTCCGCCTCCCGAGCAGAACCCCCGCATGACTGCCGGCGGGAGCATCGTCAGTGGCGATGGGGCGGGAGGTGCCGGTGCCGCTCCCAGCATCGGATCTGCGCTCCTGCGCGTGGGCCTGGCGCTGGCCGTCCTCTTCGGCGGCATCGGCGCGGGCATGGGCTACTGGCAGGTGGTGGAGGCGCAGTCGCTATCCACCGATCCGGGCAATCCCCTGGTGCAGGCGGCCGCCCGCAACGCACCCCGCGGCCGCATCCTCGACGTGAACGGCGAGGTCGTCGCCTTCAACGAGCGAGGCAGCAGCGGTGAACGGCTGCGCCGCTATCCGTTCCCGGCCATGACGCCGGTGTTGGGCTACCAGAGCATGCGCTTCGGTACTTCCGGCCTGGAGCGCGCCTACGACGCCGAGCTGACCGGCCTCAAGCCGCTCGGCCCGGGCCGCGACATGATGCGCAAGTTCCTGACCGATCCGTACGATCCCAGCGACCTCCATCTCTCCATCGACGTCCGGCTGCAGGCCGCCGCGGCGTCGGCGTTGGGCGGCGACCGTGGCTCCGTGGTGGCTATCGAGCCGGCCACGGGGCGTGTCCTGGCGCTCGTCTCCAACCCGACCTTCGATGCCAACCGCCTGGTCGATCCGGCGGGGGGCGCTGACTACCTGGAGTCGCTACGCGGCGAGCGGTCCACACCGCTGCTCAACCGGGCAACGCAGGGACGCTTCGTGCCCGGCTCCGTGTTCAAGATCGTGACCGCCACGGCGGGCCTGGGCTCTGGGGCGATCGATCCCAGCACGACCTATCCCACGGACGAGGAGTACGAGACCGGCTTCCTGGTGGAGGGCTTCACCATCAGGGACTCGCCCCGCTCGTTCCAGCGAGACCGACCCCTCGACTTCTTCGAGGCCACCGAGGTCTCCAGCAACATCTGGTTCGCACATGCCGCCCTGGACACGGGTGCGGACGAGCTGCTGGCCTGGTCGGAACGCTTCGGCTTCGGAGCGGCCCTCGACTTCGACCTGCCCACGGCCGCCAGCCAGGTCACCGGTGGCGACGGACCGCTGTCGGGCTTCACCGATCGTGTGGAGCTGGCCAATGCCGCCTACGGACAGGGTGAGACGCTGGTCACGCCGCTCCAGATGGCGCTGGTGGCGGCCTGCGTGGCCAACGACGGCGTGATGATGCGGCCGCACCTGGTGGATCGGCTGGAGTCGGAAGATGGGCGGGTGCAGACGGTCGGCTCGTCCGAGGTCCGCACGGTCATGGGCGCGGCTGACGCTGAAGCCATCACGCAGGCCATGGTCCTGGCGGTAGAGGGCGAGTTCGGTCAGGTGTTTGCCGGTGGCGCCAAGGTCCCAGACGCGACCACGGCTGGCAAGAGCGGGAGCGCCCAGTTGGGCGAGACGGGGCGTCCGCATTCCTGGTTCATCGGCTTCGCCCCCGCCGAGCAGCCGCGCATCGCCATCGCGGTCATCGTGGAGCGGGCCGGCTTCGGATCGCAGGTCGCGGTGCCCATGGCCGGCGACCTGATGGAGCAGTACCTAGACCTGGACGACGGGAGCTAGACGCTCCGGAGGCGGTCAGGTATTGCCAAGCGCTGAGCGGTCGAGTACACGCTCCAGCTCGGCGCTCGACAGGCGCGGCCGCCAGGCCCGCTGCGGATCGGTCAGCGGCACTGGCCGATTCACTGATCAACGAGATCCACAGCCCTTCGCGCTGTCGATGCTCAGTGATCCTGTCAGTCGCTGCTGGCAGAGCCTGGTGCCTGGACGTGCCCGTCGCCAGGGATGATCGGCCGGTGGCGTCCAGGGCAGCGTAGTGGCTCCCGGGACGGACCCGGGGTCGGTCCGGAGACGGCCCTGGGCGCGCAGCTGGAGCGGCTCGGCCGGTGCCGCCCTGATGGCCAGCTCCCGCTCACCGTCGAAGGCGACCATCGAGCCATCGAGCCGGACATGGACCTCGACCCCACAGCCGCTCGATACGACACCGCTCGAGTGGGCCTTGTCGCTGAGCCGTTAGCACTGACAAAGTCGCTGAGCAACGACATTGCTCGATAGGGCCCTTGACAAGCGCTGTACCATGCCCGCATCGAGAGTGCTGTCCCTTCTATCATCCTGAAAGGGCTCTGACGGTAGTGAACAAGGCACGCACCCGCCTGCTGACTCTGGCCACCGCAGTCGCCTTCGGACTGGCTGCCGTGGTGGACGGCGAGATCCCAGCCATGGCTCACAGCAACACCTGCGCGGCTGGCAGCTCAAACTTCGTGGTGATCGTGTTCGAGCACGCCAGTCAGGGCGGCGCAAACGATGATGTCTGTTATATCAGCACCCACTCGTTCGACGAGGCATTCTCAGTCAACGAGGTAGGCGTCGACGACATCGGCGAGAACGCCAACTTCCACGACATCGTTTCTTCAATGTCAGTCAAGAACTTCGGCGGCTCAGGGCTCTGCGTGAGGTACTACCGAGACGCCTTTCGGCAAGTGTTGCAGGAGACCCAGTGGGTGGGTGCTGGCCAAGGTGACATCCACTTCAATGCAGCGGTCAACGATTCGTACGACAGTCTGGATCTACTAAAAGCCAATCAGAGCAGCTGCTTCGGTTAGGGAGGGCGCAAAGATGAGGAACCGCACGGTCGCCGCCATCGGGCTCAGCTTGGCGATGCTGGCGTCGGCCGCCGTCTTTGGCGCGCCAGCGCTGTCACGGGGCGATGTCGAAAGCCGGCTGCGTGATTTCGGCGTCCCAGCGGATGCAGAGATCCTCGCAGCTCAGGCGAACGCTGACGGCGACTTCGTCATGGTCATGTACCGTGACAGCAGCGGCCAGGTCGAGACCCTGGGAGGCATCGAGAGGCTGGAGACCCCTCCGCCTGGCCCGTGACGCCAGCTATGCACCGCAAGCTCCTCCTAGTTCAGCAGCCGGTACCGGATCCGTGGCGCCCCTTGATTGGGTCGGCTGTCCTCCGCCCGGCCTGGCAGGAACGGACGCCGCCGCGAGGAGCAGTGTGACGAGGAGGATAGGGAGAGCGGTTCGCCGGAAGTGCAGGGACCGAGGACGCTGCTGTCGAAGGAGCGCCATCACGCCGACCCCCTGCCTCGCCGCCGCTCGGGCCTAGGAAGTGACGTTACAGTCGTCGCCGCGCGACGCTGCTCCCGAAGGAGTCCCGGGTCAGCGGGATGATAGCCGTCAGCAAGCCGAGGGTCGACGAACGCCCGAGTCGTCATGCTGGGAGCGCGGCGCAGGCGATGCGGACGCCCGGTGAGGGTCACCGCGTCGGACGGTCCAGCGGGCGAGGTCGTGGGCCATCACCTGGACCGCCAGCCAGGCGCCATCGCCGCGAACCTGCCCGACGGCAGGTGGTTGAGGCCCATCCCGTGCTTCAGGTCCCGGATGGCGTTCTCGACCTCGGCATGGCGACGGTGGTCGGCCTCGAGCAGGAGCGTCTCGCTCTGGCGGTCGGTGATGAAGGCATGGAAGTCATAGAGCGTGAAGAGCGCCAGCTGGCTGCCCGGCGTCGGGCGCACACGACGCACGATGAGCCGCACGGGCATCGCGCCCTGCTGACCCTTGAACGGCGTGTAGCTCGTCTCGGCGACATCGGCGCCGCCATGGAGCCAGTAGGCGATGGGCGTCCAGGCATCGTCGGGGATGGCCTCGATGGCCCGCCGGATGGAGGGTGTCTGGCGGACCGTGATGCTGAGAGCGGACGCGCTTTCCGCGGCACATGGCCACCACAGCGTGGCCGTAGAAGCCGGGATCGGCACGGACCGTGAGCTGCCCGCTGGCGCCGGCGTAGCGCACCCGGCCGATGGTCTCGCGCAGGAAGTGGGCCGCCCCTCGGGCGGTGTCGGCGCGGCCCGCACGCAGGCGAGCCATCAGCACGTCACCGGTCCCGGCGGCGACGGCGAGCAGCGGGTGATAGCCCCGGACGTGGCTGTAGCTGAAGTCCGAACCACCCTCCTTCTGCAGGCCGTAGGTCTCGCAGATGGTCGAGTCGAGGTCGATCGTGAACGGCGACGCGCCTGGTCCGGCGCCGGCCGCCCAGGCACGCCGGAGGAGCTCCCGGCTCACCCGGTCGAGCTGACGCACATGGCCCCAGCGTAAGCTGCGCAGGAACGTGCCCAGGGTGGATGCCGCCTTGACCGTGAAGCCCAGGATGCGCTCGGTGCCGCCCGCCCCGCAGCGCGTCGGTGTCGTCGATGCAGTCACCCCCCGCCAGGGCCGACATGACCAGGCTCAGGATCTTGTCGCCGGCGTTCGCCCGCCCGGCCGCGTCGCCCAGGTCGAGATGCTCGTCGACCGGCTCGCGGAGACCGAGGTGCTGGGCCAGCGTGGCCGGCAGGACCAGGCCGGCATCGGCCACCAGGCGGTCGTCGTCGAAGGCCACATCGAGCCAGTCGAGGGTGTGCGATGATCGCATCTATCGGGTGCTCCTTGGCTGGGTCGATCGTTGCTCAACACGTCGATCTTCCCAGTTCAGGGAGCGCCTGATTCGTCCTTCCAGCAGGGTAGGCGCCGGTCAGCCTCGGTGGAGTCGGGCTTAGCTTAGACAGCGCTGACAACCGGATCCAGACTCTCGACGTACCATCCTCCGACCGGCGCTGCGTCACGAGCCCAAGGGGACCCAGCGAACAACGCTCAAGTACGGCAGCGAGGATCAGCAGTGTCCAAGATCCAGGAGTCCGGCGAGAAGGTCGCCGCCAACGTGGAGCGCGTCATCGTGGGCAAGCACCACGAGGTGCGCCTGGCGCTGGTGGCGCTGCTCTGCCAGGGCCACCTGCTCATCGAGGACGTGCCCGGCACGGGCAAGACGGTGCTGGCCAAGGCCATCGCGCGCAGCCTCGGCTGCAGCTTCCGGCGCATCCAGTTCACGCCGGACCTGCTGCCCACGGACGTGACCGGCCTCTCCATCTTCAGTCAGAAGACCCAGGAGTTCGAGTTCCGGCCGGGTCCCATCATGGCTCAGATCGTGCTGGCCGACGAGATCAACCGCGCCACGCCCAAGACGCAGTCGGCCCTCCTGGAGTCGATGGAAGAGCGGCACATGACGGTGGACGGCGTGACCTACCCCATGCCCGAGCCGTTCATGGTCATCGCCACCCAGAATCCGATCGAGTACGAGGGCACCTTCGCGCTGCCCGAGGCCCAGCTCGATCGCTTCATGCTGCGCATCCGGCTGGGCTATCCCCAGCCGCTGGAAGAGATCGTCATCCTCGATGAGCAGAAGCGCGAGCATCCCCTGGAGGATGTGGGCGAGGTGGTCAGCGCGGATGAGCTGCGCGAGATGCAGACGGGCATCCGCCAGGTCTACGTGGACCCCACCATCAGCGACTACATCGTCCGCCTCGTGGGCGCCACTCGCTCGCATCCCGACATCTACCTGGGCGCCTCACCGCGCGGCTCGTTGGCGCTCTATCGCGCGGGCCAGGCGCTGGCCGCCTTGAGCGGCCGTGACTACGTCATCCCCGATGACATCAAGGCGCTGGCCGAGCCCGCTCTGGCGCACCGGCTGATCATCAAGACGTCGGCCTCCATCAGGGACGTCGAGCCGGGTGCGCTGGTGCGTGAGCTGCTGGGCAGCATCCCCATCGAATCGCGCGTGCCGGCCGGTGAGGCCCGCGTCGCGCGCTCGGTCTGAGCCCGAACGCCGTCCCTGAGGGGGATCGATCAAGATGCTTCGCCGACTCCAGTTCGCCGGTCTGGCGGTCTTCCTGGTCGTGGCGGCTTTCTCCACGGGCGCCGACTTCCTGTTCTTCCTGGTCTACCTGGGCATCCTCGTGGTGGGTGGTGCAT
>Ga0136627_1000770_pt1 | contig 12467 bp, 10 predicted proteins | sample AntDrymUQ4892206_2_FD_104652 | JGI IMG/M metagenome (GOLD analysis project Ga0136627, IMG submission 104652) | Polar desert sand microbial communities from Dry Valleys, Antarctica - metaG UQ489 (22.06) | ecosystem: Environmental > Terrestrial > Soil > Desert | place: Antarctica: Dry Valley... | reverse complement strand
GGGCCCCGGTGAACGAGGCGTTCGAGCATCCGCTCGCCGGCCTGCGCATCGGTATTTCCATACTGAGCAGCTATTCCGCACATACTTAGATATAAGCAGGTCGCGTCAAGCGAGCGTCGGCGCGCCAGGTTTGCGACGCGCCGAGGAGCAGCTCGTGGGGCGGCGCTGCCCGTATGCGGTCGGGCGCCGCGCGCCGAGGTGGGAGTAGATCGAGCGTGCCCCGCCGAGCGCGCCCGGCACGTCCACATCGGCGACGGCGATCCCCGCGCGCGCGGAAGTCGAGTCGAGCACCACGCCGCGCGGGTCGACGACCTTCGCGTGGCCGAGGAAGCGCAGCCCCCCGAACGAGCCGGCCTGGTTGGCCGAGACCCACACGACCTGGTTCTCGAGCGCGCGTGCCTCGTCGAGCAGGTTGAACTGGCGCGTCTGGTGGTCGCCGACGATCCGGCGCGCCGGGCGCACGCGGCAGATCGGCCATGCCGCGAGCGAGGCGATCACCTCGGCGCCGTCGAGCGCCAGCTCCCGCGCCGCCTCGGGGAAGACCTTGTCGTAACAGAGAAGCATCCCGAGCCGGCCGACCGGGGTGTCGAAGGCCTCGAAGCCCTCGCCCGCGACGAAGCGACCCGCCTCGCCCGGCGGCACGTGCACCTTGCGGTGGCGTCCGAGCACGCCATCTCCGCTGACGCAGATGGCGCTGCTGTAGGGACCGTCCGGGCCCGGTTCGACGTAGCCGGCGCAGACCACGGTGTCCCCCGCCAGCTCGATGAGGCGCGCGATCTCGGGCCCATCGGGATCCAGCGGCGCCGGGGTGTCGGGATCGAGATAGCCCCCGAGCGACCACTCCGGGAACACCACCAGCGCGGCACCCGCCGCGCGCGCCTTGCCCAGCGTGCGCTCGATCTGCGCGAAGTTCGCGTCATGGTCCCTGGCGAAGGCCCCCGCGACCGCTGCGATCGTGGTCTTTCCCATGCGTTCCACCCCCTTGTCATCGATCGACCGTTGGGTGCAGTCTCGTCCGCTAAGCGGGCGGCGAACATCGCCGAGTGTCGAAGATGTGCCGCGGGCGCTTGTACGGCCGGTCCAGTGAGCCCTGGCGGCCCGACGCGAGAACCTCCACTACGCTGCTCGGGCAATGGAGCACGCGCTCGTCACCGGCTTTCCCGGATTCATCGGCCGCCGGCTGGTGCGCAGCCTGCTGTCGGCATCCGGCGGCACGCGAGTCACGGCGCTGGTCGAGGCGCGCATGGAGGGCATCGCACGCGAGCTCGCCGCCGAGCACGGCGATCGGCTCGAGGTCCTGCCGGGTGACGTCGGCGAGCGGCGCCTCGCGCTCTCCGAGGTCGAGTGGGAGCGCCTGACCGGCTCGGTCGACACCGTCTTCCACCTCGCCGCGATCTACGACCTCGCCGTCCCGCTCGAGCTCGCGCAGCGCGTCAACGTCGAGGGCACCGGCAACGTGCTCGACTTCTGCGCCGCCGCCAGCGGCCTGCGCCGGCACGTCTACGTGAGCACGGCATACGTCGCGGGGCTACGGCACGGCGTGGTCTACGAGCACGAGCTGGTGATGGGCCAGGACTTCAAGAACCACTACGAGAGCACCAAGTTCCAGGCCGAGGCGTGGGTGCGCGAGCGCCGCCAGGAGGTGCCCACCACGATCCTGCGCCCCGCGATCGTGGTCGGCGACTCGGCGAGCGGCGAGACCGAGAAGTTCGACGGCCCCTACTACATCTTGCGCTCGATCGCCCAGGCCGAGCGCGCCGGACGCGCGCCGGTGCAGTTCGGGCGCGCCGACGCGCCCTTCAACGTGGTGCCCGTCGACTACGTCGTGGCGGCGATGGTCGCCGCGGCGACCGACGAGGCGATGGCCGGGCAGACGCTGCACCTGGTCGACAGCGATCCGCTGACCGCGCACGACCTCGTCGACGCGCTCAGCCGCGAGTACGCCGGGCGCGAGACCCGGGGGCGCGTACCACCGTGGATCGTCGCCAACGTGCTGCGCTTGGCCCAGGTGCGCAAGCTGCTCTCCGGCACCCCGCGCGAGTCGATCGCCTACCTGAACCACCCGGTGCGCTTCGACACCCGCCGCGCGATCGAGCTGCTCGCCCCGCACGGGCTGCGCCCGCCGCAGTTCACCGACTACGTCGAGCCGATGGTGCGCTTCTTTCGCGAGCACGAGCACGACCCCGCGCTCGTGCCCAAGCGGGCGTAGCTGCCGTGGGCGGCGAGCCAAGCGTCCGGCGAAGAGCCCGTGCCCCCGCGAGCAGTTGGATGATCACGCGTCAGCCCGCCGCCGGGCTGGCCTCGGCGTCGAAGGCGGGCTCGGCGCGGGCGCGCGGAGGGATCGACAGCGCCGCGGCGATCGCGGCCACACCGCCGACGGCCGAGACGACGAAGGCCGTGGTGTAGGCGCCCTCTGAGGGGATCGGGCTCGCGCCGATCGTCTGCGCGGCGAGGATCGCGGTGGCGGCGGCCGAGCCGAAGGCTCCACCGACGGTCCGCGTGACGGTGTTGATTCCCGTCGCGATGCCGACCGTCGACTGCGGCACCGAGTCGACGATCAGGTTGGCCATCGACGCGAGAGCAAACGAGATGCCGGCGCCGAGCAGGACGCCCCCGACCGCGAAGTGCCACGGGTGCGAGTGCTCGAGCGCCAGCATCACGAATGCGAGCGTCGCGAAGCCGGCGCCCATGGCGAGCGTGCGACGGAAGCCGACAGCGCTGCCGATCCGCCCGGCGAGCGGGCCGGCGACGAGCTGGGCGGCCGCCATGGGCACGAGCAGCAGGCCGGCCGCGGTGACGCTGAGGCCGAAGCCGTAACCCGTGTCCTGGCCCGCCTGGGCGAACTGCGGGATCAACAGGAAGCTCGAGAACATCGCGAAGCCGACGAGCAGGCCGGTCAGGTTCGTCGCGGCGACCGTCCTCTGGCGCAGCAGGGCGAGCTCGATCAGCGGCTGCTCGGTGCGCGACTGCTGCCGCGTCCAGACGCCGAGCACCACCGCGCCGCCGACCAGCAGCGCGAGCGTCACCGGCGAGGTCCAGCCGAGGCTGTTCGACTCGGTCACCCCGAGCAGCAGCCCCGCTAGCGCGGTCGACAGCAGCGCCGCTCCGAGCCAGTCGATGCGCGTGCGCGCCACCGGCGGGGAGGCCGGGACGAGGCGGTGGGCGGCCAGCGCCGCCGGCAGCCCGATCAGTCCAACCCAGAACAGCCACGAGACGTCCACGTTGTCGACGATCACGCCCGAGAGCGGTAGGCCAATGCCGCCTCCGATGCCGAAGACCGCGCTCAGCAGGCCGATTGCCGAGGGCACGCGGTCGCGCGGGAACGTGTCGCGGATGATCCCGAACGCAAGCGGGAAGACGCCGCCGGCGACGCCCTGGATCACGCGCCCGGCGATCACCACGCCGATCGAGTCGGCCAGCGCGCAGACGACCGAGCCCGTCGAGAAGAGCATCAGCACGGCCGTCAGCACGCGGCCCTTGCCGAACTGGTCGCCCAGCTTGCCGACGATCGGCGTCGCGACCGAGGCCGACAGCAGGAAGCCCGTCAGCAGCCACGACGACGCCGTCGCGCTGGCCGAGTACTCGGCCGCGAACGACGGCAGCGCCGGGACGACGAGCGTCTGTGAGAGCGCGAACGCCAGCCCCGCGAGCAGCAGCACGGCGAGCACCCCGTTCGGGCGCGTGGCAGTAGGGCGGTTCGCGGCGTCGGACATGGTTGGGGGGCCTGCTGGGATCGGGCCGGCGGGTCACGCTAGCAGTAGCGGAGCGGCGCTTCCGCTTGGTTCGGGAAGGACCTCTGGTCGACGCTCGACCCTGGGTATCCTCGGTGTCCACGACTCCCGGACGAGGATTGCCCATGAGCGACGACCAGCGGCCTAAGACCACCACCGACTCGGGGGTCCCCGCCACCAGCGACGAGTACTCGCTGACTGTCGGGCCCAGCGGCCCGATCGCCCTGCACGACCACTACGTCGTGCAGAAGATGCAGCACTTCAACCGCGAGCGCGTGCCCGAGCGCGTGGTTCACGCCAAGGGCGGCGGCGCGCACGGATTCTTCGAGGTCACCGAGGACGTGACCCAGTTCACCAAGGCCCACTTCCTCAGCCAGGTCGGCAGGCAGACGCCGATGTTCGCGCGCTTCTCGACGGTCGCCGGCGAGCAGGGCTTCCCCGACACGGTGCGCGACCCGCGCGGCTTCGCGCTCAAGTTCTACACCGAGCAGGGCAACTTCGACATGGTCGCCAACAACACGCCGGTCTTCTTCGTGCGCGACCCCTCCAAGTTCCAGGACTTCATCCACTCGCAGAAGCGCCTCCCGGACACCGGTATGCACTCGCACGACATGCAGTGGGACTTCTGGACCCTCTCGCCCGAGAGCGCGCACCAGGTGACGATCCTGATGTCCGACCGCGGCATCCCGCGGTCGTGGCGCCACCAGCACGGCTTTTCGAGCCACACCTACTCGTGGGTCAACGCCAACGGCGAGCGCTTCTGGGTCAAGTACCACTTCCGCACAGACCAGGGCATCGAGAACCTGCCCGAGGTCGAGGCCGACCGCCTCAAGGGCGAGGACCCCGACTTCCACCGCCGCGACCTGATCGCGGCGATCGACGCCGGCGACCATCCCTCGTGGACGCTCTCGGTCCAGGTGATGCCCTTCGAGGACGCGGCCGACTACCGCTTCAACCCGTTCGACCTGACCAAGGTCTGGCCCAAGGGCGACTACCCGCTGATCCCCGTCGGGCGGATGACGCTCAACCGCAACCCGCAGAACTTCTTCGCCGAGGTCGAGCAGGCGGCGTTCAAGCCGGCGAACCTCGTGCCCGGTACCGGCCTGTCGCCGGACAAGATGCTGATGGCGCGGATCTTCAGCTACCACGACACGCACCTGCACCGCGTCGGCGTCAACGCCGAGCAGCTGCCGATCAACGCCCCGCGCGCGCCCGTGCACTCGTACAACAAGGACGGGCACATGGCCTACCGCCACAACGGCGACCAGCCCGTCTACGCGCCCAACTCCAAGGGCGGACCAGCCGCGGCCGGCGACGAGCACGGCGCCGACCTGGGCTGGGGCGTGGAGGCGGGCGAGCTCGCGCGCTGGGCCTACGAGAAGCACGCCGAGGACGACGACTTCGTCCAGCCGCGCACGCTCTACCGCGAGATCATGGGCGACCGCGAGCGCGAGGCGCTGGTGGCGGGCATCGTCGGCCACGCGAGCAAGCCCGAGGTCGGCGAGGCCATGCACCAGCGTGTGATCGCCTACTGGGCGAGCGTCGACGCCGACCTGGGGGCCCGCGTCGCCGCCGGGCTCCGCCACGGCGACGGCAAGGGATCGGGCGGCAACGGCGCGGGGCCGGCCTCGGCCGAGGCCACGGAGCTGCTCGCCGCGCGCGCTAACCGGGCCTGAGCAGCACCAACGAGCACTGGCAACAGGGGGGCGATCACGCTGCTCGCAGCGGCGTGAGGCTCCCGGCCGGCGCGCGGCGCTCGGGGCTCGAAGCGCTCGGGGCGCGGCCGGCGCGCATGCGAGGTCGACCAGCAGCGCGCCGTACAGGAACGGCCACCGGCGCCGTGCGAGACTGCGCCCGCACGTTCCCAACGCGAAGGAGGCCTACCGCATGATCACCAAGCTCGACTTCGTCGGCATCCCCTCGCAGGACGCCGACCGCGCCCGGCGCTTCTACGTCGAGACGCTCGGCCTGCGAGCCGACGCCAACGCCGACTACGACGTCTGGGCCGGCGAGACGTGCTTGGGCATCTGGGAGCCCGAGCGCTTCGGCATGCCCTTCGCCGCGCAGAAGAACGCCCACCCCGCGCTGCACGTCGAGGACGTCGCGGCGGCGCGCGCCGAGCTCGAGGCCAAGGGCGTCGAGTTCTTCGGCGAGACGCTGGACACGGGCGTCTGCCACATGGCGCTGTTCACCGACCCCGATGGCAACGACCTGATGCTCCACCACCGCTACGCGCCGTACGGCTAGGGGCGCGCGGCCGGGGGCGAGGTCCCCGCTGCGCAGCCGGACTGATTTTCCTTAACTGCTCCTTGTTCTGCCGAGCGAGGCTGTTAACTAGGGGCTCTTCCACCACAACGTCCCTTTGCCCGTCGCTAACTCGCACAACCTGCCCGAGCTGTTCATGCCCGAGGACAGCCGTTGGGCCAGCCGCGCGGCCGCGCGAGGCGAGATCCGCCGCCTCGCGCGCGGGCTGTACTCGACCAACGTGGACGAGCCCGCCGACCAGCTTGTGCGGCGGCGCTGGTACGACGCCGCCGCGCTGTACTTCACCGACGCGGTGATCGTCGACCGCAGCGCGGCGACGGGCGGGCCCGCTGGCGACGGCTCGCTGTTCCTCGACATCGGCGCGCGGCCGGTCAATCCGCGACCGATCAGGCTGCCCGGCCTGACCCTGCGTCCGCGCACCGGCCCGGGACCCGTCGATGGAGACATGGGGTTCGTGGCTCTGCACATGTCGGGCTCGGCGCGCACCATGCTCGACAACCTGCGCCCGTCTCGCGCGCGCACGACCGTCGCACGGACACTTCGTCGCGAGGAGCTCGAGGAGCGCCTGGATCGGCTGGCCCGCACCCGCGGGGACGACGCGCTCAACGAGCTGCGCGACCAGGCTCGTGCGCTCGCGCCTGTGCTTGGCTCGGAACGGCAGTTCGAGGAGCTCGATGGCCTGATCGGCGCGCTGCTGGGCACCCAAGAGATCGCGTTGCGCACTCCCGCCGGGCGGGCCCGCGCGGCCGGACTCGGCTACGACGTCGACCGCCTCGCGCTGTTCGAGACCCTGCGCTCCGAGCTGGCGGGGCAGACGTTCGCAGAGCGCCCTGCACCGGACGATCCGGAACGGCGGTTCGCCTTCTACGAGGCGTACTTCTCCAACTGGATCGAGGGAACGGTCTTCGAGCTGGAGGAGGCCGAGGAGATCGTCTTCGAGGGCACGGTGCCAGCCCAGCGACCCGCCGATGCCCACGACGTTCAGGGGACTTTCGACGCGGTTACCGACGGGCGGCTGGGGGCCGCCCCTCCGCGCGACGGCGACGAGTTGGAGGATTACCTGCGCAGCGCGCATCGCCGAGTGATGGCCGGCCGCCCTGAGGCCGCGCCCGGCGGGTACAAGCAGCGTGGCAACCGCGCGGGGATGACCATCTTCGTCGGCCCCGACCTCGTCCGGGGCACCTTGCGGGAGGGCGCTTCGGTCATGAATACGCTGCCTGGCGGCCTTGGCCGGGCGATCTTTGCGATGTTCCTCGTCGCCGAGGTCCACCCGTTCGCCGACGGCAACGGTCGCGTCGCGAGGCTGCTGATGAACGCGCAGCTCTCGGCGGCCGGACTGTGTCGCATGGTGGTCCCGCTGTGCTATCGCGACGAGTACATGGGGGCGCTGCGTGCGCTCAGCCGAAGCGGGAACCCAACGCCCCTGTGGCGGATGGTCGACCGAGCGCAGCGCTGGGCGGCGCTGATGACATGGACAGGCCGCGACCGGGTGCTCGAGCTGATGGCCCGGACGAACGCGCTGGTCACGCCCGAGCAGGCGGCCGCCGAGAACGTGCATCTGCTCGATCCGCCTTGAGCAGGCGTTGCGACCGAGACGGTCACAAGACAGCGGTTCCGCGGAACCGCCGCGGTAGCCTTCGAGCATGGTCCCCGCGACGGGTCCGGTAGACGCGCCGGCGAACAGTCAGCGGTCCTCACGCCGCGCGAGCACGCACAGCGAGGGCCATCCGCCGTGCACGAAGCGCGCCCGCAGCGGGCGCAGGCCGGCGGCGGGCAGCTCGGCCGTGCAGTCCAGCGGGCGCAGGCCCGAGGCGCGGGGCAGGCGCTCCAGCACCGTGCGGGCGGCCCGGCGGCGGCCGGCGACGGTCACGACCAGCGCGCGGCCGCCGGGACGCAGGACGCGCGCGAGCTCGCGCGTCACCCCGGCCCGCTCGGTGGGCTCGAGCAGGTGCAGCAGGTAGCAGGCGGTGACGAGGTCGAAGCTCCGCGCGGGAAACGGCAGGCTCTGCGCGTCGCCGGCGAGCAGGCGCCAGCCCGGCGGCAGCCGCCGGCGCGCGAGGTCCAGCATCGGCGGCGAGGCGTCGAGGCCGACGACCTCGCGCGGGGCCAACCTCCTGTGCGCGAGGCGGCGCAGCAGCGCGCCGGTGCCGGTCGCGACGTCGAGCACGCGGTCGTCAGGGCCCGCGTGGGCGAGATCGAGCGCGGCATCCAGCGCACGGCGCTCGAGCGCCAGCTGGAGCTCGTACACCCGCCCGTGCCTCCACATTCGTCCCGTAAGGCTACGTCCCGCGCGCGAGGCGTTGCGCCACCGGGGGCGCAACGAGGACCATCACGAAGACCCGCAACGTCTGGACGGCGAGGATGAAGGTCGTGTCGGCGCCCGCGCCGAAGCCGGCCGCCAGCACCACGTAGAGCCCGCCCGGCGTGGTCGCCAGGTACGCGTCGAGCAGCGACACCGACGTGACCGCGGCCAGCGCCACGGCCAGGCCGAAGCACGCGACGATCATCCCGATGATCGCCACCAGCACGGGTACCGCGAGCCGTCCGACGTCCCCGACCGTGGCGGCGGTGAAGCGCAGCCCGATCTGGACCCCGATGACCGCGAAGGCCATCTCGCGCAGCAGCGGGGGCGGCTCCAGGGTCCCGGCGGGCGCGATCAGCGCGACCGCGCCGGCGAGCAGCATCGGGCCGAGCAGCGTCGGGACGGGCAGGCGGACGAGCCGCGCCCAGGCGACGCCCGCGGCGGCCACGGCCCCGGTCAGCACCCACGCCTCGGGCCCGCCGAGCAGTGGTCCCCCGTCCGGGCGCGACCCACCGGCGCCCGAACCGTCGTGGAAGGCGAGCGCCACTACCAGGGGCGTCGCGAGCACGACGATCAGCACGCGGGCGTACTGCATGAACGCGACGAGGCGGTCGTCGGCGCCGAGCTCGTCGGCCATGCTGACGATACCCGAGGCTCCGCCCGCCACCAATCCAAGCGCGGCGGTGACCGGATCGAGCCCGGTCAGGCGCGCGACAGCCGCGCTGGCGGCGAACGATATGACCAGCGTGGCGGCGCTGATCAGCGCCACCGGCAGCCAGTCCTGAGCCAGCGCTTCGAGCGAGGAGGCCTGCAGGTAGGCGCCGATCACGACGCCCAGCACGGCCTGAGCGGACTTGAACGTGATCGCCGGAAGCTCGAACCGCCCGGGAGACGCGAGCGCGAAGCCGAGACCGACGACCAACGAGCCGAACAGAAAGGCGGAGGGCAGGCCCGCCGCCTCCAAGGCGCCGCCGACCACCAGCACCGCGACCGCCACCAGCGCCCATGGTCCGAGCGAGCGCACGGGGCAAGGCTACGCAGCCCCGTGCACGACAGCCCTCGATGGCGCGCTGACGCTCGCCGTCGGGGCCTGCTGTGGGTTCGATCGACCCCGGCTCCGGCATCGCCTGCGCCGCTTCCGGGTAGGACCGAGGGATGTTCGCCGTCTACGCCTCCGCGCCCGATGCCGAGAAGCCGCTGTCCGCCCTCGCCCAGGGCGAGCGGCCCGATCCCGAGATCCCCGACGGGTGGGCCGAGGTCGAGGTGCGCGCGGCCAGCCTGAACATGCACGACGTCTTCACCCTGCGCGGCGTCGGCATCAAGGCGGACCGCTTTCCGATGATCCTCGGCTGCGACGGCGCCGGCCTGCTCGACGACGGCACCGAGGTCGTCATCCACGGGGTGGTGCCCTCACCCGGCTGGGCCGGCGACGAGACGCTCGACCCCAGGCGCACGCTGCTCAGCGAGAAGCACCCGGGAACGATGGCCCAGCGCGTCGCGATCCCCGCCCGCAACGCGGTACCCAAGCCGGAGGGCATCTCCTTCGCCGAGGGCGCCTGCATGGGCACGGCGTGGCTGACCGCCTATCGCATGCTGTTCGTCAAGTCGGGCCTGCGCCCCGGCCAGACGACGCTCGTCCAGGGCGCCTCCGGCGGCGTCGCCACCGCCCTGGTCGCCCTCGGGTCGGCGGCTGGGATGCGCGTCTGGGTGACCGGCAGCAGCGAGGAAAAGCGTGCGCTGGCGCTCGAGCTGGGCGCCGACCAGGCCTTCGAGCCGGGCGCTCGCCTGCCCGAGCGCGTAGACGCGGTCTTCGAGACCGTCGGCGGGGCGACCTGGTCGCACTCGCTGAAGTCGCTCAAGCCCGGCGGCACGGTCGTGATCGCGGGCGCCACCAGTGGCGACGCGACGGCGGCCGAGCTGCAGCGCATCTTCTTCCTCCAGCTGCGCGTCGCCGGCTCGACGATGGGGACCCGCGACGAGCTCGAGGACCTGCTCGCCTTCTGCGCCCTCGAGGACATCCGGCCGCTGATCGGCGCCGAGCTGGCGCTCGAGTCGGCGCGCGAGGGATTCGAGGCGATGCTCGAGGGACGCACCGCGGGCAAGATCGTCTTCACCCGCTGAGCCAGCGCTCGATCAGACGCCGTGCGATCGCCGCTCGCGGTGGAAGCAGCAGACCGGCCCCGTCGTCGGGCGTGGCGGCATCCCAGGCGGGGTCCGCCCAGGCGGCGTCGGCGACCTGCCCGCGCTCGAACCAGCGCGCGTCCTGGAGCTCCTCGTCGCGACCGCCGATCTCCCCGCAGCGCCACGGCACGATGAAGCCCAGCATCAGCGAGGCCGGGAAGGGCCACGGCTGCGAGCCGATGTAGGCGGGCGCGCCGACCTGGACCCCGGCCTCCTCCTCGACCTCGCGCGCGACGGCCTCCTCGAGCGTCTCGCCCGGCGCGACGAAGCCCGCGAGCGCGGAGTAGCGGCGCGCCGGCCAGCTTCGCTGGCGGCCCAGCAGGAGCCGATCGCCGCCGGTGACGAGCATGATCACGACGGGGTCGATGCGCGGGTGGTGCGTGGCCTCACAGGACGGGCAGCACCGGAGCATGCCACCCTCGCCGAGCTCGGTTGCCGCGCCGCAGTTCGCGCAGAAGCGGTGGCCGCGATGCCAGTTGAGCACCGCGGCCGCGTAGGCCAGGAGGCCGCCCTCGGCCTGGGCGAGCAGCGAGGCCGCCTCGCGCAGCCCGAGCCTGCCGCGCGCCGGCGGCCCCGGTTGCCCGCGGCGCCCATCCGCGCCGACGAAGCCGGGGCGCGAGCCCTCGACGGGCACGTCCTCGTCGAGCGCGAAGACCGGGCCGCTCGCATCGAGCCCGAGCAGGATCGGTTCGGCGGCCCCGCCGTCCAGCGCCGGCTGAAGCGGCTCGAGCTCGATCCTGTCGCCCGCCGCGCGCGCACCGGCGCTGCCGGCGATCAGCGCACGAGCGTGCGGATGAACGCGCTGGGCCGCGAGCCAGGCGCCGTCGCGGCGGCGTCCGTCGGCCGCGCGATCGAGCTCGGCGCCGGTGAAGGCGTACGGCGCTGGCATGCGGCCGAGCCTACGCCGCAGGGCCGGCCATTAGCCTCTCGGCTCGTGGCGGAGCGGGTGGTCATCGTCGGGGCGGGGTTCGGGGGCATCTCCGCCGCGATCGAGCTCCAGCGCCATGGGATCACCGATATCACGGTCCTCGAGGCGGCGCGCGAGCCGGGCGGCACCTGGTTCCACAACACATACCCCGGCGCGGCGTGCGACGTTCCGAGTCACCTCTACTCGTTCTCCTACGCACAGCGGCGCGACTGGTCGCGGCTGTGCTCGCCCCAGCAGGAGATCCTCGATTACCTCACCGGCGTCGCGCACGAACACGGCGTCGATCGGCTGATAGTCGGCTCGAGCACGGTCACCGCGTGCGAGTGGGATGACGACGCGCGCCACTGGACGGTCTCGACCGCCGAGGGGCCGGCCTACGAGGCCGACTCGATCATCCTCGCCACCGGTCAGTTGCACCAGCCCGCCACCCCGCGCCTGAAGGGCGCCGAGCGCTTCGCCGGGCACAGCTTCCACTCCGCGCGCTGGGATCACGACTACGACCTGCGCGGCAAGCGGGTCGCGGTGATCGGGACGGGCGCGAGCGCGGTGCAGTTCGTACCCGAGATCGCCGAGCAGGCCGCGCACCTGTCGGTCTTCCAGCGCAGCGGCAACTGGTTCCTGCCGCGCAGGAACCGCCCCTACCCCGCCGCCCTCAAGACGCTCGTCGCCCGCGTGCCCGGCGTGCAGTCCGCGCGGCGGCGGTACATGTTCCTCTACTGCGAGGCGCTGACCCTGTGCATCCGCTTCCCGCGTACGCTCGGGCGGCTGCTCGGCCTGCGCGCGGCGGCGCTCATGCGCTGGCAGCTCAAGGACGCAGACCTGCGCGCCAGAGCCTGGCCCGACTACACCTTCGGCTGCAAGCGCGTGCTGTTCAGCTCGCTCTACCTGCCGGCGCTGCAGCGCCCCGACGTCGAGCTCGTCACCGCCGACATCACCGCCCTCGACGAGCACGGCGTGGTCACCGCCGACGGCACCCACCACCCGGTCGACTGCGTGATCTACGCGACGGGCTTCAAGACCAGCGACTTCATGTTCCCGATGAAGATCACCGGCACGCGGG
>Ga0136627_1000768_pt1 | contig 12476 bp, 7 predicted proteins | sample AntDrymUQ4892206_2_FD_104652 | JGI IMG/M metagenome (GOLD analysis project Ga0136627, IMG submission 104652) | Polar desert sand microbial communities from Dry Valleys, Antarctica - metaG UQ489 (22.06) | ecosystem: Environmental > Terrestrial > Soil > Desert | place: Antarctica: Dry Valley... | reverse complement strand
CCTGCGCTGACTTGGACAACGGCACATGGACCGCCATCTGGTCGCCGTCGAAGTCCGCGTTGAACGCCGTTGTCACCATCGGGTGCAGCTGAATTGCTGACCCTTCGATGAGTTGCGGTCGGAACGCCTGGATGCCCAACCGGTGAAGTGTCGGCGCCCGGTTGAGCAGCACGACGTAGTCCTTGATCACGTCTTCCAGCACGTCCCACACGTCCGGGTGGACCCGCTCGACGTAGCGCTTCGCCGCCTTGATATTGTGGGCGAGTTCTCGCTCCACAAGACGCCGCATCACGAACGGCTTGAACAGTTCAAGCGCCATCCGCTTCGGCAGTCCGCACTCATCCAGCGCCAGGTTCGGCCCCACCACGATCACGGAGCGGCCCGAATAGTCGACCCGCTTACCGAGCAGGTTCTGGCGGAACCGCCCTTGCTTGCCCTTGAGCATGTCGCTCAGGCTCTTGAGCTTATGCTTACTCGATCCGGAAACAGCGCGACCCCGCCGACCGTTGTCGATCAGCGCGTCGACCGCTTCCTGAAGCATCCGCTTCTCGTTGCGCACAATGATCTCGGGCGCGCCGAGCTCCAGCAGTCGCTTGAGCCGGTTATTCCGGTTGATCACGCGGCGGTAGAGATCGTTGAGGTCCGACGTCGCGAACCGCCCACCATCAAGCTGCACCATCGGACGCAGTTCGGGCGGAATCACCGGCAGCGCCGTGAAGATCATCCAGTGAGGCTTGTTGCCGCTCTTGCGAAGCGCCTCGATCACGCGGAGCCGCTTGGTTGCCTTCTTCCGGCGCACATCGGACACCGCCTGCATCTCGTTGCGCAACTCGACCGCGAGCTGGTCAAGGTCGACCTTGCGCGAGACGTAGCTGTAGACCGCTTCGGCGCCCATGCCAGCCTCGAACACGCCCGGCGGCACGACTTCCTGCAACGACCGAAAATCGGTCTCGGTCAGCACCTGACGCTCGTGCAGATCATTGAGCTGCTTGATCGTCTCGTCGCGATCGGTCGTCTCGGCAGTAAGTTGCTCATCGAGATCCTTCTCGATCTTGCGAACCTCTTCGTCGGCATCATGCGAAAGAAAATCACGCTCAGCGCTGGAGAGCATGTCTCCGCCCGAGATCTGGTGCTCCGCCTCGTCGATGATGTCGGTGCGAAGCTTGTCGTAGACCGAGTCCAGCTTGAGCAGGCGATCGTCGTTGACGGCCTCGCCCTTCTTGACGACGACCTTGCGGCGGAACGTCATCCGCTTCTCGGCGGCGGCGCCCATGACCTCCTGAATCTTTGCCTTGGTCTCGACGTAGTCGTTTTCGAGCTCGTGCAGATCAACGTCGCGTTTCGCAGCCACCTTTTCGGCGAGTGCGGCGGCGTTTTCTTCCAGATTGCCAACATCAGCGCCGCTGTCCTGCAGAATCTCGTCGACCCTGGCCTGCGCCTCGGCCCGAAGCTCGGTGATGGTCTCTTCGTGAAGCTCGTTGATCTCGTCAATCGCCTGCTGGCGCTTGGTGTCGTCAACGTCTGTGACCAAGTACGACGCGAAGTAGAGCACCCGCTCCAGCGTCCGTGGAGGCAAGTCGAGCAACAGACCCAGTCGGCTCGGCGTGCCCTTCACATACCAGATGTGCGCGACCGGTGCGGCCAGTTCGATGTGGCCCATCCGCTCGCGACGCACCTTGGACCGCGTGACTTCGACGCCACACTTGTCACAAACCGTCCCGGCGTAGCGAATCCGCTTGTACTTGCCGCAGTAGCACTCCCAGTCCCGGGTCGGGCCGAAAATGCGCTCACAAAACAGGCCGCCATGCTCCGGCTTGAGCGTGCGGTAGTTGATAGTCTCCGGCTTGACGACCTCGCCATGAGACCAGCTTCGGATCGCCTCTGGCGAAGCAAGCCGGATCCGGATCGCATCGAAGTTGTTAACATCCAGCACCGAGGTCTTGTCCCGGCGGTCGCCGCGCGGAAGCCCACTCTGCCGCTGGATGGCAGAGGCTCGGCTGTCTTCATTAGCAGTGGAAACATCTGGAAAATTCGTTGTTGCCATACTTCCTCCGTTCGAAACACATGACGATCGTTGGGGGCGAGCGCCGAACGGGCGCCCGCCCGGCTCGCTAATCCGCCGTGCGCTCGAATCCGCTCAGATTAATGCGATCCAGGTTCGACAACAGGTCCCGCGTCGAGTCTTCCGTGAAATCCACCGTCTGCTCGTCTTCATTGATGACGTCGATGGACAGTCCGAGACTTCGCAGTTCCTTGACCAGCACCTTGAATGACTCCGGCACGCCAGCCTCACCGATGGGGTCACCCTTGACGATCGACTCATACGTGCGGACACGTCCCACGATGTCGTCGGATTTCACCGTCAACATCTCCTGAAGGATGTGCGCCGCGCCGTACGCCTCAAGCGCCCAGACTTCCATCTCACCGAATCGCTGACCACCGAACTGCGCCTTGCCGCCCAGCGGCTGCTGCGTGACCAGGGAGTACGGGCCAGTCGATCGCGCGTGGATCTTGTCCTCCACGAGGTGAGCAAGCTTCAGCATGTAGATCATGCCGACCGTCACCGGCCGATCGAACTTCTCGCCCGTGCGACCGTCGTAGAGATCGACCTTGCCGTCCTCCGGCAGCCCGGCGGCCCGGAGCTCGTCCCGAATGTCCTGCTCGGTCGCGCCGTCGAACACTGGTGTCGCCACCTTGAAGCCGAGCGTGTCCGCCGCCCACCCGAGGTGGGTTTCAAGGATTTGACCGAGGTTCATGCGCGACGGCACACCGATCGGGTTCAGCACGATGTCAACCGGCGTTCCGTCCGGCAGGTACGGCATGTCCTCCATCGGCATGATCCGGCTGATCACACCCTTGTTGCCGTGACGACCCGCCATCTTGTCGCCTTCGGAGATCTTGCGCTTTTGCGCGATCATCACCCGAACGCTCTGGTTGACGCCCGCCGGAAGCTCGTGGCTGCTGCCTTCGTCCTCGTCGCGGGTGAATCGCTTGACGTCGATCACCTTGCCATGAACACCGTGCGGCACGCGCAGCGACGTGTCCTTGACCTCCTTGGCCTTCTCGCCAAAGATCGCCCGCAGCAATCGTTCTTCCGCGCTCAGTTCGGTTTCACCGCGAGGCGTGACCTTCCCGACCAGGATGTCGTTCGGGCGGACCTCCGCGCCGATCCGGATGATGCCGTACTCGTCGAGATCGTGAAGGCTGTCCTCGCCGACATTCGGGATGTCGCGGGTAATCTCTTCGGGACCCAGCTTAGTATCCCGTGCCTCGGCCTCGTACTTCTCGATGTGGATTGAGGTATAGACATCGTCCCGCACCAGTCGCTCGCTCAGCAGGATGGCGTCCTCGAAGTTGCCACCCTCCCACGGCATGAACGCAACCATCACGTTCTGGCCAAGCGCAAGCTCGCCGTTCTCTGTCGACGACGAATCCGCCAGGATCTGGTTGGGCTCGACCCGCTGACCGTAATGGACCGCCGGTCGCTGGTTGATGCACGTGTCCTGGTTGGAACGTATGAACTTCTGCAAGTGATAGATGTGCTGTTCGCCATCATCATCCCGCACGATAATCTCCACACCACTGGCTTCCACCACAGTGCCATGATGACGGCATACAACGACCTGGCCTGAGTCACGGGCGGCCAGGTGCTCGACACCAGTGCCGATCACCGGCGATTGCGGACGTACCAGCGGCACCGCCTGTCGCTGCATGTTCGCGCCCATCAGTGCCCGGTTGGCATCGTCGTGCTCCAGGAACGGAATCAGCGACGTCGCCACCGAAACGACCTGCTTCGGCGAGACATCCATGTACTCGACCTGCTCTGGCCGGACCTGCGGGAAGGTATGACCCTCCAGCACACGCCGCACCGTTACCAGCTCGACATTGATACGGTTGTCGTCGTCCAGCGGCGTGTCGGACTGCGCAATCAGCTTGCCCTCTTCACGGTCGGCGGAGAGATAGTCAATGATGTCTGATACCACCGGAACGATCCGAACCTGTGTCACATCAGCCTTGATGAGTTTTTTGATCAACTTCGCGTCCAGCACATCACCGGTGGATGCCAGGACCTTGTCGGAGCCCAGCGCATTCGCGTCGTCACGAAGAATCTGGCCCTCCAGCGGCAACTCCGGGTTCTCGAGCATCAAGGTCGAGACCACGCGGCGATACGGCGTCTCGACAAAGCCGAAGTCGTTGATCTTTCCGTAGGTCGCCAGGTACCCGATCAGCCCGATATTCGGCCCTTCCGGGGTCTCAATCGGGCAGATCCGACCATAGTGCGACGGGTGAACGTCGCGCACGTCGAATCCGGCCCGGTCCCGGCTCAGTCCACCAGGTCCAAGCGCGGACAACCGGCGCTTGTGCGTCAACTCCGCCAACGGGTTGGTCTGGTCCATGAACTGCGACAACTGACTGCCGCCGAAGAACTCGCGGACCGCCGCGATCACCGGACGAGTCGTGCTGATCAGGCTGTTCGCCGTCACGTTCTCGATATCCTGGATCGTCATGCGCTCCTTGATTCCGCGCTCGAGGCGCTGGAATCCAGTTCGCACGTGCATCTGGATCAACTCGCCGACCGCCCGGATCCGACGGTTTCCGAGGTGGTCGATATCATCCGGATGCCCGACCCGGTTGTTGAGCCGGATCAGCTCGCGGACGATCTCAACGAGGTCTTCTTTTTCCAGGATTCGGCTTTCGGTCTGCACTTCGTCATCGGGGTGCAGACGCTGGTTGAGCTTGTGTCGCCCCACCCGAGCGAGATCGTAACGGCGTTCATTGAAGAAGAGATCGCGCAAGGTGCGCTCGGCGTTGTCGCGGGTCGGCGGATCACCAGGTCGCATGCGCCGATACAACTCGACCAGCGCCTCGTCCTGCGTCTTGGTCGACTCCTTGTCGATCGTCGACTGGATGAACTTCCGATCCTCGTTGGTATCGACTTCGGCGAACAGAGCGTGAAGCTGGTCGTCCGTCTCGTAGCCGAGCGCCCGCAGCAGGATGGTCACCGGCATCTTGCGCTTGCGGTCGATCTTCACCGACAGCACATCGCGGTTCGAGGTCTCAAACTCGAGCCAGGCGCCCCGGTTCGGGATCAATTTGGACGTGGACAGCAATCGCCCGGTGGCGGGATCAGGCTTCCGCTCGAAGTAGGAGCCCGGCGACCGCACCAGCTGTGAGACGACCACGCGTTCCGCGCCGTTGATAATGAAGGTGCCGTCCGACGTCATCATCGGGAAGTCGCCGATGAATATGCCGTCGGGGCCAGTCTCCTTGATCTCGCCAGTCTCATGAATCTCGAGCCTGGCGGAAATGCGGAGTCGAGCTGAGTAGGTCATGTCGCGTTCGCGGCAGTACACCTCGGCGACGCGGGGATCGCGCTTGGCACGCTCCTTCTCTTCACCTTCCGGCATCCGCTCCCACGGCTCATCGAATCGCGGGTCGGACAGGTACAGCGCCATCTTGTCGTGATGGTCGGTGATCGGGGAGACTTCCTTGAGAAGCTCCTCCAGCCCCTTGGTCATGAACCATCGGAAGGAATCCAGCTGGATCTGTACCAGGTTCGGCATCTCTAACACGGTCTTGATCTGTGCATAAGATTTACGCCCGATACCGGTGTTCGACACAACCTGTCGCTGCATCGCAGTGGTATCAGCCACCACACCATTCGTCGTCCTTGTTTCTACCGCCATGCACAGCTCCTCAGCATTGTTGGTGCGCCGGCGACGGCGCACACTCCCGGAACTTCCGCTTCACTTACGACTTCATGGTTTTGAGCCTGAGATAGTTTTGTCCTTGATGCTGGCTGCCTGGGAGGACTCTCGAACGCCGAATCAACCCTCCGTTCCCTGACTTCAGCTCGCGCTGACCGCGAACATGAACTTCTGGAAGACCGGTGTTGCACGCCGTAAACAGACCGCAAGCCACTCCCGAATCAGGCAATGGTGCACGCTGTGGCTAAATCAGCACTCGGCGCCTGCGGATTTGGCTCGCCTGCAGGTCGAATTACCGGCAGGTTGCAGGCGATGTCCTGAGCCCGAAAGCACGAACACGCCAAAATGGAGAGGCATATACTACCCCTCCCGGATGACCAGGTGCGTTCCGTGTTGTCGATTGTGGTCCACCTGCACGCGTTGTCCAACCCAACCAACGTGGCTACGGGAAATCAAAGAAGCCACGATATCGCACAGTGAGCGACCATGCGAAGCGGAATCTTAGCGCAGAAACGGGGGTATGTCAAACCGGGTCGCTTCACTTCGCCCAGCGAACGTACGGTCAAAGGGAATCGATCCGCACAGAAGTTCCGGCGCCACGATTTGATTACGGTACTATATCTCAAAACTCTGCGGGCGCCCCGTCTTGACCACGCGTTGCCACCGATCAAGGCTCCCTCGACCTATTGCGAACTGGATACGTCATGCAACGCACGAGCACGCTGGAAACGATATGAAATCGCGCACTCTTCGTATCTGGCTTCGCCCAGGACTCATGATCAAGCGCTGGATTGCGCTCTTCATGCTCGCCATCATCCTCACGAGCCTGGCGCTCGCGATGGGCGCCGCATGGATTTACCGGAACTCCGACTTCCCTGACTGGCTCGAAGGCCCTGTCCAGACGCTCACCCTGCAATTCATTCCCCACCCCTGGCGAGAAGCGCTGCTGCTCGCTGGCGGCCTCGCGTTCCTCGGTTTCGCGATCTGGCGTTTGAGCATGTCTCTGCTCGCTCCGCTTCTGGCCATTGACCCAAGTGGCCGTCCGTTCGCCGAGATCGTGAATGAGCACCGGTTCGGCCCCGCCGAGCCGGAGGTCAATGTGGTTGCCATTGGCGGTGGCACCGGCCTCAGCGCGCTCCTGCGTGGTCTCAAGCTCCATGATGTCGACATCACCGCCATCGTCACGGTCGCCGACGACGGCGGAAGCACGGGTCGCATCCGCGACGTATTCAACATGCCCGCACCCGGTGACATCCGCAATTGCATGGTTGCGCTCGCCGATGCAGAATCGTTGATGGGCCAGCTCTTTCACTACCGTTTCGATCAGGAAAAATCTGAGCTCAAGGGCCACTCCTTCGGAAACCTGTTCATCACCGCGATGACCCAGGTCACCGGCAGCTTCGACCAGGCGGTGATCGAGTCCGCACGGGTGCTCAATGTCCGCGGTCGCGTTCTACCCTCAACAATAGAAAACGTCACCCTCTGCGCCGACATGGCAGACGGCTCGACCCTCAAGGGCGAGTCCACCATCGCGCACGAGAAACCCGCGATCGACCGCATCTTCCTCGAGCCGACCGCGCCAGAGGCCTATACACCGGCGCTCGCCGCCATCCTCAAGGCCGATCTCATCGTGCTCGGTCCGGGCAGCCTTTACACCAGCGTGCTTCCGAATCTGTTGATTGATGGGGTAGGTGATGCCATCCGATGGTCAAACGCGCCGACGGTCTACGTCTGCAACGTCGCCACCCAACATGGCGAAACCGACCACTTCAGCTATCAGGACCATATCCGGGAGGTCATGGCCTACCTGGGCGACGACCAGCTTGACTACGCGGTCGTCAACAGCAACCCGGCCGCCGGTGAGGCAATTCGCCCCGAGTGGCAGGTCGAGGCGGTGGCCTATGATGGCGCGGCCTCGATCGACGATCAGGCCGAGATCATCGCCCGCGACGTGGTCAATGACCGCAATCCGCTCCGGCATGATCCCGAAAAGCTGTCCCTGGTGTTGATGGAAGTCGCCGGCTTCAAGCGCCAGCGTCGGCACGTCGCTCAGCAACGCGGCGCCCTTTCTACCGTTCCTCCAACGCCTCAGCGAGCCTCAACGGAGCGCTACAGCGCCTGAGTAGTTTGCAAGATACGGTACGCAGGGTGGCGGACCCCTCAGGTCTGTCCTGAGCGAAGTCGAAGGAGCTTCCGCCCGACCTCGTCACAACCGTCTACGTTGAACATACGGACATCCTGCCGCCGGTGCCGTGCACCGACGTAGCGTTAATCGCCCGTACGGGCCCAACTGATGCGAGAACCGCTCCAAACCGACAGAAATCCGGCAACCTGTTACGATTCTCACAATCGAACGTGAACGCTGAAACAGCACTTCACGGTTTCTCCTGGGCCGTTCTTGACACCATGCGCACGAACCCTTCGCGGGTTTGCACACCGCGGGTCTGAATTACATGGGGCATGCAGCAATGACATACAAGGTCGGAATCAACGGGTTTGGGCGGATTGGTCGCCAGGTCTTCAAGGCGATTGAGCAGGGAGGGTTCGACGACCTGTTCGAGGTGGTCGCTGTCAATGACCTCTCCGACAACGCCACGCTTGCCCACCTGCTCAAATACGACTCTACCTATGGAACCTCCGACGGGAAGATCGTCGCCAAGGACGATGGCATCGACGCCGACGGCCACTTCGTCAAGGTTCTTTCGGAGCGCAATCCCGCCGACCTCCCTTGGCGAGATCTTGGCGTTGACCTCGTCATCGAGTCGACGGGGTTCTTCACCGATGCCGACAAGGCCCGCGGCCACATCGAGGCAGGAGCGAAAAAGGTAATCGTTTCCGCGCCTCTGACCTCAACGGCGAAAGAGACAGACATCACCATCGTCCTTGGCGTTAACGAAGATGCATACAAGCCAGGCGAGCACACGATCATCTCCAACGCTTCGTGCACAACCAACTGCCTCGCGCCGGTGGTGAAGGTGGTCAACGACACTTTCGGCGTGCAGCACGGCATGATGACCACCGTCCACTCCTACACCGGCGATCAGGTGATCCTCGACGGGCCGCACAAGGACCTTCGCCGCGCCCGCTCCGCGGGACAGAACATCATCCCGACCACCACCGGCGCCGCCAAGGCCCTTTCTCTGGTGATCCGGGAAATGGAGGGCAAGCTCGACGGTTTCGCGCTTCGCGTTCCCACTCCGACCGTCTCCATCGTCGACTTCGTCGCCACGACCGAGAAGAAGGTGACCGAGGAGTCGGTCAACGCTGCATTCAAGTCTGCGAGTGAGGGCGAGGAAATGCTCGGCATTCTCGGTTTTTCAACCGAGCCGCTCGTCTCCACCGATTATCGTCAGGACTCCCGCTCGTCGATCATCGACGCGCTCTCGACCATGACGATCGGCGACAACATGGTGAAGGTCGTCTCCTGGTACGACAACGAGTGGGGCTACTCCAGCCGGGTTGCCGACCTTGCCGCATTGATCTGCGAGCATGGCTTCTCGAACTAGATCACCATCAACTGGATTGGGACATCCCTGGCTCGGTCCCAATCCAGGCGGTTCGAACGACGGGAGGAGCCGAATGAGCAAACGATCGATTCAATCAGCAAATGTCACGGGCAAGAATGTCCTTGTCCGGGTAGATTTCAACGTGCCGCTTAACAACGGCGCAATCGCCGACGACACCCGTATCCGCGCCGTGCTGCCCACCATCCTATGGCTGATCGATCACGACGCCCGTGTCATCCTTTGCTCGCACCTCGGACGTCCTCGCGGCACGGTCGTGGACGATTTACGCATGAGACAAATCGGGAACCACCTCTCGTCATTGCTGCAGAGACCTGTCAGGACCATGACCTCGATCACCGGCTCGGATGTTCAGGAAACAGCCGATAGCATGGCTAATGGCGATGTGATCCTGCTCGAGAACCTGCGTTTCGATCCAGGAGAGGAATCGAACGACAGCGAATTCGCGCGCGAGTTGGCGGACCTTGCTGACCTGTACGTCAATGACGCTTTCGGCGCTGCGCATCGGGTCCACGCGTCCACTGTTGGCGTTCCCAACCTCATACCTGCCTATCTCGGCCTGCTGATGCAGCGCGAGGTTGACACGCTCTCGAAGCTGCTCGATGAACCCGGACATCCATTCGTGGCGATCATAGGCGGCGCAAAGGTGTCGGACAAGCTCGCGATCCTCGAACATCTCGTCACCCGCGTCGATAGCGTCCTGATCGGCGGCGGCATGGCCAACACCTTCCTGAAGGCCAAGGGGCACGAGATCGGGCGCTCCCTCGTCGAACTTGACCAGCTTGACACCGCGACGGCGATTCTCGAATCGGCCGACAAGCAACAGGTCGGCGTCATGCTTCCGACGGATGTCGTCATTGCCGCTTCAATGAAGGACAGTCGTGGTGAAACCGTCCCGGTTGACCAGGTTCCAGCGGACAAGGCGATCTTTGACATCGGCAAGGCCACCGCCGATGCATTTGCGGACATCATCTGCGACGCCAAAACCGTGCTCTGGAACGGCCCTCTCGGTGTCGCCGAACGACCGCCTTTTGCCGTCGGAACACGCCGCGTCGCCGAGGCGGTTGCGATGACCGACGGCTTCACCGTCATCGGCGGCGGAGACTCCATCGCCGCCATCGAGCAGATCGGTCTCGCCACCCACATCGATCACGTCTCCACCGGAGGCGGCGCCTCGCTGGAGTTCCTCGAAGGCAAGCCGCTCCCCGGCATCGCGATCATCCCCGACGCGACGGACGCGCCGAAATGACTGGAACCCATCGCCGGCCGCTGATTTTGGGCAACTGGAAGATGAACACGTCGTTGCAGTCCGCGGTGAAGCTGACCGCCCGCGCCAGCGCCATTGCCAACGCTCACCCGGATGTCGATGTCGGCATCCTGCCGCCCGCGGTCTGGGTGGTGCCGCTCAGTCTCCAAACACAACAGCTTGAGCCGAGCCGGTTGAGCCTCGGGGCGCAGAATGTCTCGCCACACGCCAACGGCGCATTCACCGGCGACCTCTCGATGACCATGCTCGTTTCGTGGTGTGACTACATCCTTGTGGGCCACTCGGAGCGCCGCCAGCACCATAGCGAGACCGACGAGGTGGTCCGAGCAAAACTGGACGCCGTCCTCGCCACGGAATGTATCCCGGTGCTCGCGGTCGGCGAGGCGGAAGACGAACGCGAATCCGGCCACGCCAGGTCGGTTGTGGAACGACAACTGGATGGCGCCCTGACGGGAAGACCGGCCACCGAGCTATCACGAATCGTGGTCGCCTACGAACCAGTCTGGGCCATCGGGACCGGAAAGTCCGCATCCGCTGCCGACGCGCAGGAGATGGCATTGGTGATCCGCGAGTGGCTTGCGCGGCAGGATAGCGAGGCGGCGAGGAGCGTCCGCATCCTCTACGGCGGTAGCATGAAGCCCGACAATGCGAGCGGGATCCTCGCGAATCCCGATGTCGACGGCGGTCTCATCGGCGGGGCAAGTCTCGATGCGGACGATTTCCAGAAGATCGTAGAAGCTGCCTCTCCCGCCACGACCGGTTCCTAGGAACCAGCCTGGAGCTTGCCCTGCGCTTGTCGAACGGGCCGGCCCGCGACCTCTCGTGGATCACCTACCGTATGGTAAAGTGATGCACGCACGATACCGTGCGCCACCCGTCGCCAGGAGTTCCCTTTCAGTGGATGCCGCGCTCAACATCATCACCATCATGGTTGCCGTCCTGCTGATCTCGATGATCATGTTGCAGACCAAGGGATCGTCATTCGGGACAGGTTTCGGGGGCGACGGCGGCTCGATGCAGACCACCCGCCGCGGGTTCGAGCGAACGCTATTCACGTCCACCATTGGGCTCGGGGTGTTTTTCGTCGTGCTTTCGATCATCAGCAGCTTCGTGCTCTCGTAGCCAGGGCACACGCCAGATTGAAATCTGGCGTCCAACTGCCTAGAATTAGGCGTGTTCGGCTCACCTGTCAGGGGAACGCTTTCCGCTTTCATGAGTCGCGAGAACGGAATCGTTTCGACATCACAGCTTGGAGGTTCGCCCATGGGGCCGCTCGGAGTACCAGAACTCGCAATTATTCTGGTCATCATTGTCATCATTTTCGGCGTAGGCAAGCTTCCTGACATCGGTGGCGCCCTTGGCAAGGGCATCAAGGAGTTCAAGTCCGAATCCGGCGTCGGCAAGGACGGCAAGAAGATCGAGGAAGGCAACAGCGAGAAGGCGTCCACGCTGACCGCCAACAGTTCCGCTGACTCGGCCGAAGAGGTCAGTCCGCGCGCTGAGCGCCGCGAAGTCCGCGCCGACGAGATCTAGTCGTCGGTTCGAACGGAAAACGCCCGGATGGAGCAGACCGAAACCGGGTCTGTATCCCCATCTGGGCGTTTTTGCGTCCTGGGTGTCACCGGCGGGTGTGTTACTCCTGTTGCAACAAGCTGGCCATTCGAACAGCGTCACATCCGTGACCTCTCGACTGCCCACCACGTTTTTCATTCGCGGTAGAATCACCACAGCGATATCGCACATATCCGGCACCACATCAAAGGCTTCCCCCCGAATGACGTTCGACGACCGGCCAGCGAGGCCCACTGATCACCATGCAGTCGATAGCCGCGGGACACTGCAAGAGCCCTACGACGATTCCACCAATGACTCCAGCGCCTCCTCCACGACCGTGGAGAAGAAACAGTCCTCGATGGTCCGGGAGATCGTCGAGACGCTGATCCTGGCCCTGATCATCTTCATCGCGGTTCGGTCCGT
>Ga0136627_1000767_pt1 | contig 12500 bp, 8 predicted proteins | sample AntDrymUQ4892206_2_FD_104652 | JGI IMG/M metagenome (GOLD analysis project Ga0136627, IMG submission 104652) | Polar desert sand microbial communities from Dry Valleys, Antarctica - metaG UQ489 (22.06) | ecosystem: Environmental > Terrestrial > Soil > Desert | place: Antarctica: Dry Valley... | reverse complement strand
CGCGCTGCTCTGCCTCGCCGCGCTGCCCCGGCTGGTCAAGATCTGGCCCCACTACCGCACACCCGCTCCGGCCGAACCGCCGAAGGACTTCCCCGTCTGGCCGCTGTGGTTCGCAGCGGTGGCGTGGGTGCACACCCGTCAGGCCGGGGCGCTGCTCGTCGCGGGCCTCGCGGTCGCCGCCGCGTTCGGCATCTCCCCGGGTGCGCTGTGGTCGTAGCTCGCTGCGCTGACTGGATCCCCGTGCGGCCGTTCGGGCATGATGACGATTGCTGCTCCGTCCGCAACCGTGGCAGGGGATGCTGACCGGGCCGCCGGTGGCGCGATCACCGATCACACCCAGATGGCGCTATTCACCGCCGAGGCGCTACTCGGCAACGGCGACCCGGTCGACGAGCTACGGAATGCCTACCTGCGGTGGCAGCAGACCCCAGGAGGAGCGCTGCCCTCCGGCAGCGGGTTACTCGCCGTCCTGGAGCTGCACAGCCCGACTGCGCCGGGCAGCACCTGCCTGTCCGCACTGTGGGCCACCCGCGAGGGTGCCCGCGGCACCACGAAGGACCCCGTAGGAAGGTGAGTCGATGCCGCCGGGAGACGATAGTTACCGGATGACGTTGAGCCTGAACGTCCTCAACCACCTCGGGCTCAACCTCTACAGCAACCTCCCCGCCGTGTTGTCCGAGGCCGTAGCGAACTCATGGGACGCCGACGCCACGCAAGTCGAGATCACGATCGACGCGCAAGCCGATCGCGTGACGATCGCCGACAACGGCATCGGGATGACCGCGACCGAACTCAACGAGCGCTACCTGCGCGTGGGGTATCGCCGCCGCGAGAACCCCAACGACCCTTGGGCGGCCAGGACAGCGCGCGGCCGCAGCGTGATGGGTCGCAAGGGCATCGGCAAGCTGTCGCTGTTCTCCATCGCCAAGACAATCGAGGTGCAGTCGGCGGCCCGTCGACCGCCGGATGACGAGCAGGCACCGCTTCAGAGAGCGGGCCTGATCATGGATGTCGATGACATCGAGAAGCAGATCGGCCGGGCCACCGGCGACCCCGAGTACATGCCTACCGCGCTGCGCGCAGAGGACATCGGCGTCGGCGAAGGAACCACGATCACCCTCACCCGCCCCAAGAAGGACCTTACAAGAGCAGCCGCGCACTTGCGCCGCAGGCTGGCACGCCGATTCTCGATGCTCGGCGGCGGCTTCAAGATCGTCGTGAACGGACTCGAGATTATGCCCGAAGACCGTGACCTAGCCAAGCGCTGCCACTACGTCTGGATCTTCGGTGATCAGGAGTACCGAAAGCAGGTCGAGGCTCTCCTCCCTGATGTGGAGCGAGTGGTCCGCCGGGACGGCCGGACTCCAGGTGGGCAACAGGTCCTCGGGTGGGTGGGGTCCGCAGGTACGTCCACCGACCTCAAGCCGGTCGACGCTGACGACGAGAGCCTCAATCGCATCGCGGTCCTGGTTCGGGGCAAGCTCGCCCAGGAGGACGTCCTGGACCTGACCCGCCAGGGAGGTGTCTTCACCAAGTTTCTGACCGGAGAGCTGCACGCCGACTTCCTCGACATCGACACCGAGGACGACATCGCCACCAGCAGCCGCCAAGGGATCATCGAGGACGACTCCCGGTTCCTCGATTTCAAGCAGTTCCTGGAGGCGGAAGTCCGCAGCGTCGGGACGGAGTGGAACAACTTCCGTGAGTTGGATGGCCTCAAGGACGCCGTCAAGGTGGTGCCCGCCATCCAGGACTGGATCAAGCGCTTCGGTGGCGATGCGGAGAAGGCGGCCCGCTCCTTCATCGGAAAGATCAACGGCGCGGCTGTCGACGATGCGCACCGCAAGCAGTTGCTCACCAGCGGGGTGATCGCCTTCGAACGGCTGCACCGCCGGGACCGGCTGGAGGAGATCACCGCCGCCGACGAGGCCAACCTTCCGGCACTGATCAGTGCGTTCAAGAGCATCGACGACGTCGAAGCGGCGATGTACTACGACATCGTGAAGCAGCGATTGGAGATCATCCGGAAGTTCGAGGAGCTCACCGTTGACGACGCCTTGGAGAAGCTCCTGCAGGAGTACCTCTTCGACCACCTCTGGCTGCTCGACCCCGGCTGGGATCGGGCAACCACGCCGGTGATGGAGAAGAGGGTCGCCACGATCATCGGCGGGGGCGACGCCGCCGATAGGGTCGACATCAAGTACCGGACCACCGGATCGAGCCATGTCATCGTCGAACTCAAGCGCGCCGGCCGCAAGGTCAGCACATTAGAGCTCATAGCGCAGACGGAGAAGTACCGAGCGCGGGTCTCCGACTTTCTCAAGGGCACTGAGGGCCGCGATGTCGACCTCCAGGTCATCTGCGTCGTCGGTAAACCGCTCAGCGACTGGAAGGCCGACGGTGGGCGGGACCGGTCGCGTCAATCGCTAGCTGTCTACGGCATCAGGGTCGTCATGTACGACCAGCTGATCAGGAACGCCAAGCAATCCTACGCCCAGTTCCTGAAGGCCAACAGCGACGTGGGTGAGGTCCGCGACATCATCACCCGGATCGAGAACGACCTCGCTGAGGATTGACCTCGCTCAGCGTGCGGGCGTGCTCAGGTAGCCGCCGCGGCCGAACAGCGTTCGGCGGTCGAGGAAGCGGTTGTAGTAGGTGCAGGACGGCTCGCCGAGGTGCAAGCAGGCGAGGCAGGAACCTGCGCCGCGGCTGCAGCCTGGGTCGAGGGGGCAGCGGTTCTCCTTGTCTACCTGAGCGTCGAGGAGTTGGTGCAGGTCGGCCTCGAACACGGCCTGCAGGCCACCGAGGACGAAGTCCCCGCGGGAGCCGGCGTAGACGAATGCGGAGAGGTGGTCGGGGACGAGGTACTCGGCGAGAGCGTCGCGGTCGATGCCGGCGAGGACGGCGGCTGTGCGGACGAGCCGGTGGGTGTAGCTGTGCAGCAAGGTGAGCAGGGCACTGCCAGGAGTCTCGGTGGGCAGTTCGGCGCCGCGGTGTGGTGTGGGTGCGTGGCGGAGGATCGCCAGGCGGGCTGCCCGCGGGTCGGTGGGCGCGGCGGGGAGGTGGCCGCGGCGGTGCAGCCAGTGTGCGACGCGGACGGGATCGAGGCGCAGGAGCAGCGCCTCGGTTTCGTTGCTGTCCGCGTAGACGCGGTAGGCACCGTTGCGGCCTCGGAACATGACGAGCCGGGTGCTGCCGGCTGGGCCGCCGTCGCGGCTGTACCCGAAGACTCCCCGCAGGACGGGGAAGCGGTCGACGAGGTCGACGTCACAGAGCCCGGCGCGGTCCAGGGCTGGGGGGTAGTCGGCCCGGTAGCGATCGGCGAGGGTCTGCCCGACGGGCTGGTCTTCGAGGCTGCGGGCGCTGCGGCGACCGTTGTGCACGGCGACGGCGATGTCGAGGGCGTTGTCACGTGCGTCGGTGAGCGTGGGCTCGGGCAGGGCGGCGTCGAGGGAGCTGCCGCTGCTGAATTCATGGCCAGCGCCGGCGGCAGCGGCGACGGCGGCCTCGGCGGCGGCTTGGGGTAAGCCCTTTTCGAGGAGGCTCTCCAGCAGCGTGTCACGGCTGACGGGTGCGGATTCGGGGCGTTCGCAAGGCATGCCGTCGAGGACCCAGTCGAGGCAGCGGGCGGGCCCTCCTGCGGCCTGCAGTTCGCGGAGTTGGTCCGGCCTGGCGGGGTTGACCATAGTGAGGCTGTGGCTGGTGTACACGGCCGCTGCGCGGTGCACCGTGTACTTGCTGTGCGGGCGGTTGCATTCGCCGCAGGGCCGTCCGGCGCCGAGGCCGCGTAGAGTCTCCCGTCCGCAGGTGGGGCAGCTGAACCGGAGGTCCTTCGCCTGCGCGGTGCGGGGTGAGTTGACGGCCACTTCCCCGTGCTGCGGGCAGGGCGGAATCCAGGGTTCGAAGAGGGCTCCGCACTCGTGGTAGCCCACGAAGTGCAGCTGGCTCCAACGGCGCTGTCCGCACCGGCAGGCGCGGGTGGTGTCGCGTGCGATGCGGCGGCACTGTTGGCACACCCACACCTGGGGCCACACGTCGACGGCGACGCCGCGGTCCCTGTTGAGTTCGACGACCTCCAGGGAGTGTTGCTCGCGGAGTCGCTGCGCGGCGAACGCGTCGTTGCCCGCCCGGGTCCAGGGGTCCAGGGCGGAGATGAGGCGACGCCGGATGGCGCTGTCCTCCACGGGCAGGCGGAGGGGGTCTCGCCACGAGGTGACCCGCCAGATCCGCCCGGCCAGGTCGACGGTCTGCCCGGGCAGGAGGTTGAACAGGATCTGGGACGGGCTGCGCTGTTCCCTGAGCATCGTGGCGTGTGTCCTCAGAGGGTCTCGATGACGGGTGCGGATTCCTCGACGTCGCGGAGCGAACGCATCACGGTGCCATTCGGGAAGAGCTCGTTGGGCCACTTCGCGGCGGTCGCGGGATCGTGCAGCGCGGTGAAGTAGGCGCGCAGCCACTGCTCGAGGTCGTGGCGGAGGAGCTCGTCGATCGGGCCGTCGATACCGAGGGCGTCGGTGAGGTGGGCCAGTTCGGTGTGCTCGGTGATTCCCGCGGCAGCGACGTACTGCCGCAGCTTCCGGGTGGTGGTGAGCGCGCCACCGGAGGCAGGTTCGTGGATCAGGAGGCGTCGCGCCTCGACGAGGCCGGGGGTGGTGAGCGCGAGGACACGGCGGCTACGGCGGGTGACGGGGATGGGTTCGACGAACCGGTCGCCCTGTTGGACGAACTTGTCGAACTGGCTGAAGGTGGCGGCTTCGCGTTCGCGGGCGATGCGGTGCAGGACGTACACGAGCCCAGGGTGGCGGCGCCCGACCCGGGCGGTTGTCTGGATGAACTCGGCGGTGGTCAGCGGCAGCCCGAGCATGACCATGACGTTGAGCCGGTCGATGTCGACGCCGTGCGACATCATCGACGAGGCGGCCACGACGTGCACCCGGTCCTCGAGAGCCGGCTCGGGGGTGTCAAGCCGGTCCAGGGTACGGCGGACGTCGTCGAAGGGGGTCGCGCCGGTGAGGGTCTCGGCGTTGACGGCGAAGCCGAGCTGGGTGTCGAGGGATCGCCGGGCGGCTTCGACGTCACGGATGGTGTTGCCGTAGACGACGTCGACGCCGTAGTTGTCGATGAGGTGGTCGACGTGCATGGGGTCGATGCCGGTTTCGTCGCAAATTGTGGCGGAGTCGTCGTGCAGGCGGCGGATCGAGTACTGGAGCACTGAGAGGGTGCGGTCGGAGACGAAGTCCAGGGTGACGCCGCGGGGGGCAACGGCAATGTAGCGGCGAGCGAGCTCGTTGCCGTCCTGGGACCAGAAGGAGCTACCCGCGGACGGTCCGGGTTGCGGGAAGACCCTGGCATCACGCTGGTAGAGGACGTCGACCTGCCGGTCGAATCCAGTGAGGGTCGCCGACGACGCCACGATCTTGGCCTTCGCGCCGCCGAGCGTGCCCTGCAGGTGATCCATCAGCGCCTCGTAGTGCGCGTCGACGGCGCCGAGGCTATCCCGCAGCAGGTGCAGCTCGTCTTGGAGTCGCAGCCGTGGGGCCCACCGGCCCTGCGGTTGGCGCAGTGGGGTGTGTTGGCCGCGGCAGCCTGGCACGAGGCAGCCGTGGGGGGTCTTGCTGCGGGGGGCATAGCAGTAGCCGTGCCCGGGCATGCTGCACACCCCCAGCGGGGGCCCCACGAAGCCTCGGGCGGCGGCTTGCATGCCGAGCAGTGCCGCCTTGTCCAGGGTGCCGACGACGACGGCGGGCAGGAAGCGGTAGATCTCCTGGTCGACCACGTGGAATGGGAGGGCCTCCTCCGGCCAGGGGCAGTCGCCGTGGGTGCAGAGGTGCTGCAGCGTCCAGGTGGCGCGGTCGAAGTCCATCCGCAGGTCACCGCGGTGGCAGAACGGGCAGCGCAGCAGCACTTGGTAACGCCCGGGCATCGTCGGGTCGTGTGGGTCGGGTTGGCCGTCGTGGGCGTCGACGGGGATGGAGTTCGGGGTGCCGGCTTGGCCGACGAAGAACCCGAGTCGGATGGGGGCGCCGCCGATCTGTTCGCGGCGTCGGAGGATCTCGGCCCCGGCGAGGGCGTCCGCGAAGCGTTGTGTTTGCTGCAGGGACAGCATCCGCAGCGGGAACCTGCTCCACGCGGTGATGCCCTGGCCCTTGCCGGTCATCCGGTCGTAGAGCACGGCGGTGATCAGCAGCCCGAGGTAGGTTTCGGTCTTGCCGCCGCCGGTGGCGAACCAGACCGTGTCGACGGTGTCGGCGTCGTCGGGGTCGACGAGGCCGTTGAGCGCGCCGAGCAGGAACCCGACCTGGAAGGGCCGCCACTGGTCGTAGCGGCCGCGGGCGGCGTGCCGGGTCGCTTCGTTGGCGAGTTGGAAGGCGCGGCGGATGGTGGCGTCGGTGCGTAGCAGGTCGAGACCGCGGTCGAGGCGGGCCAGTTCGTCGCGCCACGTCCGGGCGGCGTCGGCGGCCTCGCGGCGCATCTCCGGGTTCCAGCGTTGGGTGCGGGCGCGGTCGTCGAGGACGGCGTCGGACCAGTTGGCCTCCCCCCATCGACGGGCCGTGTCGATGAGTGCGGCGAGTTGCGGGAGCGGATCGGACGCGAGGGTGCTGAACCGCAGGTCGGGTGCGGGTGCCGTGTGTGCCCAGTAGCGGGGTCGGGGTTTGTCCACTGTGACCAGATCGGTGGTGCGGACCCCGCCGGCGATCTCGGTCACGCCGCAGTTGCGGCCCAGGGCCGGAAGGTCGCGGTCGTAGCGGAAGGAATCGGGCAGCGCCTCCAGGGTGAACGGCGCGGTGTCGAGCCCGAGGATGTCGAACGACGTCTCGTACAGGTGGGTGTCGGGGTGCGCGCGGCCGTGGGGTGGGCTGGTGTTCACCAGCGACACCACGAGTTCGGGGTGGCGGTGCCACCGTTCCACCTCGACGCGGATCTCGGCGCTGCGGCCGCTGCCGCCGGCCGCGGCCAGGTCCGCGGTGAAGGTCGCGGCGCCGGCGGTGACCTCGGTGTCGTCGGGGTCGACGTGCACCGGGATCGTCACCTCGACGGGGCGGTCCTTGCGCCAATCACCGTCCCCGTGCCGGGTCCAGGTGCGGGCACGGGCCACGACGGTGAAGTCCCATGCCGTGTCGGGTTCGGCGGGCCGTAGCCGCATCTCGATCGCGCACGGGTCGAGCCGTTCCCCTCGTGCGCCGAGTTGGTTCTGCTGCACGGACTGTTCCGAGGCGAGCCGGCCCAGCCAGAACGAGCCGCGGGGCTCCACCTCCAGCCGGTCCCGGCCGTCACCGCGGCCGGCCGCGGTGACCTGCTGATGCTGCCAGTCGAGGAAGGCGAGCGACGCTTCGTAGGGCGTCTGGGTCACGCGGTCTCCGCTTCGTGGTGCAGGTCGGCGAACAAGGCGCGGATGGCGGGGTTGGCGAGCGCCTTCTGCTGGATCTGCCGGATCCGCTCGCGGGTGACGCCGACGTCCGCACCGATCTCTTCGAGGGTCCACACTCGACCGTCCTCGGTGAGCCCGTAGCGCCGCCGCAGCACCTCGACCCCGCTGATGCGCTGCTTCGGGCGAAAGTGCCGGTCCTCGAACCGGCGCAGGCGGTCGTGGATCTCCTTCCGGATGTAGGCGTCGATGACGTCGTTCTCGAGCGAGGTGCCCGGGTGAGGCAGCAGATGCTCGAGGGTGCCGTCCCCGGTGGTGCGGGTTGCGTCGATGCTCAACGGCCTCTGGGCGTGATCGAGCGCGGCCTGCACGACGGCCTGGTCAAGCTCGACGGCGTGGGCGAGTTCCCGCAGCGTCGGGGTCCGGTCCAGCCGGTGGCTGAGGGCCCACTGCGCGCGGGTGACCTTGTTGACCAGCTCGACGTAGTGCACCGGGAGGCGGATGAGCCTGCTGGTGTTCGCCAGGCCCCGGTCGATGGCCTGCCGGATCCACCATGTCGCGTAGGTGGAGAACTTGTACCCAAGCGTGTGGTCGAACTTGTCAGCCGCGCGCGCCAACCCGAAGATGCCCTCCTGGATGAGGTCGTCGAGGTCGAGCCCTCGGCCGAGATGTCGCCGGGCGATCGAGATGACCAGCCTGATGTTGGACATGATGAGCCGCTGTCGAGCCTCAACGCCGTCCGTGACCACCCTCGCGAAGTCCCCGGTCGAGTCGGTTTCTGCAGCGAGCAGCGTGGCGGCCCGCTGACCAAGGGAGATGCGGCGGCCGAGTTGGACCTCCTCCTCGACCGTCAGCAACCGTGCGCGACGCAGACCCACCATGATCGGCGTGTTGAGGGTGGCGTCGGCGAGCGCGCCAGTGTCATGCTCGTCCGCGTCGTCGACGTCGATGCCGCGCGCGGACAGCTTCTGCTGCACGAGGATCGCTTGGCCTGGTTCCAGCCGGTGCGCCGCGATCAGCCGGTGCACGTCGTCTGCCACCAAGCCACCTTGCCGAGCATGGTCGGCAAGGGCGTCGCGCACGCACCGCTCGACAGCCTCATCCCCCATGGCCCCTCCTCACGTGACGCCCGTCACGGTATCCGTCATCCTGACGCACCTGCGCAGTTGCCTGCTGCAAGGCCCGACGCCCGCAGTACCGGCCGCGGGGCGTGATCCGGAGATCGGGTCGCGCCGCGCAACTCCGGGGGTGCACCGAGTCCATCGCGGCGCCCACCGACGGCGTTACTGACCGTACATATCGCTCACCCTGACGAGGGGCACCGGCGGCGGCGCTAGTGGAGGGCGCGGCGGTGCCTGTAACCCGATCGAGACACACCCCCGCAAGGTCTCGAGTAAACCTCGAAATGCAGTTAGGATCGATCACCTCGAGATCGTCCCGTGCAAGTGCCTAGATGAGGGGGATTGGCTTTGGTCATCGAGGTGTCGTCCGGTGTGGACGGTGGTCGGCCGCTGGCGGCTGCCCAGTCCGACGACTCGGCCGGCCTCGCCGTGTGGGGAGCGTTCAGCGGTATCGGCGGCCTCGAGCTCGGCCTCGGCAGGGCGGGTCACCATGCCGTGTCCCTGTGCGAGGTCTGGGCACCGGCCCAGGACGTGCTTCGCGATCGTTTTCCCGGCGTACCGCTCATTCCCGACATCACCGAGGCGACCCTGCCCGCCGACGTGGACCTCGTCGCCGCCGGGTTCCCGTGCACGGACCTGTCGCTGGCGGGGAGCCGGCTGGGCCTGGATGGCCCAAAGTCGGGGCTGATCAAGCACGTCTTGAACCTCGTTCGGGACGCCGCCCCCGACCGGGTACTGCTGGAGAACGTGCCGAACCTGTTGGTCACCCATCGCGGGTCGGCGATGCGGTTCATCGTGGAGACACTGGAGGATGCTGGATACCGCTGGGCGTACCGGACAGTGGACAGCCGCTTCACCGGTGTCCCGCAACGTCGGCTCCGGGTGATCGTGCTCGCCAGCAGGGTTGACGATCCCCGGCACGCGCTTCTCGCTGGGGACACGGAGGAACACGTCGGCGTCGGCGTCCGGGCCTCCGCGTACGGCTTCTACTGGACGGAGGGACGGCGAGGACTGGGGTGGACCAGGAACGCGATCCCCACCCTCAAGGGAGGTTCCACGGTAGGGATCCCATCCCAACCTGCGGTGTGGCTACCCGATCGGGAGCCGGGACACAGGCTCGTGCTGCCGAAGATCAGCGCCGGGGAACGGCTGCAGGGGTTCCCGATGGGTTGGACCCGCGCCGCTGCCGGCAAGGGTAAGGACCATCGGTGGAAGCTGATCGGCAACGCCGTCACCGTTGGCGTCGCGGAGTGGATCGGTCAACAGCTCACCCGACCTGGCATTCATGCCGAGGCCCCCGCCTCGGTCCTCGATCGCGGTCGCCGATGGCCGTCCGCCGGCTGGGGCGGGGCGGGCGAGACGTTCGCCTCGGCCGCATCCGCCTGGCCGCGGGCACTTCCCTGCCTGGACCTCGCCAGCGTCCTGACGCGGGTCGAGGTCGTACCGCTCAGCCTGCGCGCCGCGTGCGGCTTCCGTTCGCGCCTCGGCCAGTCGGGCCTCGTCCCGAACCCTGACTTCGCGAGTGCCCTGGACATGCACATCGCACGCCTGGCCGAGGCGGCGGCTACGGTCACGCCTGTGCGCGCCCGACAAGCGATCGGACCCGTTCGGTCATGACCGGGGCCGTGCCCGCGTCGGTGACTTCCCGGATGCGGTCCAACACGCGGCGGGACACCGCCCCCGAGCTGCGCCTGCGTCGGGCGCTGCACGCCCGTGGGTTGCGGTTCCGCCTGGACCGCAGGGTCATCCCGGGTCCGCGGAACAGGATCGACATCGTGTTCGGCCCGTCCAAGGTGGCCGTCGAGGTGTACGGCTGCTTCTGGCATGCGTGCCCGCTGCACCGGACCTCCCCTCGCACGAACGGCGGGGCGTGGCAGAGGAAGCTCGCGGCGAATGTCGCCCGCGACCGAAACGTCAGAGCGGCGTTAGAGGATGCGGGCTGGTGGGTTGAGGTGGTCTGGGAGCACGAGGACCCCGAGATGGCCGCGAGTCGCATCGCGGGCGCCGTCCGATCGCGGAGGCCCGTCGACCGCCACCACCGGAGGGCATCGCAATGACCACCGCACGCACCATGCCGCGGATGCCGCTGTCGCCGTCCCCTGCGGTGCACGGGCAGCGGTCCGAGGAGCGCGGAGCCGTCTTCACCCGACGCTGGATGGTCGACATGATCCTCGACCTCGTCGGATACCTCCCTGAGGACTGGGACCTCGGGGACCGCCGGGCGCTCGAACCAGCCGTCGGTCACGGCGCGTTCCTCATCCCCATGGTGGAACGGCTCTTGAAGTCCGCCCGAAAGCACGGACGGAACCCGCTGAAGTTGGCGGACTGCATCGTCGCGACCGACATCGACGCCGACGCGGTAGCCACCACGCGCGAGGCGGTCCAGGCCACGTTGCGAGCCGAGGGTCTCGACGCCAAGGGCGCCCGCCTGCTCGCGTTCGCCTGGGTTCGCGAGGCGGACTTCCTCGACCCCGGGCCCGACGTTGGCGTCTTCGACTACGCGTGCGGCAATCCGCCGTACGTTCGGCTGGAGGCGATGAACGCCGACTCCCTCGGCCGTTACCGGGAGCGGTGGAGCGCGATGACCGGCCGTGCCGATCTCTACGTCGGGTTCCTGCAGGCCGCACTGGAAGCGCTGAAGCCCGGTGGCAGGCTCGGGGTCATCTGCGCGGACCGATGGATGCGCAACCAGTACGGCGCTGCCCTACGCGAGATGATCCATCGCTCCTGCAGCCTTGACTTCACGCTGGTGTTGCACGACGTCGACGCCTTCGAGGACCGCGTCGCCGCCTACCCCGCGGTCACGTTGTTGAGCCGCACATCCCAGGGCCCCGCCTTGGTTGCCGACGCGGACGCCGACTTCGGTGCGACGTCCGCCGCGCGGCTAGTGAAGACGTATCGGCGGGGCGTGCGTAGGACCCGGGCTACGCAGTTGGTGCCCGCCGGCGAGCATTTCAGCGCGGCCTGGATGGACGGGTGGTTCGACGGTGCCGCCAGCTGGCCGTCGGGGCGCCCTGAGGACCTCGCCCGCGTGGCGGGTTGGCAGGAGCGCTTCCCGAGCCTCACCGACACCGGTGTCGAGATGGGAGTGGGGATCGCCACCGGCGCGGACGGGGTGTTCATCCGCGAGCACCGCGGCAACGTGGAGGAGGATCGACTGCTCCGCATCGTCGCCGGCCGACACATCAGCGACGGCCACCTGCGGTGGGCCGGGCAGTACCTGATCAACGTGTGGGACGAGGGCGGGCAGCTCGTCGACCTCGACGGCTATCCAGGCCTCGCTGCATACCTACGCCGTCACAAGCAGGCACTGACCGGGCGGTTCGTGGCGCAGCGCGACCCCGGACGTTGGTGGCGCACCATCGACCGGGTCAAGCCGGGTCTCGCCGAGTCCCCCAAGTTGCTGCTACCCGACCTCAAGCAGCGGCTGCACCCGGTGCTGGACGAGGGCGGGCATTATCCCGGCCACAGCGTCTACTACTTGACCAGCGACAGCTGGGACCTCGAGGTGCTCGGTGGGCTGCTCCTCACGACGATGGCGAACGCCTTCATCGACGCGTACTCCGTGCGCATGGCCAACGGGTACGTCCGCGTCACCTCCCAGTACTTGCGCAGGATCCACCTGCCCGCTTCGGAGTCCGTCCCGGAGGACGTTGCCGAAGCCCTGCGCGACGCCTTCCGGCACCGAAACCACCAGGCCGCGGACGCCGCCGTCGTCGTTATCGGCGATCGCGAGGCAGCGCCAGGACCCGCCGTAACCGGGAACGGTCACACGGTCGCGGAGGGTCGTTCGCGACCGCCAGGTGAGGCCCGACCGCGCGGCCGCGCCTCCACGTGCAAACCCGGACAGCACACAACCCCCGCACGGGCCAGCCGCGCAGGGGTTGTGTCGACTCAGGAGCCCTAGTTCGGCCACCGTCAGAAGTGGGCGAGGGGGGAGTTGAACCCCCACGTCCTTTCGGACACACGGACCTGAACCGTGCGCGTCTGCCATTCCGCCACTCGCCCGAGGG
>Ga0136627_1000765_pt1 | contig 12523 bp, 12 predicted proteins | sample AntDrymUQ4892206_2_FD_104652 | JGI IMG/M metagenome (GOLD analysis project Ga0136627, IMG submission 104652) | Polar desert sand microbial communities from Dry Valleys, Antarctica - metaG UQ489 (22.06) | ecosystem: Environmental > Terrestrial > Soil > Desert | place: Antarctica: Dry Valley... | reverse complement strand
CGGGGCCGGTGTAGGCCGGGGGTCCGCCGGTTGGGCTTGTGACGTAGATCGGGCCGGTGCGCCAGAGCCCGGGGGAGCGGTCGCGCTGAAATACGCATGCGTCGAAGTGCAGGTCGAGGATGACGCGGTCCAGCCAGCGGAACTGCGGGTCGCCGGCCAGCGTGCCGACGTGGTCCATCGCGCGCGCGTAGCTGGCCAGCGCTGCGCGGTCAGCATCGTGCGCCTCTGGAACCTCGTCGCCGGCGACGATCCTCGCGCCTTCACCGGCGGGTACGTTGAACCCCTCGATCGAGACGGAGCTCTGCATCGTGCTCGCGCGCACCTGGCGGCGTAGCTGGCCGAGCCAGCGGCCGGCGACACCGGTGGCGTCGCCGAGGCGAGAGCGCAGCTCGTCGAGCTCGCGCAGTTGCGATGCGAGGGCCTTGGTGGGCTTCGGGGTGGCGAACAGCATCCAACTAGATTAGTCGAGTATTCGACTAATCGAGAAGTCGCGGTGGCCGTCGGCCGGCGGAAACGTAAGGATCGATCGTCAGTTGCTCCGGCGGCGACACGACCTCAATCGCGCCGTAGCTGGCGGGTCTGCGAGCTCGCGTGGCGTAACGCATCGCCTTGAGCAGCCGCTTAGCGCAGCGGATCGTCTCGTATGCGCTGGGTCGGCGCTCGAACGTGGAGATGCCCTCGCGGGCGTGTCCGCGCGGTGGACGTGGCCCTAGCATCGGATGGGCAGCCTCCTAGCACACCCCAGAAGCACGGTCGATCTTGGAGGAAATGACCGACGGCGTCAACGTGAACAGGGCTTGCAAATCACCATGCAGAGGGGGATTCGCCCGCCCTAGGCCCCAGGAGTCACGGCATAGATATAGGCCCTAATCAGTGTTACGATCTTAGGAGTCATGCCTTCAGGCACCGATCGTCCGAGGCTCCAAGAGGCATTCGTGCGTCTCGCGCGGAGCGCATCGCTCGCAGGACGCCCATCAATCGCCGTCCTCGACGAAGACCTGGCCGCGCTCGAAGCGCTGATGGGCTCGCGCACGGGCGCTCACGCAGCAATCGAAGGGCTCGAGAGTCAGGGGCGTCTGCACCGAGTCCGTCGCGGCACCTACGTGCTCGTCGATCAGACCGGTGGCCTGCGCGTCGGCGTGCTCGACCTGATCGCGGCTCTGACGCCGAAGCCGTACCTCGTGACGGGGGGGCGGGCGCTTCAGTTTCATGAGCTGACCGATCAGCACTTCCGTCGTATCCACGTCCTGGTCGGGGCGCAGCTGCGCCCGTGGTCGTGGCGCGGCAACGATGTCCGCTACGTCAGGACCGAGAGGAACCTCCGTGTCGCGGCGACCAACACACGCCGCACGCCCGCGCGGATCGCCACGCCGGAGCGTGCACTCGTCGACAGCCTCAGCCATCCACGATGGGGAGTCACGACGTCCCAGGCAGTTCAAGCGCTGGACCTGCTGCTGGCTCAGGACGAGGCGGTCGCCGATCGTCTCGCCGGCGAGGTCGCGGGCTATGAGAACCACGCCCTGGCACGGCGCTTGGGATTCATGGTGACGCGCATCGCGGGCCGCCAAGCAGCGCGCGTGTTCCTGCCGCTCCGCGGCGCCAGCAAGGCAGTGACCCCGCTGCAGCCAGGCGCCGCGCTGCGAGGGCCGATTGACTCTCTCTGGCAGGTCCGCGAGAACGTCGTGTTCGAGCGGCTGCTCGAACACCGGGAGGTCGGGTGATGGCCGGCCGGTCACCAGTACGGCGCATCCGCAATGCCTTCGAGCTGGATGACATCATCGCGACGCTCGGCGTGGACGCCGGGCTCGTCGAACGGGACTTCGCCCTGATGACGATCGCGGCCGGCCTCGTCGCTGAGTACGAAGACGCACTCTGCTTCAAGGACGGATTTGTGCTTCGCCACGTGCATGGCCACGAGCGATTCTCAAAGGACATCGACGCGACGAGGATCAACCCGCCGAAGAACAAGCTCGATGCCGTGGAGGTCGCCGCCGCCATCTCGCGGGCCGGCATGAAGAACTTGATGACTCTGGCACCGGAATCCCCGCGCACCGACTCCGGCCGCAGCCTCGACTTCGATCGCATCCGTTACACCGGTCCGCTCGGTACTGGGCTGGTGTCGGTCGAGGTCAGCTACCGCGAGGACGTCGTCGAGCAGCCCGAGCTGGTCGAGGTCGGCGCTCCGTACTACGAGCCGTTTTCGATTCCGGTGATGCAGCTCGAGGAGATCGTCGCGGAGAAGCTCCGGGCCATCGCGCAGCGCGATCGCCCGACCGACCTCTCGGACCTCGCGATGATCCTGTCAGCCGGCGAGGTCGATGAGCGGCGCGTGCGCCGGCTCGCGCGGCGAGCTGGCTGTCGCGGCGGAGGCGCGCGCGTACCGTCCGCCGCCGACGAGCTTGCGCTCGAAGGTGTGCCCGCGGCGGCGACCAGCATCGACTCGGGCACGAGCGCGACGTCAAGCGCGACCCCAACGGCACGCTGACCGCCGGTGGCCAGCACGCGCTCGTGCAGCCGCCCGACGCGTTCCTGGACAGCTACTACTCCGCCAGGGACCTGCAGCGCCACCCTGACGAGCCCGCCGCGACGCTGACCGGCGTCGACCGGCACGCCCTCGTCCAGCGGCCAGGGTTCCTCGCGCGAGCGGGCGGCACCCGCCGCAACGACGTGCAGGACAGCATGGATCCGCGCAACACGGTGCTGCCCGGGGAGGATTACGGGGTCGCCGCGCCGGCCCAGCAGACACCCGAGGCCGTGGAGGACTTCGGCTTCCGGATGCTCGCCCCGTCGGAGAACCAGCGCATCCAGGACCTGCACCTGCGCCTGCGCCCGGTCACCGGGGGCGGCTATGAGATCTGCCCCTTGGACTTCGTGGGCTCCAACCGGGACCGGACCGCGCTGGCCGGCAACGGGGTCCCGCGGCGCCTGATGCAGTTCCACGTCGAGCGCTGTCTGCAAGCGCTCGGCCGATGACCGCAGCACCGGCCGGCCCCGCCGCGGGGCCGGCCGGAGTCCTAACCGGAGAGGCCGCCGATCAGCTTCGCCGCCCTGTCGCGAGCGGCGCCCGCGGACTTCAGCTGCGCGGCAGACCGCTCGAACAGATGCCTGGTCGCGGCCGGCGCGTCGGGGTCGAACGCGATGAGGCCCTGATCGAAGGTCTTGAAGCCGGTGAGAACCCTGCTGATGGCGGCGAGATACTGCGTGCGGCCGCGCTTGACCCTCGCGGTGGTCGCGCGCTCCCTGGCCACGACGGTCTGCAGCCGCTTGACGACCGACTTGGACTTGGTCACCGCGATCGTCGCCTGCTCGCGGCCGACAGCCGACTCGACGTTCTCGGCGGCGGCGGCGAAGTCGACGGCGGCCGCGTCAGCCTTCTTCTCCTGCGCCTTGATGGCCTTGCGAAGCGAGGCGTCGCTGGCCTGGGCGGGCACCACCCAGGCCAGCCCGGCGACCAGGACGGCCACCATCGCGATCATCCGTCGCAGAACCTGCCGGTGCGTTCTCATCGTCTGGAGGCTAGCGATAGACGCCGCGAAGCGCGCCGCGCGCCGGTTCCTCTCACAGCAGAGGGGCCGGTAGTCCCATGCCCCGCGTACGCTGTCCAAGACAGACCTGTCCAAGACAGACGTTACACGCGCGACGTCGTCCACGACCACACGAAGGAGCACCCGTATGACCGACCACACTGGGGTACGCCAGCAGGTTTCGCTGTGAACGTCCCCGCCGGCGCGCCCGACCTCACCAACTACGACGTTCTCCTGGCAAACTCCAGCGGCGGTTATCTCGGGGGCTGGGACTGTCCACCGAAGCGAATGGACTGGTGTCCTTGAGACCGCCTCACGACGTCCCAAGGACCCCGCCGTGGTTCCCGTGAGACGTGCTCAGCAGGAGATGGTCAGAATCCGCGAAGCGGCCCGTATCGCGTCGAGTGGACGAGAGACACGGCAGCGACTTCATCCCGCCACGGATCACGACGACAGCCGCGTTGAACTGCGCGATGGTCGGCGCCTGACCAAACGGCAGGCCGTGGTGATCAGCTGCCGCCCGCATCTCCTCAAGCGCTTCGGCGCGCTCGCGTGCGACTCGATCGGATCGGGACTCTGACTCAAGAGCGTCGCCGAGGTACTCACCCACGATTCTGTACGCCCGCAGACTCTCCGCGGGCTGAAGGCTGAGGACCGCCTTGACGGCGGCCTGCACACGAGACTCCTCCCGATTCGTCAGCCGCGCCTGCGGCTTCGGCCCGGAGCGACGGCGTTGCTCTCAAGGACTTCTACCCGATCGCATCCGACGACCTGCCGCTCAGCACCGACCGCCGTCCGCGTCATGGTCGGTGAACGACAGTTGCGCGCCGGGGTGCGCGCGCTCGCGCCGCACGATCACCCGCGAACCTGCGGGCCAGGCGGTGAGGTCGATCAGGTCGGTGATCTCGGCGATCTGCCCGTTCTCGCGCGCAGTGCCATCGGTCGCGAGCGCCGATACCCACTGCTTTTCGGGGATCGTGAGGATCGCGGCACGGACCTGGTCAGTCAGCTCGTAGCCGACCGAGTAGCGCAACCGGTGCTCGCGACAGAAGTGCAGCACCTCGTGCGTCGCGCCGGCGCTGTCGGCACGCACCAGGATCTCGATCGTCTCGATCAGCTCGGCCGGGATCTGCGCGAGCGCGTCCTGGATCACCGTGATGTGATCGGCGGCGGTGTTGGAGCCCGCGTTGCCTGGGCGCAGGATCGCGGCCAATGCCTCACCGGTCTCGTCGCAGTAGGCCATCAGCGGATGAAAGCCGTAGCCGCCCTTGTAGGTGCCGGCCGCGCCCTCCTTCTCCGAATGGCTTGTCACGAGGGTCGCGTCGACCTCGATCGTGACCCGTTCGGGCGCCCCCGTCTGCGACCAGACGTGCTCACGCGCACGGGCGTGCGCGTCAGCGATCGCGTCAAGCAGCCCCGGCGTGCACGCGATCGCGTCCACGACGCGAAACGCTGTGGAGTTCGACGCGACCGCCCCGAACAACGCGTCCTGATCACGCACCGCCGCGAGATTGGCGAGGCAGTCACCGCCATCGGCGAGCATCACCGCCAAGTCGCGCACGACTCGACCGGGGTCATGCCCAGACCGGCGCTGCTTGAGCTCTGCCAAGCGCACCGACAGCGCCTGCGTCAAGCCGCTCTTGTCCGCCATCTGCGCCAGCAACGCGCTGCCCGCATGCGACACGAGCCCTTCTCCGTCCGCCGTGACTTCTACCGTGACATTGCGGCCATCGCGCTGCACCTTCAAGGTGATCCTCCCGAGCTCGATTCTCGACCATCAGCAAGCCGAAGAATCCCTGCTGTGCGTCACGAACACCGAAGGAGACGAGCTATGTAGGAGCCGTGTTTAGAGGTGGTGCTGTGTGAGAGATGGAGGCTTGTTGGCCCTCCAGCGTCGGCCCTGCGGGGGCGGGCGCTAAACCGCCCTGTGCTGCGTTGGCTGAAGACCGTCGTGGTGAGCGACAGGGAAACGGCGCGGGCGTTGATCGCGTTAGGTGGGGACCGGGAAGACGTGCCAGAAGCGCTCGGCCGCCGGTGGCGGTCGGGGGTCGCTGTTGAGGCGTCGTAAATTTTCAAGGTGGCATCAGAATCGGGGCTTCCAGCAGGTGCTTCGAGATGAGTCTGGCGGGTGCCCGCGTGCCTGGCCAGATGGTGCCCGGCGTAGAGGCGGCGTGAGCTCGGTCTGCGGCTCTTGTATGGAACGTGAGAAGGCGAGCGTCGATACCGACGGTCCGGCGGGTTTGTCGTCGGGTCGTCGAGAGGGAGCGTGCCGAGGCGGAAACCGAAGGCACTCAGACTGCGAGGCGTGCGTTGGTGCGCCCGCTCGGCGTCACGCTCTGGTCCTGACCGAAGCAGCGAGGGCGGGGGTACTGAAAGGGCTACTGCAAAGGAGTCCTTTCAGCTGCTTTGCAGTAGGGCTGTGTCTCACGTCCCGAGACATGAGACAAGAATCCTGCAGTCGGCGCTCGAGGCCGCCGAGCCGAGCGGAGGCGTGTGGTTCCCGGCGCTCCCAGGGTTCCAATAGGGTTCCAATTTGGACGAATCAGACCCCACCGAACCAAAGAAATCTCTCGCAAATAGCGGCCAAATCGACCCCCTCGGACCCCCTCGGGCCAGCTCATAACCCGAAGGTCGCGGGTTCGAATCCCGCCCCCGCTACGACGGAAACCCCCTCTCGCCAGGGGGTTTTCGTTCTTAACGGGTCGGCTCATTCGCGGTCCGTGGTTCCAATACCGCAGCCTTGGGACGCTTGGGTCGGTTTCGTCGTCGCAGCCCAGCGCGCTAGGCACCCAAGTTCACAGGATCTTGTGAATCGCGGTGAAGATCGGTACGGGCGTGCAGAACAGCCGTTTTCACCGCGGGGGCGATCGTGTTGGCCCCGGCCCGCGCCGGCCGGGGGACGGCGATGCGTCAGGCGTCCTCGGCGGCCTCCTCGGCCTCCTCGCCCGCCTCGACGATGTCGCCGTTGGTGAACAGCACCTCCTGCATCGCAGCCTGCCACTTCGGCGTGCGCCGCAGCAGGAACTCGAGGTCCATCGCGAAGTGCTTGAACTCCTCCTGCTGGGTGTTCTGCATGATCGCGCGGGCCTCGGCGTCGCCCTCCAGCTCGATCCGCTGGGCGTACCAACCGATCGCCTCGGCCTCCTCGGTCAGCGACGCGATCATGCGAGCGAACGTGCGCCCCTCGGCGCTCATCTCCTCCGGCGGCTCGTGGTACTGGTCAAAGCCCATGCGGCATCTCCTCTTGGCGGTCGGTCAGTGGGACCTACGTACCCAACGAGGACGTGGACACGTCGTGCGCCGCGTGCACGTAGGCGCCAAGACGGCGCCCGTAGGCCTTCGGCTTCTCCGCATAGACACGCGCCGCGAGGTCCTGCGCCTGGGCGCGCAGCTCAGCGCGGCGCTCGGCGATCAGCTCGAGTACGGGCTCCAGATCCGCTGCGGTGCGGCTCATCGGGCCGCCATCGCCGCCCAGGGCAGCGCGCAGAAGGGCGAGATCGTGATCGTCGCCGAGCAGGTCCGACAGACGGTGAGACTGCTTGGCCTGGGGCTCCAGCGCCTGCGGCCAGGCCGTCGCGAGCAGGCGCTGGTGGTACCACAGGTCCTTCATCCGCTTGCGCCACGCGTGCAGGTGCTCGACCGTCGGCTTGCGTTCGGCCGTGCGCCACGCTCGCCGTCCGCGCGCATAGGCGTGCTGCGCGCCGGCCCGCAGGGTTGCCGCGTCGCACCCCTCCAGCGGCCACGCCTGCGCCCGGCCAGCGGCCGCCTCGAGTGCGCGGGCCGCCTCCTCGGCGAGCGCGCGCCGGCTTCGGACCGGGGCGCCGGCGCCGGTGGCCAGCCAGCGGCGAAGCTCTACGACGGCCGGCTCGGGCACCAGCCCGACGAGTTGGGCGACGAGCTCGTCGAAGGTCGCGACGAGCACCACGCTGTCACGCGCGTCCGAGAGCCCGCGGCCGACATCGCGCAGTGACCCGTTCTCCTCTCGGTAGGTGTCGGCCGGCAGGTCGGGGCGCGCCAGGCGCAGCAGCGACCGCGTCTTCTTCAGTGCTTTGCGAGCGTTGTGCACGGCGGCGTCGACGTCCTCGTGCGAGCGCGATTCGCGCAGGCGATGTGCGCCATCCAGCAGCTGCTGCGTCGCCACGGATCGCAGCGCCTCGCCGACCGGTCTGTCGAGATCGAGGCGGTAGCCCTCGGGCGCTTGGCGGCCGGCGATCACGCGTCCTCTGACCCGGCCTCGTCCGGCTCGGCGTACTCGACGCCGACCCGCTCGGCCTCGCGCTCGGCGGTGAAGCGGTCGCGTTCGGGTAGCGCGACGCCGCTGTCGTGACTGGCGTTGCGTACGAGATCCTGCTCGGCGAGCTCGAAGCCGTCCTGCTCGCCGCCGCCGGCCTCGTACACCGGCCGCAGGGCCTCTTCCCGCGTGCTCTCCGGCGGGTTCTGCCCGCCGATCTGCGCCGCCTCGGCGGCGGCCTGCTGCTCCTCACGGACGGCGAGATCCTGCTCGTCGCCCGGATCGTCGATGGTGCTCATCGCTGCTCCGATCGTTGGGTGCGGCCCGGTCCTACCCGCTGCGATCGAAACCGCAAGCGTCGGAGTGCACCGATCACGATGGGTCGTCCTCGGGCCCGGTCACGCGCCGTCCGGTCCCAAGGGCCCGCGGTGGCACACCAGGCAGCACTCGTCGAAGCGCCACACCGCGCGCCACCCGAAGGGGTCCTGAGCTGAGGCTCAGGACCCCAGGCCCTGGGCGTCGGCGATGCCTGCGACGCGGCGGTCGCGCGCGTCGGGGAACTCGCGCTCGGCGGCCGCCGCGAGCAGGCGCAGCTGCTCGCGCAGCGGCGGGCGGCGCGAGTCGTCGACGACGCGCAGCAGGTCGTCGAGCATGCCGCGCAGCCTGCGCAGCACCTGCAGGCTGCCAGCGCCATAGATGCGGATCTCGTCGACGGCCAGCGAGATGAAGTCCTCCCATGCCATGACCGGATGCACCAGCCGCACGACCCCGTCGTCGTCGGTCACGCGCCCGGAGTGCAGCGGCCGGATGGCGAGCCTGCGCAAGGCGTCGTGGATCTGGTCGATCGCCTGCACCGCCGTTGTGGGGTCGTTGATCCCCGGCGAGAGGGCGCGCGCCGCGAGGTCGACGAGCTGGCGCAGACCGAACGCCGCGTCCTGCTGCATCGTGCGCTCGCTCCCGAGGCTCACGCACTCGGCGACGTCGCAGTCCTCGGCGCCGGCGCCATGCAGTTCCAGCAGCGCGCCGTCGCGGGGAACGAAGTCCCCGACCCCCGCGCGCAGCACGACGACGGCCTCGGCGGCCCGCGCGAGCGTGACGATCCGCTCGGCGTCAAAGCCCGTCACGACCCCGGGACCGTGGTGGTTGGCGATTGTCCGCGGCGTGCCGGACAGCTCGGGCTCCGGGCCGGCCTGCGCCGGCTCGGAGGGGTAGCAGCGCTCGATGCTGTGGCGCGTCTCCTCGGCGACGGAATCGATGATCGCGGAGGCGCGGATCGCGTGCGCGGTGTGGTTGATGTAGTGGATGAAGACCCCGACGCTGACGAAGACCAGGACGATCGCGAAGTTCACCGAGAGCCCGGGCACGTCGTCGGTGCGCGTGGATCGCAGGATCGTGAAGGCGAAGCTGAAGGTCGCGACGAAGGTCGCCAGCGCGACCTTGCTGGCGTTGTCGCGCAGGAACGTCCGCATGACGCGCGGCGAGAACTGGCTGCTGGCCAGCTGCAGCGCGACGATCGTGATGCTGAAGACCAGGCCGGTGAACGTGATCATCGCGGCGGCGATCGTCGACAGCACGCTGCGAGCCGCCTCCGCGTCGCCGCTGAAGCCGAAGCTCTCGGGTGTCGCGTTGTCCACGGCGATCAGGCCGAAGCCGGCGGCGACCGACAGCACCGCGCTGACCGCTGGAATCACCCATAGGCTGGAGCGCACTTGCTCGACGACGCGGTCGACGCGCCGCATGCCGGGAATTCGTCGGGAGTCCATCGGCGCGCAAGCATGACGGGTCGCCGGTCGCCGGTCCCTGGCACGTTCGCATTGGACGGCAGGTCCACCGCCGAGGTGCGCTTCTTGCACATCGCGTCCATACCGCCGCTCTCGAGCCTGGCGGACGATCACGGTCACCCAATCGAGAGGAGACCGTCCATGGCGGTGGAGCCCAAGCTCAACGACGCGGAGATCGCGAGCCTGATGGAGATCCCGCACCCGTCCAAGGGTGCAGGCGAGTCGATCTACGGCGCGACGAAGGTCTTTCCCGACTACCAGGCCGAGCCGGGCGAGACGTACTTCGGCATGGTCCACGGCATCGCTCACGAGTCCTCGGTGAGCTTCGTCGCGGTCCTGCTGGCGATCCGCGCGCAGCGCAAGGGCTTCGATTCGGCCCTGTACTTCTTCGGGATCGGCGCGCTGAACTGCCTGGCCACGCGCGGCTTCCCCGACATCGGCTCGGAGATCTTCCCCGGCATGCGCAACGAGAACAACCAGCTGACGAAGTTCATCGAGGAGGGCGGCAAGGTGTTCGCCTGCCGGCTGGGCCTGTCGCTGCACGGCGCTCGCGAGGAGGACCTGATCGAGGGCGTCATCCCGTGCCATCCGCTGGACATGCAGGACGCGATGATCGAGTACGCACGCAAGGGCGCGATCATCAACACGACCTGGATGTTCTGAGTGGACATCGGGCTGCGATCCGAGCTCGCGGTGCTCGGCCTGCGCTGTGCTCCGCCGCTGCGCCGTCAGGCCGGGGCCGGGCCGAGCGACGACGGGCATTGGGTCCTCGACGGCGCGCCGGCGACGCTGCCGATGTCGCCGGAGTCGCCCTGGTCGGTCAACGACGACGGCGCGCTGATGCGTGCCGGCGTGATCGTCGATGCCGACCTCACGCCGATCAAGCGTCCGCGCTTCTACGGGATGCGCACGGCTGAGGGCATTGGCTACGAGAAGATCGCGCGGCTGCACGGCCGACACGTGCTCGCCACCACCGTCGTGCAGACCTGCGTGCGCTACGCCAGCGACACGCGCTGTCGCTTCTGCACGATCGAGGAGTCGCTGCGTACGGGCACGACGACGCACGTCAAGCTCCCCGAGCAGATCGCCGAGGTGGCGCAGGCCGCGGTGCGCCTGGACGGCGTGCGCCAGCTCGTCATGACGACGGGAACCTCCAACGGCCGCGACCGCGGCGCGCGCCATCTGGCGCGCTGCGTGAAGGCCGTGCGCGAGGTTTTGCCCCGCCTGCCGATCCAGATCCAGATCGAGCCGCCCGTGGACCTCATCTGGATCCAGCGGTTGCACCGGGCGGGCGCCACCGCGATCGGCATCCATGTCGAGAGCCTGGATCAGGAGGTGCGCGACCGCTGGACGCCCGGCAAGGCGACCGTCCCGCTGGAGCGCTACGACGAGGCCTGGCGGGAGGCCGTGCGGGCCTTCGGGCGCAATCGCGTCTCGACGTACCTGCTGATCGGCCTCGGCGAGAACCCCGACGAGCTCGTCCGCGGGGCCGAGCGGCTGATAGGCATGGGCGTCTACCCGTTCGTCGTGCCCTACCGCCCCCTGGAGGGCGGGCTCGCGCGTGCCGACGGGGTACCGGCGCCCAGCCACGAGCTCGTCGCCGACGTCACCGACCGTGTCGGGCGGGCGCTGCGCCGGGTCGGAATGGTCGGGGCCGAGCAGGGCGCGGGCTGCGCGGCCTGCGGCGCGTGCTCAGCGCTCAGCGCGGTCGGAGGGTGATCGCCGCGTGAGCCTCGCCGACGTGGTCGAGTGTCTCTGCGGGCCGGGGCCGCGCCTGGCCGGGCCGGCTCCCTTCCTGATCGTTCGCGCGGCCCGCGACGACGCGCGCCACGCGCAGTACCTGGCGTTGCGCAGGCGGGCGTTCGTCGAGCAGCAGGAGCTCTTCGCCGGCTGCGACGAGGACGATCACGACGCCGCGCTGCAGACCTGCTCGCTCGTCGCCGTCGACTCCTGCGGGACGGTCCTCGGGGGCGTGCGCCTGCACCCCGAGGGAGACGATCCGGGCCTCGGCTGGTGGCGCGGAAGCCGGCTCGTGGTCGGCGAGCACGCGGGGGCGGCGCGCGGACGCGTTGCAGCGGCGCTCGTGCGCTCGGCCTGCGTCGCCGCCGTCGACGCCGGCGCGTTGCGCTTCGACGCCCACGTGCAGGCCCCGCACGTCGCGTTCTTCGAGCGCTTGGGCTGGGGATGGGCGCGCCCGCTGGAGGGCCGCCTCGTCGCTCACCACCTCATGCGCTGGCCGATCGACCGCTTCGACGTGCTCGCGTGCGCGACGAAGTCCGCGCTCGGACCGCTGCTGGAAGGGCTGCTGGACGGCGCCCCGGGGTGGCGCGGCGACGACGGCGCGCCGGTCCCGGGCGGCGACATGATCGCGGCCAGCGATGCGATCGTGCCGTCGATGGTGCAGCGCGACCCGGAGTGGGCCGGGTGGTGCGGGATGCTCGTCACCGCCCATGACCTCAGCGCGATGGGCGCGCGGCCGGTCGGAGCGCTCGACACGATCGGCGCCTGCGACGCGGCCCATGCCGAGCGCATCGTGCGCGGCCTGCGCGCGGGTTCGGACGCCTTCGACCTGCCGGTGCTCGGCGGTCACACGACGCTCGGCGTTCCCGCCTCGCTTGGCGTCACCGGCCTCGGGCGCACCCGCCGGCCGGTGCCCTCCGGCGGCGGCCGCGACGGCGACGTGCTGACGCTGACCGCCGATCTGCGGGGGGACTGGCGTCCCGGCTACCGCGCGCGCCAGTGGGACAGCACGACGTGGCGCTCGCGAGACGAGCTTGCGGCGATGCTCGCCGCCGTCGGCCGCGCCCAGCCGCGTGCCGCGAAGGACGTCAGCATGGCCGGCGTCATCGGAACGTCGGGGATGCTGGCCGAGGCATCCGCGTGCGGGGTACAGGTCGACATCGCCGCGATACCGCGACCGGCCGGCGTGGGCGCCGGCGACTGGCTGACGTGCTTCCCCGGCTTCGCGATGCTCACCGCCGACCGCG
>Ga0136627_1000764_pt1 | contig 12523 bp, 13 predicted proteins | sample AntDrymUQ4892206_2_FD_104652 | JGI IMG/M metagenome (GOLD analysis project Ga0136627, IMG submission 104652) | Polar desert sand microbial communities from Dry Valleys, Antarctica - metaG UQ489 (22.06) | ecosystem: Environmental > Terrestrial > Soil > Desert | place: Antarctica: Dry Valley... | reverse complement strand
GCCAGGGCGGCGGTGCTGGCCACCGTGGTCGCGCCGTCGCACCCGGCGGCGATCGCCGGGGCGAGGTCACGGGTGCTGACCTTGGTGACTTCGGGGCTGCCCGCGATCCGCTCCAGCTCAGCCGTGTCCAGCCCGATCACGGCCTGGCCCCGCACCACCGCGACGGTGGCGGGCACGGCACCGGCCTCGCGCACCAGCTGCTCGACCTCGACCGCGACCTGCAGATTGTCCGGCCGCGGCAACCCGTGCGCGATCAACGTGCTTTCAAGTGCGACGACCGGCTCGCCCCGTGTCAGGGCGTCGGCGACGTCGCCGCGGACCCGCACCGCCACGTCGTGCATGGCCTCCTCCTGCTCGACAGCAACCGACCGGGGCAACCTAGCCCTGCGGAGGACGCGGCTCGACGACCCGGACGTCACCGGCGGCCGGGACCCTGGACGTCGTCAGCCCGGCGCGCCGGCAGGCCGCGGCGAACCAGCGGGCGTCGCGCACGGCGCAGGCGCGGGGATCGTTGTTGAAGAAGGCGTAGATCTCGGCGTCGTCGCCGTAGCGGTCGGCGAGCATCTGCGCCCGGGAGGCCAGCGCGGTGCGCCCGTAGCAGGGCCACGCACCGCGTCCTTCGTGGAAGCGGATGTAGCCCCATTCGGTGGTGCGCCAGGGCGGCGTCAGGTCGGCCGAGCCACGGTCGGCGATGCACAGGGCTGCACCGTGGCGGGTCAGCAGCCGCCGAGTGTCCTCGGTGAACCAGGAGGGGTGGCGCAGCTCCACCGCGACCCGGACGTCGGAGGGGAACTCGGCCAGCGCGGCGTCGAGACGGTCGAGCGCTTGGTGGAAGGAGCCCGGCAACTGCAGCAGCACCGGACCCAGCTTGTTGCCGAGACCGCGCACAGCCGTCACGAAGCGCTCGACCGGCTCCCGCGGGTCGCGCAGCTTCTTCATGTGCGACAGGTAGCGGCTGACCTTGGGGCACAACACAAAGTCGGCGGGTGTGGTCGCTGCCCAGGTGGCGAAGCGCTCGGTCGGTGGCAGCCGGTAGAAGCTGTTGTTGATCTCTACCGTGGCGAAGCGGTCGGCGTAGTGGTCCAGCCACTGGCGCTGCGCCAGTTCGCGGGGGTAGAAGGCGCCGCGCCAGTCCCGGTACTGCCAGCCGGACGTTCCGACGAGCACGGTCACGCTGGCGGGCATACCCGCCGTGCGGGTGGTGACGCGCGGAACCGTGATGGGCTGGGCGTTAGGCTCGCCGCGGTGGAACGCCGATCAGGACTTGACGGGGCGGGTCATGCGCGCTGAGGGACTGCCGGCCCCACCCGCTGAGCCAGCGCTGCGATGGCGAGCACCCACCCGGGACGACGTGCCGGCCTGGCAGCGGCTGCTGGCGGCGGTCGATGCCGCCGAGGGCCACGGCGAGGTACCCGACGACGACGAGCTCGCCGACGAGTTCGACGCCGCCTGGACCGACCCGCGACGCGACGCGCTGTTCGGCTTCGACCACGAGGGGTCGCTGCTGGCGTTCGGCTGGGTGCAGTGCACACCGGGCGCCGTCGAGGTCCACCGGGTCCGGCTGTGGGGCGAGGTGCACCCCGGCTGGCGGGGTCGCGGCCTCGGGCGCTTCCTGCTGGCGTGGCTGGAGGCGCGGGGTCGGCAGGTCGCCAACGGCCTGCCGCCACGCCTGCCGAGCGTCCTGGAGGTGGCCGCCGAGGACGCCTTGGGCGACCGCATCGGGCTGTTCGAGCGGTCCGGCTTCGCGCCGGTGCGCTGGTTCAACACGATGCAGCGGGACCTGCGCACGGCGGCGCCGCCGCACGTCGCCGTTCCAACCGGGATCACCATCCGCCCGTGGACTCAAGACGACGACGAGGCCACCAGGATCGCCCACAACGAGGCCTTCGCCGACCACTGGGGCACGACTGCGGTGGAGCTCGAGCCGTGGCGCCACAGCTACACGGGCGCCGGCAGCTTCCGTCCGGACCTGAGCCTGCTGGCCTACGACGGGGCGCGGCTCGCCGGCTACTGCCTCGGGTCCGCCTATCCGCAGGACGCGGTCCGCAAGGGCTACAGCGAGGGGTGGATCGACCGCCTCGGCACCTTGCCCGCCGTCCGCCGGCGAGGAGTCGGAACGGCCCTTCTGGGCGCGGCGCTGCGCACCATCGCCGACGCCGACCTTGACGTCGCCTCGCTGATGGTCGACACCGGCAACGCCAGCGGCGCACTGACGCTGTACCAGCGACTCGGCTTCACGCCGGTCGAGCGCATCGTCGTCTTTCACAAGCCGTTGCCTCGCCCTGCGGCCGGTTAGCGCCGCCGAGGAGCGTTCGTGCCGCCGGGGCGCCGGCGCTTTCGCGATCTGTCCGGGACGGCCTATGGGCAGAGGGCGTTGGCGAGGGGGTAGGGGTTGACCGCGGCACCATTGCCAGGGTGGTACTGCCAGTGCAGGTGCGGTGGCGTGCCCGCGGCGTTGCCCGAGGTGCCCACCGCAGCGATGACCGTGCCGGCGGCGACCCGCTGGCCGCTGGTGGCCGAGGCCGACGACAGATGTGCGTAGTAGTACTTGTCGCCGTTGTCGTCGATAAAGTTGATCACCAACCCGCCGAGCGAGTTGTTGTAGACGCTGTCGACCACGCCGTCGGCCACGGCCAGCACCGGCGTGCCGTACTCGGCGAACATGTCCACACCCTCGTGGGTCCGCCCGCCCGAGCGCGGGAAGCCCCAGGAGTCGATGAATCCGGTGGTCCCGCCCACCGGGCACACCTTGCCCCCGACCGGCGCGACGGCGGGCAGCGCGGCAACGCCACCCGCTGACTCGGTAGCAGCGGCGCCTGGCGTTCCGGCCCCGAAAACCGGGACCGTCGGCGCGGCGGCCTCGGCTGCCGCAGCGGCAGCGGCACGAGCGGCGGCAGCGGCACGCGCGGCCGCAACGCGTGCAGCGGCAGCGGCACGTCGGGCGGCCTCGCGGCGACGGGCCTCGGCACGGGCTTCGTCGACACGCTGTTCAGCGCTGAGCACGTCGTCGTTGGCGCTGGCCAGGCTGGCGTTCAAGGCCGCGGCGCGGCCGCGTAGCTGTGCGGCCGCTGCGGCGCTGCCACCGCTGATGATGCGTTCCTGCCGCACCGCATCGGCGACCCACGCGCTGACGTCGGCGGCAGCGTCGAGGTCGCGGGCACTGCGGGAGACCAGGCGGTTCAGCAGGGCCGCCTGGTGCAATGCGGTCGGCGCATCGGGTGCGAACAGAATGGCGTCGGCCACGGCCACTGCTGAGCCGGGGTGCTTGTAGGCGGCCGTCAAGCGCCCGTTGAGCGCGTCGTTGGCGGCGCCGACGCCGGCCCGCGCCTGCGCCTGCGCCACCGTGGCTGCGGCCCCGGCCAGTTCGTTGCGCAGCCGTTCCACATGGGCGCGGGCGTACTCGTACTCACCGGCGGCCGCGTCCAGATCGACCGCCAGCTGGCCGGCGCGGGTCCGGGCCGCTTGCAGCTCGTCACCGGCTTGCTTGACCTGGGGGTCAGTCGTGGCCCGAGCGACCGGTCCAGGCAGCAGCGGGCCGCCGACGCAGGCCAGCACGAGGGCAGCCCCGACAATGCGGCGGCCAGCGCTAGCCTTGACACCTCCCACACCGGGAACGTCGTCATAGCCACAGCCCAACTTGAGGGCGCTGGCGCCGGCTGGGACGTCGTCCGGCCAGCCGGCTGCTGGCGAGTAGCGTGGCGAAATGCGCGTGTTGGCGGCCCGCTCACAGGTGGCCAGCGATCAGGGTTGGCTGTGGCTGCGACCTGTGACAGCCAACGTCCGCCTGCACCACTCGATCGCGTCGCTGCTGCTCGCCGTGCTGGTCCTGTCGGCCATGGCTGCCTGGTCGTTGCTGCCTCGGATGGTGGGGCTGCCGTTGACCGGGCTGCTGATGGCGCTCGGCGCGATGGTCGTGGCGCGAACCGCCCTCCAGGGTGCAACCCGCCTGGCAATGGGCGACCTCGGCATCGTGATGCAGGACGGCACGCAGGTCGCACAGGTCGGATGGACGGCGGTCGAGGGACTGCGCGGCGTCCGAGTCAGCGGACGGGTGCGCATCGCGCTGGACGCGGGCCGCGACTCACGCGTCACTCGTACGGGATTCGATCCCGACGCCGCCCGCGACTGGCTCGACCAGGCGAGGGCGGAGGCCGATCGACGCAACCTGCGACCAGTCCCCGCCGAGGGTGGGCTCGGTTTCACGGCGACCTAGCCGCCCAAGCGGCTGGACCCCCCGGCTACGGCATTACCGGAGGGTCCTCCATCTCGGCGAAGCGCTTGCGGTCCGCCGCGATGACCCGCAGCGCTTCCTGCCGGTTACCGAACCCGTCGACCGTGACCTTCTTGCGCTCCAAGTCCTTGTAGATGGAGAAGAAGTGCTCGATCTCGGCCAGCAGGTGGCCCGGCACGTCGCCGAGGTCAGCGACGTGCGACCAGCGCGGGTCGGAGTCGGGCACCGTCAGAATCTTGGTGTCCTCGCCCTTGTCGTCGGTCATCCAGAACACGCCGAACACCCGCGCGGTGATGGTGCAGCCGGGAAACGTCGGCTCGCCGAGGATCACCATCGCATCCAGCGGATCGCCGTCGCCGCCGAAGGTGTCCAGGACGAACCCGTAGTCGCCGGGATATTGCACGGCGCTGAACAGCATGCGGTCCAGGCGGAAGCGGCCGGCGTGGTGGTCCCACTCGTACTTGTTGCGGGATCCCTTGGGGATCTCGACGAAGATCTCGACCACATCGTCGCCGGCCATCACCGCAAGCGTAGCGGGCCGTCGGATGGGAACGATCGACGCACTGCGAAAGGGATCCGACCATGACGAACTCCACGTTGCCACAGCCCGGGGGTCCTGCCCCGATGCTGACGCCAACCCCGATGCCCGACCCAGGTGAGCCCACACCCCTGCCCGACCCCGGTGAGCCCACACCCCTGCCCGACCCCGGCGAGCCCACGCCACTGCCTTACCCGGGTGAACCGGCACCCTTGTCCGACCCGGGCGGACCGGGCCCGCTGCCGAGTCCGGAGCCACCCGACGAGGTCCCGCCACCCCTGTAGCGCTCCTCGGACCCAACGGCCCGTCGAAGCGCGGGTCTACCCCGCTGGCTCGGCCGAGTCGGTCGTCTGCAACCGGCGCACCAACGCCGTGGCGGCGGCGCGGGTGACGTCCACGACGTGGGCGAAGCCGGCTGCATCCCCGAAGTAGGGGTCGGGCACTTCGTCGGCGTCGCGCGCGTCGTCGAACTCCCGGAACAGTCGCACCTTGTTGCGGTCCGCGTCGTTACGAGCCAACGCTCGGACGTCGGCCAGGTTGGCGTGGTCCATGACCAGGATCAGATCCGCCGAGTCGAAGTCGTTGCTGTCGAGCAACCGCGCGGCGCCGGTCAGGGACAGCCCCACCGCAGCTGCCGCAGTGGTCATCCGCTCGTCCGGCGGGTCGCCGACATGCCAGTCCCCGGTCCCTGCGGAGTCGACCTCCACACCCTCGAGTCCGGCCACGGCCAGCGCCTCGCGCAGCGCCGCCTCCGCCGTCGGCGAGCGGCAGATGTTCCCCAGGCAGACCAGCAGAATCTTCATCGCTCCCGAGCCTACGTGCCATGCTCCGCCACACCCTCGAGCACTCGAGCTAAGGAAACTTCATGACCCTGCAAGTCGGCGCGGTCGCGCCGCAGTTCACCCTGACCGATCAGCGCGGCGAGCCCTGGTCGCTGCGCGAGCACCGCGGCTCCCCCCTCGTGCTGTACTTCTATCCCAAGGACGACACGCCGGGCTGCACCACCCAGGCTTGCGACATCCGCGACAACTGGGCCGAGTTCAGCGAGCTGGGCGTGGCGGTGGCGGGCATCTCGCCGGACGATCACCACAGCCACGGCGCCTTCGCGGCCCGTTTCCAGCTGCCGCACACGCTGCTGGCCGATCCGCAGCGCAAGGCCATCGACAAGTACGGGGCGTGGGGCGAGAAGTCGATGTACGGCAAGCGCTACGAGGGTGTCATCCGCTCCTCGTTCGTGATCGACGCGCGTGGCAAGGTCGCCGCCGTCTTCGACCGCATCCAGCCCAAGCAGCAGTCGAGCAAGGCGCTGGCCGTGATCAAGGAGCTGGCGACCCGCTGACGTCGTCAGGCTCGCTGACGCGAGCGTCTGTGCAGCCACAGCACCGCTAGAAAGGCTCCCAAGACGAGTCCCGCCGGAACGCCGACCCAGATGTAGAACTCTGGCGGCTGATCCATGTACCAGTTGGTCGGTGCCACCGTCATGACGCCAATTGCGACGGCGTAGAGCACCACGGCGCACACGACCGCACCCGCCACGCCACCGGCAACGGCCGCCAGCAGATACCTCACCTGGGTCATCGACTACCGCCTCGTCGTCAGCCGCCGGACGGCGAGCAGGGGCCTCCCTGGCCAAAGGCGGTCCAGGTGACTGCTTCGCCGGCCTGCTTGCCGCTGCTGGCGTAGACGCGGCAGAAACCGGAGGCGGTCACACGGACCCGGGCATCAAGCGCCACGTCGTCGGGGAAGTCGAGTACGACCTTTGCGGCCACCGGCTCCAGCCCCGGGTAGGCCTTGGTCGCCGCGGCGGCGGCAGCCTGCTGGGGCGTGGCGAAGCGGCGCAGCCCGGCCGGTTCCAGCCGAGCCGGCCCTGCCGACCCGGACGAGCCGTCAACCGGTGCCCACGGCGTCGCGGCACCGGGTTCGATGACCAGCAGCGGTAGCAACAGCGCCGTGCCCGCCGCGGCCGCGAACGCACTCCGGCGCCGGTACGCCCGTCGCCGCAGCCTCTTGCGGTCCGGCATCGCATCCCCTGTCATTGCTACCTCGGGGGAACATCCTTTGTGGTGCAACCCTAACTAACTAGGCCACGTCACGCGGTTGAACGCAGCCGAAGACGGTCAGGCGCCGGGCTGCGGCAGTCCTTCGCCGACGCGCCGGCGAACGCGGCCCGTCACCCCGCCGGCGGACACCGACCCCCGGCCGAGGACGTTGCCGTCGCGGTCCACCGGCAGCAGTGCCAGCGCCACGAAGGCGTCGCCCAACGCCGCCACACTGGTGACCTCGCCGGCCTTGCCCTCCACCTCAACGGGGGTACCCACGTCGACCGGGGCCGGCAGCTCCACCACGGCCAGCGACCGCCGTGGCCGCCCGAGGTTGTAGATCTTGGCGATGGACTCCTGACCCGGGTAGCAGCCCTTGCGCAAGTGGACGTGGGTCGGCAGCAGCCCCAACTCCTGGGCGCGGCGGCCGGGGCGGATCTCGCTGTCCCATGCCGGCTCGCCGGCATTGATCCGCCAGGCCTCGTAGTCGCTGGCGCCAGCTTCTGGAAGCCCAAGGCGCGACACCCAATCGCTGACCCAGTCGGCGGGGCCGATCGCGTCGACCCCACCGGTGCGCCCTCGCACCACGACCCCCGCGCCATGGGGGGCGGCGGTCATCGCCTCGGAGCGGGCACCGGGCGCGCTGACCGGGTCGGGTCCCCGGACACTGGCCACCACCAGCTCGTCGGTAGCGTCGATGGCTTCGACCTGCAGCAAGAACCGGAACTTGTCCAGAGCAGCGGCCAGGTCGGCAGCGACCTCACGGGGGGTCACCAGCCAGATCTCCTCGCTGCGCACCACGGCCTGCCCGGCGGCCAGGGCGTTGCCCTTGGCGTCCAGGTAGAGAAAGTCGGCGACCGTGCCGGGCTTGGCGTGCTGCAGATCCTGGCTGAGCAGCGTGTGCAGGTAGGACAGGCGGTCCGGTCCAGTGACGCGGACCACACCATCGGTGCGCGCCGTGACGGCGGTCGTGTCCACCAGGAGGGTCATGACGCCAGTGTGACGCAGCCGCGGCGACGTGCACCAGCCATCGGCTGCGCGGCGTCGTTGCCGTGGGAGCCGGTGCCTGGCATGCTGGCGGCACGACGGAAAGGAGGTGGTCCACGCAAATGATTTCTGATTGTTCTTACGTGACCGTCGAGGTGATGAGGCGCTAGGCCCACCCGGTCTCGCATCCGGACCGACTTCGGTCGGCCTACCGAGTCCAATCTCGTCACCGCCTCGTGGGTCTGTGGGACCTGGTCACACCCACCCACCCGTACCGGCGATCGCCGATCACGGGGATTGAGACGCAAGACGAGCGAGTTGGATGCTGAACCGCCCGGCCCCCTTCCAGGGCCGGGCGGTTCTTTGTTCGGCAAGGTTTGCCGGGCACCTGCGGCGATAGGGTTTCGGCCATGCGTATCGGGATGGTGGGTCTGGGACGGATGGGCGCGAACATGACCACGCGCCTGCTGGGGGGCGGTCACGAGGTGGTCGTCTACGACGTCGACGCCGAGGCCGTGCGCAAGGCGGCGGACGGTGGTGCGGTCGCTGCGGAGTCGCTGGGCGACCTGGTCGCGCGGCTGGATGCACCGCGCAGCGTATGGGTGATGGTGCCATCGGGCTCCATCACCGAGCAGACGGTCGACCAGCTCGGCGACGTCTTGGCCGCCGGCGACTGCGTGATCGACGGTGGCAACTCCCGCTGGACCGACAGCATGCGGCGGGCGCAGCAGCTGGCCGAAGGCGGGGTGAGCCTGGTCGACGCCGGTACCTCGGGTGGCGTGTGGGGGTTGACGGAGGGCTACTGCCTGATGGTGGGTGGGCAGCCGCAGGCCGTGGACCGGCTGGCCGGGGTCTTTGACACCTTGGCCCCGCCCGACGGGTGGGCGCACGTCGGGCCGGTCGGGGCCGGCCACTACACCAAGATGGTCCACAACGGCGTCGAGTACGCGCTGATGCAGGGCTACGCCGAGGGCTTCGAGTTGCTGCGGGCCAGCGACTTCGAACTCGACCTGCACCAGATCGCCGAGGTCTGGCGCCACGGGAGCGTGGTGCGGTCCTGGTTGTTGGACTTGGCGGCCTCGGCATTGGACAACGACCCTGGGCTCGAGTCGATCAGTGGCCACGTCGAGGACTCCGGCGAAGGGCGCTGGACGGTTGAAGCGGCCATCGACGCTGCCGTCGCCGCACCGACGATCGCCTTAGCCCTGTTCGCCCGCTTCAGCTCGCGCCAGGACGACGCGTTCGCCAACCGGATGCTGGCCGCGCTGCGCAACGAGTTCGGCGGCCACGCGGTGCGGGCCAGAGGACACCAGGCATGAACCTGGTCCCGCCAGACACCCTCGTCGTGATGTTCGGCGGCAACGGAGACCTGTCGCGCCGCAAGCTGATCCCGGCGCTGTGGCGGCTGCACTCCGAGGGGCTGCTGCCGGGCAACTGGCGGATCATCGGCAACTCGCGCAACGAGTTCTCTGACGAGGCGTTCGACACGTTCGCCAAAGAGGCCATCACCGAGTTCTGCGATCAGGAACCGCACGGCGAAGCTTGGGACGTCTTCGCCGACCGGTTGAGCTACGTGTCGGAAGAGTTCACCCCCGACAACACCGACGCCGTTCGCGACGCGGTGCTGGCCGCCGAGCGCGACCTCGGCGGCGAGCCCTGCCGGCTGTTCTACCTGGCGGTTCCCCCGCCGGCGTTCCCGGTCATCACCGAGGCGCTGCATGCGGCCAAGCTGACCGAGCGGGCTCGCGTGGTCTACGAGAAGCCGTTCGGGCTGGATCAGGACAGCTTCAAAGAGCTCAACGAGCTGTCCCACCGCGTCCTCGACGACGAGCAGATCTACACCATCGATCACTTCCTGGGCGAGGAAACGCTGCAGAACGTCCTGGCCATGCGCTTCGCCAACGGCATGTTCGAGCCGGTGTGGAACCGCTCGCACATCGACCATGTGCAAATCGACGTGCCTGAGGAGTTGGGCATCGGCACGCGCGGCAGCTTCTATGAGCGCACCGGCGCGCTGCGCGACATGGTCGTGACGCACCTGTTCCAGGTACTCGGTGTGATCGCCATGGAGCCGCCGTACGCCTTCGACGCCAAGCCGCTGCTCGACGAGAAGCTGAAGGTGTTCGAGTCGATGCTGCCGCTGAGCGGCGCCGACACCGTGCGTGGGCAGTTCGACGGCTACCAACAGGTCGACGGGGTCGCACCGGACTCGCGGACCGAGACGTTCGTGGCGGCGCGGGTGTACGTGGACAACTGGCGGTGGGCCGGCGTGCCGTTCTACCTGCGCACGGGCAAGCGGATGGCCGACAGCCGCCAGTCGGTGACGCTGGCCTTCCGCGAGCCGCCGTCCGGCCTGTTCCCGGGCCTGAACGGGGAGGAGCGTGACGGGCTACCCAACGACCATCTGACCTTGGAGCTGGGAGGGCACGAGGGGATGCAGATCACCTTCCTGGCCAAGAAGCCCGGTCCCACCCTGGAGCTGACGCCGGCCACCATGACGTTCGCCTACGAGTCGTCGTTCGGGTCCGAGGCGATCGGCCCCTACGAGCGGTTGCTGCACGACGCGCTGCTTGGCGACCGAACCCTGTTCACCCGCGCCGACGGCATCGAGCGCACCTGGGAGATCGTCGCCGACGTGCTGGCTTCCCCACCGGATGTGCAGCCGTATGCCCAGGACTCGTGGGGACCGGCCGCCGCCGACCAGCTCATCGCCCCTCGCCGCTGGCACTTACCAGAGGACAGTCCACAGCGTGCGGCTCAGCGCAGCTGATCGGCGAGGTCGCGGACGGCCACCTCGAAGGCCTCGGCGAAGGTCGGGAAGGCGTGGACGACATCGGCCAAGACTTCGATCGGGACCTCCGCGCGGATCGCCAGCACCGCCTCGTGCAGCCATTCCGAGGCGTGCGCGCCGACGCCCGACGCCCCCACCAGCACGCGACGGTCGCGGTCGGCGACCAGCAGCAGCCGTCCTCCGGGCGCGCCCTCGGTGGTATGGCGAGCGGTCGCGGCCAGGTCGGTGGAGGCGGTGACGACGTCGACGCCGGCCTCACGGGCCTGCGCCGGGGTAAGCCCGACGGCGAACATGTTGGGGTCGGTGTAGACGGCTCGTGGGATGGCGCGGTAGTCGGCGCGTGCGTCGCCGCCGAGCAGATTGTGAGCGATGATGCGGGCCTGGTAGTTGGCCGTGTGGGTGAACGGTGCGATGCCGGTGACATCCCCCGCCGCCCACACGTGCTCCTCGCCCTGCACCCGTCCGCGCTCGTCGGTTTCCAGCCCCTGCTCGCCGGCTTGGACACCGAGAAGCTCCAACCCGATGCCCTCGGTGGCCGGTGCCCGGCCGACGGCCACCACCACCCGTTCCGCGGTTACTGCGCCGCCATCCGACAGGCGCGCTCGCGCTCCTTGCGCGGCGGGCTCGAAGGCAGCGGCCTGGACCCCGCAGCGCACGTCAACGCCGTCGGCTGACAGGAGGCTCGCCAGCTCGGCCCCGATGGACGGGTCCTCGCCGGGCAGCAGGGTGTCGGCCGCCTCCACCAGTGTCGTACGGCAGCTGAAGCGAGCCAGCGTCTGAGCCAGCTCGCAGCCGACTGGCCCGCCGCCGAGCACCAGTGCGGACACGGGCAGGACGCTGCTGCTCCACGCCTCGTCGCTGGTCCAGTGGGGCACGTCGGGCAGCCCGTCGATGGGCGGCACGGTAGGCGTCGAGCCCGTGGCGATCACCAAGTCGGTCCAGCGCAGCTCGCGCCCGCCCACATCCAACACGCCGGGTGCCGTGATGGTGCCGTCGCCGCGGATCAGGGTGACCCCTGCCGACTCGGCTTCCTCGGCGTGGCCGTGGTCGTCGCGGTGCGCCACGATCTCGTCACGTCGAGCCGCCGAGGCCGTGAAGGCCGCGGTCGGGTCGCCGGCATCCACCTCGGCGGCCGCCGCACCCAACTCCGCCGCGCGCTCGACCAGATGGCGGACCTCGTGCGAGCGGATCTGCGCCTTGCTGGGCATGCAGGCCACGAAAGGGCATTCGCCGCCGACCCGCAGCCGCTCGACGAGCGCCACCGAGCGGCCGGCGCGGGCCACGTTGTTGGCGAGGTTCTCGCCGGCTGACCCGGCACCGAGCACGACGAGGTCGAAAGTTTGCATGGAGATCCTCTACCCATCCGCGCTGGGGCACACTGCGCGACCATGGAGATCTGCGTGGTGCCCGACGCCGCCGCTGTCGCCTCCGAGGTCGCGGACCGGATGGCAGCAGCCATCGTCGGCGCAGTGGCCGAGCGCACGGCCGCAGCCGTCGCCTTCAGCGGGGGCGCCACACCCGGGCCGATGCTGCGCGCGCTCTCGCAGCAGGCGTTGCCGTGGGACGCGGTGCAGGTCTTCCAAGTCGATGAGCGTCTGGCACCCGACGGCCATCCCGACCGCAACGCCATCATGCTGCGCGCCGAGTTGCTCGACCACATCGCGGCGCTGCCCCACCTGATGCCCGTCACGGCCGAGGACGTGCAGCAGGCTGCCGGCGACTACGCGAGGCTGCTCGCCGACCTCGCCGGTGGGGTGCTGGATGCCGTGCACCTCGGCCTCGGCCCCGACGGGCACACCGCCTCGCTGGTGCCTGGCGACCCGGTGCTGCGCGTCGACGACCGCGACGTGGCAGTAACCGGCGAGTACCAGGGCAGGCGGCGGATGACGCTGACCTACCCCGCGCTGGACCGCGCTCGCCTGCTGGTGTGGGAAGTG
>Ga0136627_1000763_pt1 | contig 12527 bp, 6 predicted proteins | sample AntDrymUQ4892206_2_FD_104652 | JGI IMG/M metagenome (GOLD analysis project Ga0136627, IMG submission 104652) | Polar desert sand microbial communities from Dry Valleys, Antarctica - metaG UQ489 (22.06) | ecosystem: Environmental > Terrestrial > Soil > Desert | place: Antarctica: Dry Valley... | reverse complement strand
GCACAGGCTCATCGCCACACCGCCCGCTACGCTGGGGCCCCCGCCCGCCCTCGTAGCTCAGGGGATAGAGCATCGGTTTCCTAAACCGTGTGTCGCAGGTTCGAATCCTGCCGGGGGCACCGCTGCTGACCAGCAGGTATGGCCACACCCTACCTCAATGTTTGGGCTTGGGGAAGGGTTTCGGGAATGAACTCCGTTTAGAGTGCCCTCATGGCACGCCGCCAGCGTCGACCTCGCGGGCACATCGAGACCCGCGCGAACGGCGCGTTTCGGGCCGTGGTGTATGCCGGTGTCGACCCGCTGACCGGCAAGGAGCGCTACCTCAAGAAGTCCGCGCCCACCCACGAGCAGGCCCAGGTCGAGCTGACCAAGCTGCAGACCCAGGTCGATGAGCAGCGGCATCCGCGCAGCGCCATCAGCGTGGGCCAGGTCATCGAGAAATGGCTCGAGGTCACCGAGCTGCAAGACAGCACCCGCGAGCGGTACCTCGGGCTGATCCGCCGCTACATCGTCCCGACCTTCGGCTCGATGTCGGCCGGCAAGCTCGACGCCGAGCTGCTGGAGCGGTTCTACGCCCGGCTGCGGCGGTGCAACCAGCTGTGCAGCGGCCGGGCTATCAACCATGACTGCCGGCCGCTATCGGCGTCCACCGTGCGGCAAGTGCACTTCATCCTGCGGGCAGCCCTGGACCGGGCCGTGCGGTGGCGCTACATCGGCACCAACGAGGCCACGTTCGCTTCGCCGCCGGCATTCGAGCGCGGTGACCCCGACCCGCCGTCGACCGAGGAGGTCGCTGCGCTACTCAACGACGCCTGGCAGGAACCAGCGTGGGGCCTGTTCCTCTGGCTGACGATGGTGTCCGGCTGCCGCCGCGGTGAGATGTGCGCGATGCGCTGGACTGACCTCGACCTGGCCCGCGGCATCATGACCATCGAGCGCAGCTACGCCCAAACCCGCGCGGGAGGTCAAGAGAAGCACACCAAGTCCCGCCAGAAGCGCCGGGTGGCTCTCGACGCGCACACCGTCGCCCTACTCACTGCCTACCGCGCGCGCTGCCGTGACGAGTGCGCCTCGCTCGGCGTCGACTTGTCCCGCGACGCCTTCGTCTTCTCCGGCAGCCCCGACCTGTCCACTCCCCTGTTGCCCAGCACCATCACCCAACGGTACCGCCGGCTCGCCCGCCGCCTCGGCCTGCGCAGCACCCGAATCCACGCCCTCCGGCACTACTCCGCCACCGAGCTGCTCACCGCTGGCATTGACCTGCGCACCGTCGCCGGGCGGCTCGGCCACGGCAGCGGCGGTGCAACAACTCTGCGGTTCTACGCAGCCTGGGTGGACGAAGCCGATCGCCGCGCCGCCGACGCCATCGCAGACCTTATGCCGCGCCCGGACCCCACGCGCCGTACCCCGCGAAACCCGTACGAGAAGCTCGCCGCCGAGCTCCGCGCTGCCATCGAACGCGGCGACCTAACCCCCGGCCAGCCGCTCCCGACAGCTGCCGCACTCGCCGCCCAGCACAACGTCTCCGTAGGCACTGTCAACCGCGCCATTACCCTTCTAAAGGAGACCGACCTGGTGCACGCCCGCCGTGGCAAGCGCGCCGTGGTCTCAACAAAAGCCCTGGCGAACCGGACACTCGAACCCTTGAACCTTCCGCTTACAAGATGGCCGCCTGAGGCGGAAAGACCCGGCTACCGCTGGTCCGGGTGACCACGGTGCGGCGGTCAGGTCTGTGGAACAGGCAGGATGGCCAACATCAGCCACCTCTTTGCGACCTTGCGGGCCGACGCCGGTCAGTGCGTCACGCCGGCTAGCGCGAAGAACTCCTGGCGGTGCGGGCTGGCTACGGCCCCGCTCGGCGCGCGCTCCTGCCTCCGGCACACGCGGCCAGCGGGTCGGCTACCCGGGCGGGGGGAGCTGCCCGCGGCGCCGGAGCGCGTCGAGGACGCGCTCCACGACGGTGTCCACGTCGGCTCTGCTGGTGGGCCGCCCCAGGCTCAGCCGCAGAGTGTTGCGGGCGAGGGCTCCCCGGACGCCAATGCTCCGCAGGACGTGACTCGGCTGCCGGTCCTGGCTCTCGCAGGCCGACCCGGACGCACAGGCCACGCCGACGACGGCGTCGACCAGGTCATCGTCCGGGCCGTCGGGGAAGCTGATATTCGAGATGTGCGGCGCGCGCGCCGCTGTACCCCCGTTGACGACGGCGCGGGGCACGTGCGCGCGCAGGCTCGTCTCGAGCCGGGTCCGCAGCGCGCCTATGTGCTCCGCGTCGGCCGCCATGCGGGCCCGGCAGACCGCCGCCGCCGCGCCGAAGCCGACGATGCCCGGCACGTTGAGCGTGCCGGCCCGCAGCCCGCTCTCCTGGCCCCCGCCCCGGACGAGCGGCGCGATCCGCGCCGCGGACCAGGCTCGCCGCACGAGAACGCCGATCCCCTTCGGCCCGTAGATCTTGTGCCCGGACAAACTGAGGAGGGCGACCGGCGTGTCCGGGAGCCGGACGGGAATCCGCCCGACGGCCTGGGTCGCGTCGCAATGCAGCAGGACGCCCCGGTCACGGCATAGCCTGGCCACCCCGCCGACCTCATTGACGGTGCCCAGCTCGTTGTTCACCAGCATCAGGCTGACCAGGCAGGTCGAGGGTCCGAGTGCTTCGGCGACGTCCGACACCGTCACCACACCGTCGTCTCCCGGTCGAACGTAGTCCACGCTGTGCCCATCCTGCTCCAGCTGCTGGAACGGTGCAAGCACCGACGGGTGCTCGATCGTGGCGGTGACAACGTGGGCCCGCGCGCCGCCGCGGGCGCGGGACCATGCGCGCACCGCGCCCAGCAGCGCCAAATTGTTCGCCTCCGTCGCGCCCGAGGTCCAGACCACCTCGTCGGCTCGGCACCCGACGAGTCCCGCGGCCTGCTCGCGGGCTGTTTCGACCGCGGCCTGGGCCCGCCGCCCGGCGCCGTGAGTGAGATTCGATGGGTTGCCGTAGTGGCACGCGAGGTAGGGCAGCATCGCCTCGACGACCGTGGGGTCGCAGGGAGTGCTCGCCGCGAAGTCGAGGTAGACCTCGTCCCGCGCCGTGCCGGATCGATTGGCCACGCCGCTACTTCGGGCCACTGACTAGGTTGACGCCCCCGGTCCGCCCGTCGGCCAAGTAGATGCAGTTCATGATATTCAGCTCGAAGTCGTCCGGCCAGGGGAACAGCACGAATGCCGCCTCGGCGCCCAGGCGCACTGACTCTCGCTCGGTCAACCGGTTAAAGTCGAAAATCCAGAGCTTCTTGAGCGTGGGTCGACGACCGCGCGCGAACTCGTAGAGGTCCCGGTAGTGCTGTGCCATCAAGGCAGCGCAGCGGGGGACGATGGCCGAGGACTGCGCGTCGCGGTAGCCGAGCAGAATGTGCTCAGTGTAGCTGTCGGCATAGATGTCCACCGTGGTGTCGCCGAGCTGCTGCTCGATGATTCCGGGCCGGCCCGACTTCAGCGCCCGGCTGACGGTCCGAGTCACGGCATTGCGGGTGCTGCGCATCCCGAACAGGGCGAAGTCATTCTCAATGATGTTGTAGAAGGTGTACTGCCGTCGCAGGCCGGCCTGCAGGTCGCAGATGAGCTGATCGCGGTTCTCCAGGTCCTGCAGGTCCTGCAGGTCCTGCAGGTCGCCAGCGGGGCTGCAGGCGGTGATCTGGCATACGTTAACGGTGCTGAAATCGTTGACGAATGCCTCGAGCAGGATCGGCGCGTTCGCCTGCGCGCAGGGCTTCTGGATATTCTCGAGCAGCCAGAAGGCGTCGTCGAGATGCACCATGCGGTCCCCGTCGGAGGGGGCGCGGAGATCGAGGTAGCCGGCCTCGATCACGATCGCGCAATCCTCATCCAGTTCGGGACAGGCATCCGTGAAGATCGAGTGCGCGCGGACGGGCGGTCGCTGGTCCTCCCCCTCGACCGTGAGGGCCTCGAGCCTGGCCAGGACCTGTGTCAGCGACAGGCTCGACCGCCAGAAACCGTCGAAGGCTCCAGCCAGCCTCGTTGCCGTGTCGGGGCTGGTCGCGATGACGAACTCTGGCGAGCTCACCTGGTCGGTGGGCGAGGTCAGTGTCGTCTCGATGATCGCGATCGCCTCCTGGTCCCCGGTGAACAGCGCGAAGTCGTGCAGCTGGCGGATCCAGTCCCGGGTCTCACGGCTGGATGCGTCTGGGTAGAGGACGAGCCGCGTCTCCACGGTCACGCCGCCACACTGCGCGCGCCAGACCTCCTCCTGCTCGAGGAACCGGCGAAGGGTCTCGGTGGAGCTCGGTTTCTTGAGCTGGTCGAACGTCACGACCAGGATGCGGCGGAAGTCGGGGCAGCGTCCCTCGTCGAGGAGCCGGTCGACCGAGTCGAATATCTCGTTCGACACGTTGAAGGTCTGGAACAGGTCCTGCTTGAGCAGTTCCTCCCACCGCTCGAATGCGAGATCGAACGCCCGGAACTGCCGGAACGACTCGTACTTGAACATGTAAAGGAGCAGCTTATAGGCTCGGTCAAAACTCACCCGGGTCTCGGTGGTCACGCCGTCACCCAGCGCGTGCTCCTCGTGGCTCACGTACCGCTTCAGATAGTCGGAGAGCCCCGCGCGACGCGTCAGGATCATGCGCCGCATCCTCACACAGGCCGGGGCGAGGGCGGCCACTAGGTTCGCGTCGCTCCGGCTGCCATCGTAGCTGACGGTGTTGATGCCGGCGAGGTCGCTGGGCAGGTGGAAGTTCCGGATTCCTCCTGGATGCGCGATGATCGTGTTTTCGAGCCCGATGGCGCCGATGAACAGTCCGAGTTCGAACAGCACGTTGTCCCGCGCTGTCGAGGCGGTCTGGTCTCGCATGACGAGCGTGTCGTCGGGGGTAAACACGAATATGGCATAGTCCGAGTTCTGCGCCGCCAGGCGGAGTGATCCGAGGAGGTTGTCCGACGGCTGGAACACATCCTGGTCCCAGATGGTGACCTCGGCGGCGGGATCGAGGTGCCCCTGGATCGCGGTAGCGACCTCGAGGCCCTCCGACGAGGAGGCGACGAACACCTTCGGCTTGACCACGGACGTCCTCACTCAAAGCTCCGGCTGGCCGCATCCGGACGCCCTGTGAGCAGGGACGGTGACGCGGCCGCTGGTTGCGTGATTGTTTTTTCTAGATAGGCCGTATTGAAGTGTAGGCGCGTGGGTCGTGGATCTCCTTGTAGCTTTGCGTCGGGTCCCTGGAGGCACTCAGTATGCGCCTTGGCCGATGCGGGGTCATCATCGACAGGAGGGATTTGTGGCCAGATAGCATCCCTCTTGGAGTGGGCGCAGGTCGTCAGCTTGGGTGAGGAGTGTCGGTACGGTCACCTATGGCTGTCTCCTCCTTGAGGAGGATGACAGGCTCTACGCCATGAACCTGGGACGGCGCCCGCTGCACCCGTCCAGCCGAGCCGGATCCTCGACCACGGGCCTGCCTCGCTCGTGGACCTGCCCCATGATGGTGCGCCAGCCCACCCCGAACGCCCGGGCCTGCCCGGCCACACTGTCCCGGCGCGGTTGACTTGTGCGCCTGCGGCTGCCGCCGCCCGCTGGGGTGAGCACCGCCCGCGGCGCGATCGCCACCACATCAACGGAGCTTGACAGCGCGTGTCGCCCGCTCATCTCCCAGCTTCATGGGTTAGAGTTCAGTCATGCAGCTAGTGGGCTGTACCCGCGCGCGGAAAACGGGTTGCCCGGGTTGGTGGTGATGCGCTTGGCAGTACCGTGCCTGACAGCGGCCCAGCTGCTCTCCCTGTGGGTTGGCCGAGGTGCTCGCCGGCTGCCACATAGTCTGGGCCTCCAGCCACAGAGATCTGGTGGCAAAGGATGTCACTCAACACGAGTCAGGCGCCGGCTTGCACGACGGTCGCCTGCACACCGGAGTTCGGCCCCGGGGTAGCGGGTTCCCCGTCCACGGGCCACCCTGGACGGTGGATCCCATTGAGCGTCAAGGAGCGTCCGGGGGGTCTTTGGGGTGCTTCATGCGTTGCAGTTTGCGAGATTCGGAACGGAGGGGATTTATCGTGCCTGAGCTCTTCCCCCGGGACGAAGCCGGGTTCTGCCCCGAGGAGGGCGGGGTCGGGGAGGTTCGGGGGCAGATGTCTCGCGTTGCCGCGATGCTCTGGGCGACTGCCGGGGTCGTTGCCTGGCTCAGCGCAGTCCTGCCTCGTCCCGTCGACTACCAGCCGATTGGGGTGATGGCCGTGGGCACGCTAGCACTGTTCGTCGCGGCCGGGATTGTCCTTGCGGGCCGACACATTACTCCTTTGATGCACTTTTTTATTGTGCTGGCAGGAGTTCAGTTAATCACCGTAGGTGCCTACTTCTTCGGCCCGCAAGCTAGCTCCCTTGCAGCCATGCTCTACGTGTGGGCTGGGGCCTACGCCTTCTACTTCTTTGATCGCTGGCTAGCGATCTTCGTCGTTGTTGCGATCGGGGCTAACTATGCCGCAGTCATCGTTCTCCAACTAGGCAATGGCTTTCCCTTGACCCGCTGGCTGGTCGTCATGGCCACCGTCGTGGTCACCTCGGTCCTAGTGAGCCACCTCGTAGAACAACACGCGCTACAACTGGCCCGACAGCGCAAACAGCAAGCCCGAGAGCGCGAACAACAAGCGCGTCTGGCCGTGGCTAAGGAGCGGGTACGTATCGCCCGCGAGCTACACGACGTGGTAGCCCACCACGTCAGTGTCATGGGCATCCAAGCGGCAGCCGCCCGTCAGGTGTTTGACCAACGCCGCCAGGACGCCCTTGCGGCCTTGGCCTCCGTCGAGACCACCAGCCGGCAGGCCATCACCGACTTGCATCAGCTTGTCGGCCTGCTGCGCCACGACGACGAGACCGACGACCCCAAACTGGTGCCTCAACCCGGTCTCAAGCAGCTGCCCGCACTGATTGACCAAGTTCAGGAGTCTGGCCTGCCCGTGACCCTTGTCATCGAGGGCAACCCGCGACCCTTGACAGAAGCTGTGGAGCTTTCTGCTTTTCGGATCGTGCAGGAGGCGTTGACTAACACGCTCAAGCACGCCGGGCCGGCACGGGCCTGGGTCAGCATCCGCTACCACAACCGTCGAGTGGAGCTGGAAGTGCTCGACGACGGCTGCAGCCCGCCCTCCATTCGACTCTCCGGGGGCGAGGGGCTGGTGGGCATGCGCGAGCGGGTCGCCCTGCACGGCGGCCACCTGGAGGCCGGGGCCCGCCCTGGTGGCGGGTTCCGCGTCCACGCCACCTTAGACGGGCAGGCCCGATGAGTATCCGGGTGTTACTGGCCGATGACCAGGCGCTGGTGCGTACCGGCTTCCAGCTAATCCTGGAATCCGAACCGGATATCACCGTGATCGTCCACGCTCAGGACGGCCAGCAAGCCGTCGACGCCACCCGAGAGCACCGTCCTGACGTGGTGCTCATGGACATCCAGATGCCCATCCTGGACGGCCTGGAGGCCACCCGGCGCATCCTCGATCAGCCCGACCCCACCACCCGGGTGTTGATATTGACCACCTTCGAACGCGACGACTACATCTTCCAAGCCCTCCGAGCTGGCGCCAGCGGCTTCCTGCTCAAAAGCGCCCCACCCGACCAGCTCATCAATGCCGTGCAGGTTGTGGCTAGCGGTGAAGCCCTGCTGTCTCCGTCGGTCACCCGCCGGGTCATTACCGAGTTCGCCCACCGTCCCGACCCCACCACCCGCCCACCAACGCTGGACACCCTAACGGCCCGTGAACTCGAAGTCCTCAAACTATTAACCCGCGGGCTGTCCAATATCGAAATTGCCACCCACCTCTTCGTCGGCGAGAACACCGTCAAGACCCACGTCGGCCGAGTCCTAATGAAACTCGGCCTCCGCGACCGGGTCCAAGCCGTCGTGTTTGCCTACGAACACGGTCTAGTAAGACCGGGCCAGTAACACCGTCACCCCGAGCCTTATCAGAAACTCGGGCCGCCACCAGCATCACTGCAGGTCACGCGCACGGTGGCCCGAGTTTCTGATAAGGCTCCCCGAGCAGGCGGTGTTCCAGCAGATGCTCACGTTCACCACCAGTGACTGGCCGGTGCCCTCGCAGTCGCAGCTCGTGTGTTTCTTGGCCGGCGCGGCGTTGAGCGCGAACGCGCGCCGGTTGGCGGCGGCGGGATGTTGCCTGCAGCGACCGCGATCCGCGAGCACGAGGTGCGCAACGGGTCGCGCTACGCGGTTGGGGTCGCTGCGTCTGGTCGACCTGCGGGCGCTGTCAGGGGTTGGGGTCACACTCGCGGGTATGACGCAGGTGGCCGGGTGGGTGGATCGGATCGATGAGTCGGCGGTGGCGGTCACCAACCAGATGGTGCGTGGGGGGTTGGGGGTGCAGCCGCCGACTGTGCACGTCCTGCTCGAGGGCCTGGACCTGCCCTACGTTGGGTATCTGACGTGCCGGCGGTTCCTGCGTGGGCGCGACGCGCACGGCGCGGTCGCGGTGATGGGGCTGCTTGGGTCGATGCTGGGCGCGTCGCGGCTGGTGGTGACCTACGAGCATGCGGACCTGGCGTCGGCGCTGGAGGACCCGCGGGCGGATCAGGCTCCGACGGGGGTGGTGGTGCTCGACGCCGGCCGGGACGGGCACACGCTGCGCTGGCATCCGGTGCTGATGACCGAGGGCCCCGCCGCAGCTGGCGGGGCGTCGACGGTCCGGGCGGAGTGGGGACCGGCGGCCCGGTACCCCGATGCCGTGCTGCCTGACCCGGTCGCAGAGTTGCTCGCGGTGTGGCGGGCGCCGCGCTCGTGGCCGGAGACGGAGTTTTTGAAGGTCTACACCGGCTGGGAGTTGGGCGGGTACTCGATGCGGTGGGTGCAGCGCCCGGTCGGCGAGCGCGGGCAGCCGTCATGGATGCGGTTGCTCGCCCCCGTGATGTGACCGGTCATCCCGGGGGACACCAAATGCCGGAAGCGTAGGACGAGAGCGCAGGACCACAACGGGGCGCCGAGCGCGCTCTGCGTCGACGCCCCGCTGCTGACCGTGGCCCGTGAGTGCGGTGTGGCTCACCGCTCCAAGAACTCGCCCTCCTCGTGGGCGGCCACGCGGTCGCGCCCGGTGGTGTCGTCAGTGTGCTGGTCGTGCGCGGCCCACCGGTTGAAGTCGTCGCGGCGGTCGTCGGCGGCGCGCTCGACCTGCGCCGTGTGTGCTGCCTCCGCGGCCTCGGCTGCGCGGCGGGCCTTGATCTCGGTGAGCGCGAGCTGTGCGCGGTCGACCGTGGCGGCGGTCTCGTGGGGCAGTGGGACGCGCCGCCGCTGGGTTGGGTCGACCCGTTCCCCCGGGTCCGGCACCGCGGTGTCGCGGATGTCGGGGATCGGCTCGTGCACGAGCTCGGCGCCGCGGTCTTCGTTGACGTCGTGTGGTTCGGCGACCCGGTGGGTGCGGTCGTGTTGGTCGGCAGCGTTGTGGTCGGTGTCGTGGAGGTCGGCTAGGTCGTGTTCGGTGATGGCCCGGTAGGGGTCGGCGGCGAGTTTCTCCACCTGGTCGGCGGCGAGCCATTCCTGGGCGGTGACTCGGTCGGCGGGGTTGTCGATGTCGATTCCGCGCAGGCCGAGGGCGACGCGGGCGCGTTCGGCGTTGTCGCGGGTGGCCGCGGTTTCGCTCCACCACAGGGCGCGGGCCTCGTCCGCCGTCTCCAATTCGGCCGCTAGGACGGCGAGCTGCTCGGCCTGCTCGCGGGCGGCCTCGGCGGCGGCGCGGAGCTGCTCGGCGGCCGCCGGGTCGGGTTCGGCGGCGGCGCGGGCCGCCCACACGGTGGCATCGGCGCGGTGGGTGCGCAGCGTCTGGTGGGTGGCGTCGAGTTCGTCGGCGACGTAGCGGGGTGCCCAGGCTTCTTCGCGGCGGTAGGCGGTGACGCGGGCCCGGAGCTGGCCTTCGGTCATGGTCTCTTCGTCGGCGCCGGCGTCGGCGAGGTCGAGCGCGCGGTGCGCAGTCCGGAACAGGGCGTGTTTCTCGGCGAGCCCGGTGGGGGGTGCGGCGCCGAGCGGGTCGGCGTCGTCGGTGTGCTCTACGAGTTCCCGATACGAGGCGGCCGATCCGGCTTTGCGTTCCCAGTCCGCCCGCCCGGCGGGGTCGTCGGCGGCGTCGGGGACCGGGCCTAGGGCTTCGCGGGCCCACTGGGTTGGATTCTCGCCGAGTTGCGCGCTGAGTTCTGTCCGGCGGGTGTCCGCCGCGTGGGCGAGTGCCTCGAGCCCGGCGCGGCTGTGTTCGGGCACTTCGCGGGGCAGCAGATCGGCGTAGCTGGCAACCTGCGGGTCGAGCTTGCCGGCCAGGGCGGAGCGGATGCGGAAGTGCAACACCTGCGCCACCGAAGTGGACTTATCCAGCGAGCTGGCGGTGACCGCGTCGCGCAGGAGCTGGGCGGGGTCGTGGCCGGCGAGTTCGGCGGTGCGCAGGAGCTGGTCCAGGGTGCTGCGGGCCTCGTCGGCGGCCAGCGTCATCCGGTGCCGCTCGGGCAGGGCACCGTCGGCGGCGAGCTGGTCGAGCCATCCCGCGGTGCGCCCGGCGATGGTGTCGGCGATGACCTCGATCAGCGGGTCCACGTGCGTCGCGGTGACCCGGGCGTGCGCTGCGGCGTCCTCGGCCTCGGTCAGCGCGGTCCGGTTGGGGTCGACGTCGGGGGGGCGGATCACGTCGGTGAGCACCTCGGCCGGGCCGCGGGGGGCGACCTTGAAGGTTTCGCCGGTTTCGGCGCCTTCGGCGACGGGGCGGGTGATCACGAACGCGACGTTGCTGTGCCGGCCGCGGGTGAGCGCCACGTACGCCGACGCCGTATCGGTGCCCGGTCCCAGGACGGGATAGCCGGCGTCCACGGTGCGGCCCTGCGCGGCGTGCACTGTGGCGGCGTAGGCCAGGGTGACGTGCTCGCTGACGTAGGAGGCGGGTAGCTGCATCGGCGCGCCGAGCTGCTCGATGCCGTCCGGGTCGCGGCCGATCACGCGGGCGACGGTCAGCCCACCATCCGGGGGCAGGGCGGTGACCCGGTAGGTGGTGCGGTTGACCGGGACCGCGGTGTTGCCCTGCCAGCCTTCCAGGTGCCAGGCGTTGCGGCGGGCCTGCACCAGATCACCCACCCCCGCGACGGTGCCCTGCCAGTCGGCCATGCCCAGCGCCACCCCCACCTCCTGCACCCGGCCCAAACGCACCAGCTCGGCGCGCAACCCCGCGGAGACACGCGCGGCGGCGGCGTTGCTGCCCAAGACCAACAGGGCCTCCCGCCCGGCGAGGGTGTCAGCCAGCCAGGCGCGGGCAGCGGCGGCCTCGGCCTGCTCGGCGGTGCCAGCGTCAACGAGCCGGCCGCGCTTGGCGTACTCGCCCACCACCGAGGTGTCCCCGTCGCGCAGCCGCAACGAGGCCGGGCCTTCCCACCGGTCGTGGAAGCGACGGACCTCGGCGAGTTCGTAGGTGATCGCGCGCTCGGCGATGTCGCCCAGCGCACCCCCCGCGCCGACGGCACCGAGCTGCTTGGCGTCGCCCACCAACAGCAGCTTCGCTCCCGCGGCCTCGGCGCGGCGGTGGATCGCGACCAGGTCCGCGGTCGCGGCGGCCCCGGCCTCGTCGACGACCACCAGGTCCCCTGCACGCAGCCGCAACGCCTCATCGCCTGCTGATGCGGTGCCGGTATCCAGGCGAGCCTGCCCACCCAGCCACGCCTTGATGTTGCGAGCCGTAACGCCTTCCTCGTCGAGCACGTCAGCCTGGCGTTGACCGTCGGCCAGCCCGAACACCCGCAGCCCGGGCGCGGGCTCCGCCCGGGCACCGCCGCCGGGTGCCGGTCCGATCCCGCCCGGGCCGGTCTGCGGCCAGGTTTCGGCGAGGGTGCCGACGAGGAACGACTTCCCCGTCCCGGCCGGCGCGGCGAGCACCTCAACCGCCGCGCCGGAAGTCAGGATCCCACGCAACGCCGTGGCCTGGTCCGGCCCCAGCTGCCGACCCGAGCGGGCGAACCGGTCGAGCACCTGCTGCGCCTGCTCCTGCGTCCACGCCGGGGCACCGCGGCGGACCGCGGCCGCCCGTAGCTCGGCCTCACCGAGAAGCTGGCTGTCGGTGGCGTAGCGGGCGGCACCGGGCTTGACGAACACGCTCTCCCCGTCGGCCCGGTAGTACGTGCCGTCAAGACCCTCGGGGCCGGCCTGCGGGTTGAGGTGCCGCGCGAGGACCTCCGCCTTGTCGGCCAACCCCTCCAGCAGCGGTTCGATGTGCTGGTGGCCGATGCCCAGCTGCGCGGGCAGCGCGTTGCACAACGCGAATTGCAGGTTCGACCGCGTCCAGGACTGCTTGGCCGCCGCCACCTCGGCGAGCGCGCGGGCGATCACGTCGCGTTGCGACCACGTCGCCGGCTCCCCCGCCTGCTGCCCGCGGACCCCGACCGCGACCTGCCCGAGCTCGACGCCCAACGCGGCGGCGTGCTCGGTGGCCCACCGGGCGATCTGGCCCTCGCGGGTCTCCCCGCCGAGGTGCTTGCCCCGCCGCGTCGAGAGCGTGGCCTGATCGGCCAG
>Ga0136627_1000762_pt1 | contig 12531 bp, 14 predicted proteins | sample AntDrymUQ4892206_2_FD_104652 | JGI IMG/M metagenome (GOLD analysis project Ga0136627, IMG submission 104652) | Polar desert sand microbial communities from Dry Valleys, Antarctica - metaG UQ489 (22.06) | ecosystem: Environmental > Terrestrial > Soil > Desert | place: Antarctica: Dry Valley... | reverse complement strand
GGTACGTTGCAGGTGAGGCGTTCTTTGAGCAACGGAAAGATAAGGTTGCCCAAGACGAGCAAGAGCCGCAGGAGCATCAAACTCCCGCGCATTGCGTTAGGGTGTGTCTGACGAGCGGTCGTGTCTGTGTTGCCAGGGGCCGTATCTTTCGGGCAAGTCGCGCCAGGGCGAGCCGGTCCTGAGCTTCCAGAGGATGCCGTTGACCACGGTGCGATGGTCGCGCCACTGGCCTCCGCTCTGACCGTACTCGGGTAGGAGCGACTCTATCTCCTGCCAGGCCCTGTCGGTGATCTCTCCTCGTCTGACCATGCTGTGCTCCCCCGCGATCGTGGCCTTCCGACCACGGGATAACACAGACACGACCGCTCGTCAGACACACCCTAGCACCACCGCCAGAGAGGAAGGCCAGAAGGAAGAGGTATTGGCGGTGTTCCGGGAGTTGGCGGGGGAGTCCAGGAGCCAGGGAGAGGTTCGCGAGTACGTGCCATGGCAACCGCTGTGGTAGCGGTGAGCGTTCGGTCAGTTAGGCTTCGGTGTCTCCGACAAATCGAACGCGTTCGACTCGGCTGATAGTCCCAACTCCGCAAGATTGAGCGCGTAACCCACGGTCTCGGCCAGCGCCCCGTACTCCGGCGAGTCAGCGGCCAAGTTGTTCGCCTGCATCACCACTACGGCAAGGTTTTCCATCAGCGCTTCTACCTTGGCTTCCACTTGCTGTTCCCCTTGTTGATCCAGCACCTGCTTCCTAACAACCTACGTGGGAACATCGTCTTTGGTTCACCCTCACCGACAGCCGATGCTTCTCGAACGGTGAGAAAGGAATCTAGCCTTCGAGCCTGCACCGCACCCGCTGCCTGTGGACTTTTCTCCTACGGAGTATCTCGTGGGGCATCCGGCACCTGCGACTTGCGGCTCGTTCCGTCCACAATGACAGGCCGTAGCCGATGGCCGAGGTTCCGACAGCGACCGCAACGACGAAGACGAAGAACGCCAGTATCTGCAACATGCCCCCTCCCGCTTTGGTCGGGGCGTTATAACAAACGCTACTTCCACCGGCAAGAACCTTCTGTTTGCCGCACAACCTGTAGGTAGCGGTGCCTTGCGGCACCCACCATATAGACTCGGGTTTACTCGTAACAGTGGTTGTTCTGGGTAACCGTGACGAAGCTTATAAAGGGTAGGATGAGCAGAATGGAGAAGGCTCGTGGACGGGATGCTCTGCTGGTGGTTTCCCTAGCGCTGGTTTGCTTTGTTCTCTCGGGCTGCGCTGACCCGAAGCCCGGCACGACCGCTAGCGGAGAGGAGCCTTCTCTGCCTTCTGCCGAGGCAGACATCCGTGGGATCATCACCGAGGTAGGAAAGACGCGCCAAGAGACTAACGGCGGTGGGAGCGCGGGGGAGCGGATCGGTGTGGTGCTGGTGGAGGAGAACCCCGAGGAAGAAACAGGCTGTCAGAAAGACAGCGTGACCGTCACGAAAGCCACCAAGCTCTTAGAGCGGCGAGGAGGAGACCTCACTCGGATAGGGTTCGATGACCTTAAGGCGGGACAACGGGTCAGGGCGTGGTACACGGGGCCGGTCGCGGAGTCGTACCCGAGACAGGCAACGGCAAGCTTGATCGTTGTCTACCTGCCCGCCGAATGATACTTCCTGCCCTGAGACGACTGATGAGTAATTGCGAACGACGCAGAAGGAGCCGAAACCTTATGCTGGTACCCGACCTTCTCCCAAAGGTGGTGCCGCATGGATCTCGACTCCTTCCTGATCTCATTGTACGTCTCCGTGGACGACTGGTGGCGGGCAAGCCACGCCTCGGTCCCACGCCAACCCGGTCGCCCCGTCCTTCTCGCCGACTCGGAGGTTCTCACCCTGGCGATCCTCGCCCAGTGGCCCCGCTTTCGCGGCGAGCGAGATTTCTGGCGCTTCGCCGACGCGCACCTGCGCCCCTACTAACCTGATGCCTGAAACCTTGAGCCTAAAACCTACCTGATCGGCGCCCCCATCGCGTGGTAGCCGCCGTCTACGTGGATCAGCTCCCCGGTCGTCGCCGGCCACCAGTCCGAAAGGAGGCTGACGACGGCCCGGCCGACGGGCTCGGGGTTTGTGGTCTCCCAGCCTAGAGGCGCCTGCCGGCCCCACTCGCCCTCTATCTCCTCGAAGCCGCTGATGCCCTTGGCGGCGAGGGTCTTTACGGGGCCGGCCGAGACCAGGTTTACCCTGATGCCCTTATCGCCGAGGTCGCGGGCCAGGTAGCGAGAGGTGGATTCCAGGGCTGCCTTGGCGACGCCCATCCAGTCGTAGGCAGGCCAGGCGACGCGGGCGTCGAAGTCGAGGCCGACGACAGAGGCTCCGGGCTGCATGAGGTGCGAGAGGCCGACGGTGAGCGCCTTGAGGGAGTAGGCGGAGGTCTGGACGGCGGTTGCGACGGAGGGCCATTCGGCGGTCAGGAAGTTGCCGCCGAGGGCGTCCTCGGGGGCGAAGGCGATGGCGTGGACGATGCCGTGGACCTCGCCCCAGCGTTCTTTCAGGTCTTCGGCGACGGCCTCTATGTCCTCGGGCTTGTTCACGTCGAGCTCGAGGATGGGGGGCTGGGGGTCGAGGCGCTTGGCGGTCCGTTCGGTGAGGCTGCGGGCGCGGCCGAAGCTGCTGAGGACCACCTCCGCGCCCTGTTCGGCGGCCAGCCGCGCCGCCGAGTAGGCGATGGAGCGACGGTCCAGGACGCCTGTAACCAGTACCTTCTTGCCTTCTAGCAGTCCAGACATCTCGCCTCCCGGGGCTCCGTTCTCCACAAAGTCCGGCCTAGTCTAGGGAAAGAGAGAGGGCACTGCCAGAGCTATTCGGCGGTCGTCTCCTCCTGGGGGCGTTGCTGCTCGTAGGACGACTCGACGCGGGCCTCCCAGGCGAGCATGTCGTCGCGCATGTCCTCTATCTTCTTCTCGGGCTGCTCTTCGATGAGGTTGTTGCGCTCTTTCGGGTCCTCGGAGAGGTCGTAGTACTCCTCGCCCCGGTTACCGTACCAGTAGATGTACTTCTGGTCCCCGTCGATGCTCGTCAGGCACGTGCGTTCATGGTAGCAGCTCGCCATAAACGTGTGGTCCTCCGGCGGCGAGAGCATCGAAGAGCCCGGGTACTCGCCGCCCTCGACGTCGTACCCGAGCATCTCCGTCAGCGTGGGCAGGATGTCCATCTCGCCGACGTTCTCCTCCACGCGCCGCGGTTGCGGGTTTTTCGGGTCGTGGACGAGGAGGGGGATGCGCAGGCCCTCCTCGTAGATGGTGTTGTCGTGTTGTTTGAGGCTGTGCTCGCCGAAGCCCTCGCCGTGGTCGCCCAGGATCACGAAGACCGTGTCCTCGTAGAGCCCGAGGTCCTTGTACTGTTCGATGAGCTTCTCCAGGAAGAAGTCCTGGTAGCGGACCGTGTTCAGGTACCTGTTCAGCTCCGGGTCGGACGAGTACTTTTTCGTGCCGTAGCGGTCCGGGACCACGTATTGGTGGTGGGGCGTGACCGTCAGGTAGGTGGTCATGAACGGGCCCTCGTCGCCGTTCTCCTCCAGCCACTCGCGGCTGGGCTCCAGCATGATCTCGTCCTCGTACCCGAAGTAGTTGGCCTTCTGGTAGCCCGTCTTGTCCATGTCTTCTATCGCCTGGAAGTGGTCGTACCCGAAGTTCTCGACGAGTTGCGGCCTGCGCTCGAACGTCTCGGTAGCCGACTGGAAGAAGGCGCTGTTGTAGCCCTGCTCTTCGAGCAATTCCGGCAGGCAGCGGGCGGGAATGATCCCCGGCTCCGACTCCGTCTTCTGAGTGTCGAGGGGCGGCGGCATCCCGCAGATCGTCGCCAAAAGCGCCTTGGAGGTGTGGGGGACGACCGCGCGGGCCCGCTCCGCCATCAGGCTCTCTTTGGAGAGCTCGTCTAAGAACGGCGTCGTGTCCAGTTCCTTGTTGTACGGCGTGGTGGATTGGGCGCGGGTGGATTCGAGGACGACCATTACGACGTTGCGTCTCTCGGTCTTCGGGGTGGGCGAGAGGCGGGTGTCCGTGGGGAGGGACTCGGGGGAGACCGTGGCCTCAACCTCCGTGGTGGCGACCTCGTTGACGACCATGTTCGCCAGAGGGTCGCGGGCGAAGGCGTTGCCGGCGTTGGTCACGCTCGGCACCACGGAGAGGCAGAAGAGCAGGAGCGCGGCCAGGCCCACGGTGAGCGGCGCGCGGCCCGTCCGCGCGGCGTCCTTCCCCGAGGGGCGCCAGGTGCCGGCCAGCAGGCGGGTCAGGAGGGTGGGGCCGGCGAGGACGTAGAACAGGACTACCGAGATCAGGGCCCAGTGCAAAAGCGTCGTCTCCGAGCCTATGGCGCCCTGTATCTCGCCGAGGGACGAGATCGAGACGATCACGAAGCTCAAATCGAGCGTAGATCCCGTAGACGTGTAGAAGAAGTGGGCGCTGGTGGTCAGGAGGACCACGACCACAACCGTGAGGTGGAATAAAAGTATGACCACCCGGCGCGGCCAGCCGCCCCTCACGACGGCGAAGATGCCGACCCAGAGCGCCGCGAACCCGAGGTTGAAGAGCAGGTCGGAGCGGACCTGATCTATGAACCCCAATGGTCCCGGCGGGTCCGGGCGGGTGACGATGCGCACGACCTTGAGGGTGAGGTTGTAGAGAAAGACGGGCACGAGGAGGCTGGCGAGGTAGATCCAGTCCCCCCGCGTCAAGAGATTTCTGAGGCGCTTCATCACGCCCACCATGCTCTGCTCAACCGCCGCAAATGCGTGAGAGTTTAACAAAATTTTCACACAAGCCCGCCCTCGCACGCCCACCGTCGGCGCGCCGGACCGTGCTCGAAACCCGCATTATTGACCGGCGCCGCAATGGGTAATATTGTACGGGCAGTATGGGTGACGTGGAAAGGGACCCCGTGCAGACGATACGCAGGCCGCGGCCCGGGCTCGAATACGGGCCCGAACGGGGCCGTACCTGCCCGTCGCGTAGCCCTGCCACATAACACGAGGAAAGGGAGAGGGATGGCCGAGGAGACCGAAGTACGCACCTACGAGCCGCCGGAGGAGTTCGCGCGGAACGCCAACGTCAACGATGCCTCCGTGTACGAGGAGGCCGAGAAGGACTACGAGGGTTTCTGGGCGGAGAGGGCCCGGGAGTTGCACTGGTTCAAAGAGTGGGACCAGGTCCTCGACTGGGACCCGCCCGAGGCCCAGTGGTTCGTCGGCGGCAAGCTCAACGTCGCCTACAACTGCCTGGACTACCAGGTCGAGCAGGGCAGGGGGGACAAGACCGCCATCCTCTGGGAGTCCGACGAGCCGGGCGAGGGTAAGGCCTACACCTATGCCGAGCTCACGGCCGAGGTCAAGAAGTTCGCCAACGTGCTCAAGGGCTTAGGTGTCGGGAAGGGGGACCCGGTCGCCATCTACATGCCCATGATCCCGCAGCTCGCCATCGCGATGCTCGCCTGCGCCCGCATCGGCGCCCCGCACTCGGTGGTCTTCGGCGCCTTCTCAGCGGACTCCCTGCGCGACCGGATCAACGACTGCGAGGCGAAGGTCCTCGTGACCGCGGACGGCGGACCCCGCGGCGGCAAGGTAACGCCGCTGAAGGCCAACGCCGACGAGGCCCTCGGGGACACGCCCTCCATCGAGAGCGTGGTCGTCGCGCAGCGCAGCGGCGAGGACGCTCCCATGACGGAGGGCCGCGACCGCTACTGGGACGACCTGATGGGCGACGCCGACGACGAGTGCCCGGCCGAGGAGATGGACTCCGAGGACATCCTCTACATCCTCTACTCCTCCGGCTCGACGGGTAAGCCCAAGGGCATCGTGCACACCACCGGCGGCTACCTCACCCAGGTCAAGGCCACGACCAGGTGGGCTCTGGACCTCAAGGAAGACGACGTCTACTGGTGCCAGGCCGACATCGGGTGGGTCACGGGCCACTCCTACCTCGTCTACGGCCCCCTCTCCAACGGGGCGACGACCGTGCAGTTCGAGGGGACGCCCAGCTACCCAGGCCCCGACCGCCACTGGGAGCTCATCGAGCGCCACGGGGTGACGATCTACTACTCTGCGCCGACCGTGATCCGGGCCTTCATGAAGCAGGGCACGGAGCCTTTGGAGAAGCACGACCTCTCCAGCCTGCGACTGCTCGGGACCGTTGGCGAGCCCATCAACCCGCGGGCGTGGGAGTGGTACCACGAGAACGTCGGCAAGGGCAACTGCCCTGTCGTCGATACGTGGTGGCAGACGGAGACGGGGGGCATCATGATCTCACCGCTCCCCGGCCTCACGACGACCAAACCAGGCAGCGCCACCCGTCCGTTCCCCGGCATCTCGGTGGACATCTATGATGACGAAGACAACCCCATCGAGGGCGCCGGCAAGGGCAACCTGGTCATCACCAGGCCGTGGCCGGGCATGCTCCGCACGATCTACAAGGACCCCGAGCGCTTCCGCAAGACCTACTGGGAGCGCCTCGGCGACAAGTACTTCGTCGAGGACGGCGCCGAGCGCGCCGAGGACGGCTACTACACCATCACCGGCAGGATAGACGACGTGATGAACGTCTCAGGGCACCGCATCGGCACGATGGAGGTCGAGAGCGCGCTTGTTTCCCACGAGGCCGTCGCCGAGGCCGCCGTCATAGGCCGCAACGACGAGGACAAAGGCCAGGCCATCGTCGCCTACGTCATCCTCGAAGGCGACCGCGAAGGCTCCGACGAGCTCATCAAGGAGCTCGGCAACCAGGTGAGGAAGGGCATCGGGCCCCACGCGAGGCCGGAGGAGATCATCTTCACCCCCGACCTGCCGAAGACCCGCAGCGGCAAGATCATGCGCCGCGTCCTCCGCGGCGTCGCCGAGGGCGAGGAGGATCTCGGGGATACCTCGACCCTGGCCGACCCCTCCGTCGTCGACGACCTGAAGGCGGCCCGCCAGTAGGGTAGTTTACGGGCGGGCGACGACCACGAAGGCGGGGCGGGGACTTTTAGGTCCCCGCCCCGCTTTTTGCGCCGTCTACGCGTGAACGTCCGGAAACTTTACCTCCGCTCCAGCGTACGACCGTGTAGTAGAATAGGGACACAAATAATCAGGTTTCAGGAGGAACGCGTTGTTAGGTTTTTATGTCGTAATGTTCGCCGGCATGGCTATCTCCGGTATCGTCGCCATCTGGCTCAAGAGGACTTACTCGAAGTACTCGAAACTGAAGAGCAACAGCGGTATGTCCGGGGCGCAGGTGGCCCGGGCGATACTAGACCGCAACGGCCTCACCAACGTGCCCGTCGAGCCCGTGGCCGGGCAGCTCACGGATCACTACGACCCGTCGAGAAAGATCGTGCGGCTCTCCGAGGGAAATTTCGGCAGCAACTCAATCGCCGCCGCCAGCGTGGCCGCCCACGAGGTCGGGCACGCCATCCAGGACGCTTCGGGCTACGTGCCGATGAAGCTGCGCTCGGGGATAGTCCCGATCGTGAACTTCAGCAACCAGCTTTTCATGCCGCTCTTGTTCGGCGGCTTCATTCTTGGCGGCTTTAGCGGCCAGGGCGGCCTGGGCCAGACGCTCGTGCTAGCTGCGGCGGTCGTCTTTATGGCGGTCTTCGCCTTCCACGTCGTCACCCTGCCGGTCGAGATAAACGCCTCTACCCGGGCTTACGGCCAGCTCACCCGCTACGGTTTTCTCTCCAGCAGCGAGGCCGCGGGCACGAAGCGCGTCCTCTCCGCGGCGGCCATGACGTACATAGCGGCGGCCCTCACCTCCCTCCTTATGGTGGTGTACCTGCTTCTTGCGGCCCGCGAGTAACCGAAAAGAAACCCGGAATCTAAAGGAAGGGCGGGTCCTCCGGGCCCGCCCTTCTTCGTGCCACCACGCCAACCACGAGAACGGCCTGTGCGCCAGCAAGCGTGGATAGGCAATCTCTACGGATTACCGACAGCACGACCTGATGCCTAAAACCTAGAGCCCAAAACCTGATGCCCGAAACCTGCCTTCGACCCGGGCGTCGCGCCGAAACAGGTTGTAGAATATCCCCGTTATGGAAGATGTCCGTCGAATAACGAAGAGGCGCCGCAGGCTCCGCACGGTGGGCGAGCCGCACCCTTGGGAGCCCCGCCACATGCGCCTCTCGGGGATTCGCTTCGCCGAGTCGGTCGGGAAGCCGGCGGCCCGGCGCAACGTCACCCTGGGGGTCGTCAAGCACCTGTGGCGCTCCCCGGTGCCCTTCGTGGGGTTCTACCCGCCCGAGGGCGTCAAGGTCACCGAGAACCGCAAGTACTCGCCCGGCTCCGTCCGCCGGGTGGACGACACGGACTACCTGGCCGGTGTCGAAGCCCACAAGAGGTCTTTCGCGAAGGATCTCCAGGACGGCATGGTCCCCGCTGGACACCTTCCCGGGTACTTCGAGGTCCCCACCGATGAAGGCTGGCGCATCACCGTCGACCTCGTAGAGGGGCGCCTGAAGCTGGCGGACGCCTGGGGCCTTGGCTCCGAGACCAGGGTGGTTGGAGACCTCGCGCCGTTCGTCTGGTCCTATCGCCACTGCGGGTTCTGCATCGTCAGCGTCTACGACAAGGACGTGGACGCCCTGCGCGACGACCTGCTCTTCGTCGCCAAGCGCGAGGGCGTCGAGCTCCGCTGGCGCCGGACCGCCGCCTAGATCATGGCCGGAACAAGAGTGATTTCAGGAACAATTCTCGAAAAACTACACCAAGAGATGCAAGAGACCCGCGCGAGCGGCTAGAATGTTTGGGTATAATGTTGCCGCCCGGTACGTTGGGCCGGGTGCAGGGGGTCTGTCAGAGAGGTAGAAGAACCAGATGCTTTTGAGCCACAACACCGGAGGATTCGCCGCAACCAGTGCTCCAGAAGGGTTTAGCCTCGAAGCCTTCGAGGCGGCCGGGCTCAGGACCGTGGAGCGCAGGTTCTCGCCCAAGGACACCATCTTCGCCCCGGGCGATCCGGACGACCAGCTCTACTTCCTGCTCTCCGGCACCGTGCGGCTGTACAAGATCTACGGTGACTTCAAGGAGGCGACGACCGCGCTGCTCAAGAACGGCGGCGTCTTCGGCAAGCTCAACCTCGTCGAGGGCCGCTGGCAGAACGTGTTCGCCGAGGCGGTCACCGAATCAAGGGTCGCAAGCATCCAGAAGAGCTCCCTTGAGGCGGTCGTCAAGCGGGACCCCGAGTTCGCCCTCAGGCTCTTCTCCTCGTTCTCCGAGAGGCTCCGGCAGTCCGACGAGGTCATAGAGAGCCTGCTCCACCGGGAGGTCTCCACCCGGTTGGCGACCCTGCTCTCCAACCTGAGCGAGCGCTTCGGGCGGGAGAACGGGAGCGGCACGCTCATAGACGTGCGCCTGACGCACCAGGACCTGGCGAACATGATCGCCTCCACCAGGGAGGCCGTCTCAAAGGTGATGAGCGAGTTCCAGCGCGAGGGCGTCATAGAGAACCGCAACCGCCGCATCGCCATCCTGGACCCCTCCGCCCTAACCGAACACGCCTCCAGGCTCTCCGGCCTCAGCGTGGACGGGCAGACCTCGATCTAGCCTGTCAGCACGCTTCGGCCTGCGGTCTCGCTTTCAGGAAGTCGTTTTTGGACGCTGCTACGGCTGTCAAACGGACGCGCAGGGAAAAAGTTCCTCTTGTGCATCAAGGTGGCGTGTCCCATGGCTGAGAGCGAGGGCCGAAGGCCCGAAGCGTGCTGAGAGCCGACGACCGTAGGGAGGAAGGCCGGCTGACAAGCGGAGCCCGTCAGGGCGTAGCGTGCTGAAAGCTCCCGAAGGGAGCGTGCTGAAAGGCGCGAAACTTTCCTGGGTCGGGGGCGTATACTCAGTTTGTTATGGGACACGCATCTGCTGTGGCGGTAGGAAGTTGGCGGGCGAGGCTCAAGGGCCTCTCGGTCCGGCGTGCCGGGCTTGAGGACAAGGAGCTCGTCACGAGGACGCTCGCGGGCGACCTGCGTTCGTACGAGGAGCTGGTGCGCCGGTACGAGCGGCTCGTTGGGAAGGTGCTCTACCCTTACGCTAAGCGTGAGATCTCCGTCGAAGACCTCGTGCAGGAGACGTTCTTGCGGGCCTACGACCGGCTGGAGACCTTCAACCCCGAGTACCGCTTCAAGACCTGGCTGCTCGCCATCGCCAACAACCTCGGGATAGACACCCTGCGGCGGCGGCGGGAGATCGTCGAGTTCAACCCCGAGACGCACGCGGCCGTCTCCCACGGCCCGGAGTCCGAGGCGGCCCGCAAGGACCTCTCCCGCAGCGTGCAGGCCGCGATAGCCACGTTGCCCGAGACCTACGGCGTGCCCATCGTGCTGCGCTATACAGAGGGTATGAGCTACGCCGAGATCTCCGAGGTCCTCTCCATCTCCGTGCCGGCCGTCAAGAGCCGGCTCTTCCGAGCCCGCAACATGCTGGCCGGGAGGCTGGAGGAGGCGGGGGAGCGGGCATGAGCCGCCCCGGCGGCCCCCGCTGCGACCCCGAGAGGGTCTTCGAGCTCGCCGACGGAGGGCTCCCCCCGGAGGCGGAACGGGAGGCCCGGGCACACGTGGACCGCTGCCCGGCCTGCCGGGAGCTCTACAGAGAAGAGTTGAGGCTCAGCGCGTGCATCTGCTCCCTGGAAGTAGGGGAGACCCGTTCGGTCTGCCGGGAGGTGGCGATGGCGTTGCCGACGCGGCTGGTTGGCGGTCGGATCTTGTGGGCCGGGCTAGCTTTGGCGCTGCTGTCCGCCGTCTCCCTGGCCCTGAGCCTCGACGGGACCAACCCGGCGGCCCTCGTGGTCGACTCGGTCGGCGCCTTCTGGGGCTTCGTCTCGGGGCTCGCGGACGTGGTCGAGGCCTTTCTCGTGGCCGCCGGTCCGGTGCTCCTTGTGGCCTTCGGCGTCGGGGCGGTCCTGGATCTGCTCATAGCCGGGGTGGTGTTCTCCGTCTCGCGCCGGCGCGCCCGCGAAGCATGATCGTCTCCGTAACCTTCCCCCGGTTCGACGCGCGGCCCCTGATCGCGGCCTCCGTCGCCCTCGTGGGCCTCGTGATGCTCCTGCCGCCGCTCCCGGCGTACGCCGGGGAGAAGAGCGTCTTCGCGGACGTGGTGGTCGAGAGCGGCGAGTACGGGGGTGGGGTCTCCACGGTCTTTGGAGACGCCACCGTGCGCGGGCCGGTGGCCGGCGACGTACACTCGGCGTTCGGTGACGTCAGGGTGGATGGGGTGGATGCCAGCGTCGGCGGCAGCGTGAACTCCGGTTTCGGAGATATCGCGGTGCGCGACCCCGTTACCGGGGAGGTGGACGCCGGTTTCGGCGACGTGTACGTGAACTCCCGCGTCGGAAGCATCGACGTGGACCACGGAGACATCCGCCTGGGGCCCGACGCGAAGGTAATGGGAGACTTCCGACCCGGCAGCGGCGAGGTCGACCAGCACCCCGACGCCGAGTTGCTCGAGCCGATGAGGGCGGGGATGATGGCGGACTTCGGTACCTCCGGAGACGACGACCTGATCGGCTACATAGGCTGGTTCTTCGCCGCCGCGGGGTTCGCGGCGTGCGTCGTGCTCGCCGCCGTCGTCGCCCCGCGCTCCCTCTCCGCCGCCGCCCGGCAGGCCGAGGAGTTCCCAGGCTGGTCGCTGCTCGTCGGCCTGGTCTCCGTGCCCGCGATCCTCGTCCTTTCGGTGGCGCTCGCCGTCTCCGTGGTCGGCGTGCCGCTTCTCCTGCTCATGGCACCGGCCTACCTGGCCTTCATCTTCTACGGTGCCCTGGTCGCCGCGTTCTTCGTGGGCCGAAAGGTGGTGCTCGCCACCGGCCGCTACCGGTCCGGCAACGCCCTGGCCGCCGCCGTCGGGGCCGTGCTGGTCGCCGCTACCGCCCTGATCCCCTTCCTCGGCGAGCTCCTGCTCTTCGCGCTCGCCCTGCTTGGGACCGGCGCCTCCATCCTCGCCCTCGTCTCCCGACGTCGGGCGCGCCGCCCCGTCTACCCATCCTACGAAGCTTTTGTCAGCGATCGTCGCGACGCCTAGTGCGTCCGCCGGGCCCATCGCACGCCCGTAGGCGCGATTTGCGTCGCGGAGCAACCGGGAATCAACGCACGATTATCGAGGCCGGATGGGGGGCGGTTCGGAACCGATGGGTCGACGATGACGCCCCCGGGATCGCCGCTCTCGAAACCTCCCCTGCCGGGCCCAACTCGCCGTAAGTGGGGAGGCCGATGGAACGCGCCTTGATCGCGGCGGGCTCCGTCTCCGTATTCGAGGGGCCGGAGGAGGACGCGCCGCTTGTCACCGAGCTGATCGTCGGCGAACGCCTTGGGGTGCTGGAGGAGCGAGATGGCTGGCTGCGGGTCGTCGTGCCCGGGCACGCCACCGGCCTGGACCCGCGGGGCTACCCCGGATGGGCACGTCTGGACGGGCTGGTAGAGGCCCCCGGCTGGGACCCCGACCTCACGGCCGTCGCGCCCAACAGCGCCGGCCTGCCGCTCGGCGCCCTGCTCCGGCGCGACGGGGGAGACGTCCGCCTTCCCGAGGGCGGCGTGGTGGCCCTGGAACCGGGG